>Ga0080006_1141490_pt1 | contig 13407 bp, 11 predicted proteins | sample RS3BMetagenome_FD_69209 | JGI IMG/M metagenome (GOLD analysis project Ga0080006, IMG submission 69209) | Ferric oxide microbial mat and aquatic microbial communities from Rainbow Spring, Yellowstone National Park, USA - RS3B (SPADES... ...
ACGCGACGACCTTTCCAAGGTGCTCAGCAAGTTGAAGCGAGGCCGCTTCAAGATCTACATCGGCGCAGCTCCAGGCGTCGGCAAGACATACATGATGCTGGAAGAGGCGAAAGATCTCCGCTCCCGTCAGATCGAGGTGGTGGGCGGCCTGATCGAGACGCACAATCGCGCCGGGACCAAGGCACAGATCGGCGATCTCGAGGTGCTCGACCGCAAGCGTATGGCGTACGGGGGAAGTGTCTTCGAGGAGATGGACCTTGAACGAATTATTCAGAGAAACCCTGAGGTCGTGCTCGTAGACGAACTGGCACACACCAATATCGTCGGCAGCAAGCACAAGAAGAGGTATGAGGACGTCGAAGAGATTCTCGATGCCGGGATCTCCGTCATCTCCACCGTCAATGTCCAGCATCTGGAGAGCTTGCATGATACGATTTTTCAGATCACTGGCGTAAAGGTGCGGGAGACCATTCCCGATTATATCCTGCGTATGGCTGACGAGGTCGTGCTGATCGACGTACCGCCGGAGACGCTGCAGCACCGTATGCGCGAGGGTAAAATCTATGCGATTGAAAAAGCAGAGCAGGCGCTGGCGAACTTTTTCAAGCAAGGCAACTTGATCGCCCTGCGCGAGCTCGCACTTCGTGAAGTCGCCGATCATATCGATGACCGCCTTGAATCGCACGACGATCGTAGCGCCCTGCGCGGTCCATGGCGGAGGATGGAGATCATTTATGTATGCGTCAACGCAAAACCAAAGGCCGAGGTTCTCATTCGACGGGGGTTTCGCACCGCGCATCGAATGAAGGCGAAACTGCTCGTAAGTTTTGTTCAGGATGCGATCGCCTTGTCTGCGGAAGAAATGATGTGCATCGAGAATCTGAAGGGCTTGACCAGACGACTGGGGGGAGAGTTTATTCACTTGCACGCATCGTCACCGCGAGATATCGTGAAAATTTTGGTGGCAGACATGGAGGAGAGACTCGCCACACAAGTGGTGGTCGGGCACTCCTCGCGCTCGCCGATCGAAATCAAGCGGCGCGGCAATACCCTACGCACCTTTCTGCGCGCCATCCGCACCCTCGACGTGATCATGATCGCAGTCGACCCCACCCGTTGATCCGATGGATTGATGGACAGATGTGCAGTCAGAACCAGTGTCCGTACATATCATGGAAGGGAGATCTGAACTCTACGGGGAGGTGGCTCTGTGAAAGGCGCGGAAGCAGGGACTGCGACCAAGGAGAAAATTGCCAGTTGGGATGCACGCTACGGAGCCGCCGTCTTTCTGACTTTGTACGCGTTAGTTGGACTGGACGTCATGTCCATAAGAGACCCCGCAAAACGGCAAGCGGCGGTCGCGTCCTGGACGCCATGGGCCATCTCATTTATCTTACTGGGCTTCTTCATCATTGGCCCAGAGCAAGACGCTATCATGGCACACAGAGCCTCGCGTTGAGGTCAATCGCTACGTATCGATCCCCGGCAATGCAGACGCGGGTGCAGATACCAAAGCTCCACTCAAGGAGTGGCTTTCTTGTGAACCCACCACGCCCCTGCTGCGATGATCAGAACAGCGGGGACACTGAGGTACCAATGCACGATGAGGACCTGACTGTAGTGTGACCACACCGATTCAATCACGTGCCCGAGAGAAATAAAGAGAAATGACCACACAAAAGCGGCCACCGTGTTGTAGATGTTGAAGGTCAGGTATGAGATGCCGTTGATACCAGCCAAATACGGAATCACGATCCGCACAAAGGGAATGAACTTAGCCCCGAACAAAAACAGCGCCTGAAACTTTTGAAAGCGCACCTCGACACTGTGCAACCGCGCCTCAGTCAGCCGTACATAGCGACCATAGCGGAGGATGACCGTGCGCCCGACAAACCGTCCGATCAGGTAGGCGACGTTCGACCCTACGATGTTGCCAAGGGCAGCGAAGATCCAGAGCGGCCAGAAGTGAAACACGCCCCGAGTCATCTCCACACCGGATGTCACGAGAATCGTCTCCGAGGGAAAGGGAATGCCGATCGCCTCAAACAACAGGGCCAGAAAAACACCAAAATAACCCAGCTTGTGCAAAAAATCTCCTCCTGCGGGGTTCTCGGTGTCGAGATTCCGGACCCATACCAGTATACCACTCCTCGTTTCCAGTTTGCTATGGTCCTGACCGCTGTTAGCGAGCCGTCCTCTACCAGTGAACCCTCGCAGATCGTAGACCTACTCCAAAAAACACTTTACCTTTTGCCCGCCGCCAATATCTCGAAGTGGAGGCGACGACACATGACACTGATCCATCACATGTTGACATCGAAACTGAAATGGGCAACCTTGAATGTCTCGACTCAGATCTGGCGGCTCCCCGGTAAACACAGACTCATCGAGTTGGTCAAGGCCCCTACGACTCGGATCGGGCGCCGCTTGCACGAGCAACTGCGTATACGGGTGCTGCGCCTGCTCGACGATGACGTCGGAGGGGCCCTCCTCCACAATCTCCCCCGCGTACATCACGGCAATCCGCGAGGCAACGTACCTTGCACTGGCCAAATCGTGAGTGATATACAAGTAGCCGATCCCATATTGCTCATTTAACGAGAGCATGAGATTGAGCACTCCGAGGCGTAGAGAAACGTCCAGCATTGAAACGGGCTCATCAGCCAACACGAGGTCTGGCCGCCCTGCCAAGGAGCGCGCCAAGGCCACGCGCTGGCGTTGCCCACCTGACAGTTCGTGCGGAAACTGCTGCAAAAAGTTGGACGCGGGAGCCAGCCCCACCTGCGTCAGCACTTCATCGAAGAGCGCCTCCCGCTGCCGTTCTGAGTACCTGCGAGCACTTGGCGGTAGACTGCGCCGCAAGATGGTTCGGATCGAATGGGCAGGATTTAGCGAAGCGAAGGGATCTTGAAAGACCATCTGCACGCGCTCTCGATACGCACTCAACGCACGTCCCTTGGCGTGTGTCACATCCTCGCCCGCAAACAGCAGTTGGCCCTCGTCTGGCGTGTACAGCTTCATGATCGTGCGCGCCAGCGTCGACTTCCCTGACCCCGATTCGCCTACAAGCGCCACGATCTCACCGGCCCCGATGGTCAGGCTGCACCCACGCAAGATGTGTGACACCTGTCGGCCTTGCGTAAACCGCTTGTGGACATCGGCGATCACGAGTGGTGCCCCGTGACGCTGTGGTTTCAGTTGCGCGCTCATAGCATCACCCCCTGAGTGTCTGCCGCACTGACCTTGTGACAGGCGACTTGGTGCTCTCCGTAGCGCATTAGCGGCGGCATACTGTCGCTGCACTCTTGCGTAGCCAACGTACATCTCGCCGCAAATGGGCAGCCCGTTGGCGGATTCAGCATGTCAGGCGGGGTGCCTGGAATGCCCTCTTGGCGCTGCATCGCCCCATGCAGCGGTGGAAACGAGTGAATCAGCGCGCGCGAGTAGGGATGCGACGCGCCTTGCAGGAGTTGATGCGACGTTCCACTTTCCATGACTCGCCCTCCGTACATCACCGTCACGGAGTCTGCCACCTCCAGCAACAAGGACAGGTCGTGTGTGATGAGGAGAACGGCAAATCCAAGTTCCCGCTGCAGTCGGCGAATCAAGGCGATAATCTCACGCTGCGCCACCACGTCCAGCGCCGTCGTCGGCTCGTCCATGATCACCAATTGCGGCAGCAACAGTAGCGCCAGCGCGATCACCACGCGCTGGCGTTGCCCGCCCGAGAGTTGGTGTGGATAGCTGTCGAGTTTGGCCGCGGGAACTTCGACGATGCGAAGCACTTCTTCGCATCGCTTGTCCCCCTTGACCTTGCTGTAGTTGGCATCATGCGCCCGCATCGCGTCGTGCATCTGCGCCCGCACGCGCATGACCGGATTGAGCGCGTTCATTGCACTCTGCGTCACAAAGGAGAATGTCTGCCAGCGCTGCGCTCGCAGCTCCTTGTCAGACCAGGCGAACACATCTTGACCCATGATCTCCACGCGCCCCGTGACCTTGACAGCGGGAGCCCTCAGCACACGAGTGGCAGCGAGGACGAGCGTGGATTTGCCGCTGCCCGATTCCCCAGCCAACCCCACCAGTTCTCCTTTGCGGATCTGCAAGTCCACATTGCGTACCGCTTGCACCCAGCCACGCACTGTTGGATACGATACGGATACGTCCTGCACGGAAAAGGTCACTTGTTCATCCCTTTGCACGAATCTTCACCTTCCTCTTGCGCAGCCGTGGATTGGTGATCTCATCAAGCGAGAAGTTGAGCAGGGCGAGCGCCCCGCCAAACAAGGCGATCGCCACACCGGGGGGAATGAACCACCACCAGAGACCATTGAGAAGTGCCTCGTTGTTTTGCGCCCAATAAAGCATCGTCCCCCAACTGATGACGTCCACATTGCCGAGACCGAGAAAATCCAGTCCAGCCTCCGTCAAGAGGGCGCCGATCATGGAAAAGAGTAAACCCGACAAGACCAGCGAAGCCATGTTGGGGAGCAGTTCCCCAGCGACCACGCTCCACCAGGGCTGGCCCACCAGTCGGGCATGCAGCACGTAGTCTCGCTCTCGAATCGAGAGCGTCTGCGCTCGCAAGCTGCGCGCGCTCCATGCCCAACCAGTCAGGGCAATCACCGCGATGATCGGCCATTCGCCTCGAAACTGAATGTAACTCGACAGCACAATCACAAGCGGAAGACTAGGGATGACAAGGAACAGGTTCGTAATCCAAGAGAGCACATGATCCACACCGCCCCGCAGATAACCCGCCGTAACACCGACAACCAGGGAGATCAGCGTCGCAATCACACCGGCTGCAAAGGCGACTTCCAAAGAAATTCGACTGCCGTACACGATTTGACTGAAAATGTCCTGCCCAAGTGAGTTCGTTCCCAGCCAGTGGGTGACGCTTGGCGCCTGATTCAGCGCATAGATTTCGGCGGTTGGATTGTCGTGGGCAATCAGCGGTGCGAAGAACGCCATCAGCACAAATATAGCAATGATGCACAGCCCTGTGATCGCCTTGGCATTCTTGAAGGCGCTCAAAAGTGGCAGACTCTTCTTGCGCTTGGTGCGTTTGATCTCAGCGCCGGTCGGCGGCGAAGGGGGCGTGTGCGCAGCAACACCTTGTGCGTCCGTAGACACATGATCCCCTCCTTTATGAGTGAGTGACCCGTGGATCCAGTCGCGAGTACAAGATATCCACGAGCAGATTAGCGAGCAGGACAGCCGTGACGATAATCAGGAAAATCGCCTGCATGAGTGGATAATCACTGTTGGTGACCGCCTGGTAAAGGGCGTACCCGATGCCTGGGTAACTAAACACGATTTCGGTGAGAATAGCACCACCGACGACAAAGCCAAGCGACATGGCAAAGCTTGTGATCTGCGGCAGCATGGCATTGCGTGCGCCGTAGTTGACCATCACCTCACGCTCGGGCAAGCCTTTCATGTGCGCTAGAGTGATGTAGTCTTCCGACAGGATGCTGACCAGGTTATTTCGCATGCCAAGCGTCCAGCCGCCGATCGACGTTACAACAATCGAAAGAATGGGCAATGCCGCATAGTAAAAGATATCGCCGAGCGATGAAAAATTGAAGCCGAGCGGTTGACTGACATTGAATGAGTGCGCGATGGGAAACCATCCGAGGGAGAAACCGAACACATAGAGCAGCGCCAAGGCTACCCAGAAGTAGGGCATCGACGCGATCAGCGTAAAGCCGACGGGCAAGGCGTCCGCTATGGCCGTACCCCGGCGCCACGCTGCAAACATCCCGATCCCTGTGCCCAGCACAAAGGACACAATCGTGGCAACACCGATGAGAAACAGCGTCCAGGGCAATGTACTGCCGATGACTTCCGTCACGGGTTCCGGGAAGTAGGTGAACGACACGCCAAAATGCCCGGTCAGGGTATTGCCGAGATAACTCCAATACTGTTGCCACATGCTTGCGCTGGTATTGACGCCAAAGGCCAGCTCCAATGCTTTTAGCGCCTGCGGGTTCATCTGTCCTTGGGCGCGCGCCATGATGGCCGAAGCCGCATTGCCCGGCATGAGACGGGGCAAGATAAAGTTAAGCGTAATCGCAGCCCAGAATATCGAGAGATAAAATCCGATGCGCTTCAGGATATACACGGCAGTCACCACCCTTGTAAGAAATCTTGGATCGACGGGGGTTCCCCCGTCGATCCGCAGATCCCATTACTTTTGATACAAGTGCGTCAAGACGACGATCGGACCGACATCGGCCGACAGATTCCAGTACGGGTTCGCCGCAGTCGGCCAACCGGCAATGGTTTTGCTCGAGTACTCAATCGGCGTGTTGCGGTTAAGCAGCGGAATGACGGGCAACTGCGTTGCGAGAATGGCGCCGAGCTTCGCGATGATTTGCTTTTGCGTCGCCACGTTCTCAGTAGCGTAGAATTCAGACGCAAGGGTCTGCACCTGTGGGTCCGAGAACCGCATGTAGTTCAGACCAGAGGCCGATTCACCCATCGGCCCGGCGTAGGCGGAATTCATCAGACCGTTTTGTGTGTAGAAAGGATTGGGACCAGACGGCGTCCAGGAAATCCCTGTTTGGAAGTCTCCTGTTTCGAGTCGCGTCAGATATTCGTTGGCAGACGTGGATTCTTCATTCACCTGAATCCCAATCGCACCTAGCATCTGTTTAATCTGACTGGACATCGTGACAAAATCCGAGAACGGTGCCGGAACGTCCATGGTCAAGGTGAAGGGTTGACCCTTAGGCGTCATCATGACGCCGTTTTTCATCTTGAAGCCCGCTTTAAAGAGCATTTGCTTCGCTTGCGCCGGAGCAAATTTGGATGCATAGCGCGCTTGCAGAGCAGGGGTTGACCAGTTGGCCACCATGCTATTATTCACGCCGTTTAGTGCGGAAGGATTCGAGTACCCACTCTCGCCGATGACCGACAACGCTTGGCGATTGAGCGCAAGGCTCAACGCTTGGCGAACCGCGGGGATGGTTAGCGGATAGTGGTGGACGTTCAAATACAGGGCATCAAATCCGCCCGACTCCGTCGAGATATGGTAGGCTTTCGGGTCTTTGTTGACAAAGGACGTTTGCAAACTCGGCGAAAAAATCGTCGACCAGTCAATTTGTCCGGTAGCAAGTCCAAGAATCGTGCTCTCGTTCGACGTCTCTGACGGGTAGTACACGTTTTCCAGGTAAGGCATCGGCGCTTGCCAGTAGTGTGGATTGCGCACAAGTGCGATCTGCTGCGAGTTAAAGCTTTGAAGCATGTACGGCCCGGTGCCGATCGGATGACTGTCCGTGAATTTCACCGGATTCACGCCCTTGAACTGAAACTCAGGAACGATCAGCGTGCCGGAAAAATAATAGAAGAATGTAGAGTTCGGTTTGTTTAGCACCACTTTCACGGTGTCTGGACCCTCGGCCGAAATCGATTTCATGTAAGTCCACAAGGCGTTCCCGTCAATGGCCGGGTACTGCTTGAGCATATCGTACGTAAACACGACATCCGCACTCGTGAACGGCTTGCCATTGGACCAGGTGACCCCTTTACGCAGGTGCAGGGTCAACACCGTGTTGTTGTTGCTCCAACCCCAACTCTGCGCTAACCAAGCCTTGGCATCACCATTGGCCCCGTTCCACTGGACAAGCGGCTCATAGATATCCGGTACGATATCATCCTGGTTTTCGCCAGGCGAGTAGGGATTGAACACATCCGCCCAAGGCCCGTGCGGCGACGCGTTGATGGTGATGGAGCCGCCAACTTTCGGTCCCTCTCTTTTGATGATGGCGTGACTGGCCGCGTCAGCTTGACCGCATCCTACCAATGTGGCGACAGCAAAAAGTCCTACGGCGCCGATCATCCCAGCCTGTCTCCAGCGAGTGATTGATTTCACAATATTTTCCCCCTCAAGGTGGATGATTTGTAACAACATCACAGAGCTCTACCGCCGCTAGCGGAACACCACCTCCTTATCAGTGGTCTCTCCGCGTTCCGACAGCCAACGCAGCGCAAATTCTCCTAAGAGACTATTGGCCCACGCAAACCAACGACGGGTGAAGACGGTGGGATCGTCTGCGTGAAAAGACTCGTGCATGTACCCTGTTCCCGCCGTCGTCGCGACCAGCACCTCAAGAAGCTGCCGTTGCTCCGCTTGATCGTTGGATGTGAGACCTTGCATGATCAGGGCGATCGGCCAGACGTGGCCGGGGGGTGTATGCGGACTCCCGATGCCACTTGCGGCCTTGCCGTGATAGAAGTAGCGATTGTCTGTACTGAGGACGAAGTTGCGTGTAGCCTGATAGACGGGGTCATCTTGCGTCTTGTATCCCATGTAGGGAATGGCGAGCAGACTCGGCACGTTGGCATCGTCCATCAGATTGTAGTTGCCATAGCCGTCCGTTTCATATGCGTAGATCAGACCGTGTCGCGGATGCAAGACGAGCCCGTAGGTCTCAATCCCGAAGCGGATCTCTTCCGACAAAGCCTGAGCATCTGCTGCCAGAGCCAGGTCACGGTAGAGATTCCTGGCCATCTCAGCCAGTTGCTGTAGCACGATAACGGCAAACATGTTGGACGGGATGTGGTACCCGAAACGACAGGCATCGTCGCTCGGTCGAAACCCCGACCAGACCATCCCGGTAAAATTCGTCGGCGTCCCTGTGCCGAAAGGCAGGGTGTCGCTGGCAGGGCTGTACTTCCTTGCAAAAGTATAGCGTGAATCACGATCATGCCTTTGCTCCCGGCGCATCGTTTTGACAATCGCGTGGAACATGGCATGCACCGTTTCATCGAGAGCGGCCGCGTCCCCTGTGGCAGTGAGATATTCACTGCACAAAGCCACTGGATAGCAAAGCGAATCCAGTTCAAACTTTCTTTCCCACACCCAAGGGTTGAACGTCGTTTGATCGTCTTGATGTCCCGATCCGCTCGCAGTTTCGTTAAAGGCGTTGGCGTAAGGATCGAGGAGAATATACTTCGCCTGACGAAGTATAAGACCGCCAACAAGGCGACGCACGCTTTCATCGGAACTCGCGAGCGCAACGTATGGGCGAATCTGACTGGTCGAATCCCGCAACCACATAGCGGGAATGTCTCCTGTGATCACAAAGGTCGTATCATCATCCAGCAGTCTGACGGTGGTCTCGATCGTATTGACTAAGCACTTTGCAAATGGGTCCGCGAGTTCAGGAAAGTCAACAGCCAGACGCCTCTTCTTCGCCTCGACGAGATCATAGAGTGACTTGTATGCGTATGGCAAAAGAAACATCCCCATTCCTTTGTCGAGAATGAGACGGTGCCAGGGCGCTCTTGCGCCACCGCCAGTATTGCGGATCGGACGGCAAGAGTTCACCTTGTCGGTGGACAACGTCCGAGGGCGTGTCTTCGAAGCCTATTGATATTATATTATACTAACTCTAGAAGAAAACGCTGTCAAGTCAATTTGATATACTAATAGCCGGGCCTGCTGATTGGCTCTGAATAATGTTGTATGGAACGTGCACGATTTGCGGCGTAGTATCTCCCAACATGGATTGCACCACGAGTTCAACGCCCACTCGTCCCATCGCCTCTTCGTCCTGACGGACATGCGTAAAAAACAGTTCATCCATAACGCCACGATAGTTGTCGAAGCAAACCAACGAAACATCTTCCGGAATGCGAACGCCTTTCTTCGTCAAAACTCGTCTCATGAGAACAGCAATCTCGTACTCGCAAGCCACATAAGCCGTGATCTCTGGTTGTCTCGCCATGAACTGCTCAAGATTTCGAGTTTCCAATTCGATCAGGTCATTTCGGTGATCGTTTTCGTATAGGGGCATTGTTGAATAGACGGCACTGTAAACGCGCTCGGACGGGGCGAGATAACCACGGAGGCTATGAGCGTCCCGGTAACCCTGAAGGCGACTAGAGATGGATGAGGTCGAATTCGGCGGCGACAAAAATGCCACGTGGCGATGCCCATAGTCCATGAGCAACTCCGTCAGATCTTGCGCGGCCAAGAGGTTATCGGTATGGACCGCCTTGGTGGGAATGCCTTTAAAATAGCGATCGAGGAGAACCACGGGGAAACCGTCGATGACCATTCGCAGAATCTTCGTGTTATAGTTTTCGCCGTGCACGGGCATCACGAGGATCCCTGACACGCCAACGCGCAAGCAATCATCAATCGCTTGATCTTCCAGAGCACGCAATCCGTGCGTCACGCGCATGAGCATATGAATTCCCATGCGCGCGCAGGCCTCTTCCACGGCACGCACGATCTTGACGCCGAACGAGTCAGCAAATCCAGGGACGATCAGGGCGATGACGTGATCGCGCACGCTGGCTCGCGCTGCATCCGACAACCCCTCCAGGCTGTGCTCAGACGAGGCATCCGCGGATGAAGGGGGTACCGTCACCGCCAACTCATGGAGGCTACTGCGCACTTCGGCAACGAACGACCCTTTGCCTCTGAAGCGGACGATGATTCCCTGGGCCGCGAGACGTGCCAGTGCGCCTTTAGATGTCATGGTGCTGACGCCGAAGCGCTGCGCCAACTCCCGCTCCGACATCACGCGGTCGCCTGGCCGCAATCTTTGCTCGCGTATCTCTTTCAAGATCCAAAGAACGATTTGTTCATATAGTGGCGCTGGCAATCCACGCACCTCCGATATCACTGCGATCAGTTTCTATACAGCTATTGATATACTAACTACCCTTAGGATATACGACCCTAGGCTTTGTGTCTACTGTTCATCCGAAAGGTGTCGATATACTGTTTATCTTACGCGCCATCTTTCGTGGACAACTCGACTCATGCAGGGCCTTTGCTGCCGCCTCCCTACTACTCGTCTGCGGAGGCAAACACCGTGTGTCCCCGATAGCAGATGGCAGAAAAAAGGGCAGCCACCACCGCGATCAACAGGATAGGCCTCACACCTGCCGCATCAAAGAGCACCCCGAACAGAGGCGGCCCCACCAGCCGCCCTACATTGGAAAAGCCGCCGATGACGCCAAGGTAGAAGGGGGCCGACTGCCCCGTCGTCTCGCTGACCAAGGCGGGAACAGTAGGGTTGACCAGCATTTCCCCCAACGTGCCAATGACCATCCCAACGGCCAAATCCAGGTAGACCCCGTGCGCCACATACATCCATCCGAAAGCCACTGCATACAAGAGCGTGCCGACCTCCAGTCGGCGTACCAATCGCTGCCCAAAGCGCCTATTGAACCAACTGATGAGCGGCTGCCCCAGCACGATCAAGAGCCCGTTGATCGTCCATAGCCAACTGTACCCAATCAGCCCTTGACCACGCGAGTTCAAGTACGGCGCAACGCCGGAGTTCCACGCCGACGTGGCAAACCAGATAAAAAAGGCGCCGAACGCCATCAAGACATAGATCCGGTATTGTCGGAGAAGGACTCAAGTCGACAGAGGTGCCCTTGGGGCACCTGGTTCGGCCGAAATGTACCCTTGCTCACCCTTCGACATATGGTGCGCGTATACGACAAAAAAGACCGCAAACAAGAGAGTTGACAAGCCGTTAATCAAAAACGTCAGAGCAAACGAAACGCTCGCCAGCAACCCAGCCAAAGAGGTTCCGACTGCCACTCCAATGTTATTGAACACATAGATGACCGTAAACAGACGCCGCCGCTCCGCTTTCCACCGAAATCCGACAAATGCATTCACGGCCGGCATCGTCACGGCGAACAAGAACCCGTTCGCCGTCATCACGAGCAGGTAGGGCCACCAGGAACGCGCAACTATCAACCCGAATTGGGCTATTGCTTGCAACAGCAAGGATCCTGAGATGAGCCACTTCGGTCCCACTTTATGATAGAAGCTCCCGCCCACCAACTGACCGACGACCCCGGCCCCCGATTGCAAAAGTAGGACAAATCCGGCTGCAGCGTAGTTCTGATGCAGGACGTTGTGAACATAGATCGTAATCAGCGGCCACAAAAAAGCGCTTCCAGTTGAATTGACGAGACTGACCAACAGAAACGGAATTGCGGACCGCGGGGCATAGTCTGATAAACGCATGCGCATTGCAGGCCGGGCGCAACGAAGCGCTCGTTTTCCCCCTGTCCGCCACTGGAGCCATATACCTACCGTACGGTACTGACTCTATCGTGTGACACACGTCGATGTCAATCCGATAGTGACGCCGAAGTCCCTATGCTCACAGCGGTTCAGCTACCCGCCACCCCCCGGCGGCCGTAATGTCTTCCGCTCCTGCGGTTCCACTCATCTCACACAGAAAACCCGGCACCTCTGACCCGTCCTCCAACCGCACCCTTCCGATGCCAAGCGGTGCGGCGATCGCCGCGACAAATGCCCCAAATGTCCGCAGGGGCATTTCCCAAAGCTCCACTTGGATCGCAGTCCCCCCCTCGCACGTTCGCACCAAGCCGGGCTTAGCCGGCACGCTCGCCAGACGAAACAGGCGATAGTCTGGCGCCGTCCTGGCTTCCCGGACAAATCGAGCGCCAGCAGCTAGCATTTGCCTTTCAAGTGGGTAGCCACGCATGTGGAGACCGCACACGGCAACAGGGGTCATCGTTGCATGTGCGATGCTCTCCTCCAGTTTCAAGGCGATTCCCGCGACCAGCCCTTCTTGATCGGATCGGGCAAATACCGACAGACCGAAAGGAAGCGCGTGGGCCGCCTCACCCACGGGCACCGCGATGGCAGCGAGATCAAGTAAATTACAGTGATTTGTATAGCGCCCCAACTCGCGATTTGTGGTTAACGGATCACGCCCAACCTGCTCCCGCGTCCACGTCCCGCCAACGGTGGGCAAGACGAGAACGGCATCTTGGATCTGCGCCCATACGCTCATCTTCAAGAACTGCAAGCGATGGTAAGCTTGAAACAACGCAGCGGCCGTGTGCCGTTCGTCTGCCCCCAACCGCAAGATTTGTTCGGTAACAGGGAGCACGTCACCACCGTGGAGTTCCACAAACTCCCCGAGTTCTGCCCAACGTTCGGCCACCCATGGCCCCTCATAAAGTAGCGCGCCTGCCTCGTCCAACGCATCGCTCTCCATGTAGTCGACCGGAATACCCAGTTGCACGCATGCCTCGACCGCCTTCTCCCAAGCCACAAGATACTCCTTGGCAAACGGACCAAAAAACGTCGGCATGGCCCGTGGCAAAAAAAGCCGAGATGGGAACGCCGGATGCGGTGGTTTGAGCGGCCGAGACCAAGGATCCGAGTCACTGTGCCCGCGCACCACGCGATCGACGATCAATGCCTCTTCCACGCTGTGGGTGAAGACCGTCACACAGTCCAGACTCGCACAGGCTGGCACGACACCGGACTTCGGCCAGGCTCCAAAAGCGGGCTTGAAGCCCACCACACCACATAGCGCCGCTGGCACGCGACCAGAACCCGCCGTGTCTGTACCCAAGGCAAACGAGGCCTGACCCGTTGCCACC
>Ga0080006_1105639_pt1 | contig 13404 bp, 14 predicted proteins | sample RS3BMetagenome_FD_69209 | JGI IMG/M metagenome (GOLD analysis project Ga0080006, IMG submission 69209) | Ferric oxide microbial mat and aquatic microbial communities from Rainbow Spring, Yellowstone National Park, USA - RS3B (SPADES... ...
GCCTGGACCCCATGGCCGGGGGAGGCGGGGTCCTGGCGGCCTGCGCGGAGCTCGGGTTCGACTGCCTCGGGTACGAGGTGGACCCCCGGGCGTTCGCGGCGCTGACGGAGCGGTTCCGCGCCTCGCCGGCCGGGAGGGCGGCCGATGGATCCGGGCGCGCGGCTTCGCTACAAGAGTAATACCTGCGCTGATATTACTGGCGCGGCCGCAGGCACCACCGTGGATCCTGGGTTAGGATCCCGGGCGACCACGCTCCTGGGGGCTCTACTAGAGGCCGGCGCGCCGCGTGAGGCCGCGCTGCTGGCGGCGCTGTCCTTACAGCGCGCGGCCGGCCCGCACCAGTCTGCCCCGCCCGCCTGTGTGGGGCACTCATAAACCTGCATAGGTATTACATACGCGGCCCGGGCGACAACTCATTTGCTGGCATCACCCGCGCGGCACTATATCTCGTCCTCCGGGATCCTGTCGCGGCGGCGGGGGGTGGGGGAGCGGCCCCGGGATTGGTCCTCACCGTGCGGCGCGGCCCGCTGGCCCTCCTGGCCCGGCGCGGGCTTCGCGGCGCCCTCCGGTTTCCCGGGTGCGCCCTCCTCGCGGTCGGCCGCGGGCTGGAGGAACGGCGCGAGGATCGGCTCCAGCTCCGGCCGCACGTCCTCGAAGCGTGGGTCGGTGAGCAGGCGCCGCAGGCTGAGCGGCCGCAGCCCGGAGCGCGCGGCGCTCCTCACGTAGTACCTGATCCTGAACTTCGAGAGGTCCGTGCGGGCCAGCTCCGCGCTGCGCTGCGACCACTCCCAGATGCGCTCGACCGCCTGGTCCTCCGGGAGGCCCAGCACGGTCGTGAGGTACGGCGCCAGCACCAGCCAGGCGAGCCGTTCGCGCCCGTCCGGCACCCGCGCGTTCAGGAGGGCCTCGACCCACCGGATCGGCCCGTTCGGGCGCTCGCCGTTCCCCGGCCCGGGCCGGGGCGCGGGCGGCGGCGCGCAGGATATGGCCGCGGCCGCGACGACGTCCGGCAGCCAGGGCACAAGTGGGACCCCGGGCCGCTCGGGCACCACGGTGCCCAGGTGATCCGCGGGGTAGAGGGCCGCGTCCCTCAGCAGGCGCGCGGCCTCCCCGGGGTCCTCCGGCAGCGCGCCGAGATCCACGGGTATCGCCCAGCCGTCCCCCTTGCCGTCCCTCCGCTTCGTGAACGGCAGCCGGGCCATATGCTTGGGGAGCAGGAACGCCGGGTCGGCTCTCAGATCCAGCCCCGAGCCGGCCGACACCACGCCGAGGGCCGAGCGCACCGCGCACTCGTGGAGGCGCTCCGGCGGCGCCGGGCCCGCGAGCACCGTGGGCCTGAAGTCCACGTAGAGGTGGATTGACTTGTGTGCTGTGAAGTACGCGCGGGGCTGTGGGTGACCAGTGCCGCCGGCCTCGCCCAGCGACGGCGCCAGGAACGAGAGCACTGCGCGCGCCGCCCTCACGTTGGCCTCTAGCTCGCCGTCGAGCTCCAGGAGTATCTTGGAGACCACGGGCACGCCGCGGGGCGCGAGGTCCGGGACGGCGAGGGGGTTCACAAGCGCGTGCATTTCGCGGCCCTCCGCCAGCGCGGAGAGGGCCCGCGCCTCGAAGGCCTCCGGTGTCGGCACGAGTACCCACTCGCCGCGGTCCCACCGGGCCTGGGTCGGGAGCTCGCAGCCGGCCGGCGGCCGGTAGTCCGGGTCGCCGGGCGGGCCCTCCCCGGGTTCGGCGCACCTGAGGTGGGCGCGCCACCAGGCGAGCGCCGCCGATACCAGGGGGTCGCGGGGGTTCACATGACCGCGTGCCCCCGAGGCCTTTAAGGCGTGCCGTAATATTGGCGCTGATATTACCGCGCCGGCGCGGGCCGCGCCGCGTAGTGTACCGCGCGCCCGCCCCGGGCCGCCGCGCCTTATATGGCGCCGCCGCCACACCCGGGACGTGGCGCTCATTCAGGTCCTCGAGGAGGCCATGCGCAGCGGCGATGAGGTGAAGATCAGGGAGGCCGTGAAGGAGCTGAGGAGATGGCTGGACTGGTTCGGCCCCCGGAACTTCGGGCTGGCGGTACAGGACACCTGGATCGCGGCGCCGCCCGAGGGGCGCCGGGAGATCGAGGAGATGGCGGAGGCGCTGGAGGCCGTGCACCCGGAGGCCGCCTGGTGGGCCCAGTACTATATAGAGCGCGCCAGGAAGGCCGAGGCCGAGGGCCTGCTGTGACCCGGGCAGTAATACTTGCACAGGTATTACTCGCGCCGCCCGGACACCACGAGGTCGACGCACACCGCCCGCCGCGAGCGCCGCGCGACCTCCCAGGCCCCGCCGAGATCCCCGGGCAACGCGAGCGTGAAGCGCGCGGCGTCGCCCGCCCCGAGCCGTGAGACCGGGGCCGAGATGTCGACGATCCCGCCGCCGGGCAGGGATATCGCCACATGGGCCCCGCGGCCCTCCGCCTCCAGGGCCTCCCAGAGCCGGTCCAGGTCCTCCGGGAGCGGGAGATAGTAGCGGCCGCGGCGCCTCACGATCGTGGACTCGAACCTCGCGGCCGCGGCGACCGGGCGCCACCCACCCAAGGCCGCCCGGGCGTGGGCCGTGGGCATTTAAGCCGGGGCGGTAATACTTGCTCTGATATTACGCGGCCCGCGCCGGGGCCGCGCGCCAGTATACTACCGGGCCACGCTCGCGGCCCATGTGGTGAGGAGCCGGGGGCGCGGGTGGTGAGGTTGAACTCCACGGGCAACCCCGGCCGACTGGGGTCTGTGGTATATATAACTTCGCTATATCTATTTATTCTTATTATAAAGCCGCTTTATAAGTAGAATATATTGGTGGTATATAGGCCGTCGCGACCGGGGCGGTGGGTAATACTGGTGCAGTATTGCTGGGACGGCGCTGATTAATTTTATTAACTTATTAAGATCGGCTAATATCAATGTTTCTAGAAAAGAAAACTAATATTTAAGCTTTTATTGATAATATTTAATTTGTGTAGTAATGTAGTAATTGTAGTAACAGTGTTTTGGGAATCACTTCTATCAATATTAACAAGCTTTAATTTGTGTAGTAATGTAGTAACTGTAGTAACGGCGTTTTGGGAATTTTCCGGGGGCGTGAAACCCCCTTTCAGGGCATTACTACATTACTACACAAATCAAAAATATTGTATTGGAAAGGTTTATTAAAAAGATCGGTTTCGAGTTCACCTAATATAACATTATAGTTAATAAAGAAAAATTATAGTTCAAATCTACCAACCTCCGATCAATTTATTTAAGAGGCTAGTTTTGTGTAGTAATAAAAGAACTTCAATATAACATTAATTCGAACATTAATATATTATATAACACTAATAAAAAGCTTAAATATAACAGTGCTATATAGTTAGCTTTCTTAACAAATTGTTTAGTCTCTATTTGAATCGGTCGGTAATATCACTACAAATATTACCAATGGTAGGTTATCACGCGCCGGCCCTCTCCCCACCCACGTCGACGTCCACAGGCTCCAGCTCGGCGAGGAACTCATTAAGGGGCACGCGGATCGCACTGACACTGGTGATGCGCCCGCCACGCCTCTCGGAGAGCCGTGGGTCATACTTCCACCCCATGAGGTCCGCGAGCGCCCGCAGTGACGTCGCGCCGGGCACGGTGTTGCCGAGCGCGTCTAGTATATTATGGTAGATCCTGACCTCCTCACCGTCGGGCCCCCGCGCGGCGCGCGCCCACGGTAGCACCTCCTCGTGGAGCACCGCCTCAGCGCGCTCGCGCAGGGTGGGGCGGTTCGCCTCATTCGGTATATGTTGGCGCCTGTAGGCCTCGTTCACCTCCACGACCACAAAGCTCAGGACAGCGCGCCTGAACTCATCGGCCGTGGGCCCCTCCTCACCGCGCTCGGCCTCGAGGCCCAGCCAGGCCGGCGGCTCGGCGCCGAACGCCTCGCGGTAGCTGTCCCTCAGGAGCCTCCCGAAGTCCAGGTCCGCCGGGATCCCCTCGCGGAGGACCCTGGCCGCTATATAACGGCCGATCGCCTCTAGCACACCCAGCCGCGGCCTCACCTCCCTGTTGTACCGCTCCTGCCTCTCCCGCGGCACGACCTCACTATAGGTGAACCCGATCACAAACGCGAAGCGCTTCAGGAAAGCGGGGTCGGCGAGCGGCATGGCGTTCGAGGTGAACACCAAGGGCGAACGGGCGCGCACCTCCCTATACTCCGTGCCGCCATAGTAGCGCCCACGTGCGGTGGTGCGCTCCGCGGCGTTCTTCACTATGTTGACCAGCTCCTCATGCCTGTCCCCGGCGAACAGGTGTGAGACCTCGTTGACCACGGTCGGGAATGTCCACCTCTCCAGTGTGCGGCCCAACCTGGCCACTGTGTCGACTGTGGCGCCCGACTCCATCTCGGCCCCAAGGCCCCAGAGGTCGTAACACAGGACACGGGCGAGCTCGGACTTCCCCGTGTCGGGCGGCCCGTGGAGGAACACATAGCCGACCCACGCGGGCCTCCCCAGGGCGCCCTGCTTGATCGCGTAATGGAACGGCGCGCCCGCGGCCCACTTCAGCACCGAGGCGAACTTGGCCTGTGTGTGGCCCCACCACACAGCCGCGAGCTCGTTCAGAAGATCCCACGCAGCGCGGAGCTCCTCCACGGTAGGTGGGTCGGTGCGGACCCCGGCGGCCACCAGCTTCCCCTCCCTTTCCACCCAGTAGAACCCCGGTGAGGTCGGAAGCGCCTCGACCCGGGCCAGCCTCTGTTCGTGGTAGTATGTGAGCACGGAGTTCAGGAAGTCCTCGGCCGAGCGCCGCGCCAGCACCAGCCCGCCGGCGGCCAGCTTGGCCAGCACCTCCTGGGTGGTCGCGGGGCCGACGAGTAACCTTTTCCTTTCCTCACCACCATAACTCCAGACCACGGTGTACCTCGGCTCACCCATCTCGGGATCCACGTGCACCACCACCTCAATGGGCGCCGCCGCGATCACGATCTCCCGGAGCCCGAACGACTCCTCCCTGGTGCGGGTATCAACCACAGCGTACGCGCGGTGTATCTTCGAGGCCTCTAGGTCCGCAACTACATATAGACCAGCGACGGGATCTATCTCCACGAATACCGCGCCGGCCACGGGGTGCGGGCCAAACACACGTTGGAGCTCCAGTATCGCGAACAACGCGGCGTCGCGCGTCGCGCCGGCCCCCAATAGCACCCCCAGGAGTGTGGTCGCCTTAGATCCGGGCTCGGGCGGCTCACCCTCCGGGGGCGCGCCCAGCTCCAGTGTGCGGGCTATCTCATCCCTCACATTCGAGAGGTCCACACCCGCGGCGCGGTACACACCCTCTATACACAGGAAGGCGGCCTCCCGGTCAGGTTGGGCCGCGTTCGGGAGCGCGGCCTTCAACACGTCGGCCACGCTGAGCGGCGACACCCTGCGCGCGGCCCCCCAGGTCGCGAGGACCCAGGCGAGCGCGGCCATATCGGGCCTGTACCTCTCGAGCCTCCCGGCGACCGCCGAGACCACCCCCTTGTCCAGCTCCTGGAAGCCCGGGACGGCCTGCGGCTGGGCCGGTGGCGCGAGCAGGCGCGGTATCTCCTTCGTGGCATTCTTGTACAGCCTCAGGAAGCCCGCCAGCTCCCTCTCCGGGAGTCTCTCGGCGCCCGGCGGCACTATGGTCGCGTACGCCACGCGGTCCTGGCCGTACTTGGTGTCATGTATGACCAGCGCGACCGCGCGGGTGCCGTCCGGGGCGCGCGCGACCCACCAGGTGGCCGGCATCGGCACGCCGTCCTCGCTCGCGCCGGCCGCCTCGTCCGCGCCTATCACCTGGGCGTCCACGGCCGACAGTGAGTTCAGCACGTCCTCCGGCGCGTGCTGGATATTCTGGAGGAACTCGATCACGATCCGCGGCAGGTTCACGGCCCCCCACCTCCCCCAGTATCCCCTCTAGGTGCGCACCCCTCACAGCGGTGCGCGAGGGCCCATAGTGGCGCGTACCGGCGGCCCGCCACGGTCTCACCTCCCTCCCCCCAGCCAGCTGTCCAGCGTGCTCTGCCCGGGTCTCCCCCCTGCCGGCGCCGCGGGGGGTCCGGGTGCGGCGGACTGCCCGGGTTGGGCGCGGGCGTTCGCGTTGGTATCCTCCCCGGCACGGAGCGGGCGCCCGGACTCCCCGGCGCCTGCCGCGCATGCTATATGGCCAATGTGCGCCCACCAGAGCTGGAACGGCGGCGCATACGGGAGACCGGGATCCCAGCGGAGCCCGGCGGCCCTCATGGCGTTTGTGACCCGGTCAAACTTGGCGGGGCTGAGGGGTTCCAGGACCCCGGCCCCACCCAGGTACAGGCGCAGCTTTGTTCCCGGGTCGGGGAACCACAGCACCGTGTAGAGCCTCTGCACGCCGCCGGTCACACGGAACACACCGATCATCAGCGGCGGCTCACCCGCCGGGTCAAAGAGCGCCCCCCAGGCGGCCCCGTTCGGGATATCTATATCCCGCCAGCCCCTATTCAGGCCGCGCCACAAGACCTCGGGCGCGGCCAGCTCGCATTTCTCCCCGGCCGTGGGCGGCCCCCAGAGCACGAGGACCGTGTAGCGGTCGGTCAGCAGGTCAATGCGGCCGGCCCCGGCCGGGAGGTCCCCCCGCGCCTCCACGGGCGCCGCGGCGATGGCCGGTATCTTCACCTCCACCATACGCGACAGGTCCGCCACCGCGTACTGGAGCTCCCTCCCGGCACCGGGGAGCAGGCGCTCGAAGACCGCGATATCCTCGGGGGCGGGCCTGCCGCCGGGCGGCAATACAACCGCATAGGTATCCTTATCCGCACCCTTCGGGTCGTCGCCCACGGACAGCGCTATCACACCCCTGCCGTCCGCGAGCCTGCCCACGCACCACCGCCGGGTCGGGGTGTCGCCCCCGGTCGGTGTTATCGCGCCCCCGATCACGCGCCACCGCCGCCCCGACTCCCAGGAGCCCCACTCCTGGGCATCGACCTTCCCCGGCTCCAGCAGCGCGGGGTCCACGCCCAGCCGCCGCAGGTGCTCCGTTACGTGGTCCGGGAAGTACCTCATACTCTCACCTCCCCCCGGACTCCCCGGGCAACCACCTGTCCAGCCCCCACCGGTCCTCATCCCCACCGGTGTCCGCGCCCGGCCCGGCCTGGGCGCCCGGGCCGCCCTCCGGAGGCGCCGGCGGTGCGGGCGCGCCGCTGAGCACGCGCCCGAGCTCATCGCGCGCCCCCGGGTAGTAGCGCTCGAACACCACCATATCGGTCCCGGAGGGCATTCCCCCGGGCGGCGCCATTGCCGCGTACACGACGCGGTCGGCGCCCGAGATCGGGTCGCGCAGCGCGAGCATCACCAGGCGCGAGCCGTCTGCGGCCGCGGCCACCACCCAGCGTGTGGGGGCCGGTATACTGCGGCGCTCCGGGAACCGGTCCGCGCCCGGCGCATGTGCCACGACCCTCTCAGTCGGGACCTCCCGGACCACGGGATAGCGCGCCAACACCTTCGGCGGCAGCCTGCCGCCGTACTCCGGGTCGTCGTCCACGAACCGTAAAGCCTCGGGGACAATGGGAGGTGTGTCTTTCATATTGTCGGCCGCGGCGCGCGCCTCCTCCCCGGGCGGGATCGGTATGGGGCCCATGCGGGCCCACCAGAGCGGGAACGGCGGCGTGTATGAATCGGGCTCGGGTTTTGGGAGCCTCAGGCCCGCGTCCGCGATCTCCTTTAAAGCGCGGTCGAACTCGTTGGGGCCGACGAGCTCCAGGACCCCGTCGCCGCGCAGGAGTGCGCCCGACCTATTGTCCACCAATACCCGGAGCTCCTGCGCCCCACCGAGGATCCGGAAGGCCCCGAGCAGTAGCGGGGGCTCGCCCTCGGGGTCGAAGACCCCGCCCCAGGCCGCGCCCTCCGGGACCCCGACCTCCCTGCGCCCCCTCGCGACCCCGACCCTCTGCACCAGCGGGGCGACCAGCGTCCCCCTGGAGGCGCGCGGGGGGCCCCACAGCGCCACCGCTACACTACGGTCGAGCGATAACCTGAGGTGGGAGCTCGCCGGTATCACGGGTACAGGTCGCCCCGGGCCTTAAAACGCGCCGGCCACGCTGGTAATATTAGCGCAAATATTACGCGCCGGACAGCCACCGCGCGACCGAACCGGCGGCGGCCGCGCCGAGCCCTTCCGGCGTGATCCACTCGTTGATCACGGCGTCGTCGGCGAGCGCTATTACCGCGCCCATGCCCAGCGCGAGCTCCGAGCGGTCGCGCTCGGCCAGCTCCCGGGGCGTGCGCGGGTCGTCGGGCCGGCCCCTGAGCCTCAGGCGCTCAAAGCGCCTCTGGGGCGAGGCGTAGATTGCCAGGACCCTCACGGTCCCAATGGTGCCGAGGCGCTCGACCTCGGCGGGCGACCGCACGCCGTCGAGCACCACGGTGCGGCCCTGGCCGATGGCCGATTCTATCCTGAGCCTGAGGAGCTCCACGAGCGCGGCCGGGCCGTACTCGCCCCGCACGGACCTCAGGACCGCGGTCTGGCTCTCGATGCCCGGCGGCAGCCCCCGGCGCGCGACCTCGTCCCGGATCACGTCGCCCATGCTGAGGACCGCGTAGCCGAGGTCCGAGAGGTGCCGCGCCGCGGTGGTCTTACCCGCGCCGGGCATCCCGGTCACGCCGACTATAAGGGCCAAGGCGCCTCCTCCCCCTCGCGGCGCAGGTGCAGCAGCGCGTTCGCGTCGTCGCATATCCGGACGGCGTCCTCGGGGTCCACGCGTATGCCCGAGATGCCGCGCAGCAGCCCCCGCGTGACGCGTACCCTCACGACATCCCTGCCCACCACGTAGTGTTTCTTCGTGTCGTACGCGACCAGGATGCCGGGCAACGGGAACAAGCGGAACTCGATGTCCTCGATCCTGCCGAGCACCACGTAGTCCACGGCCGCGTCACCTCTTGCGCCACGCGAAGCACGTGGTGCGCGGATTCCAGCGCACGTTGCCGCTGTACATCACAGAGTTGGTATGCCGTGTGTATTTAAGAGGCCGGCCCCGGGCGGGTGATCCCCGGGCGCGCGTAATACCAGCACTAATATTACCAACTGCACTGTGGCTTAAATAAACGCGCGGCACGAGCGCGCATGGAGGAACTGCTTCACCTCAATGACCGCTGCCCGAACTGCGGCGCACGCGCGCTCCTCCTCGACCCGGGCACGGGCGAGGTCGTGTGCCGCCGCTGCGGGGCCGTGGTACGCGAGCGCCTGGTTGACGAGTCCGGCGGCGAAAAGTCCGTGGGGGATATCGAGGAGCGGGCGGGCCGCGAGCATCACGGGCCGCCGGTGACGCCGGCGCGGCACGACATGGGCGTGTCGTCCGTGATAGGGCGTGAGGATAGGGACGCGGGCGGGTCCGCGCTCGGCGCCGAGGTCCGCTCCATGATGCACCGCCTCAGGCTGTGGGACGAGAGGAACAAGGTGCACGAGGGGGCGGACAGGAGCCTCGTGCACGCGCTGGACCTACTGGAACCCATCTGCGCGAAGCTGAGCCTGCCCCAGGCGGCGGCCGAGCGCGCCGCCCTGGTCTACAGGCGCGCGCTGGACAGGGGACTGACGCGCGGTCGCAGTGTGGATATATTTATGGCCGCCTCGGTGCTGGCGGCGGTCAGGGAGCTGGGGATCCCGCGCCGGATATCCGACGTGGCCGCAGCCGCCGGCCTGAAGAGGCGCGAGGTGTACGCCGCCTACAGGCTACTCGTGGACCGGGGGGTCGCCGGGGCGGCGCGGGCCCCCCAGGTCCCGGAGGAATTCGTACCGCGCGCCGCCTCGGTCGCGGGCCTCCCCGAGGCCGCCGCGCGGCGCGCGCTCGAGATAATCAGGGAGGCCAGGGCCTCGCGGCCCGACGCCATAACAGGGAAGGACCCGGTGGGCCTAGCCGGCGCGGCAGTGTTCGTTGCCGCGAAGCTCCTGGGCGTGGGCGACGGCCTTACCGAGTATCAGCTGGCCAGCGCGCTCGGGGTCACGGACATAACACTGCGGCACGGCGTGCGCGCCCTCGGCTACCGGTTCGACCGCGACGCCCGCAAGTGGGTCAAGGCGGCAGAGGCCAGCGCCGCCGGTGAGAGTAATTAAATATTAATGATTTGTTTTAACTTTGCTGGCAATCATGACCCGGGAATTCCGCGCGAATTTCCCGATTGGCCATTGCCAGAGCTGCTGGCAATCACGACCCGAGAAATGTGCGCGCATTTCCCGATTGACCATTGCCAGCGGTTTATATACCCTCTGGCAATCGCGACCCGAGAAATGTGCGCGCATTTCCCGATTGACCATTGCCAGCAAAGTCTAAAAATATTTAGGTAAGTTATAGGTTGCGCTCAAGGGCCGTCGTCCTCTTCCCCGGGCGGTACCACCGACCGCGATCGCGCTCCAGATAGCCGAGCTGAACCAAGCGCCGCGCCGCATAGTAATAGCTTTTTTCAGATTCACCGCCCCACAGCAATGAGAATGCGCGCTTGGGGCGCCTCTCGCCGGACAAGACTAACAGTAGGAGATCCACCTCAGCGATCCCGGGCTTCGCGGGTGGGAAGAACCTGTCTGGGGGAGAGAAAACGGCCGGTGAGATGGAGTACTCGTGCCTGCTCCTGCCCCCGTGCCTGCTCACGTTCTTCATTATGTAACCCGCGGCCGCCAATCTCTTGACTGCCCACCTCCGGGTGCGCGAGGGGTATTTGATGCCATACTCCATTAAAAATATATTCAGCAACCACAGAGATATGGAGTGCCGCTCCGCGGCTATGATCAAAAATACATCCACCGTCGGCAACCCGCGCCCCAAACGGGGTTTAGCGGTGTGGGTGTGCTCTAACTCCAGCCCTTCGGAGGCGACGATATCGCTCATAATGATCACGCCGAACCCCTGCGCACGATCTCGATGCGGTAGCGCGCCCCGCAGTACGGGCAGGTCACATCGAACGCGTCGGTGCCGGGCTCGAGTAATACCTTGAACGTCCGGATCTCCTCCACGCTCGGCGCCTCCTGCGCGGGCGGCCCGGCGCTCCGCTCCGCTCCGGTCGGCGCCTCCTCGGCGGCGCCGCCGATTGTGGGAGCGCGCTCCTCCGCGCCCCCATGCGGAGGCTCGGTTTCCTCCGGTGGTGGTGTCTCCGGCCCGGTCGCGGTCGGTTTGCCCTCGGTGGTACCCGCCTCGGCCGGCCGCGCGTTTACCTCTTGCGTCGCAGGCCTCGGCGGCGCAGCGCTCTCCAACACCCTCACCGCCGTGCTGGGTTGCGCCTCCGGCACGGGCGCCGGTGGCTTGGCGCGCCTCAATGCCTCCTCGCTCACCTCGCGGGCCGGCGCGGCGCGCACGAGCGCGCCTTCCGCTTCGGAGCGCCTCTTCGCCTCCCCCCTCGGGCGGAGGGAGGGGGTTATCCAGCCACCCTCCGGTGGCTCAACTCCGATCTCATGCATGCGTAACTCGATTGGGGCCAGTGCGGCGATCAACTTGGCGTTCCGCATGTAGCGGACACGCTCCACTGGATCCTCGTCGGGCCTCCAATCATACACTAGAGCGAAGTAGGCTCCAGCAAGGCGGTAGTACCTCTCCTGCCCTAGGAGGCGCACCATATGATACACGCGCAGGTGTGGCTTCCCCAATAGCACCCCGCTGGACTTCGCCCATTTCTCGGCCAGCGCGAAGTCCTCCAGTTCCTCGTCTGTGGCGCGCTCCGCGAGTTTCAACAAATAATCTCTGCTCTTCGGATCGTAGGCGGTGAGGGTTTCGTCCAATCCGGGCACGCCGGCTAACTCGCCCGATAGTATCCGCCTGAGGACGCGCACGACCTCGACGTCCGTGAGGTTGCGCCGGCGGAGGTTCTCCTCCAGCGCTATCTTCCACAGTTCGCTCATGGGCGTGTCGGCCGGCACCAGTAGGACGCGGAACGTGGTCGGGCGCCCATATTTCTCCTTGGCGATCCGCGCCGCCTTCAGCCTGCGAACTCCGGCGATGACATAACATTTCCCAGTCGCTGGATCCTCCCACCCTATGGCGGACTCCAGTTGCCCCCAAGTGGCAATCGATTCCACGAGGTCGTAAACATCATCATAACTGGTTCTGTACAGGAAGCGCTCGTCCGGCTCGCAGAGGTCCAGTGGGACGTCCTTCATAACCATACTGTTAGCGTTCACCATTTCACCCTCACCTCCTCCCAGTTCACGAGCCCCAGGGCGCCGTCGAGCTCCCGCAACGCGCGCAACGCGACGGCGCGGTAGGAGCCCCCGGCGCGCGGCCCGGCGAGCAGGGCCTCCTGGAGGCGCCGCTCGACCTCCTCCAACAGGCCGCGCTCCTCCAGCGCGCGCTTCGTCAAGGGGAGCCTGTGGATGGAGTATATGTGCGCGGCGGTCCCCGGATCCATCGGCCCGGGCGCCAGCCCGCAACGGTACATCGTGCGGAACGGGTAGTACTCGTCGTCCACCTCCTCGTCGCTAAGCACGCCCAGCCGGTGCAGCGTCTCGCGTAGCGTGCCGGGCGGTGCGGCGCGCGAGGCGAACAGCGCGGCAATCGCGCGCTCGCGTTGGGGCTTGCATTTCGCGCGGTCCACGGTGTCGAGCACCTTGAGCACGGCGCCGTCGGGGATCCGCAGGAACTCGCCGACGTGGCGGACCACGCCCTTGGCGCTCGCGTTCCTCTCCCTGTGGTCTTGGGAGAGGATGTTGCGTTCCACGCGGCCGACCGGGCGGCCGAGGATCGCGTTGTAGTCGGGGACGGCCGTGCCGTCCACCGAGTGGTGTCCCGTCCAATTAAGTTCGGGTTCGGACATACCGGATGCTCGGTGGCAGCACTTCATTATAAACGTTTCGGCCCGCGCGCGGCCCGCTAGCTCTCGCGCTCCGCGCGCTGCTCGCGGCCGGGCAGCAACACGCGGATGCTCATGACCTGCTGGTTGTCCGAGGTCTGGATCAGGCGCTTGGCCAGCGTGACCTGCTTCCCGGCCCACGCGTCCGTGTCGCGCCCGTGCACGCTCTTCAGGATGTTCGCGTTGATCTTGTTGAGTATGAAGGGCTTGTCTGTCTCCTTGAAGAACACGACTATCTTGGGCCCCACGTCGAAGGTCCTGATCTCCACGTGGTCGACCGTGTAGGTGACCGGCCGCGGGGGGAGGTCGGCGGCCTTCAGGTACTTGGAGGGACCATAAACCGCATCCACGTCTACCATATCACCGGGGAGTGGCGCCGCGCCTTATAAGGCGCCGGCCGTGGGTCGGGCTGATAATAATTGCGCAAGTATGCGCGCCGCGTATCAATGCTGGATCACGGTAACCGCGGTCGGGCCGTCCACCGTCAGCTTCAGTTTCGGGCCCACTTTCGTTTGCGAGCCGTTCACCACCCACAGCGCGTCCGGATCGTCCAAGGACCTCAGCGTCAGGCGTCCGGGGGGGGAGTCGAGGCC
>Ga0080006_1129442_pt1 | contig 13400 bp, 15 predicted proteins | sample RS3BMetagenome_FD_69209 | JGI IMG/M metagenome (GOLD analysis project Ga0080006, IMG submission 69209) | Ferric oxide microbial mat and aquatic microbial communities from Rainbow Spring, Yellowstone National Park, USA - RS3B (SPADES... ...
GCAGGCCTGCAGCAAATAGGCCTGCTGCCGAGGAAGCGAGGCCTGTGAGATTTGTGGAGGAGCGGAAGAACGTCTGGAGGGTTGTCTACTCCGATGAGGTGCAGGATGCGGAATCGGAAAAGGCTAAGGCCGGGGGCAGCGGTGGGGCATAGCTGAAAGGCGCTGGCCGCGTGCTGCGCTGCTAGAAGCCTATTGCCATTTTATCACTTTGTAGCTCTTGGCCACATCTATGTTCCTGATGGGCAGCAAGCCCCTGACGACCTTTTCAATCCTGGCAAAAGAGATTGCTGGCCTGTCTTCTCTGAATGCCTGCTTGTGGGCATCAATCGCCTGCCTGAGCGCCTCCCTTTTATCATCGAAGCACCCGATCCCGAAGAACCTGTAGCTGCCGCTGAGCGGCGCAAGAAACTGGAACCTGTTTATGACAGGCAGCTTATCGTCTATCTGCATGTAGTGGCTCCTCGCTATGGCTGCCCTCCGCTCAGTCCCGGGGGCGAAGCTGTAGTTGACGAAGAACGCAATGTTGAACTGGGTCGGGGGTTTTGTCACTATGGCAGAGAAGCCCTGCACGATTCCCGATTTCATTATTTGCCTGAACCTGTACCTGAGCATGTCCTCTTTTATCCCGACCTCTTTTGCAATCTCCCTGTAGCTGCGCCTGGAATCGCTGTTGAGCGACAGCAGTATCTTTTTGTCCACGTCGTCGAAGCCCAGGCTGGAGAGGTCGATCTGCTCCAGCGTCCTTTGCTGGACAGGTATGAAGCCTATGTGCGTAGCGACTATCTGCGAGGGCCTTATCACAGGCCTGCTGGGCGCGAGCTTCATCGCCATCTGCGTCTCCCACCTCATATAGCTCTGGCCTGACGGCGCCTCCGCAACTATCAGCAGGTCGAAGTCGCCTTCTGTCATAGCGAGCAGCTGCGTGATGTCGTCATCAAACATCTCTTCCAGTTCGCTCGCGGCTATCTTTTCGCTAAGCTTTACCCTTATTATGTGCCTCTGGAGCAGCCCGAGCAGATCCTTATTGAAATCGAGAGAATAGCGCAGACCGAACTCGCCTTCCAGCGCCCTGAGATTGCTGAGCGCAGAATTTCTAGAGCAGTTTGCTGCTTTTGCGAGTTCTGTCACTGTGGCTCGTGCATTCTCGCTCAGCCCCCGCAGCAGGGCCCTCTTGATGTAGCTGATCTCTCTCATCTGCATCCTCGCCGCGGATTGCGGCGTTTACTTGGCATTTTAGGAAAAATCCAAGCACATTATTTCTGGAAAAGACTAATTTAAATCGGTATGCTGCGATTCTGAATATGTGAAGATAGGAATCCGCATAAGGGCTTATGCGTTTCTTGCGATGGCAATAGTGGAGCTGTCGTTCATGCCAATCGCGCTTAAAGTAGGCGCTGATGCTTTCGGCACCGCCGCATTCCTGCTTTACTCGTTTATGGTGGCCTCGCTGGCCTCTGTTGCAATGGTTGTTGCCACGAAGAGCGGCAGGCAGCTGCTGCTCACGCTCGGGAACAGGCGGACGCTAGTGGTGCTGATTGCAGGCGGTCTCATGAACTACCTGCTGGCAGCCGCTTTCCTCACATTCGGCATTTTGCACACAACAGCCAGCCTGGGCGGAGTCATATTCAGGTCGTGGGTAATATTTGCAATACCTTTCATACCGCTGATACTCAAGACTAGGGTAAACAAGTACCAGATAATCTCGCTTGCTATCGGTTTCGCTGCGGTGTTCGCAGCGCTCACCCAGGGCACGCTGGTGAGCATAGATGCCGCCTATGCTCCATACATCGCCGTGCTCTTCATGGCTGCGCTCTCTGCCGCTTTCTCGAATGTAATCATAAAGAGCCAGAGCGGGGATGTGGCTTCGCAGGTGTTCGTGTTCAACGTCTCCACTTTCGCGGTGCTGGCTGTAGTGGTACCGGCAGCGTGGGGGCTTGGTTCTGGAACCTTGAGCGTTTGGGCAGTGCTCTCCGTGCTCTTCACGGGCATAGTAGCCTACACGCTGGGCGCATATCTGTACTTCTACGCCCTGAAGGCGCTGGATGTGGCCACGGTAGCAAACGCGACGCTCGTGATACCTTTCCTGACCTTCGCCTTTTCTGCGCTGCTGCTCGGCGAGCAGATACAGCCCTACTACCTGATTCTGGCCGCGCTGGTGGTTTCTGGAATAGCGCTGCAGCAGCTTAGCCCAACGAAGGCATCGATGAGAGTCAGGAAGGGCGGGCTGAAGCTCGCTTCGCCCTTGTTCGATGTCACCAGCGCGTTCGTGGACAACAGGGATGAGGAGATCTACGGCTTGGTTCAGGGAGCAAACAGAGCGCTTGCCTCGCCTGGCGAGCTTGCAATAGCCTATGACAAGATGGAACCCGAGGAAAAGCGGGACATTGCGGAAAGGTACAGGTGCCTGCTGTTTACTGCCGAAGCGCCGCATCCGGGAGTGAATGAGGAGGAGCTCAATTTCATTAGGGAAATTTTGGGGGTTAAAGACTCTGGGGTGCTGATAGGCGTAGGTGACCCCAGAAACGTGGAAGAAGCGATCGAAGAGATGCTCAGAAGGCATAGGGAAGCGAGCTGGGGCTAGACTTGTCATAATCGGAAACAATTGCCCACATAATTTCTTATAAAGCCAAATATATATACCAAGTAAGCCATAGTATTCCATCATGGGAAAGAGCATCTGTGTATATGGCATACTGTGTCATATGCTGCCTATTCTGTGGAGTTCAAACCCACTCTTTGAACCCGCACCGCTCTTTCCCTTGCCCACCCTACAGCAAGGTTGAGAATCTGAACGCCAACTTCAAAAACGCCTCGAAGCACATACCGCTGAACGCCGCGGCGAGCCAGTTCATCTGCAGGTAGATTGCTTGTTTGGACGCTTGCTTGAATTAATTATAAACAGGCCAGGGCGTAGAGCCGCGCAGAAAACTAATGCCACTAAGAGCGAAAGGCCGGTGAAGTTCGTTGAGGAAGGGCCAAACGCGTGGAGAGTGGTCTATGCCGACGATTCCTCAGGAGAGGCTTGAACGCCCTTACGGCGTTTTGCAACCCCTCTCTGCAAACTCATTTTCCGTAGAAGTAGTGTATTGACCTGCCCAGCGCAGCCTCTGCCGCTTCCTGCAGCGCCTCGCTGTACGTCGGGTGCGGATGTATCGAGTCTGCTATATCCTCGAGCGTGGCCCCCATCTCGATGGCCACCACTGCCTCTCCTATGATGTCTCCAGCATCGTCAGACACGATCTCCACTCCGCGCACTACGTTGTCCTCGTCTGCGGCTATCTTCACGAAGCCATTGGTGGTATTCAGTGCTATCGACCTTCCAAGGGCTGTGAGCGGGAATTTCGTCACCCTAAGACCCTCCCCTTCGACCTTGCCTGCTATTGCTATCTCCGGATCTGAGAAGATAACCGCTGGAACGACAAGGTTGTCGTATGCCGCATTCTGCCCTGCCGCCACCTCTGCCGCCACTATCCCCTGCCGCATCGCCTTGTGGGCCAGAAGTGGCTCTCCTATCACATCGCCCAGCGCAAGTATGTTTGAATCTGTTGTCCTGAGCGCGTTGTCCACCTTCACAAATCCCTTCTCATCCAGCTGCACCTTCGTGTTCTCCAGCCCGAGCCCCTCGGTGTACGGCGAGAGACCTATAGCCACAACTATGACAGATGCGGATATCTTGCGGCCGTCGCTGAGCGTCACAGAACTAGCATCGTATGAAACTGGAGTTGCGCCTGTGTAAATCTTGATTCCGAGCTCTTCCATTCTCTTCTTCACCAGCCCTACCGCATCTCTGTCGAAGGTTCTCAGCACATCTGACCTCGCCACGATTGAGACCTTTGAGCCTAGCTTTGCGAAGAGGGTGCCTATCTCAACAGAGACGTAGCCGGCGCCGAGTATCACAATGCTCTCGGGCACGTAGTCGAGCATCAGCGCCTGCTTGTAGTCTATTATCCTGTCGCTGCTTCCGAACTCGAATCCTTTGAGCGGCGTCGGTTCTGAGCCGGTAGCTATTATGGCCTTCTTGAAGTCTATTGATCCGCCACCGCCAATCTGGAGGGAGCTGGACGAGACGAACACGCCTGTTCCCTTCACCACCTCGACGCCGTTCGACCTGCACAGGAAGTCGACGCCCTTTTCAAGCTTGCTCGAGGCGTCCATGCGCCACCTGTGCAGCTCCTTCGCATCAAGGTGTATCTCACCGACATGAATGCCGAAGTTTTCAGCATGCTGTATCTCATAGAACATGTCCGCGACTTTGATCATGGTCTTGGAGGGTATGCAGGCGTAGTTGAGGCAGTGGCCGCCGAGCTTTTCCTTCTCCACAAGGGCTACGCTCTTACCAAGTTGCGCTGCGTGAATGGCTGCGAAGTATCCGCCAACGCCTCCGCCTATCACCGCCACATCGACAGCCTCGGGAAGTGAGCCCATTACCATATTCTACAACTCATCATAGATTTCTCTTCTATGTCCTACTCTAACCACAAATATCAACATTTGCTTGCTTTTAATATCTATGATTACCCTGTAGTCACCAGCCCTTAGACTAAAAAGGGGCACGCCAGTCAATCTTTTAACGTAATTGAAAGGGTTCTCTTTTATACTCTCTACTTTTGCAACTATCCTACTTTGGGTTTTTTTATCTAGCGATTCAAGGTCTTTTCTAGACCTTTCGGACCAGGTAACTTGGTAGGTCACTTAATCCCGAGCTTCTTTTTGAGCTGCTCGGTGGTGTACACTCTTCCGGCCTTTATGTCGGCCAACCCCTCCTGTATACCTCTTATATCCTCGGCGGAAAGGGGCTCTTCATCGACCGCGATGTGCGTTAGCCTTTCTATAACAGAATCCATCGGCTCATTAGGATAAACCTTCAATCTATCAAGCCTCTTTTTGAGAGTCTTTCTTATTTGTATCGTGGTAGTTTCCATATTGGTTATAGGATATTATAGATATTTATAGCTTCCTATAGCGAAGGCACTATATAAAATAATATCGTTTACCTCACAATACTATGCCTTAATGCGACGTGAATTCGCCTCGGGAAGTGAGCCCATTACCATATTCCCACGTTTTATTTGCCCAGCACGGATGCCACGAGGCCAACGAAATCCTCTGCGTCCTTTATCGCCTCGGCAGCGTCTTTCTCGCCGCTGAGTTCGCCGCTGTACTGGACCACGTGCCTCGTTGCCATACGAATCTAAAAGATCAAGATAGCCTTGCATCTTTGCATCCTGCCAAGTCGCTAATCACCACGAATATCTTCATTCTGTTGCTTTTCATCCGAGCATCTCAAGGAACTCCGGATCCTCAAGGTATTTGATTATCGCGTTTGCGAACTTCACCGCCTCTGCGCCGTCAACCACCCGGTGGTCGAAGCTCAGCGAGATTGGAAGCACTTTGCCTACCGCCACCCTGCCCTCCCTGACGACAGGCATGTCCTTCAGCATGTGCACCCCAAGTATCGCAACCTCCGGGTAGTTTATCATAGGCACGGAGAGGAAGCCGCCTCCCAGGCTGCCTATGTTTGTTATGGTGAAGGTGCTGTCGCGCATCTCCTCTAGGGTTATCGTCTCGTCCTGTATCTTCTTGTGCAGCTCCTGTATCTCCTTCGCTATGTCCACAATGCTCTTCTTGTCCGCGCCCTTTATCACCACGACCTTCAGGCCATCGGGGGCCTCGGCCGCGAGGCCTATGTTGTAGTACTTCTTTACTATTATCTCCTGCGTCTCATGGTCGTAGCTTGAATTGAAGCGCGGGTTCTCCTTCAGCGCCTCAACCACCGCCTTTATGATGAAAGGCAGAAAGGTTAGATGCACACCTCTCTGCTCCATCTTCGGCTTCTCCTTTGCGACCATGTTGAATAGGGCTGTGGCGTCGAGCATATCCATGTGCACCGCCCTAGGTATTGTCCAGGAGAGCTCCATGTTCCTGGCTATCGCCTTCCTGGTTGAGGACATCTGCTGCCTCTCTACCTCCTCCCCGTGCTGCTCCTCGAGCACCTCGGAGAACTTGGGCAGCGGCCTCGAGCTCATGGCCTCGACGTGCGCTGCGTTCCTTACGTCGTTCTCCAGTATGCGGCCGTTGGGCCCGCTGCCTGTAATCTTTGAGATATCTACGTTGAGATCATGGGCCAGCTTCCTCACAGAAGGCGTAGCAATCGGTTCCCTTGCCTTTATCGCTGCCTGCTGCGGGGCCTGTGCCTGCTGCTTCGCCGGCTGCTGCTGCGCAGCTGCCTGCTGCGGCTTCGCAGCCGTCTGCAGCTCTGAGGGTTCGCCTATCTGTGCGACCAGGTCTCCTATATGGAGCGTTGTGCCTTCTGGGGCCGCAATTCTCAAGGTTCCTGATATCGGGGCGGGAACGTTGACAACTGCCTTGTCGGTCTCAACCTGCACTATTGGAGCGTCTTCCTTTACTGCATCGCCGTCCTTGAAGAGCCACTTCCTCACGTGGCCCTCGGTTATGCCCTCTCCTACATCAACGAACCTTATCTCCTTCATCTAATCATTGGCTCATTATTCTGTCTATCGCTTCCGCCACCTTCTTCTCGTTCGGCACGTAATACTTTTCGTATCCAGGGTCAGGATACGGGAAGCTTGGCGAAGCCACCCTAATTATAGGCGCCTCGAGGTCGTATATCGCCTTCTCGGCAACCCTCGCGGCTACCTCCGCGCCGACGCCGAAGCTAAGCGGTGCCTCGTGCACTATCAGCAGCCTCTTTGTCTTCCTTACGCTAGCCAGTATGGTTGCCTCGTCCAGAGGGTTTATTGAGCGCAGGTCGATTATCTCGGCATCTGCCCTCTTGCTCTCGACTACGCTCTTTGCCACTGTGACCATAGTGCCGTAGGTCACTATTGTAAGCTTGCTGCCTTCTCTCACCACTTTCGCCTTTCCTATAGGAACCTCGTACGCTCCCTCGGGCACTTCCTCCTTGAAAAGCCTGTAGAGTTTTGTGGGCTCAAGGAAAAGAACAGGATCCTCGAGCTTCGACGCTGCTATCAGCAGCCCCTTTGCGTCGTAGGGTCCGGATGGCTCTACGACTATCAGGCCGCCTATGTGCGCGTAGAGCGCCTCGGGGCTCTCGGAGTGATGCTCAAGCGCGCGCACGCCACCGCTGACAGGCGTCCTTACTATCATGGGCACCTTGAGCGTGGACCTTGTTCTCATCCTGTACCTGGCGGCGTGGCTGACCAGCTGGTCGAAGCCCAGGTACATGAATCCGGCGAACTGTATCTCCGGTATGGGATGGAGGCCTGCCATTGCCATTCCTATAGATGTTCCGATTATCGCAGATTCTGCGAGCGGCGTGTCCATAACCCTGTCCTCGCCGAACTTCGCCTGCAGGCCGTCGGTGACCCTGAACACTCCCCCGTCCTTTCCTATGTCCTCCCCGAGCAGGACCACCTTCGGATCCTGCTTGAGTATTATCCCGAGGGCGTCGTTGATTGCGCTGACCATGTTCATCTGCATGATTTCCACCTACTGCCAGAAGTTGGCTGCAGTAGCAGCGTCCAGCTCCTCCTTCAGCGTTTCGGGAATGAAGCTGTATACGTTCTCGAACATGCCCCTTGGGTCTGGCTTGAACTCCTCCGCCTTCTCAACCGCCTCATCTATCATCTTGAGCTGCTCGTCCATCGTCTGCTTCTCAAGCTCCTCGCTCCAGAACCCCTTCTTCATCAGATACGCCTTTACTCTTGCTATAGGGTCCCTCTTCTGCCAATCCTGCACCTCCTCATCGCTTCTGTACTTTGTTGGGTCGTCGGCTGTGGTGTGCATGCTCATCCTGTATGTGACGCATTCGATCAGCGTTGGCCCGTTCTTTGCATTCGCTATCGCTTCAGTTGTTGCCTTGTAAACCGCAACCACGTCGTTGCCGTCGACCTGCACTCCTCTTATTCCTGCTGCAATTGCCTTCTGGGCAAGCGTCTGCGCGGCAGTCTGCCTGCCTCTGGGCACTGAAATGGCCCACTGGTTGTTCTCTATTATCACGACAAGCGGCGCCTTCCACACTCCGGCGAAGTTGAGCGCCTCGTAGAAATCGCCCTCAGAGGTGCCACCGTCTCCCACGTACGCGATTACCGCGGCATCTTTGTTCGTGTGCTTTAGGGCGAAGGCGATGCCTGCGGCGTGGGGCAGCTGCGTAGCAACGGGCACCGCAACCGCAGTGCCGTTGAAGTTCTCAGGTATCTTGCCTCCGTCTTCATATCCCTTCCAGTAGATGAAGAAGTTTTCGAGCGGAAATTTTCTGACAAGAAAAACGCCGTGCTGCCTGAAGTTTGGCACGAAGACGTCCTGGTTCCTGAAAGCGAAGGCGCTGCCTATCTGCGTCGCCTCCTCCCCGATGAGCGGCGCGTACGTGGCTGCGCGGCCCTGCCTCTGCAGGCTTAGCATCTTTGCGTCAACTGCGCGAGCGAGGAGCATGTACTTGTACATTTCTGTTATCTTCTGGTCTGTGAGCCCCTGCGGGAAATTCGCCTGGTCGATGCTTCCCTGCTCGTTCATCACTTGGAGGTAGTCTATCGAGCCTTCGAATACTCTCTTTAACATTGATTGCCCCCTTCATATAGCTCAAGAAAGGCATATATTACATTAGCCCGATCGGCATGGCGCTTCCGCCAGTGCTCTTGGCCGCCTGCCCTTCTGGAGGCGCAGTGTGTGCGGCGATTCGCAGCGCGTAGAGGATTCTTTGAAATGCTAGCAGCAGCTGCAGCCGCACTTCAGCCTCTTTCCCCTGCACTCCCCGCAGTCACAGCATGAGCAGCAGTTCATGCAGCATTCATCTGCATGGGACGCCCTCGCCCTTCTTTTCATCTTTTTTGCCATACATCCACACAGTGCATAGGAACCTGACAAATTAATAATCTCTTCTGCGTTAAGCCAACCCACGCCACTGAGGTTGCTTTCTCTTCATCGCCTGCTTGATCAAAATGCAAGCAAAGAAGGGATGATTGCGGATGCCTGCATTACGACATATCCGGCGACAAAACCAACAAGCGCAGTTATCACCCAGGTGCCGACCATCATCACGATTGGGCGACGCAGTATTACTCTTTCCCTATAGCTAATCCCGGCACCGTAGACGCCGGCTATGAAGGATGCGGTGTTTGAAAAGGGTATGTTGAAGAGGGTTGCTACCTCTACCGTCAACGCTGACATGAACTGCGAGGCGACGGCATTAATGTAGCGGAGAGGTATTATCTCGTTGCCCACGCGCTTCAGCGTTCCGCCGCTGAAGGCCACGCTTCCCAGTGCTATCGCAACCAGAGCAAGGGCCAAGGAGTAGCTATTCTTCGGGATCAGCGCCAGTATCAAGCCGATGGTGTTGCCGCCTAGCGTAAAGGCAGTTGCAAAGGAGCTGATGATGAGCGCCGCTCTTATCAGCTTAGCATACGACCATATGTGCTTCTTTGGAGCACCCGTGCTCAGAGCCCTCATTGTCTTTAGCACTAGAAAGAAAGAGACGAGCGGCATCACTATCCAAAACGCCACTATGGAAGCGATGAACGCTAGGTTCGGGTTCGTCCCAAGCCCTACGTTTATCCCCACCAAAACCGCAGTGAGCGTTACTGCAAGGGATTGGGGCACTCTCTTTGCCTCTGCTATTATGAAGATGAGTGTAGTTATCAGAAGGGCCGCGTCGATCGAGAAGGAGTTTGCAGAGGGCAGCAAGATAGAAACCGCACGGCTGAGATAGCTCCCCTGAAGCAGCAGCCCCAGGATGTAGCCAACTGCTGCTATCGTTATCCCGATTCGCTTGCCCACAATCCTGCTCCCTATGGCGCTCCCCACGCAAACCGATAGGTTGTTCCCTGCGACTAATGAAATTAGGACGAACTCCAGAAATAGGCTTGCCATAGAAGTGAGATCAGCCAACCAAACACTTAGCTCATTATGGAAAGCATGACTGAAAGGAACATGTCAGCCGAGTCTTCGCAGGCGTCGAGTATGTTGTCTGCCCTGTGGGCCACCTCTAATATGTGCAGGAATGTCTTGTAGTTCATGCTGTTCTTGTACTCATAGTCTAAAAGCGAGTCCTTTATGTCATCGCCTTTTTCCTCAAACACCTCTATCTCTTTCCTGAGCTGCTTTATCTTTTCCGTGTTGTCGCTGGACAGCATCCTTTCCAGCGCATGAAGCGCCAGATGCACAAGCTTCAGCATCTCCATGACCCTCCCGCGAATCATCTTGTCTGTCTTTTTGTCTGGAATGCTGTATCTTGCCAGCTCCCTTGAAAGGTTATATATCGAGTCGACTATGTTGTCTTCGGCGTTTATCAGAACAAGCATATCGTCTATTACATTTGGAGATACTGCGCCAGAAGATATCGCATTTGAGAGCAGGAACGCCTTGTTGTCTGATTCCTTCTCCAGCTCCCTTATCTTATTGATTCCTTTTGCCCTCCCGCTAATAAGCTTTTGCAGCTCCATGTTCGCCTCCATCGCTGTCTTGATTATCCCTATGTTGTCGCGTATTGCCCTCTCTTCCCTGCCGTTCAGGACCTTGTCTAAAAAACCGATCTCAGCACCCATTCAAAACATTTGTACCTGACATTTTTAACGATTCTTGTTAGGCCACGGCACGAGTAAATGCTGGTCTGCTGCCTGCCATGGTTAGCCACCACCGCTTGTATATTTTTTCATCAGGCTGTAGAACAGCCTGTGCGAAATCCAGAACAGCAGCACTGACACAATTGCCACTTCCGCAACACCTACCGGGGACGCTTCGCTGAGCATGGCGGCGGACGGATAGTAGGAGGCGATGCCTATCGGAAGCAGGAGCGAGAAGACCACCTGCCCCAGCAGCGGATACACCTTTAGAGGGTATCTGCCCGCATTGGAGATTATGTCGTTGAGCTCGAATAGGAAATGCCCGCTTTTGAAAATGTAGTAAACGACTATCGTGATCATCATGGTGAACATCACAAAGACCGATAGCCCAAGGGAAAACAGCACAGCGAAGATCAGGAAAGAAGCCAAGCTTATCCGCAGATTGAGCGCTGCGTATGCGAACATGATGAGCCCTCCGGCCACAGCTGAGAGCTGCTCCACATCGCCGAAATTTGAGAGCATTACCGCCAACGTCGTGTACGGCCTTACCAAGTACGGGTCTATGCCACCGCTCCTCATCTTTGTTATTATCGCCCAGCCTCCGTTTGATGCGAATATTGCGCTTACGCCCATCACTATGTTGGTTGAGGCAGCAAGCAAAAGCATCTGGTAATAGCTCCAGCCGCTTATGCCTGCGGAGACATTATAGATTATAGTAATTGCTATGAATGAGTTAATTACGGCAATGGCGCTGTAGAGAAGCCAAACCATACCCTGAAACCTATAGACAAATAGATTCTTGAGGGAGTAGAACTGGCATATGAAGAAGTACTCTATGTTTTTACAAAGTGCGTTCGTTCAACCACCGGCTGATGTAATGCTCTTTCTTATCCTGTACCACATTAGAGAGGCGACTGCGAATAAGATGATGGCCCAGACGGAGCCAACCGCTATCTCCTTGGCAGCCTCTGCGCTCGTCATTGTGCCGAGGAGCGTAGAAACCGGAGTGTAGATGAACATCTGGAACGGGAGAAGCAACAGTACGTGGCTCACAAGTGGCGGGAAGAGGCTGAGCGGCATTATGCCGCCCGCGAGCAGCAATGCAATGTTCCACGTGACGACCATGATGCCTCCAGTCTCTGTAAGGTACACTGCGAGCGAGCCTATCATGAAGCTAATTAGACTTGACAGCGCATACCCTATTGCCATCTCTATGGCTAGAAGCACAAGAGTCGCTAGACTCAATTTGAGCGCCACGAAAAATGCGGTGATGACTAACAGGGGTATGCTGATTATCATGTAAAGTAGGTCTACTGAAAGGGAGTAGAAAAACAGCTGAAAGGCATAATTTATGGGCCTGGTGAAGGCTATGGCGACGCCCCCACTCCTTATGTCACTCTGCAGTTGGTCGCTCGGCGATATGGTCATTATGGAAAACATCACCCCGACAAGGAAGTAGTAGGCGTACATCTGCTGCTGCGAAATACCGGCTATGCTCTGCGTGTTTGAAGCAAAGTAGATGGCCGACCAGACGAAGAGCATGAGCAGCGCGAAAATTATCCTGAAGCAGAAGAAGAATAAGTAGTCCAGCCTATAGGCAAGGCTGCTCTTTATTCCAATTGCAAGCAGCGCTTCTGCCTTTTCGACGCTCCTAAACATGCCCGCCACCGCCCTTGCCTCTCTTTTCCCTCATGGATGAGTAGAGTTTCATCAGTATATTGGTTAGACCGATTTCTGAAACCCTGTAATCCATCACGTTTTTGCTCGAGAGCAATTTGATAAAGCTCGGTTTCTTGAGCGTCTTCTTGCTGACCTCGAGCCTGACATAGTTGTGCCCCTTTTCCAAAATCCTCCCGTACCTCGCATACTCGCGCGGCACATCGGTTGTCATCTGCAGATCTATCCTGACCCTATCGCCGAACAGGCCCTCGAGCTTCTCCTTTCTATCATCGAAGACGAGGCTGCCCCTGTTGAGTATGAGTATCCTCTTTGCCATCGCTATGTCCTCGACTATGTGAGTTGTGAGCACGAATGTGACGTTCTCGCTTTTGTTCATCTCCATTATCGTTTTTGTGAGCATTGCTTTCGAAATAAGGTCCACGCCTATGGTCGCCTCGTCAAGGAAGACTATCTGCGGCCCGTGGAGCACGGAAGCAACGAAGTTACATTTCATCTGCTCCCCAAGCGAGAGGGTGCGCACCTGCCTCTTGTAAATACCTCTTATTTCTAACGCATCAAGGAAAGTGTTGAGCCTGCGCTCGTAGGCCTTCCTGGGCACGTGATATATCTTGCGCATGAATTCAAAGGCGTCGAGCGGCGGCAAATCCCAGAAAAGCTGACCATGGGCACCGAGCACAACACCTATATGCTCCGCCAGCTTGATCCGCTCATTCCAGGGGTCGAAGCCAAGAACACTGACCTCTCCCTTGTCGGGAAAGAGAATTCCAGTCAGTATCTTGATTAGCGTTGACTTCCCGCTCCCGTTCCTTCCCAGCAGGGCGATCAGCTCGCCCTCGCCCACGGAAAAGCTTACGTTGTTGAGCGCCTTTTTGCTGTAGTACTTTCTCCTGAACGAACTGAGGAAACCCTTCCCCACGACATCGTAGGCCTTGAAGCTCTTGCTGATGCCACTCACTTCTATTACGGCTGCCATGATTGCCACGCGCCATTGATAAGCAATGCAGCAATATGTGACATCCTCCCACAGCTAAAGCATGTGGGCTTCCCCTGCAGCCATTGGCTGCAGAGTATGTTCCTGATTCATCGACGCAATTTGCGATTCCTGGTGAATCGTAGAGGTTGCATCTCCAGAGGCGTTAGTTCGGGAGTGTCCCTCCCTACCTTTTGCAAGTATATTTATTG
>Ga0080006_1265756_pt1 | contig 13365 bp, 11 predicted proteins | sample RS3BMetagenome_FD_69209 | JGI IMG/M metagenome (GOLD analysis project Ga0080006, IMG submission 69209) | Ferric oxide microbial mat and aquatic microbial communities from Rainbow Spring, Yellowstone National Park, USA - RS3B (SPADES... ...
CGGCGGGGGGGGGTGGGCCGTGGGGCGGTGGGAGCTCCAGCCGATGCAACCGGATCGTCTCTGACAAGGGAGTGAATATGAACGCCACCAAGGAACTGAACAGGGCGGGGCAGAGCCTATGGCTCGACAACATCACCCGGAGCCTGCTCGATGGGGGGGGGCTGGCCGCCCACATAGCCGAGAGGGCCGTGACCGGCCTCACCTCCAATCCCACCATCTTCGACAAGGCCATTGAGAGCAGCGCCGACTATGACCGGGACATCGAAGCCGGCAAGGCGGACGGGCGGAGCAGCGAGGAGATCTTCTTCGACCTTGCGATTGCCGACCTCCGGCGAGCGGCGGATCTCTTTGAGCCGATTCACCAGCGAACCTCGGGGGTCGACGGGTGGGTGTCGTTGGAGGTGTCTCCTCTCCTGCTCAACGACGCCATGGGCACGGCCGGGAAGGCCAGGGAGCTCTGGGCGCGGGCCAAGAGGCGAAACCTGTTCATCAAGATCCCGGGGACGGTCGCCGGGCTGGAGGCCATCGAAGAGACCATCTACCGGGGAGTCCCCGTGAACGTGACCCTGCTGTTCTCGGCGACCCAGTACCAGAGGGCCGCGGAGGCCTACATGCGGGGGCTGGAGCGCAGGGTGGAGGAGGGCCTTTCCGCTGACGTGGCGTCGGTCGCTTCGGTGTTTGTGAGCCGCTGGGACACCGCGGTCAAGGGGAAGGCCCCGCAGGCCCTCCACGACAGGGTGGGGATCGCCGCGGCGACCTTGGCGTATCGAAGCTACCGCACGTTGCTCGAGTCGGACAGGTGGCAGCGGCTTGCCAACTCGGGAGCCAGGGCCCAGCGGCTTCTCTTCGCGAGCACCTCGACCAAGGACAAGGAGTCTCCCGACACCCTCTACGTGGCGGCCCTGGGGGCGCCGTTCACCATCAACACCATGCCCGAGGAGACCCTGATGGCCTTCTTCGACCATGGCAAGGTCGGCACGATGCTGCCCTCGGATGGCGGTGACGCGGCCCAGGTCATGGCCGACCTCCGTGCTGCGGGGATCGACCCCGAGGATCTGGCCCAATCCCTGCAGGATCAGGGGGGCGAGTCGTTTGCCAAGTCGTGGCACAGCCTGATCGCGTGCATCGAGGGCAAGCGAGAGGGGGCGCGAATTGGCTCCTGAGGGGCGCGACGTCCCCGGCACCCGGCCACGGCTGCGGGAGCTCGGTTCCTTCGCAGCTCTGACGGAGCACTTCCACGAGGTTCAGCACGCGACCCTCAAGGAACTGTTCGCGGCCGATGAGGGGCGCGGAAGATCCCTGACCGCCGAGGCGTTGGACATCTATCTCGATTACTCCAAGAATCGCCTCACCGGCAAGACCATGAATTTGCTCCTGGACCTGGCCCGGGAGTGCCAGCTGCCCGAGCGGATCGAGGCCATGTTCAAGGGCGAGCGCATCAACGTCTCAGAGGAGCGCGCCGTGCTCCACGTGGCGCTGCGCGCGGAGCCGGGGGAACGGATCATGGTCGACGGTCACGACGTCGTCCCCGACGTGCTGGCGGTGCTGCAGAGAATGGGTGAGTTCGCCTCGCGGGTTCGAAGCGGCGAATGGCGGGGGCACACCGGCAAGGCGGTGAGAAATGTCGTGAACATCGGTATCGGGGGATCGGATCTGGGGCCCGCGATGGCCTATGAGGCGCTGCGCCACTACGCCAGCGACAACCTGAACCTGCGCTTTGTGTCCAACATCGACGCCACGGATTTTGTGGAGGCGACCAGGGGGCTCAATCCTGAAGAGACCCTCTTCGTGGTCTGTTCCAAGAGCTGGCACACCCTGGAGACTCTGACCAACGCCAGCACCGCCAGGGATTGGCTGCTGGCCGGCCTGGGGCATGATCCCGCGGCCATCGCCTCGCATTTTGTCGCCGTCTCCACCAATGCGGAGGGGGTTGGCGAGTTTGGCATCGACACCGCCAACATGTTCCCCTTCTGGGACTGGGTCGGCGGCCGATACTCCTATGACTCCGCGATCGGGCTATCGCTAATGATCGCGATCGGACCGGAGCTGTTCCAGGAGATGCTGGCCGGCTTCCACGCCATGGACGAGCACTTCAGAACCGCTCCCCTGGAGCAGAACCTGCCGGTTCTGCTGGGCCTGATAGCCGTCTGGTACAACAACTTCTTTGGCGCGGAGACCCTGGCGGTCCTGCCCTACGATCACTATCTCGGCCGGCTGCCCGCTTATTTGCAGCAGCTGGAGATGGAGAGCAACGGCAAGCATGTGGATCTGGGCGGACGAGAGGTTGACTACCAGACCGGTCCGATCATCTGGGGACAGCCCGGGACCAACGGCCAGCACGCCTTCTATCAGTTGATCCACCAGGGCACCAAGCTGATTCCCTGCGATTTCATCGGCTTCTGCCAGCCCCTCAACCCTCTGGGGCGGCATCACGACCTGCTGATGGCGAATCTATTCGCCCAGACGGAGGCGCTGGCCTTCGGCAGGTCTGCTGCGGAGTTGCGCAGTGCCGGAGTGCCGGAGTGGCAGATTCCCTACCGCGTCTGCGAGGGCAACCGCCCCACCACGACCCTGTTGATGGACCGCCTGACACCGGCCCGCCTGGGACGGCTGATCGCTCTCTACGAGCACAAGACCTTCACCCAGGGTGTGATCTGGGGGATCGACTCCTTCGATCAGTGGGGGGTGGAGTTGGGCAAGCTTCTGGCGGACAGGCTCACCCCTGAGCTGGAGTCGAAGTCAGTGCCCGAGCTCGACCATGACAGCTCGACCAACGAATTGGTGAAGAGGTACCGGCGCATCCGGTGACAGACTGTCTTGGGGACGGCTCAAGCCGGGGTCCAGGCGCCTGCTCGTCGCGCGTCGGCGTGGGGCCTGTTCACACGCAGGGGTGCGTCCGGCCCCGCTCCCCTGGTGCTTGCGGAGCCCAGCAAGCTCCGGCATGCGTTATTCTCGAATTTGACCAGGGCTGAGCAGGGGACCGCCGTCACCCCTCGGCGGTTGCGAAGGCACTCACCATGAATCTCCTCTCCGGCCTCCACGGGGTGGTGGCTATCGTTCTGTTATGCAGCCTTCTCTTCGTCGAGGAGGCGGGCGTGCCACTGCCCTTCGCCCCCGGCGAGCTGACCCTGCTGGCGGCGGGGCTGTTGATCGCTGCCGGGGGATTGGACCCCTGGGTTTTCGTACCCCTGGCCTTCGCGGTGTGCGTCGCGGGAGCGCTGGTGGGGTACAGCTGGACCAGGGTGGTCGGGGAGCATGGCCTCACCGACCTGGCGGTCAGATTTCACCAGGCGAAGGCGCTGGAACGGGTCTCGAAGAGGGTCCGGGAGGCCGGCCCCGTGGGGATCGGCATCTCGCGTCTCATTCCCGGCCTGCGGATTTACACGACCCTGGTTGCGGGCGCCTTTGGGGTGCGGCGCCGCACCTTCATCGAGGGCCTAATCCCCAGCACCGCCATCTGGGTTTGCGTCTTCGTCGCCCTCGGGGTGGTCGCGGGAATCCCGGTCGAGCACTTCCTCAACAATCTGGCCCGGCTCGCGGTGCAGGGTGGGATCCTGGTGGTGATAGGGGTGGGCGGATACCTCGCCATTCGCAAGACCCCGGCCAAGGAGAGGGAACCGCTCGTCAACGTGCCCGTCTGGCTGAAGACCTCGCTGGCCGCCCTCATCGACCTGGGCGTGGTCACCAGCATTCTGACGGGGCTCTTGGCGATCGCGCGTTTGGTTACCGGGAGCGGGGTCATCGCCAGCTGGGCGGATGGGGTGGTGGCGCTCGCGGTGGTGGCGGCGCTCTACCTTTTCGTCACCAGGAGGAGCACCGGCGCGACCGTCGGGGAGGCCCTGCTTCACACCGTCTACCTGCCCCGCCGCCAGGGCGCCGGCTTCGCCTCCAGCCTCAAGGAGGAGCGAGGTGACCCTGAGCTGCGATCGGTTGCAGACCTGCTCCACGAGCTCGGCGCCGTGCCCAGGCTGGCGGTGGTGAGGGCGCTGCTGGCGGGAGCCGCGACCTCGGAGGAGGTCGCCAGGACGACCGCGATGAGCGACGACGAAGCGGCCTATCACCTGGCGGCGCTGAGTCGGGCCGGGGTCGTCGGGGCCAGGAAGGGTCCCCGAGGTGATGAGTCATTCATGGTCCCGGCGCAGGTTCGCAGTTGGATGGAGGCTCTTTTCCTCGGCGCCAACCACGCTCCCCTCACCGCCCTCGATGGGGCACCGCCACAGCGGGCCGCCTCCAAGAACGTCTGATTTGGCCGGTCTCGCACCTGGCCACTCTATATTGTGGGTTGCAACTTGACAGCCCACTATATGTTGGCGACAATTGGCTAGCCGTCCGTCGCCCGTGGGCCATCCCGGGTAAGCAGCAACGGTACCAGACCACTAGGGGAGGAGCGGCTTGGCAACCAGTCAACCGATGGAGTTGGAGCGCGGGCTGACAGACGGCGGCGCCTATGGCGCCTTCAAGGTGGAGCAGCGCGGGATCGATCTGATCCCGGAGGCAGAGCGGAGGATGCGTCCTGCGGGGCTCTTCTGGCTGTGGGCCGGTGGGATATGGAACGTTGAGTTCCTGGTCTACGGAGCGCTGGCGATCTCGTTCGGCCTCTCATTCGGACAGGCGGTGCTGGCGATCCTGGTGGGCAATCTAGCCTACTTCTTCCTGGGATTGGCGAGCCTGCCGGGCCCGGAGGCGGGCACCACCGCCTTCATGGTTTCCCGAGCGCCCTTCGGCCTCAACGGCAACCGGCTGGTATCGGCCTTCAACTGGTTGACCCAGGTCGGCTTTGAGATCGAGGGCATAGTCCTGGTCGTGCTGGTGACCCTGGCAATGTTCGCGCGGGGAGGCATCGGGCAGAGCACCGGGCTCAAGGTGGCGATCATTCTGGCCGCGGTCGGCATCCAGTTCGTGGTCCCCTTCCTCGGCCACGCCATGATCACCAAGACACTTCGTTACCTCTCGTTCGTGTTCATCGTCCTCTTCGCCGTGATGGCGATCCTGGTCGTGCCCCACGTGAACCTGGGCCACTTCCACCAGCAGGCGTCATGGGCCGTATGGACGACAGCGGTGGTCCTGATCGTCTCGGCCGGTGGGCTCGGCTGGACGGAGAATGCCAGCGACTATTCCCGTTACCTACCGCGGACCACTCCCAAGGCGCGGACCTTCTGGGCGGCCACTCTGGGAGCCGCCATCCCGTCCATCCTGCTGGAACTGCTGGGGGCGCTGGCCTTCATCGTGAGCCCCAAGGTGACCGCCGTAACCGGCGTCCCATCATCGTTCGCCAGCTGGTTCTTCTGGCCCTTTCTGATCCTGGTCCTACCCCAGCTGTTCGCCATCAACTCGCTGGACCTCTACTCGTCTGGAGTCACCCTGCAGGCGCTGGGGCTGCCGGTGAAGCGCTGGGGAGCGGTGGTGATCGACACTCTGGTCGCCGGAGCGGTGACGGTCCTGGTCATCTTCAAGGGCAACTTCTACACGGACCTCTCTGGTTTCCTTGACTACATAGTGGTCTGGCTGGGTCCCTGGTTCGGCATCCTGATGGTCGACTATCTGCTGCGGAGGGGGCGCTACGACGGGGTATCGCTGGCGAGCACCACCGGCGGCCTCTACTGGAGGCAGGGCGGGGTCAATTGGAAGGCTCTGGTGGCCCAGGTGCTGGGAATGGTCGCTGCCATGCTCTGGATCGACGCCGCCTTCTATGTGCCGTCCTTTGTCGGGCCGCTGTCGAAGCTGACGGGGGGCGCAGACTTCAGCTGGCTGGTCGGGATCCTGATCGGGGGGCTTGCCTATCTGCTGATGTCAGCTGGCAGCGTGCGTCGGGAGAGAGAGATTGCTGCTGGCGGTCATGAGGAGAGCGGGGCACCCGCCTGATCGCCCCCTCGGGTGAGGGGCGGGCTGGGTCCGCCCCTCACTCAGCCCAGGCCGGGTGGAGGCATCCACTGGGCCAGGTATGGCAGTTCCCGGTACTTGTCGTCGTAGTCGAGGCCGTAGCCGACAACGAACCCTGGCCCGGCCAGGCGAAAGCCGACGTAGCGGGGATGCACCGGCGCTTCCCTGGCCTCAGGCCGGTCCAGGAGCGAGCAGTACTCAACCCTGCGACTGGGGGAGGAAAGCCGCTCGATCATGGCGGCGGCGGTGTGACCGGCGTCCACGATGTCGTCGATGATCAGCACCGTCTGCTTGCCATCGGCGCTGAGGTCACCCAGCTCCTGAATCACGGGGGCACGCCAGGCCTTGGTGCCGCGATAGCTGCTGGCGTGAAAGAAGGTGATCAGCAGGTTCTCCATCTTGTTGGTGATGAGTTCCCTGGCCAGGTCTGCCGCGAATACGAAAGCCCCCCGCAGGACCACCGCCAGTGTGAGCGGCTCACCGCCGAGCTCAGTGGCTATCTGCTCGGCGAGGGCGCAGACCCGCTCGCGCACCATGTCCGCGCTGGCGATCTCCCGGACCGGGAGCTGGTCGACACTCGGGTCATTCCAGAAGGAGAGTTGACCGACAGCCCTGGGGGCGGGCACCTCCAAAACCGGCACCAGCAGCTGCTGCGTTGGTGGTGACGCCTCCATGTTCCTACTCTAACAACAGAGGTGCCGCCGCAGTCCCGGGTGCCGTTCAGGCGGCTCAGGAGGTCAGGATGATCTTGCCGAACTTGCCCCCATCGCTCAGGCGCTGATAGGCGTCGCGCGCCAGCTCCAGGGGATACGTTGCGGCGACCGGCACCCGCAACCTGCCCGCCGCCAGCAGGGGCACGACATGCCGTCGCACGCCGGCCATCACCATCTCCTTTTCCGCCAGCGGTCTGGCTCTCAAGGTTGAGCCGAAGATCCGGGCCCGCCTGGCCATCAGCTGGGAGAGGTCAAGCTGGGTGGAGCGACCGGCTCCCAGGCCGATGACGGAGATCCTGCCCCTGATGTCCAGGTGGGCCAGCCCGGCCGCCACTCCATCGCCTCCGACCAGCTCCAGGATTAGGTCGAAGGGCCCCCGCTCAAGGGCCGCCTCAGGCAGGTGGGCCTCCTCGGCTCCGAGGGCGATCAGGTCCGCCAGGCGGTCCTCGCTTCGGCACGAGGCCACCACCGAGGCACCGGCCGCTGCCGCCAGCTGGACCGCCGCCGTGCCGACCCCACCCGCCGCTCCGGTGACCAGAACCCTCTCGCCGGGGCGAAGCCCTCCCTGATCGAACATGGCGTCCCAGGCGGTGGTGAACACCTCCGGAAAACCCGCCGCCTCGATGAAGTCCAGGCCCCTTGGCATCTCCAGGACGGTTCCCTCGTCGGCAACGACCAGTTCGGCGTGGGCACCACCCCCGACCAGGGCCATGACCCGGTCCCCGACATTGAACCGACGGACCTCCGAGCCGACGGCCTTGACCACCCCGGCGAGTTCCATTCCGGGTATGTCATCGGGCGAGCCGGGCGGGGCCGGATAGTTGCCGCGCACCTGCAGCACATCCGCGGCGTTGACGCCTGCCGCCCTCACCTCAATAAGCACCTGCTTGACGTTGGGCACCGGGTCTGGGCGCTCGCTCCAGGTGAGCTGGCCGGCAGCGATGCAGTTGGCGTACACCCCATTAGCTTAAGCGGCTCGTCCAGACCCGCTGTCGGGTGAAGGCGGCAACGGTGTATTGCGTTCAGGTGCCAGCTTGATTTCCTGGTCCTCTAGCAAGACCATGAAGCTCGGTGGACAAGATCGCACGCAGTCCCGATGGGCTGACCCCCAATCCCGGCGCCGCCGAGCTGGTGGGAAGGCTTGTCCAAGAGCACCACCAGGCGGTGCTGGCGACGGCGCTGAGGGCCACCGGTGATCGTCAGGCCGCCGAGGAGATCACTCAGGAGACCTTCTTGCGAGCCTGGCGTCATCCCCAGGCGTTCCTCTCGCCCGACAGCTCGCCGCGGGGATGGCTGTTGACCGTGGCCAGGCGGCTTGGGGCGGACCGGTGGCGTGCCCGGGCGCGAAGGCACATGGCCGAGGCCGCAGCCGCATCTGAGGATGCGGGCGGGGAGTCCGATCTGGACCTCGTGCTCGAGGCTGAGGTGCTGAGGCAGGCGCTGGCCAGACTCAGTCCGGAGCACCGGGAGGTGCTGATGGAGTGCGTGTGGCGGGAGCGCAGCGTGGCCGAGGCAGCCATCGCTCTGGCGGTGCCGGAGGGAACCGTGAAGTCGCGCACCTACTACGCCCTGCGCTCGCTGCGGCTGATCCTGGATGAGATGGGGTACCGGAGATGAGGAGCCACGAGCACCACCGGGAGGCACTGGGGGCGTACACCCTGGGCGCCCTCAGTCCGGAGGAGATGGCTGCGGTTGATCGCCACCTGCGGGAGTGCTCCCGGTGCAGGGACGAGCTCAAGGACCTGGAGACCCTGCGCCCGATTCTTGACCGGCGGCTTGGGGCCTCGGGCCTCACATGGCCTCTCGGTCGCCGGCCCCGGAGGCGGCGAAGCCGCCTCCTCCGAGCCTGGTTGGCGGGGGGGGTGCTGGTGCTCCTGGTGGCCGTGGGTCTGGCCTCAGCTCTTCTCCGGGTGAGCCCGGCCCCCACGGTGTATGCCTTCACGAGCGTCGATCCCGGGGTTCATGCCAGCGGCACGGTGTCGTATGAGAAGGAGGCCTGGGGCACCCAGATGGTCATTCGCATGGTCGGTCTGCCGGCGTCCTACCGCTGTGTCATCTGGGTGGAGTCGCGCGCAGGGCGCTGGCAGGAGGCCGGCTCATGGCGTGCCGGCGCCGGCAGGGAGACCGAGGTGGAGGCGGCCTCGGTGCTGCCGGCCCGCTCGATTCTGGGCGTCTCGCTGAAGACGCCAGCCGGCGTGACCCTACTCCAAGCCGGAGGGCCGGGGAGAGGGTGACCAACTCAGGCTGGCCTCGCTTTCTGGAGCGGCCAGGGCAGGGGCAGAACCACGGACCCGACTCCGGGCCAGGGCGCACAGCTCGGGCAAGGTCTCGACCATTTCTCGCGCCTCGTGGGCGTCTCGATCCTTCAGGCTGACTCCGACCCGGTGGCCGGCCACGTCCAGGTGGGCGTTGGCCAGGCCGAGCCAGTGCTGCAGTGGCCCCGCGCTCCAGCGCACGCTCTGCACCTTGGCCAGGGACACCAGGGTAGTGGTTCGCGCAACCCGTCCCGTGACCGCCACCGCCCAGGTCTGGGAGTGGCCCGCCTCCAGAAAGTGGAAGCTGAGCGGCGCCTTCAGCCGGGCCCTGGCAGGTGGGGGACGGCGCACCACCTGGGAGTCGGACGCGATCAGGAGGAGAAGGGAGTGAGCCTCCACCTTGGTCGCGACCGGAAGAAGCATCCGCAGCTGCCCTGCGGCTGCCCGGTCCTCGCCCTTGCGATGCTGCCCTCCGGCCACGTCAACGTCGAGCCGGACCCAGCCCATGGGGCGCCAGAGCAGGGGCTCCAGCAGCCTCACCGCCTGGATTCGCTGTCGTGGGATCGTCTCCACGACCGTGCCGACCAGCCCGCCTCTGACACGCAGGCCATCGGGAGCTTCGGCGACCTCGTAGGAGAGCTGAGCGTTGAGTCTCCTCAGGACCGCCACCACGGACAGCACGAGCCACACCAGCCCGGTTCCGGTCAGGGATCCGCGAGCCGTTTCGGTAGGTGCCAGTAGCCCCAGCAGGGTGAAGGCGATCGCCAGGACCAGGAGCAGGGGGGCGGCTCCCTGCAGCCACACCGCCGCAATCACCCGACGGGCGCGGACCGCGGCGAGCACTCGCTCCTGGTCGACGGCCCCCGTCGGCGACGTTCCGTGGGACCAGGCGAGCAGATTGGCCCTGATCGTCTCGGCCTGCTCCTCGGCGACGTAGGCCAGGCGGGCATCCCCGTCCCGGGCGACTCCGGTTCTGACCCTCACCTCCGCCAGCCCGAAGAGGCGAGCCAGCGCAGGCCTGACGACGTCGACCGACTGGATGCGGCTCAGCGGCAAATGGGTGTGGCGCCGTCGGACCAGCCCAGTTTCCACCAGCAGCGCCCCGGACTCGATGCGCCACCTGGTCACGAGCCAGGAGACGATGCCACCAATGGCAGCCAGCACCAGGATTCCCAGGTCGAAGTAGTCGCCCGACCGGGGATGGGCGGAGTTGGAGATGTAGGGGACGGCCAGCACGAAGATGAGCGCAGCTGCGCCGCGGCCCATTTGGATCACTGGCGAGAGGGGGTGGAGGCGGTGCCAGGGAAGGTCGGGCGGGGTTATCAAAGGCCCTCCGCGTTGGCCTCGCCAAGGCGGGCCAGACGGTCGCGAAGTCCAGCCGCCACCTCACTGGGCAGACCCGGGATGCGGCAGTCGCTACCCGCCGAGGCGGTGTGCAGCCTGATGCTGGCCAGCCCGAAGAGCCGTTCCAGAGGCCCAGCGGTCACGTCCACCGTCTGCATTCGTCCGTACGGCACCACGGAGAGCCGCTGAAAGAGAAGGCCGCGGCGGACCAAGAGGTCCTGCTCCCGCTCCAGGTAACCCCAGCTGCCCATGCGCCGGCGCATGTAGAACGAACCGAGGGCCTCTGCCAGCGCGGCTATCAGGAACGCCACCCCCAGCACCACGAGGACTCCCGTGGCAAGGGTGATAGCCAGACCTGCCAGGAGCGCCGCCACGGCCAGGATCGCCACCTCAATCTGTCGGATGCTACCCAGGTTCGGGCTCACGCCGAGCCATCCGGCAAGGTCGGCAAACGGTGCCTCAGAGCCCACCCAGGGAGATGGGCGCGGCGGTCTCCCACCGCCCCGCCCCACTGTGAACATGGGCCAAGGTTAACCTCCCCACCGGGGAATCCGCACCCCGAGCGGGCCCCGGTGGGATAAGCAGGAATCCCCCATATCGACACCGGAACCCCGGACCCAAAGCGGTTGGGGCGGCCAGGATAGCGGGGATGGTCTTCTCGAGGCTTGTTCCGGGCACCTCCAAACGACCGCTTCGGGGCTTGACGAAACCCCCCCGGTGGGCTCAGAATCCCCTGTGATGTCGCTGCAGTTCGCTTCCGCTTGGCGCTGGCCCTGTCCGGGCTCAGTGCACGCGCGCCTCTGAAGCGACCGCCAAGAGAACGCCGCCAAGCCCTGGGCCGAGTAGGTCCGGGGCTTTTTTGTTGCCCAGGAGAGCTCATGTGATGACCGATATCCAAGTCCATCCCGAACCCGGAGCGGTCGCTGCTGCGGCCGGTACCTTTCCGCTGGTTCCCATGTGGGCGGAACTGCCGCTGGAGCTTGCGGTCCCATCAGACGCGTTCTCGGCCCTGACCCAGGGTGGCCCCGGCATCCTCCTGGAGAGTCTGGACATCATGGGCGCTCCGGGCCCGCACTCGATCGTGGGGTGGGACCCGGCCGCACTGGTGCTGGTTGACAAGGACGGGGTTCATCTGCGCTCGCAGGCTCGCGAGCTGCCCCTCCCGCAGGACTGGCTGGGACCCTCCGCGCACCCGGTCGGCTCTCTGAAGAAATTGGCAAAGCTCCTGGAGGCACCCAGCGTCCCGGGCTTGCCGACCCTGACCGGTGGAATGGCGGGGATGCTGGCCTACGAGGCCGCGTCCCTGATCGATGGTCACGCGCATCCGAGCGGGCGGGGAAGGGACTTCGGCCCCCCGATCCAACTGTTGCTGCTGGACCGGGTGGCGGTATTCGACCACCGTCACGGGCGGCTCGTTCTCGTCTGCCATATCGAGCCAGGAAGCGGGCACGACAGGGGCGCGGAGATACTCCGACAGATGGCGGCCGCCGTGGAGGCGGCGGGAACGGCGCACCCATCGGCGCAGGATGGCTACGCCCGTCCTCTGGCTGCCGCTCCGAACATCTCCAAAGAGACCTTCAAGGCATCTGTCGGACGTGTCAAAGCGAACATCCTCGATGGCGATATTTATCAGGCCGTGATCTCGCGCCGGCTGTCGGTGCCCGCATTCCAGACGGGGTTTGAGATCTATCGCAGATTGCGGGAGACCAATCCCTCCCCGGCGATGTTCTTCCTCCGGCTCCCCGACATGGAGCTGGCGGGTTCATCCCCCGAGCCCCTGGTCAAGGTGTTCGGGAGCCACGCCATGACCCGCCCCATCGCCGGAACCAGGCCCAGGGGAGAGAACGCCGAGGACGACAGTCGACTCGCAGCCGAGCTCCTGGCCGACCCCAAGGAGAGGGCCGAGCACGCGATGCTGGTGGACCTGGCCCGCAACGACCTGGGCCGGGTCTGCGCCCCAGGCTCGGTCCGGGTCACCGAACTGATGTCGGTGCAGAACTTCCCCCGGGTGATGCACCTGGTGAGCACGGTGGAGGGGGAGCTGGCGCCCGGGCGGCAGGCCCTGGACGCCCTCTTCTCCACCTTCCCCGCCGGCACCGTGACCGGAGCTCCCAAGCGTCGCGCGATGGAGATAATCGCCCGCGAGGAGCCGACCGCCAGGGGCCCATACGCGGGGGCCGTAGGGTACCTGTCGTTCTCCGGCGACCTCGACTTCTGCATCACCATCAGGACCGCCGTTCTGACCCGCGGGCAGGTGCACGTCCAGGCGGGCGCCGGCATCGTGACGGACTCGGATCCGGCCACAGAATTGCGCGAGACTGAGGCCAAGGCGTCCGCGATCCTGGCGGCGGTCAGCGGCGGGGAGGGGAGGCCTTGATCGTGGTGGTGGATCACCAGGATTCCTTCGTCTACAACCTGGTGCAGTTCGTGGGCGCGGCCGGCCACGCGGTGCAGGTGGTGTCATCGACCAGGACCTCGCCCGCCGACATAGCTGAGCTGAATCCGGCGGCGGTCATTCTCTCCCCGGGCCCGGGCAGCCCCCAGGACGCCGGGTGTTTCGTGCCGGTGGTCCAGCAGCTGCCGGTGCACATCCCCCTCCTCGGGGTCTGTCTTGGCCATCAGGCGCTGGGCTTCGCATATGGGGCCCGGGTGGCTCGGGCGCCCCACCCGGTGCATGGCAAGGTGAGCCTGATTGAGCACGACGGCTCGGGACTCTTCTGCGGCCTCCCGTCGCCTCTTGCAGTGGGGCGCTACCACTCCCTGATCGTGGCCGCTGCCGGCCTGCCGGATGAGCTGCTGGTCTGCGCCCGCACCGAAGACAACCTGGTGATGGCGGTCAGGCACCGCGATCTTCCCCGCTTTGGCCTCCAGTTTCATCCGGAATCGATCCTGACTCCCGAGGGCCCGAGGCTGCTGCAGGCGTTCCTCAGTTTGGCCCTGCCGCTGTGAGCAAGGCAGCACTTGACGCGAGGGGTCTGAACCGTCAGGCTCTGCAGGCGTATGTACGGGTGGCAACTGATACCCCTGGATCCGAGCGGGGCCTGCTTTCGAGCCTATGCCTATCGGAAGCCCACGCCCTCGTCGGGCCCTGGGGTCGGATAGTCCCCCGAACCCAACCCGATGCAGGAGGCGTGGAGCGGGATCCGCGCCCCCCGGGGCTGGGGGGGCGGGGC
>Ga0080006_1161648_pt1 | contig 13360 bp, 6 predicted proteins | sample RS3BMetagenome_FD_69209 | JGI IMG/M metagenome (GOLD analysis project Ga0080006, IMG submission 69209) | Ferric oxide microbial mat and aquatic microbial communities from Rainbow Spring, Yellowstone National Park, USA - RS3B (SPADES... ...
CCGTGAAGTCACTTGGAAAAACTTCCGAGCCTCTCTGAATGACGCACGAGTTCGTGAGCCGTCACCGCTGGACTTGGAATACCGAAGCTGTCCATGTAAAGCATAGCTCGGAAAAATAGATACAGACAAATAGAACGAGCAGGTCAGTGTTTCATTTTACCTGAAACGTGTATAGATCTCGTGGTGCGAAAAAACAAGATACTCGTGCGCTTGTTCGGCGAAACCTGAGAGCGTTCGCAGGATCTGTCTATATTCTGGAGCAGTGGACGCCCGCGGGTTCCAGGCCCCGGTCAAGACCCGTTCTTTTTCACGCAACGAGCTGCCGGAGACGCCCCTGCAAAAGCACATGTACGCTGGCGTTTTTCCCATGGACGTCACGAATGCTACGTTTCGAACAACCGCCCAAGTCCAGAGCTCTTGAACGACTCCAGCAACTATCGTCACAGCATGCCTGTGCCGTTCAGATACAAAGCACGTTCTCTTGGAAACGCATTGCCCGTCCTTCCTGGACATCACGACGACACCTGCACCGTTCACACATTGGACACGTTTTTCTGGATACGCATCGCCCATCTTTCCAGGAGACGAGATTTTCGAGCGAGCGGGTCCGCAGCTAACGCCCGAATAGCATCCCGCAGCTGAATTGTCGAGTATGCGCTCATCCCACGTGGCAACGTCGAAGACGCAGCCGACGCTTCTGGTGCTGTGTTTGCGTGCTGCCTCGCAGCCAGCCGTGGTTTGGTACGACGCTCCGACTCCCAGTCTGGCTCCGCTGTGGTGCCATCGTTGGCGTCTGCTCGTTCGTAATCGGTTGTTGAGGGACGCGTACGCGTTGGAACAGGACGCTTTCGGCGAGCTGCAGTCAGTGCAGCGAGCATTCCACTCAGCGCCACATTGGTCTCCTGGACTTTTTCCCGTTGACGAGCTTGCTCCAACGCAAGCCGACGGTGATGGAGCTGGACTCCAGTATCGGCATTCTCACCCTCGTCTGGAAGGTTCAGCGCATATCGCTTTCGAGCTCGCTCTTCCAAGAGTTTCTTGCGCTGCTGTGCCAGCACACGTCGTACAGATGATTCGGGTACAACCAGAGTCAGCGCGTATCGGGGATATGCCTGGCGCCTAGCTGCTGTCCACTGGAGCGTGCGCTCGAGCACTTGCCGCAGTCGCGTCTCTGCGGCCTGACTGAGCAGGGCAAGGCATGACTTGGCTGCCCGCAGGTTCCCATGTCTCTGGAGCGCCTCCAGGAAACGCGCTGTTAACGCTTGCTGATCGAGGAGAAACGATTCCGGTGCGGCGTCTACGACCGCAGTGACAACATTCTCCTGTTCCAGAAGAGCTCGTTCTCGTTCCAAGTCTACCTTGACGAGACGCTCTACATCGTCGTCATCGTCGTTGCCAGTATCTTCAGGCCCAGGGCTTGCAGCACTTCCGTCTGGTTCATTGGCGGCATTATCTTCATCGTCATCATCATGCTCCCTTGTCTGAGTACCTGCTGCTGCTGCTGCTGCTGCCTTTGAGGTGCTCCCCGGAGGGACTTGATGGCGCGGCGGTCGCCGTAGTTGCGCTCGGTTCTGGTTTGCACCTGGACTGGAGGCGCTTGCACCACCAGCACCACCACCGGCAGCAGCAGCAGCAGCAGACCTCGCTGCTGTCGACGATACAGCGCTTTCGATTGCAATCATAGGGCCAGCGCCGGCTGCTGCATGGTGTTGCGAAGCGAGGGATGCTCCACCAACAACTCCGCCCGCCTCGCGAGCACCCTGCAACGACTGCGCGTAGGGTAGTGAGTTCGCACTCGGCACCGGCCTGGAGCCTGGCATGGATCGTCGCTCAGCGCTGGCTCCTCCGGGGCGCGTGCCCGAGGGAGTAGGGTGCGTTTTGGGAAGCGCAGTGACCTCGCTCCCGACGACAGCTGCCGGCATGCCCGTTCGGCTCGTTACTGGATCAGCGCTTGGTGGCTCCGTTCGAGATACAGGTGCGGGAGCGTCTCCAGTTGCCGACCCAGCCGTCCCTGAAGTCGATGCTGCAGGTGCCTGCCGCGGTGCAGTGCAGAAGCGCACAAAGTCGCCCCAGAGATCCGGCACAGCACCATCCGTCGCTCGGTGAAAGAGTTCCCGCAGTGCTCTCCGAAATGAATGATAGTCTGTACGATCCTCGGCGAGTTCGCAGAGCTTATCACGAATCGCCCGTCGATACGAATTGAAGACATTCAACTGCGATGCATCCAGGCTATTCAAAGAAGCCTGACGTCCACGCATATGCTCTAAGAGTCGTCCCATGAAGTAACGCGCAAAGCGTTGGGTGAGGAAGAGCTCCGACTGGCGCTGCTGCGGCGTTCGACTCGAGTTCGGGTTCGCTGCTGGTGTTGCCCCCGAAGGCGCCGTTATCGTTGCTGTTGTTAGCGGCGGTGGCGGCAGTGGTGGTGACGTACCTGCACCAGTCGATGCTGCTCGTTCGCCTGCACCGGCTCGGGCTGCTGTCCCGATGCTTGCCGCACTCGCCACCGCGACTGGCGTCTGTGCTGCACCCTGGCGACCGGCGAGGGCGCTCGCACTGGATGAAGTGCTCAGTGGCACGGAAAGCAACGATGCTCCCACTCCGTTCCCATTGCCACCCTGTCGGTAACTGCTTGACTGGATCAGCGACGCTAGGGTATCGATTTCCCGCTGTAGCGCCCCGTCGCCATCTGGAGCGCGTGCTCCCCGTAAACTAGAAACGTACTCGTCTAGGGCTGCACCGGGTGCAGCCGCTTCCGACTGATCCCTCGTTGGTCCGGCAGATCGTGCCCTAGGCGATGCCCTTCTCATGGAACGCGGTTGACAGGGGGTTTCCTTGCTGGAGTACGTCGCACCCGCGGACGCCTATGCTTGCACTCGCAGGAAGCGTACGCGTTTTACGGCTGCTCGACGGCACCCCCGGCGACCGCGGAGAAGCTCACTCGAGTCTACGCAGTTGTAGACGCTGGTCCTAGGGCTCTGAAACTCCTGCTGGAAGCGCGTTTAGTAGGAAAGCGACTCGCTAGAAGAACGCCCCCGTAAAAGCGGTCGGTATATATAGACGCTGTTGGTTGAAGTGTTCAGCGCCGGAGCATGAGGCGCAGGATAGCGGCGTTCGCGTGCCCTGGAACTGTTCTCCCTGCAGTGCTCCGGGAAAAGTGTTTGCAACAGCCGTTTGTTTACACTGTGTGCTTCAAGTGAGGGGTTCACGAGGAAGGTTCCTGAGGACGAGAACTGGAGTGTGCCTGAAGGGTTCGCGCTCGCGCCTCTAGAAGTGGCTTTTGGGCGCGAACGACGCTGCTGTTGTGGGTGTACGCTTCGTCACCAGCTGATAGGTCACTGCTAGCGTGGAGAACCCCTGTGAGCAGTTGGAAGTATTTGGTTAGTCTAGGTCGGCACAGGTGTTGCATCCTGGTTCGCTTTTCGCGTTCTTGGCTTTGTTGAGAGCAAGTTGGAGCACGGGCGGTAACGAAGCCGGACGAGCGCCTATAAGAACCGAACTTCAACTGCTTGTCCAGTGCTGTGGCCGTGCTTCCTTATAGCGTTCACTGTAGGAGGACCGATCAAAGTCTCTGGTGGCGTTACAGGCTTGGGCGGCGACTCGCTCGCGCAGCTTTACGTCATGGTCTACGAGTGCACGGTAGCGGGCGGGTTGCGAGCACGCGTTGGGGAGAACGCGCTCGAGAACCAGGCTCTCTGTCGAAGTGCTCGGCAGAACGACTGGTGGTTTCACCTCGAGTCGCTGCCGTCCCCGCACTGCGTCCTGGAGAACCCAAACGGGGCCTGGAGAGAGCCCCCTCGCGAAGCAGTTTTGGCTTGTGCTCAGCTCGTGAAAGAGCGTTCAAAATGGCGTCAGGTGCATCGCGTCACGGTTATCTATCTACCGGCCAAATATGTCAGCAGGAGACATCTTCAATCGGACGAAAAACCTGGCAGTGTCGTGTTGCTGAAAGAGCCCCGTCGAGTCGTCATTTAGGGACCCATAGGGATATCAGGAGAAACAACGCGAGCGCACATCGGCACACTGATAATCATATGCAGCGCCACTGAAACGTACTTACTCATTCATGCGTACCGTCATCGACATGTGACGGAGTGCTTCGTCGTGCTTGCACATAACGACGATCCGCGGGCAATTCGGTAAAGATGCGCATTACCTTGCACCGCCAGCGTGGATTTGTATCCCCTCGTATCAAGTTGGTACGTGTGAGAACCGTACATCATTCGACATGGAGAAGCGCTCGGCACCTGCGTCACGAGATGCACAGTGCGATCCATGAGCTGTTTTCTACAGGCGTTGGAAACGGTCGCTTTGTGCACACGTGCAGCCAACTGACGTATTCTTAACTGGTTTCTGAAACCGTCTATCCGAGAAACATTCTATAAGCACAGGATGGTCCTCTCGACAGAGGTAACCATCAGCCGGCGTATACGTGTTCGTGAAGCGAAGCACCGAGAAGCTGTATCTTATGGGTTCGTGCTCCGGAGCCGAGCGCTGCCTGCGGTAACAAGGTGAAAGCCGTTGACGATCTAAGGACGGCCTGCCTGTCTCCCTTTTTTTCTGAGAATGCTCATTCCCGCCATTGGGACCGTGTCGCATACGTACCTTCACATGATTGATGGCGACGCAAACGGAACGGTTTCCTCTTGCTTCGAATAGAGACGCAGGATGCATACGCGGAGTCCCCTAACAGCGTCAAGGCGCATGCGACACCATTCCGAGCGACCTTCACTAGCATAGGAGGCACTCGCTATCCCGTTCGGATACTTGATCCAGGATGCCTCGACGTCTGCTTCCGCGTAAAAACTGTTGTTCTGACATGCTACAGTCTACTTCGGTTCCAGCTTCGAAGACGTGAGCATAGCCCGTAATTTGCCTGCAGTCCACACAGCAATTCCGCTCCAGATCTGTATTTTACGCAATGTTCATGCAGCGCGCGTCTCGAGGTACGCACGCGCCTTTCGAAACAAGTGGTACAGCCCGGTCGCGCACACGAAAACGTTCACCGTTGCCAGACTGTAGTTCTTGGGTACTATCTGAAACGACCACCGTGCCCAGATCGCCCCAGTTGCTGCAAGCGCTACGTTCTGTGCCGTGGACACTCGATCAACAGGGCGATTTAGATCCCGGATACCAGCGATGACTAGCGCCCACTTCATTGCCGGCGCCCAGAAGAACACCGTGCGTGGCCCCGCCGGGCTATTGATGAACTGGCGAAGCCGCGACGCAGACGCCGTGGAGGCAGTTCCAGTGCCAGACTGACCCGGAGGCTTCATTTCACCCATAGTCAGCAGATAACGAATAAATCGTATACACGTAAGTTGCCAGCGCTAGCCCTCGTCTGATACCGTCCAGACAACGGCCAAGCAGCGTGCGCAAGCGATCGAGGGTAGGGCGTTAGAGCGTCGTGCGCTGCAACTGAAGCGCCAACGATCAAAAGCATCGAGATCGCAAAAGAAGTATGACACTAATGTATAGAACTATACAAAAGGTGAATGCGCCTCTGACGCTGCTGCATGCTGGTGTGTGATGTCCACGCACAGCATAGCACGGCACGGCACGGCACGGCACGGCACAGCACGGCACGGCACGGCACAGCACAGCACAGCACAGCACAGCACTGCAGCGGCGCGCGAAACGTCGAGCAGACCTCTGGTCGGTCATGCACGCACGCAGCATCCTCGTGCATCGAAGCTTTTCGTGGCGGCAAGCACGTTGGAAATGAAACAGGAACGATCATCCAGTCGTGTACGTACTGTGTTCCATGCAGAACAGTGAATGCTGGAACAGCAGTGCTAACACGTTCTTTCTGTTTCTATTTGATCCCCTCGCGGGTGTACATCAATGGGAATGCACCTTGGGATTGAGTCAAGGTCGAGCAACAAGGCTTCAGGCTACTACTGCTCGCTTTGGACGGAATGGCACCACTTGTACGAGTCTGATATGCTACGGTTAGCAGGTTGATGGACCATCATTCATGTAGTTCGTACCCTGAACGTACTGCACCACACACAGAACTTTTCAAGTCTGTCCATGGGACTGCATCCTCTTCAATCGGTAGCAATCCATAAGGTCTTTGATTAGTACCATCAAAGGAGCCATAAAATGTCGAGTTTGCTACTCGGTCTGTATGAGTGGCGGGTCATAGACGGGGCTAGGAAGAGACAGCGCTCTTCTAGACATGCTCAAAAAACAGAATATTGTCCAACGATCATCGAAAGTCTAGAAGTATTGAATGACAGGCGCTTTCGAGCCTTTTCTGACCCGCTCCCTGCCATCAGCTCCGGTTCCTCCTTGTGCACTTCGACCCTGAGAAGCTGCCCCACAAATTTAGATCGCCTTAGCTCCACTGGTCGTGTCTCCAGCACCGCATATCGTCTGATGTTGACAGCGGCTTTAGAGTGTCAGTTCACAAACCCCGTGCATTTCTTGCCGCTCGTTGAACGCACCTCTACTCCACCTCCTCCTTCGTTTTCGTCACTTGCTTTCCTTCGCACGATGATCAGCGAGAAGAGGATTTTTCCGTTTTTCGTCTGGCACCCGATGATGACGGGCCTCGAGGACCCCCGAATTCCATCTCTATGCCTTCCCTTGCGACCCTTTAATTTCTTCAAAATGAACGCACTTCATACACACCTTCTATAAATCACGACAAAGCATTTGATAGCACGCATCCGCAGGTGAAACACGGTTCAGGTAAACGACTAGAAAACAGATACACCAGTGAAACACGGTTCAGGTAAAGGACTAGAAAACGGATACACCAGTGAAACACGGTTCAGGTAAACGACTAGAAAACAGATACACCAGTGAAACACGGTTCAGGTAAACGACTAGAAAACAGATACCCCAGTGAAACACTGTTCAGGTAAACGGCTAGAAAACGGATACCCCAGTGAAACACTGTTCAGGTAAACGGCTAGAAAACGGATACACGAGTACACCGTACGTCAAGTCACGGGTGAGCGCTGAGCACCATGCGCGCCATGGCGCATCGGCTGCGACGCTGGAGCCTATACGACTATCATACGGTTTCGAGGCCGTTGTATTCACTGCCTAGCGCAGCTGCGTTTGGCAGCTGTCTTTTCATCCGTTATGTATTTATTAGGTGCTAATGACGAAAGCGAGAAAGTAGACTGCCCTGAAGACGGCAATCAGGCGGCGGCTTTTGTAGGGGTGAACAGCTCGCACTCCCTGGGGAAACAGCGCAAAGCGCGTTGGCGCTCGTACCGAGCGGTGCGGCGACGCTGGGAGCGTTCCGCAGCACGCGGCTGGGCTCTGCTACTGACCAGCAGTAACCAGAGCATCCAGCGGAACCCCGAACTGCAGACGGAAGTGAGCTCAGGAGCGCACGAGGTGGAGCTGGGTGGTGGTGCTGGTGCCGGTGTCGACAGTACCGGAACCAGACAGCCTGGCGTCGAGGAGGTGGCAAAGGCGACTGATGCGGCGAAAAGGGCAGCTGCTTGCAAGAATGATCGCATCGGAGCAGGCCTGTTCGAAGATATTGTTTCTGTGGAAGATTCCGAGGCCACCAATGACGCTATCACTCATGCAGGTACCGTAAGCGACAAACGGGTCGTTTCTCGCGATACCGGGGCGTGCGCTGGTGTCAGTGCCCTGCCGCCTCTGCCGCGACTCTCCTCGAAGAATCGTCAACAGCGGTTGCAGTTTGCCCGCCGTTCGATCCTGGTGTCCCGGTCATGGCGACAATGGGAGCCACCGAACATCGCTCCGGTGGCTAGCGTGGACTCTCTGACGCAACAGCAGATGCCGAGAAGGCCCCAGAGGACATTCATGATGCGTTTGCCTGCACCGCCGCCAGGCTCGGGGCTGCTACGTTTTCTGCCTGGGTCGAAGCGTGCCGCATATCGACGAGCTGGACATCGTCTGTTTCAGGTCTTCCGCCGTATGCAGCACACGGCGCCCGCGGAGGAACCCATCTTGCCTTCGAAGGTATCAGACCTAGCGGGTGATCTTGGCCCTGATCCAGAGCATATGAGAGCCAGCATGGGCGACTTTGGCGTGCAACAGACGTCCACTGAGACGAACGAGAGCACACGAGCATCAGCAACACCAGCATCGCAGACGAAACGCAATACATGGAATCGAACGCAAGGCTCGCATGCACCCACTCTCCGAGGCCTGAGCCTCCTACCAGCACTCTTTCGTGACAGTAGAGATGGCACTTGCTCTAGTGAGCGTCCGGTTGTGCAGCGAGCGTTTCACGATCCCCTCCGAGTCACTCGCTTGCGCGCCCGTCGCCTGCGTAGACCGTTGCTGCTTGCGTTGCGGGCATCGCTGCTCTCGGTTCAGATCATTTTTCGATCGATGATCATGAACTTTCCTGGCATGGCAAGATGGTTGCGGGCACGTCAAGCCGCCCACGTGAACGCTATGATTCGAAAACACGCAGCGATCGCTTTCCCGATGCTCGAAGAGGTTGAATGCACACAACTGGAGGATGACGGGAGCAGCATCCATTCCGATAACGAATCGGGAGCATGCACGCCTGCGGAGCAAATCTGCATCGATGAGGACGGTGTCGCTGAATTCCTGTGTGCAGATGGCCATGTAGACGCATGCCTAGGAAACATTGCCGGTATGGCGAAGAACAACAACCCCGATACATCTCTGGCATCGCGTGTGCCGTGGCATTCGGATCTTGGTGATCCAGCGCCTCGCCTTACCGGTCCTGGAAAGGCGCAGGTATCGAAACACACACGAAGTGAATCCCTCACACAGGTGCTCGATGCAGCAAGCGTGGGCTCTACGGGGAGCGCAAATGCCGCTGCCGCCGCGTCTTGTACGCATCATCCACCCGCAAGGACGACATCCTCCCGCGGGACATCACAGGCCCGGTCGAGACGCTTGCTCGAAACAGACTCGCACTCGGCCGACGACGACGACGAGAACGACGAGAACGTGAAACTTTTCCATGCCCGACCGTCTGCGTCCCTGCCACACGAAGAGGATGACAAAGATTCCCGAGATCGTTCGAGCTGTAGGGTCAGCACCTTGGAACGGCCTCAACCGAAACGAGGCTCGCGACCAAACAAACGCCCGACAGCTGGTGCCTTCAAAAGGACGTTCAACGCAGGATCGTCTTTAAGCGAGACCTCGAATGATCATTTTCGGGTCCTGGAGATAGGCGGTGTTTGGACGGAGGTTCTCGTGATCCACTCGAATGCGGCACAAGCGACGGGCGCATCCCCACAGGCCGAGCGCTTGCCTTCGCTCGGTTGCAAGTCGCTGTCGGTGAGCTCCATGGGATCCTCAATAGACCTGGACGACTGGAAGACGCCCTCGGGGAACGACATGATCCTCGATGATGGTACGGTATCACCGGGAAACAACCGCATTTCCGTGAACAACGGTGAACCTGCAGCCGCTTTGTATCGGGGATGCAGTGTCTCCCTGGGAACAGGCGTGCACCTGGACTCGACAAGCTCGGATGCGCCGACGATGAATGGAATGCGTCGCAGCAGCAGCAGCAGCAGCAGCAGCAGCAGCAGCAGCAGCAGCACGCTGCCCTACACACGTACGTTCATTCGATCCCAGCAGCACGGTGCGGTAGCGGTATCGCGTTCACAGCCGTCCGCGCAACAAGCACCCAGCGACTCGCAGCGGCATCTGGATACGAGTAGGAATCCAGTCCAACCGGGGCGTCGTCGCCGGTGTCAGGTTGTGTTCCTACCGGGTAACCCGGGCTGTATCGAGTTGTACGAGTCCTTTCTCCTGCAGTGCGCAGCGATGCTGGCTCAGGCAGGCAACCCGTCCGTTGAATTCGTCATCCATGGTGTTGGACTCGCCGGGCACGACCTTAGAGGCCTGAATCGCCCCGGACGCTTCTTCGACCTGTCCGAACAGACCCGCCACAAACTCGCCTACATTCGGGAACACGTCGGTTGGTCATTCGCCGAGGATTCGAACTACATCAATGACGACATCGACATCGACGATAACGAGGACCTCGTCTTGATTGGCCACAGCACCGGTGCACATATCATCTGCCGGATGCTGGAAGCGAGTCCAGCGCTAGCGGAACGAGCGCATGTGATTCTACTTACCCCAGCGATCGCTGAGGTTGCCGACGGTATCCGCACCGCTTTCCGTCAACGAGCGTTTATATTTCAGCGCGGAGCTCGACACATTACGGCGGGTTTGGCGAGCATGATCCTCCGCGTCGCGCCCGAGCGTATGGTCAGTGATCTCATTGATGAGTTTCTGGCACATCGGGCGACACCTCAGGTTGCTCGCCGTATTCGGGACCTCTTCCGACTCGCCGCCGACAAGTACCATCTTTTCCTGAACGTTCTCGCGCTTGCCGCTGACAAGTGTCTTCACATTGGCGACATGAATATCGCGCTGCTACGCCGTTTCGCGCGCCGACTCGTCATGTACTATGTGCCGGATGACCCGTTTGCAACTTCTGATCAGTGCGCCCGAGTTCGCCGACAAGTCCCCGAGGCACATGTCGAGTATGAGAGCGGTCAGATTTACCACGGCTTTATCTTGAGCGAGCAGCAAACCGAATACGTGGCCCGCAAAGTCGTTCACTGGGTGCTGGAGGCAGTGCGTCGGCCGCCGTCTACATCCGGTGCCGGTGGTTGAGGTGCCCGGCCCTGTTCAATCAACGATCGTAGCGTGGATCGAAACTGTGCCTGCAAGCCAGGCTCGATCAGTGCATCGATTAGGGCGATGAGTTCCCATAGCTCAGCAGCCGCGCGAGGACTTGCGAGGTCAAACGCGTCTCCGAGATAACGCGTGATCCAGTCGACGAAAGCGTTGACGGCGCGCGTCCAGGCCGCGCTCTCGGTGGTCGACGCCGCCTGTTGTTGTTGTTGTTGTTGCTGTTGCTGCTGAAGGAGTTTGAATGCCTGCGTAAATAGCATCCGCAACAAGTGCGTGCCCTTCTCACTCGAGAGCGCCACCTGGGTCAGGACGCGTGAGCGCGCATGACCAGTGCGAAAGGCGTCCAGGAGTACGGCAAGCTCGTGCAACGACGTATACTGCAGAATGCCGTCGGTGATGATGCCCCAGAATGCTTCAGTTACGTGCTGATTTGCAGGATTTTCCAGTTCAGTGCTGCAGTAAGCGGCGAGACGCCCCAGAAAGAGCTGATAGACGCGCTGGCGATCTGTGGCACGCAGTAATTGCCACACTTGCGTGAGTAACCGCTTGCCTTTGGGAATCGCGCAAATACTGAAGAAGAGCTGAGCAGTTGGCGGACCAGACGATGCGACTGCACCGGTCGCAGACGACCCGTGCTCGTAGAGGCCCAGCAGCTTGCACAACGTCTCCTGATAGGCGGTCTGCTGCGCAGCAGACAAGGACGCGAAGAGCGCTGGCGTCACTAGGCTGGATCCGGTCTCCAGCGCCATCCCGTGAAGCACATCGTACGCTTGCTCGATGCGACCACGTGCTTTGATGCGCGGGTCTTCGTGGAACGAGCCGCTGGGGTTTGCTTCACCATTCGCCTGCTCGGTTGCTTGCCATGTCGCTGAATCGGGGTCGAGTTCCAGGGATAGCACCTGACGGGGCGCTTGTGGCGTCCACTTTGGTGGAGCACCCAGCGCTGACGCCAACGCTGCTGCATTGGGCGGATGCCTCCGGGGCCCGCGGACACCTCCAGCATTGCCCGTGATGCTGGTGGAGGTGCTATGCGACGGTGGCATGCCTGCCATCGAAGGCGTCCGTTCAGCTTGTGCCTGGTTTGCCTTCCACAGTACCTTCGAGCGTTCGTGGACGTTATGCTGCTGACTTGCAGCAGCGTGTCGCCGAGCCGCCAGCTCAGTGGCATAGAAGGCCTCGGCCCGTACGGCGTCTTCGGACTCGGTCAGGTGCAGGGAGCGTTGCTGCAGGTAGCGAACTTTCTCAATCTCGTGCGGCTTCATGGCCTGGAGGTGACTCGATGACTCGCGCGGGTGCTGCACCTCCGCAGGTGCAACATGAATACCGGTCTCTGTCGCTGACCAACACGGAAAAGCGCTCTCATATGTGGAAGGATCTCGCGATCTCGCGTGCTGCTCTGCTCGTGGAACGCTGCCAGCCATATGAGGCGTCGTTGAAGCGGTACCTGACCGCAAGCCCGCTGACAAAGAAGAATTCCAGGGTGTCTTCAAGGCGCCGGTGCCCGGCGTCTCTGCTGTCGCCTGTGTAGGTGGTGCTGTTGGCGTCCGCGCCATTGTCGCAGACGTCGTGACTCCCTGAAAGCTGCGCTCCAGCTCAGTGACCGACAAGACGCCCGAGACGTGCCGCACGACCGGCTCGGTGTGTGCGTGAAATGGCGCCGGCGGAGCCTCGAATCCAGGGGCAGCCACCGGCGGTGCACTGTAGCTCGCGGAGAAGAAGCCGCCGCTGCTAGAGCTGTTCCCGCCGCTGCCCGTGCTGGGCACCAGCGGCCGACCAGCGAGCAGCGCCTCTTCCAAGGCACGTGACTCGAGCACCCTCTCCGTGTGAGGCTGGGCGATGGACCACCCGCCTTGGACGTCAGCATCGATGACGGGGTGCGTCTCAGCGCATGTCCTCAGCGGCGCTGCACCAGGCTCCATGCGGGTGCTTTGCGGCTTTGGGTAACGCGCTGGTCTAGCGTCGACCGCTTGCGGGGCACGGTCTCGAACCTCGGGCACAAAATGGCCGGAACGCTTCACCACCATTCCATGTGGACGTAGCCTAGCGCCAAAAGCTATCGCTTGTCGGTATACGAGGGTGTACGCAAGTACGTGTTCACCCGTCGCCGCAGTGCTCCTACCGTGCGTTCCGCACCAAGCGGGCGTTTCGAAGCACCCGCGTTCGCAGCATGAAAACGTGGTGCGCGATCAGCGGCTTCGCCGCCGCCTTCGATGCTGGATAAAGATGTATTTTTAGGTATAAAGTGACACTCGCTCCGTTCGTGCGTGTTTGCTGCAGCCATCTTTGCGTTTGTGTCGATCGCGTCGATCGATCGTATGCGTACATACACTGACGTGCAGAGGCTTCCCAGCCTTGTTCGACCGGCCATCTGTTATCGTTTTCAGCTTCTCGTTGTACACTTCGACCCGGAGAGGCTGCCTCACCAAGTTCGATCGCGTCAGTTCCTCGGGTCTCGTCTCCAGTACCGCACATCTCCTCGTATTGATGGCAGCGTTCATGCCAAGGTTCATGAACTCTCTGTGTTCATTGCCACTGGTTGAACACAACCATGGAAGGATTCCTCGAGCACGTACCCTCTGCGCCGTTCGCTGCTCTGTCAGCTCTCCGTGCTGTTCTACCTCCGAGGCGCTCCGCTGGCTTTTTTCCATCTCGACGCTCTGAAGCGTATACCCTAGCTTATAGAGTATGGTTCAGGTACGGAACTGACCTATCGGTGCTGTGACAAAACGAT
>Ga0080006_1135312_pt1 | contig 13356 bp, 11 predicted proteins | sample RS3BMetagenome_FD_69209 | JGI IMG/M metagenome (GOLD analysis project Ga0080006, IMG submission 69209) | Ferric oxide microbial mat and aquatic microbial communities from Rainbow Spring, Yellowstone National Park, USA - RS3B (SPADES... ...
CGGGCCCTTCGGGTCCGGTCGGGGGGTCGCCCTGGTCCTGTTTCTGGGCGACCGGGCGGAGGTGCCTGGGGCTGAGCCGGACCGGATAGGCCCCCGCCGCGACGGCCCGCTGCATCGCCTGGCGAATCCACCAGGTTGCGTAGGTCGCCAGCTTGGTCTCGTGGGTCAGGTCGAACCGATCGATTGCTTCGAGGAGTCCGCAAAAACCTTCCTGAAGAAGGTCGGAGTAGGAGACACCACGATCGCGGAACCGCTTGGCCACGTGGGCGATCAGCCGCATGTTGGCCAGGGCCAGCTTGCCTCGAAGCTCGGAATAGCGGTGGAAGATCGCCCCGAGCCGGGCCTCGCTCGGCCCGTCGCCGGCATAGAACGAGGCAATATGATGGGCAAGTGCCTGAGGATCGTCGGCCCCTCGAGGCATCTCGTAACCGGGGATGGAAGACAGAGCGTCGGCGAGCTTTTGCTTGCAGCCGCCCAGCTCTTTGAGCAACTGACGTTCTTCGAGCGTCCCGAGAACCTGAGTGTCCGCGCTGTCGAGGCTCGAAAAGCCATCCACGTCGTCGTTCCGCCGAGTCGTACGCATCGAACGTCCCTTTCTCTGATCAACTCAAGATGTCGATCGATCCCGTTGAATTGTTTGACGACCCGATCCGCGGCTCATTCGCCGGGTGAATCTGGCGGGCGAACTCGGCCAGGTGAGCCATCCGATCCCCATAGCTCGCGTAAATGAGCCTCGAACGGAGATCCGCGTCAAAGGCGCGACCTCCAAGGATGATCGCAGCCCCCACCTGAGAAGTTGCTTCGTAGAAGTAAGAATATTCTTGAACGAATCGAGCACGATCCACGACCATGCTCGCCGAGAAAAAAACGAGTTTCGGGCGGTAATCCCGAACGGCGGAGGCCAGCGACCGGAAAGGGAGATTCGCCCCGAGGTTCCGGACGTCCCAGCCCTGCGACCGCAGGACGAGTTCCCCCAGAAGGACAGGTAGGGTGTAAATGTCCCCCTCGGGAGACGCCCCCATCGCCATCGGACGATCCGGTCGGTCGTCAGTGCTCACCTTCCGGATCAGGTCGAGCAACCCGGCCACGACAATCTGGGTAGCCTGGTGTTCCTGATAGACATCCCAGGCCCCGACCATCCAGAGATGGCCGATCCGCTCCATGGCAGGCCGGATCAGATGATCCGCCAGTCCAACGGCTCCTGCTTCAGACCGGACGGCCGAGGTCATGATCGCGGCGGCCTCCCGCCCACGACCCGTCTTCAGGGCATTGACCAGAGAGTCCACAAGAATCTGATCGATCTCGACGACCGCCGGTGCCGAAGCCATCGCTAGCAGAGGAGCCATCGGGTACTTGCCATCCCTGGCAAACTTCAAGGCACTCGAAAGAGCAACAAGACGGTGCTTCCCCGAAGTCTTGGTCGCTTCGATGACCCCCTTGTCCACCCAACGCTTCACCGAGCTGGAGGAGACGCCGAGGGCATCGGCGAGTTGCTGCGTCTTGAGATAGGTTTCCCGGTCGAACATGAACGATTTCCAACCGAGCTTGGACGGATTGAACGATTCCAGTATAAGGCGTTGGGGCCGACTTGGCAAGTTAAAAGCAAAGTAATTCCCGAAAAGCTCTCGACATGGCCTCGACTCCTGATCGGTTTGGCCGATTTTTGTGGAGAGAAATGACCGGCCTGAACGATTTCTCGGAGGAGAGATCGTTCTTCGAAGTGGTGCTGGCGGTCTGCGATTCAGCGAAGGGGGAGGCCTCGGCCATCCTGGCTCAGGAAACCTTCGAGCAGGCTTGCCATCTCGATGGCGTTGGGAATCTCCTTGAAGCGGAGAACGGGACCGGCCAGGTCTTCCAGACTGGCCTCGTCGACCTTGAGGCGGTCCGAGATGGCGAGCAGGTAGCGCTTCGGACCATGCAAGGGGAGGAGTCGAAGGAGTCGTTCCAGGCTCGACTTTTTCCAAAAGCCGACGATGTCGACGTAAACCTCGATGCCCGAGGCTTGATGAGTAAACTTGTAATCGGGAACCCAGACACCTTCGCGAGCCAGTTCGATGACGTCGGTGGCCTCGGAGATCGCCCAGGAAGGAGCGACCTGGCGGAATCGTTCGACAAACGCGGCCAGTTCGGCGGGAATGTAGGTCCCGGTATCGGCGTAATGCGAGACGAGCCCGTCATTGCTCGACAGGTGGAAGGTCCTCGAATCGCGCTTCGGTCCCCATCGGAGTTCGGCGTCGAGGCGGAAGTCGCGGCAGAGGAGCAACGCGGGAAGAAACAAAGCCATCTGGAGGCCGTACTTGTTCGTCGCGCTGAAGAGGCTGAGCGGCCCGTCGATGTGAAAGACGAACCCGTCGGCCATCGAGCCTTCGACTCGATAGAGCAGACGGTGAAATTTCAACTGGCGGAAGAGCTGGCGGTACCGGGCGGGCTTTTCGTTGCGGACTTCGGCCTCGACATGGACCGACCGGAGCAGGACCGACTGGGCCAGGCCGACGTTGTAGCGGTCGACCAGTCGCTGGGCGTCGATGGTCTGGTCGATCGAGAGCAGCCGGTTCTCGTCGCGGAGATCGGCGAACATCGCGGCGGCGACCTGCTCCGGCTTGAGGTTCAACTCCCCGGCGACCGACTCCAGGACGGCGTCGCGACGGAAGGGAGCCCGCGCCTGACCGCTTGTCCGGAGCGACTTGCGCTGCTCGGCCGCCGCCCGGAAGATTTTTTCGCGAAGCGACTCGGGCGGAAGATCCGCCACGACCTCGAACTCGGCGCGATCTTCAAGGATCTTGGCGAGTCCCCGGTGCGCCAGGGTGGCCAGGCCTTCGCCGATCAGCTCGTCGATCTCGGTCTCGATCTCGCCCCGGGTCCGGCCGACCCCCTCTCGGAAGATCAGGAGCAGGCTCTCGGCCACCTCAAGCCACTCCGGATCATCGCGCTTGAGGAAAAGAGGGATCACCCTCTGCTTGGAGAACCGGACGCGAACCAGGGTGCCAGTGAGCATGAAAGAACTCGCCAGGTCGGTCGGATCGAATGAGGGACCAGGTTCGATGTCGAAGGTTTATCGGATCAGACGCGCCGTCATGAGCAGGAGGACCGCCGAATGGCCGGTCCAGGCGATCACCCGGAGAACGTTGGTCGAGACCAGCCTCGCGTGTGCTTCAGCCTCGAAGCCGCCGGCCAGTGTGTTGTGAGCCGGGACCGAGAGGAAAAAAGTCGTCGCCCAGGTCGCAACGGCGAGCGTCAAGCCCGCCCAGACCATCCAGGGGTCGGTACCTTCGGGACGCCGGGCGACCAGGGCCGCGCTGGTGACGAGTTCGAGGATCATGGGGACGATGACCACGAGTCCGGTCGTCCGGGTGTGATCGGCGTGGTATCGGCGGAATGCCTCGGGCGCGACCCGGTCGAAGAGCGGGTAGTGGACGACCTGGACGAACCAGATCAGGCCGGTCATGAACAGGGTCGAGGCCAGACAGGTGAGGAAGACGAGTTTGATCATGAGGATCGGGCCTTTCCGGTCAATCGCCGCCGTAGGCGCTGTGCTGTCGCCTCCGGTTCGAGGTGAATTCCTCGACGGTCCCCCGGGTGACGACCTCGTAGAGGGTCGCTTCCTTGTCGCCGGACTTCCGCAAGATCCGGCCGAGTCGCTGGACGTGCTCGCGGACCGACCCCGAGCCCGAAAGAATGATCGCCACGTTCGCCTCGGGGACGTTGACCCCTTCGTTCAGGACCCTTGAGGTCGCCACGATCGGATATTCGCCCGAGTTAAACTTGAGCAAGACGTCGCGACGCTCCTTGGTCTTGGTCTGGTGGGTGATCACCGGGACGAGGAATTGTCGAGCGATCGTGTAAACCGTGGCGTTGTCGTGGGTAAAGATCAGGACCCGGTCGCCGTTGTGACGTTCGAGGAGTCGTGCGAGCAAACTCAGCTTGGCCGGAGCCGCCAGGGCGAGCATCCGCTGCTCTCGGTAAGCAAGGTAGGCCTGGCGACCCTCGACCGATCGGTGAGCCTGGAAGAGAAACTGACCCCAGGCGCCGGGCCGTCTCATGTCGATCCCGGTGCTGGAGAGGAAGTTTCGGTAAATTTCGCGCATCGATTCGTAACGATGCCGCTCCTCGTCGGTCAGGTTGACGAAGAGCGACTCGACCCGGTACTCGGCGAGGAATTGCCCCTTGAGCTGGGTGATCTCGCGGCGATAAACGATCGGGCCGATCAGGTAGTCGAGTCGTTCATGAGCATGATCGGCGCGTTCGGGGGTCGCAGTCAGGCCGAGACGGAACGGCGCGATCGAACCCAGGGCCGCCGCGCTGACGGTCGGGCTGGGCAGGTGATGGCACTCATCAAAGATGAGCAGGCCAAACTTGTTCCCCAGTCGCTCGACGTTCTGATAGGCCGAGTCATAAGTCGTGACCGTGAGCTGCTTGATGTCGTAATAGCCTCCGCCGAGAATCCCCACGTCGACGCCAAAGGCGAGCGAAAGCTCGTCGTACCACTGGTTGAGCAGGTCGATGGTCGGCGTGACGACCAGACTGGGCCGGCTCGCCTGGTTGATCGCCAGGTTCGCCAGGTGAGTCTTGCCCGTCCCCGTCGGCAGGACGACTACCCCCCTTCGACCCGCCTTGACCCAGGCGTCGAGCCCTTCGGTCTGGTGCGGGAAGGCTTGCTTGACCACACGGAACGGCCAGGGAGATTTCTCGTAATCCTTGGCTTCGTCCTGATAATGAACGGATTTGTGAAGTCGTTCGAGGATCGCCCGGTAATGGATCGCCTCGGCGCGATGTAGGCCCGCCCGGGGGTCGAACCGGACCCCGGGCAAGCCCATCGAATCACCTTCAGGGAGTCCTTCGATCAGGATGGTCCCGCCTTCGAAGGTCAGGCGAAGCGAGAGAGCGGTTGGGGTCGACTCGGCGGTGCTCATTGCGGGTCCGCCTCCGGTCCGGCTGGTTTCTGGATTCGATGCCTGAGCCATCCGAAAACCTCGGACACCGCCAGCCGGAAGCCGGGAAGAACCGGGGCCCCATCGAGAGTTCTATCGGGAGCCAGCCGTTCCGGTGGTCGACCGGCTCGATAGACGTCGATCGTCCGCCGCTCGGGGTCGATATACCAACCGAGGGGACACCCGTGGGCGACCGAGTGTTCCAGCTTCTCACGAGTCTTCTTGACCGATTGGTCGGACGATCGGATCTCGATGTGGATGTCGGGGGGAATCAGGCACTCGTTGACAACTTCGCCATTTTCGTCAACCTGGATGTTGGCTTCGAGGTGAAAGACGATATCGGGAACGATCGACCGGCCGGCGAATGTACAACGCAACTCGGGAAAGGCCTCGCCGAGACCGGTTGGATCGGCGAACCGATCCAGCGCCACGATCAAGTTTTTTTCAATGACGGAGTGCTTTCGCTGGGGTGACACTTTCGCCTCGATCCGACCTTCGTAATATTCCAGATACGGCTTGTCGTCGATCCTCGGCCATCGGAGGAACTCCTCCAGTGTCATGCCCGTCCTGGTCTTCGAATCGCTTGCCATGAGCCTAGCCCTCGATCCGCCTTTTTGACGTGTTCGTGCTCGACCCGATCACTTCGCCGGTCAAAGCATACGACTCAACTTCCTCCCAGGGACCACCCAGGTATCGCCAGAGGATCAGGCGGTCTCCCAGCCCGGTCCAGCCGGACCAGCCGGGTTGCAGGTCGGCGAATCCGGCGTCCACGGTCTCGCGCTCCGCCTTGTTCATTATCGTGACATGCGGCCGGAACGGCTGACGATCCTGGGGCGTGAGCCATCGGTCGAACGATCGAGCCAGACTCGCCCGGATCGCCGACAGACCGGGAGCCTCGACCGGCAACATCAAGCCTCGACCCATCCGCTTCACCTCGGGAAAACGCAGCGGGAGGATCGGAGACGATCGGGCAACCGCCAGTAGGGTCTCATCGATGGACTCGGCTTCATGGCCTGGCAACTGATGAAAGAGGCAGAGGTGGGCCGGCACGAGGTTCCGGCTGGGCGGGAAATAGTGATGACGGAGCCGGTCGAGCCGTTCGAACGTCGAGGCGTCGAAGCCGAGGGTCACGAGGAAGGGAGCTTCGGTCTCGAGCATAACGTCCGCTTTCGATCATCGAGCCGGGCGGGTGCCTGTACTTCAGTTTATCCACGATGCGACCCGATCACCATCTCAGGGGCTCTGGCTCGATCGATCTTGCAAAAACGAACCCATCGCGAGCGGCCAGAAGAAACGAGGTCGACCTTGCCGGATCAGTCGGCTCGACTCTCTTATTTTCGCTCGAATGCGCTGCGGCCAACCCGTGTTTCCGAAAAATTTCCCGGCGAGCCAGAAAAACCGGGTGGGATCATCGTCGACCGGGGCTCGACTTGAGCCTGAGAAGTTGAAGTCGCTCGACCGGGTCGAGTTCGCTCCAGTCGCCGGGTTGGAGATTGCCGAGGGTGATCGGTCCGACGGCGATCCGGACGAGTCGGAGCGTCGGAAAACCGACTGCCGCCGTCATCCGGCGGACCTGGCGATTCCGGCCTTCGCGGAGGACCAGGCGAAGCCAGGCGGTCGGGACGTTCTTGCGAAACCGGATCGGGACCGGTCGGGGAGGAAGGTCGGGCTCGACGTCCAGTCGATCCACTTCCACTGGTCGGGTCGGCCCGTCCGAGAGATGAATTCCGCGACGAAGAGCGATCAGAGCCGCTTCATCGGGGATCTTCTCAACCTGCGCCAGGTAGGTCTTGGGGTGTTCGTGCCGAGGGTCCGTCAACCGGTGGGCGAGCGGACCATCGTCGGTCAGGAGGATCAAGCCCTCGCTATCCCGGTCGAGCCGACCGACCGGATAGACTCCGGGAACAGGCAGATAATCCTTCAAGGTCGCTCGACCGGCCTCGTCGGTGAACTGGGTGAGGACGTCGAACGGCTTGAAGAGCTTGTAGTATCGCACGAGGGAAAATTCCGGCGGCTCGTCAGAGAGGCGTCCCTCGAACCGGAGTGAAGGGACTGAAAGCGCCGATGGCGTGAACCTTGACCTTCCGCTTCCAGATCCGGTCGCCGCTGAAGGCGAAAAGAGTATCCAGGTCGCGACCGCCGAGACAGAGACCGGTCACCCGCCCTCGGTCGGGCAAAGGGAGGATCACCTGGGTCGGCCCGTCATCGGCGCAGACCTGAACGCCGGATCGAGTGGCGACCAGCATCGGCCCTTCTTTCGCATAGCAGACCGCCTCGGCACCGGCGTCGTCGTCCCCGTCGGCCACGTGGAGCCAGAAGAAACGCTCCCTGTTCGTCAGCGAGCCATCCGGATTGATCTGGTAACTATAGACCCACTTCGACTGGCCGTCGGCGACCGAGAGGAGCCACTGGTCGGGGCGATAGGCCAGTCCGGTGGCCTGCTTCAGGCCCGAATCCACCCGGGTCTTCTGGCCGTCCTTGACGAACCAGACTTCTCCTGGGTCATTGGTTTTCTCACCCTGGGTCGTCACGTAGAGCCCGCCGCCGGGAATGGCCAGGATCTCCCGAGGCTTGAGCCCCTCGATGACCGGCGATGACTTTCCCGAAGCGTCGTAACGGACGATCCGACCGGTCTGGCTCGAACCCGCGAAGAGCTCCCCTTTGGGGCCGATGGTCAGGCTATCGGCCTGGGCGGCCTCGGTCACGAAGTCGTGAATCGATCCATCGAGGTCGATCCGGTAAACCTTGTTCGCCGACGGTTCGACAAAGAAGACCTCGCCCCGGGCGTTGCTGGCTACTCCTCGGGGTTGTTGTCGACCCGAAGCGACGGCTTGCCAGGATTCGTCGGGAAGGATGATATCGCGAACCCGAGGGGCGCTCGGACCGGCCTTTACCGGCTCGGGCCAGCCTTTCCAGAGGTAGCTCATCGCCTCGCGATAATTGTCGTAGTACCCCGCGACATGGCCACCGTTGATGATCCGGAATCGATAATCGTATCCGGAGAATTTCAGAGCCTTGTCCATTTCCTGGTCGAGCAGGAACCAGTCCCCCGCGCAGTTTTCCATGTCGCGCATCCCGGTCGTCAAGAACGACCGGATCGGCTTTGCCTCGAACTTGCGGACGAGGGTCGGGAACTCGTGACCCCCTCGAAACGCGACAAAGCTGCCGCTATTGGCGTAGACCCGGCTGAACTGGTCGGGACGCTCCCAGGCCGTGTTGAACGCCGCGATCCCGCCGCTACTCCCGCCGGCCATGCATCGATCGTTACCGCTGTCCGAGAGCTTGAGGTCGAACTTCCGGGCGACCGTCGGCAAGAGTTCCTCGACGAGGAACCGGACGTTGTTATCCCCGACGCCATCGTATTCGAAGCACCGGTTCCGCCGGCCGATCGTGTTCTTGACTGGCGAGGGAAGATCCCCCGGCCTGACGAACACGCCGATCGTCACCGGCATCTCGCCGGTGGCGATCAGGGTTTCGAGCAAGGTATTTTCGGTCGGGTTATAGCCGTCGGTCTTGACGTAGACGCAGGCGGGCTTCGACCCGTCGTACTGGGCGGGGATGAAGACCGTCACTTGCCGGGTGGTCCCGGGAAAAATCTGGCTGCCGGTAAATGTGAAGTCCTTGATCTGACCCTTGAGAATCGCCTCGGGCTTGATCTTGGGAGGGACATAAGTGCTTGGCGGGGACTCCCCTGCTCCGCCGCTGGGGGCTCCGAGCGTGCCGGCGAGGGGTTTGATGAACCATCGAAGATGGGTATCTCCCGGCTTGTTGGTCCAGAGGTCGACCCGGGCGCCGGGGGTCGCTTGACCGCCGAAATGATCGAGCCCCTTTTCCGGGGCGTGGCCGGGGGCGAGACAGTACGACCCATCATCCTGGTTCTTCTGGAGCGACCACTCCTGCGAAGGTTGTCCCTTGTCCGTCTCAAGGACGATCGGAGTGCCGATCTTGTCGCTGCCTCCGGCGACCGCCAGAACGAGTTCCGAGTGGGAAGAGGGTCGGATCGAAAAGCGGTTGTTCGACTTCGGTGTGATGACCCACTTCTGGTTGGGAACCCCCCCGGCCCTGCCGATCGAGACCGAGGTCCCCTCGGTCGTGCCCGGACCAACCGCTTCGAGCACAAAGGCCGTCGCGCTCGAAGGCACGATCGAATAAGCTCCCCAGTCCTCGGCGAGGGAGGGTCGAGACGATGCGACCGAGAGGATCAAGCTGATCAGAAGAATTCTTCGACGGGCGTGCCAGCCAGGCGTCGCGGTCGTCACCGTGAAACTCCTCGGGGGTGGTCGGGGTCAACGATCGATCAGCCGTGACCGTAGCCCCGGTCGAAGGCATCGAGGTCGCGGATGTGCGAGGTATACGTTGTCCGGAAGGTGTCGGAGTCAATCGTCCATCGAGGAGCATCCTCGGTATGGCGGTGGCAATGCTCTTCGAGCAGTCGGTGGAGAAACTTGAAAAGCTGGCGAGGGGTCCGGAGGTTCCCCAGAGCGTCCTTGAGCGAGTCGTCGGAGACCGATTCATCGACCAGCTGACGGAGCCTTGGCCCGCCGTCGCCGTTACTGGAAGGCTCGATGGCACAGGCTTTGAGCCGGTCGCCCGCCAGGTCATACAGTGAGGTTCCCGTCCACCGGAGGGGTTTGATCAGGTTGAGCTTGTCGGGTCGGGCCCGGTCGTAGAAGTCCTTGTCTTCCTTTTCCAGGTAATACGCCAGCTCGATCGGCAGGAGGAGCTTGAACCCGATCCCGGCATGGCGGAGGAACTTGTGGTCGAGCAAGGGCCACATCAGGGCCCGCATCTTGCGAGGGTCGCCCTCGATCAGTTGCGGCTCATCGACCCGGTCGACCAGGACGATGATCCCGGAGTAGCCCAGGGTGGTCAAGACGCCCTGGAATTTCCGGAGAAGCTCGTAGCGCTCCTCACCGCCGCCCCGGAGCGTGGAGGGGAGCGGCTGGCCGGCGATTTCACCGGGCTGGAACCAGAGGAGTTCCCAGCGGAGCGCCGCGGGATCGCGACTGAGGACCCGGACGGCCCGACGGATCGAACGGGCGTTCCACTCGGCCTTGGTCAGCCGCCAGCCCCAGTAAATCCAGCCGAGCAGAATCGGCACGACCAGCCAGGGAAGAATCGACAACGACCGGACGCTGGGCGAAGCGGCGATCAGGGCCAGGACGGCCAGGGTCGTCCCGAAGCCGATCTGCAGGTCTCGGCGGCTCCAGAGCGGCCGGAAGCCCGATCGCCTGCGGAGCCGGCTCCATCGCTTCTCGATCGGCTCGCGGGTCGACTGGTCGTAGAGAGCGGCCAGGAGGAGAAGGTCGCGGCGCTGGTCGAGGGACAGGACCGTGAGGTCGACCTTGTCGGCGGTCAGCGAGTCGACCAGCTTGGTCACGCCCAGGGCCAGGATGGCGTCCATGTGGTCCTGGAGCTTCCAGCGCTCGAGGGCCTCGCCCGCGTCCCGGCTCTTGACCGAGTCGCGAAAGTGGTCGAGAAACGGGTTGAAGTCGTCGTAAGAGATGACGAAAACGCGAGATTCGGGATGCTGGGCGTTGTATTCTTCGAGCTCCGACGTCCCCTGAAGCCGGAGAGCGGTCTTGCCGCTTCCCTTCTCGCCGAAGACCAGGGCCGTCGAGGGGTCGGTCGGGCTGCCGAAGAACTTGTCCCAGGCGGGGTGGTGGATCGTGTTGAGGCAGCCTCGCTTGAAGACCGTGTCGGTCTGCGCATCCTCTTCGCTGAACGGGTTGCCAGCGATGCCGTGGTGTTTCAGAAACTGATCAATCTTCATCCCGTCACGCCCTTCCGTCGATTCCTCGCCAGTTTTCGACCCCTTTTCTAGCCGATCAGGCCATTGGGAACAATCTCAGGCCGTGGTCGGACTGGTCATCGGGTCGACCCGCTCAGGCGGTCCGACCATGAATCCAGGTGAACGACCGGTGAGGCTGTTCCAGGATGGTTTCGCCGACCGATTCGGCGAGGTTTTCGTAACGCTCGGGCATCTGGCAAAGATATTCCTGAGCCTTGGCGGCCCGGCCGGTCAAGGACCGCTTGCCGATCTCCCAGGTGTCGACCAGGTGCCTGAGAATCGCCGCGTAGTCGCGCGCCGTGTAGGCGCCGATCCGCTGCGAGACCGTCGCGAAGTGGTCGAAGAGGTCGGGGTCCTGGCCATCAAACATCTTGCGGCCGGGCATCGCGATCAGCCCTCGAAGGACCGACTTGATCGAGAGCACAATCCGCTCGGGATCGTTTTCGAGCATCTCGCCGACGACCCGCGTGTAAAAGGTCTCGTGACGCGACTCGTCTCCAGCGATCCGCCGGCAGATCCTCGACAGGTTCTTGTCGCCGTGCTCGTTGGCCAGACGGGCAACGTTACCGTGGCTGATCCGCGTGGCTCGTTCCTGAAACGCGGCATAGATCAGGCCCGAGGGCTCGTCGCCGTGCGTCCGGGGGTTGAACCCTTCCTGGATCAGGCTGTGAATGGTCCGCTCGATCGCCCGCATGTCGACCCGGCCGGTCAGTCGGAGATAGGCGTTGAGAAGGTCGCCGTGACGGTTCTCCTCGGCGGTCCAGCCTCGAAGCCATCGGGCCCAGGGCTGGTCGTCGCAACCGGTCTTGTCCTTGGCGATCTGCTGGAGCCGGATCGAGTAGCTGGGTAGAGCCTCCTCCGTGACCATGTTGCCGACCAGGACCACGAGGAACTCGTCGGGCAGAGTCGCGGCGGCGGCTCGGAACTCCTGAAGTTGCTCCGACCAGTCTTCGCCGGTGAGGTCAGGAAGGTAGTCGGACGGTTGCCAGGCCTGGTTGACATCCGCCAGGAGCGTTAAATTCTTGGAGACGAATCCTTGCAGGCTCTCGAACAGCTCCATTCTCGACGCTCCCCGAAGCAGAAGAAGGTCAACGGACCGGATGACTTGTTGCGGACGAACCGGTAAACATTGTCGACCTTGATCTTAGTGAAAATCCCGTAAGATTGCTCGATTTTTTCAAAAGTCATCATCTCCCGAGCCCCCATTTGCTTGATCTGGCCCGGGGCGAGTCGGGCAATTGGCGGCCGATCTGGTTAGGATAAAGCTTCTGTCGGGCCATCGAGCGGTGGGCGAGCAGGTTGCCGAGATTTCCTGGGAGGAGTCCGCCGTGTCAAGGTCCAGGATGATCGGATCATGGCTCCTCTTGATCCTGGCGGCCGGTTGTGGATCGCCAGAACCCGAGCGACCGAAGATCCGGGTGGCTGCCGCGAGCGACCTTCAACAAGCCATGCCGATCCTGGCAGCAGCGTTTCGCCAGGATCACGAGATCGAGGTCGTGCCGACCTTCGGAGCATCCGGGCAGCTCGCCGAGCAGATTCGTCAGGGTGCGCCCTTTGATGTCTTTTTGTCGGCGAACCGAGCCTTCGTCGATGGCCTCGCTCGCGAGGGTCTCATCAAGCCGAACTCCGTCGCCCCTTACGCCCGAGGAGAGCTGGTCCTGGCCGTCAACAAGCTCTGGGGAATCAAGATCGAGTCGATCAAGGATCTGACCCGGCCCGAGGTCCAGAAGATTGCGATCGCCAACCCTGACACCGCACCTTACGGAATGGCCGCGAAGCAGGCGCTTCGGCGTGCCGGACTCTGGGAGACCCTCAAAGGAAAAATCGTCCCGGCGGAGTCGGTCCGACAGGCGCTTCAGTTTGTCCAGTCAGGGAATGCCGAGGTCGGGTTCGTCGGCCGGGCGATCGCCGACGTTCCGGAGGCCGTCCTGGTCCCGCTGCCGCTTGACGTCTGCGACCCGATCATCCAGGTGCTTGGAATCTCCGCGCGATCCGATCACGTTGACGAGGCCGGGCAATTCGTCGACTTCCTCGACTCCGACGTGGGCCAGGGAATCTTGCGTGACCTTGGTTTTCGACGCGTGCCCAAGGACTCCCGGCCTCTCGCCCGGGTCGAACCCGAGAGCGCGAACTGAGATGAGAGGCGACCTCGAGCCGTTTCTGCTCTCGATTCGAGTCGCCTCGCTGGCGACCTTCCTGATCGTGCTCCTGGGAGTCCCCGCGGCCCTGATTCTGGCCAGGGGCCGATTTCCGGGGAGAGGTCTCCTGGCCGGAATTCTGGTTCTGCCGCTGGTGATTCCGCCGACCGTTCTGGGTTACGGGTTGCTCCTGATCCTGGGTCGCCAGGGGGTTGTGGGGCACTGGCTGGAAACCAGCTGGGGCGTCTCGATCGTGTTTCACTGGTCGGGTGCGGTCCTGGCCTCGGGCGTCGCGGCCTTCCCGATGTTTCTCCTGCCGGCTCGAAGCGCTCTGGAAGGAGTTGACCCCGCAATGGAAGACGCCGCTCGGCTCCTGGGTCGAGCGTGTTCGGCGCGAGGAGGTTGGCCAGCCGGCCCCCTCGCGCTGGTGGATGCTGGAGCGGCTGCGCCGGTCACGCGTCCTGCCCGCGGCGCAACGAGCCGCGCGGCTCGCCACGCT
>Ga0080006_1170151_pt1 | contig 13355 bp, 13 predicted proteins | sample RS3BMetagenome_FD_69209 | JGI IMG/M metagenome (GOLD analysis project Ga0080006, IMG submission 69209) | Ferric oxide microbial mat and aquatic microbial communities from Rainbow Spring, Yellowstone National Park, USA - RS3B (SPADES... ...
GACCCGGGTCGCGGCCGTGTCGGAACCCCTCGCGCCGAGCTTGCGCTCGAGGCGCTCGACGGTGACGCCCGGATGGTCGCGCGGAACGATGAACGACTTGATCGCCGCGCGGCCCTGCGACTTGTCCAGCGTGGCCCACACCACGATGTGAGTGGCGCGCGAACCGGCGGTGACGTAGATCTTCTCGCCGTTGATCACATACTCGTCGCCGTCCAAGGTGGCGGTGGTGGACACCGCCGCGGAGTCCGATCCGAATCCCGGCTCGGTGATGGCCATCGCCGCCCAGACCTTGCCGAGGCGTTCCAGCTGTTCGTCGGTGGCGACCGCGGAAATCGCGGCGTTGCCCAGCCCCTGGTAGGGAATGGAGAGCATCATCGCGACGTCGCCCCAGCTGGCCTCCAAGGTCTGCAGCAGCGCGGCCATGTTGGCACCGTTGCGGTTCTTGCCGCTGGCCCCCTGCGCTTCGGAGACCTCGCCGCGCAACTCGCCGGCTCCGGCGAATTCGATTGACGCCGAAGCGCCTTCGAACAGGCTGAGCAACGTGTCGAGCTCGACGGGATAGGCGTGTTCCTTCAGGTCGTACTTGCGCGCGATCGGCCGCATCAACTCGGCGGCGCCCTGATGGGTTTTGACCATCACCGCTTGCAGCTTGCGGGGTAGTTCCAGATTGATTGCCATGATGAGACTTTCAGGTCGGGTTGAGCTGACTGCGCAGATGATGACCTAGATGACGACCACGCCCTCGGCGACACCGATGGCCCGCAGATCGCGGTACCAACGCTCCACCGGGTGTTCCTTGGTGAAGCCGTGGCCGCCGAGCAACTGCACGCCGTCCAGGCCGATCTGCATGCCCTTGTCGGCGCCGAGCCGCTTGGCCAGCGCCGCCTCACGGATGCACGGCAAGCCCTGCTCGGCGCGAGCCGCGCCGCGCCAGGTGATCAGCCGCAGCCCGTCCAATTCGATGGCGATGTTGGCGCACATGAACGCCACTGCTTGGCGATGGGCGATCGGCTCGCCGAACGCCTCGCGTTCCTTCACGTACGGCACGACGTAGTCGAGCACCGCATGGGACGTGCCGACCGTCAGCGCGGCCCAGCCCAGCCGGGACAGCGCAACTGCTTCCGAATAGGCCTCGTCGTATTGGGCATCGGCTGCATCCGGCTCACCGAGCCGGCCGCTCAGCGGCACCGACATCCCGGACAACTCGACCTGGCCCAAGGCCGCGGCACGAATCCCCATGCTCGGATCCGCCCTGACCGTAAGGCCTTTGGCGGACGACTCGACGATGAATAGCGCCGGCCTGCCGTTCAGCTGCGCGCCGACGACGAACAGCTCGGCGTCGGCCGCGGCGGGCACCAACGACTTGACACCGTCCAGCCGGTATCCGCTCGGGGTACGCACGGCGGTCGTCTTGAGCCGGGTGGGGTCGAACAACGGCTGCGGTTCGGCGATGGCGACGCAGGCCTGCGGCACGTTCTGGCCGGCGAACTCGGGGAGGTAGGTGGCCTGCTGGTCGGCGCTGCCCCAACGGGTGAGCGCGGACGCGACCCCGCCGGGTGCCAGGATCGGCAGCGCCAGGCCCATGTCGCCGTAGGCCAGCGCCTCGGCGACCAGCACGTTGGTCACGCTGGAGCGGTGTTCGGCGATGCCGTCGAAGTCCTCGGGGATGTTGACCGCGGTGATGCCCAGTTCGGCGGCCTTCGCAATCAGGCCGGGAGGGTAGGCGGCCGCCTCGTCGGCGTCCGGAGCCGCCGGCCGCAACATCTCGGCGGCGAATTCGTCGACGGTCTCGATGATCATCTTCTGGTCGTCGTCGGGCGTCAGGTCGAAGTAATCCCTGCCGCTCGACTTCAGCCGGGTCGGTCCGCCGCGGAGGTTCTGCACGCGCTTGAACTGACGAGACGTTGCGCCGGCGGTGGACAGGATCGTCTTCGTGCCGTGGCGCAGACCCCGGTTGAGCGGGTCACGCAGGTGGTAGCGGTCCAGGAATTCCTGCCCGACGAGCGGGGTGAGCAGCGCGATGGCGATGTCGATGCCCGTCCTTTTGTGCGGTTGCAGCCCGACACCGTGCTGGCTCCCGCGCCGTTTGACGTGGCGGGATTTCGGCTTCCCGTCGGAAACGCGAGCATTTGCGATCATCGTCTGCAGCCTCGGTTGTTGGGGTGGTGGCGATCCGTGCACCTTACTCTAGAGTAAGATAGGCGCGGTGCCGTGTTAGCTACATCACAGCGCGCCGGCACGGAGACCGTCGAGCACCCGTTGCTGCAGCAGGCCGTTGGTCGCCACGGCATTGCCGCGGTGCGGTCCTCCCTCGCCGTCCAAGCCCGTCAGCGTCCCCCCCGCTTCGCGCACCAGAATGTCGAGCGGGGCAAGGTCCCACACCGATACCTGCGGCTCTGCGGCGATGTCGACCGCCCCTTCCGCGACGAGGCAATAGGAGAGGAAGTCGCCGAAGGCGCGCACCCGCCACACGGCGTCGGTCAACTCGATGAAGCGCTCCCGCAAACCGCATTGCGCCCATCCGGACAGGCTGGAGAACGACAGGCTGGCCGAACTCAGTTCGGCCACCGAGGACACCGACAACCGCCGCGGTGGTGCGCCGTCCACCGCTACGAACGCGCCACGCTCGCGTGCCGCCCACCAGCGGCGTTGCAATGCCGGGGCGCTCACCACGCCGACTACCGGAACGCCGTCTTCGAGCAGCGCAATCAGGCTGGCCCACACCGGGACGCCGCGCACGAAGTTCTTGGTGCCGTCGATCGGGTCGACGACCCACTGACGGCCGGAAAACATGGTGGTGCCGCCGAACTCCTCGCCGAGGACGCCGTCCACCGGCCGTTCCCGCAAGAGCGCGCCGCGCAGTTCGGTTTCGACCGCGCGATCGGCGTCGGTCACCGGCGTCAGGTCCGGTTTGGTGTCGATGCGGAGGTCGAGCGCACCGAACCGGGCGGAGGTGATGGTGTCGGCGCGGTCCGCCAGCTCGAGCGCGAGCGTCAGATCGTCCTGACTCATGGGAGCAGTCCTACCACGCCCCTACTATGGCCGGATGTGGGAATTCGGCGTGCTGATCATCCTGGTGGCGGTCTTGGCCGTGTTCCTCGCTCAGCGATTCGTCCCCCGCGGACCCCGCGGACCCCGCGGGTCCGGTGGTGAGTCGCTGAGCGGCACGCTGCTGGTGACCGGGGTCAGCCCGCGGCCGGACGCCGCCGGTGAGCAATTCGTCACCATCGCCGGCGTCATCAACGGACCCACCGTGAGCGAGCACGAGGTGTACGCGCGCATAGCCGTCGACGTCGACTCGTGGCCGACGATGGGACAACTGCTGCCCGTGGTGTACTCGGCGAAGAATCCGGACAACTGGAAGTTCGCACCCGGCGAACCGGGGTAGTGGTATCACCCGGCCGCCGGCGGACGCCGCAAACCCGGGGTGGTTCGGGGTGGTAAAGCGCGTACCGAACGATTTGTTGTGGGACGCAAGAGTACTTCGGCCTTGCCCATAGGGACCAATGGCGCGCATCTGTGGACCAATGCCGCTGGGTCGCGGACGATTTCGTTCATAGCGTATGCACCGGCTGTCATTACCGACCCGTGCAGGAGACCGTGATGATTGATTCCGCTTCGACGGTCGTGGTCGCTGTCGCCGTGCACGCGCGGAACGTGTAGAGCGGCCGTCATCGCAAGAGCCGCGGAGCGACTGACCATGACTGCACCGGAGCCGACGAGGGATGAGACCGACGTGGCTGGGGGTCCGCTGCGGCGCACGTTGTCTCAATTGCGGCTGCGCGAGTTGCTGGCCGAGGTGCAGCACCGCGTCGGGCTCATCGTCCAGGGCCGCGACCGCCTCGACGGGCTGGTGGAGGCGATGCTGGTCGTCACCTCCGGGCTCGACCTCGACGCCACCCTGCGCTCGATCGTGCAATCCGCGACCGATCTGGTCGATGCCCGCTACGGCGCGCTGGAGGTGGACGGGCGAGACCATCGCGTGTTGCAGTTCGTCGACGAGGGCATCGACGACGAAACCGCCCGGCCCATCGGGCCGTCTCCCCGGGGCCGGTGAATCATCGGGGCTTCGGTCGGCCTTCCGCCGCACCCCCCCCCGATGCGAACCTTCCTCGAAGTGCCGGTTCGGGTCCGCGACGGATCGGTGGGCACCCTGTACCTGGCCGACAAGACCGACGGAAAGCCGTTCAGCGACGACGACGAGGTATTGGTGCAGGCGCTGGCTGCCGCCGCAGGAATCGCCCTCGCCAATGCCCGCCTCTATGAGCAGGCCAAGGCGCGCCAGTCCTGGATAGACGCCACCCGCGATATTGCCACCGAATTGCTGTCCGGCATTGAACCGGCACAGATCTTCCGCCTCGTCGCCGAAAAGGTGGTCAACCTGACCGGGGCCGATGGCGCCCTGGTGGCCATTCCGCCGGACGAGAGCGCACCGACGGCCGACGTGACGGAACTGTTGGTCATCGAGACGGTCGGCAGCTCCGCGGACGCCGCACTCGGACGAACCATTCCCGTCGCAGGCACATCGCTCGCCGAGGTATTCGCCAAGAGCGCTCCACGACAGGTGGACACGATCGACCTGGGCGGCATCGAGCTGGGAGCGGCACTGGCTCTCCCGTTACGGGCCACCGGTACGGCCGCCGGAGTCGTGATGGTGCTGCATCGAGACGGCGCGGACCCGTTTACCGACGAACACCTGGAGATGATGGCCGCGTTCGCCGACCAGGCGGCGCTGGCCTGGCAGCTGGCCACCTCCCGGCGCAGAACTTGCGAACTCGACGTCGTCACCGAGCGCGACCGCATCGCCCGTGAACTCCACGACCACGTGATCCAGCGCCTGTTCGCGGTGGGCTTGGGTCTGCAGGGCGCCGTTTCGCGGGTGCGCGAACCGGAAGTTCAGCGGCGACTGTCCGACGCCGTCGACGATCTGCAGGGGGTGATACAGGACATCCAGGCGACCATCTTCGACCTGAACGCTGCGCCCCCGGGAGCCCCCCGGCTGCGAGCGCGCATCGACGAGGCGATCACCGAACTCGCGGGCACGCGGTTGCGCACGACGGTCCAGTTCGTCGGCCCGGTGTCGGTGGTCGACGGCACGCTGGCCGATCACGCAGAGGCCGTGGTCCGGGAGGCGCTCAGTAACGTCGTCCGGCATGCGGAGGCCACCACCGTCACGATCCGCGTCGTGGTCGACGACGATTTGCGGATCGAAGTGAGCGACAACGGGCGCGGCATGGGCGAGCAGGCCGCCCGCGGCGGGTTGACGGATCTGCGGGGCCGCGCCGCCCAGGCCGGCGGTGACTGCACGATCGAAAGCGCCCCCGCCGCAGAGGGAACGGTGCTGCGCTGGTCAGCGCCGCTGCTCTGATCGTCGCCGCTCAGCCGTGGCCGACGCGGAGCAACGCGGCTAGGTTCGGCAGCTTGACTCGGGGACGCCCTTGCCGCTGGCCGGCCAAACGTTCGTGGCGGTCGATGAGCTGCCAATGCGCGAAGGTGACCAGCTCCGGCTGGCGCGAGGCCAGCCAGTCGGCCAGTTGGTCGGCGTGGTCTTCGGGGAAATCCGCGAGTTCGCCCGCGCCCGCCAGGTCGTTCAGCAGGGTGTCGACCGTGTCCTGGGAGTCCTTCTTGTTCGTGCCGATCACACCCGTCGGCCCGCGCTTGATCCACCCGACGACGTATTCGTTGCGGCTGCCCTCGACCCGCCCGCCCGTGTTGGGGATCGTCCCGGTCTTGTCGTCGAACGGCAGCCCCACGGTTTGCACTCCCCGGTAGCCGACAGACCGCACCACCAGCTGGACCGGCAGCTCTTCGCGCTCGCCGGTGTCCCTGGCCGCCACCCGCCCGCTCTCGTCGGTGACGAGTTCGTTGCGGCCGAGCACGATGCGCTCCACCTTGCCGTCGCCGGTGATCTCGATCGGTGAGGTCAAGAACCGGAAGACGATTCGGCGGTGACCGGGTCGCGGCGTGCGCTGCGCGTAGTCGCGCAGCACCTTGATGTTCTGCTTGGCTGTCTTTCCGGCCGCGGCGGCGTCTCCGTCGGTGATGCCGGCCAGCTGCGCAGGATCGACGACGACGTCGACGTTCTCCAGTTCCCCGAGCTCGCGCAACTCCAGCGTGGTGAACGCCGCCTGCAGCGGCCCGCGCCGGCCAACGAGCACCACTTCCTGGACGCTGCACGGGCGCAGCGACCGCAGGGCGTGGTCGGCGATGTCGGTGAGCCCGAGCACGTCGGGATCGGTGACCAGCATTCGCGCCACGTCCAGCGCCACGTTGCCGTTGCCGACGACGACGGCACGGGCGCCCGACAGGTCCGGCGCCGCGCTCTCGAACTTCGGATGCGCGTTGTACCAGCCCACGAAGTCGACGGCGGAGATGCTTCCCGGCAGCCCCTCACCGGGGATGTTCATCGCACGGTCGGACTGTGCCCCGATTGCGTAGATGACTGCGTCGTAGCGCTCGGCGAGTTCTCCCGGCTGGACGTGCTTGCCGACCTCGACATTGCCGAAGAAGCGCACCCGGGGGTCTTCGGCGGTCTTTTCGAACTGTTTGCTGATCGACTTGATCTTCGGGTGGTCGGGCGCGACGCCGGAGCGCACCAAACCCCACGGCGTCGGCAGCATGTCGAGCATGTCGATGGCCACATCGACGCCTTCCGTGGGGGCACCTCCCGCGCGCGGGGGAGAATCGGCCGCCTTCAGCAGGGATGCCGCGGCGAAGAAACCCGACGGGCCGGAGCCGACGATCGCGACGTGGTAGGGGCGCATACTCGAGCCTTTTGTCCGGTGCCGGGCCGCGGCGAGGCAGCTGAATGCCTCTGAGTACCCCAGCCCGGACTGCACATGGTGGTCACTTGATGCTAAACGCTGCCGGCCCGGACTATGACGACCTGGGCATTCGGCGCGGGTGCGGGCGCCGGTAACGTGGTCGTCTGTGGAACCCGACCGTCAAGCCGACCGGCGAGCTGAGTTAGCCGCCCTCGACTCCACCCTGACCACGGTGGAGCGGGTGCTCGATGTGCACGGTCTGCGCAGCCGCATCGAGAAGCTCGAACACGAGGCGTCCGACCCCAACCTGTGGGACGACCAGGCGCGTGCGCAGCAGGTCACGAGTGAGCTCTCGCACGCGCAAGGGGAGCTGCGCCGGATACAGGAATTGCGGCAGCGTCTCGACGACCTGCCCGTGCTCTACGAGCTGGCGGCCGAGGAAGGCGAGGGCGCCGCTGACGCGCTGGCTGAGGCCGACGCCGAATTGAAATCGCTGAGCGCTGACATCGAGGCCACCGAGGTCCGCACCCTGCTGTCCGGGGAGTACGACCAACGCGAGGCCCTGGTCACGATCCGCTCCGGTGCCGGCGGGGTGGACGCCGCCGACTGGGCCGAGATGCTGATGCGGATGTATATCCGATGGGCCGAGCAGCACAAGTACCCGGTCGAGGTGTTCGATGTGTCCTACGCCGAAGAGGCCGGCATCAAAAGTGCGACCTTCGTCGTGCACGCCCCGTTTGCCTACGGCACGCTGTCCGTCGAGCAAGGCACCCATCGGCTGGTGCGGATCAGCCCCTTCGACAATCAAAGCCGGCGTCAGACCTCGTTCGCCGAAGTCGAGGTGCTTCCGGTGGTCGAGACCACCGATCACATCGAGATTCCGGAAGGCGATGTGCGCGTCGACGTTTACCGCTCGAGCGGACCCGGTGGCCAATCGGTGAACACCACCGACTCTGCGGTCCGTCTGACCCACATCCCCACGGGCATCGTCGTTACTTGCCAGAACGAAAAATCGCAGCTGCAGAACAAGGTTTCAGCGACGCGAGTCCTTCAGGCAAAGTTGTTGGAACGCAAGCGTTTGGAGGAACGCGCCGAGCTGGACGCGCTGAAAGGCGAAGGCGGCAGCTCCTGGGGCAACCAGATGCGTTCCTACGTACTGCACCCGTACCAGATGGTCAAGGACCTGCGCACCGACTACGAGGTAGGTAATCCGGCGGCCGTTCTGGACGGAGACATCGACGGGTTCCTGGAAGCAGGAATCCGTTGGCGCAACCGAAAACATGACGACTAACAAACTTGCCGCCGCCACGGCGGCGCCGCTGCGTTGGGAACACTTTTGGCGCGGCGAACTCGGTCAATGGGTCGTCACCCGGGGCCTGCGGCTTGCCATGGTGCTGATCGCGGCGGTGCTGGCGGTCCGCTTTGTCACCTGGGTGGCGCAACAGGTGACCCGGCAACTCGACGAGGGTTTCGCCGAAAGTGATGCGCTGGTGCGCTCCGAGGCGACCAAGCACCGCCAGGCTGTCGCATCGGTGATCTCCTGGGTGTCGGTCGTCGTCATCGGTATCTGGGTGATCGTTGAGATTGGTGACATACTTCAGTTTTCGCTGCGTGGGCTGATCGCGCCCGCGACGGTGCTGGGTGCGGCGCTGGGATTCGGTGCTCAGCAACTGGTGAAGGACTTGCTGTCCGGGTTCTTCATCATCGTCGAGAAGCAGTACGGCTTCGGGGACCTGGTCACGCTCACGATCGCGAATTCGGCGACGGAGGCCAGCGGCACCGTCGAAAACGTGACGTTGCGGGTGACCAAGTTGCGTTCGGCCAACGGCGAAGTCTTCACCGTACCCAACGGCCAGGTCGTCAAATCGATAAACCAGTCCAAGGACTGGGCTCGCGCGGTGATCGACATCCCGGTGTCGATCAGCACCGATTTGAACCGGGTCAACGAGGTGTTGCACCAGGAGTGTGCGCACGCACGCGACGACCCGGCGCTCGGGGGATTGCTGTTGGACGCGCCCACCGTGATGGGGGTGGAACGGATCGAAGTCGACACCGTCACGCTGCGACTGGTGGCTCGCACCCTGCCCGGCAAGCAGTTCGAGGCGGGCCGGCAGCTGCGGGTGCTGGTCATTCGGGCGCTCGCCCGCGCCGGCATCATGACCGCCTCGGACGCGACGGTGGGCGTGATCGAAGGCCCGTCCCTGCCGGCTGCTCAGCCGGTCGAGGAACAATCCAAGGGCGCGGTGCAGGAACGGTGAAGCTCACCCTGCGCATCCTCGATGGGCACCGCGACGGCAAGCAGCGACGCTGGAGCCACCTGTTCGGCGGGCGGATCCGCACGACAACCTTCTTGCTGATCGTCGCGTTCCTGCTGGTATGGCGGGTCTACGACACCTACCGTCCGGAACGATCCGCCAATCCGCCGGCACCCCAGGTGGTGCCGCCGGGTTTCGTGCCCGACCCGAACTACACGTGGGTGCCGCGCAGCCTGGTGCAGCACCCGCCGGCGCCGGTCACGGTCACGGTCACGGTCACGGTCACGCCGACTCCGACGACGACCGTGCCGCCGTCCACCACCACGCCGCCGCCGGTGACGACGCCCACGACTCCGCCGCCGTTCGTCCCCCCGCAGCTCCCGTGCTTGCTGCCGCCGCCGTTCTGTCCGCCCAGCACCAGCCCCCCGACGTCCCCGCCGCAGCTAACGCCGCCGGCACCCGGTCCCGTGACGAGTTCGCCGCCACCGGCCAGTTGACTACGCTCGCCAGCGAAATTCACGGCTACACTGGCGTGCCGTGATCACCCTGGACCATGTCAGCAAGAAGTACAAGGCGTCGGCGCGCCCGGCGTTGGACGACGTCAACGTCAAGATCGACAAGGGTGAGTTCGTCTTCCTGATCGGCCCGTCGGGCTCGGGAAAGTCGACGTTCATGCGGCTGCTGATGGGCGAAGAGACGCCGAACGGCGGCGATGTGCGGGTCTCGAAGTTCCACGTCAACAAGCTGCCCGGGCGGCACATACCGAAGCTGCGTCAGGTGATGGGCTGCGTGTTCCAGGATTTTCGGCTGCTGCAACAAAAGACGGTGTACGAAAACGTCGCGTTCGCACTGGAGGTCATCGGCAGGCGCACCGACGCGATCAACCGGGTGGTGCCCGAGGTGCTCGAGACCGTCGGGTTATCCGGCAAAGCCAACCGGCTGCCGAACGAACTGTCGGGTGGCGAGCAGCAACGGGTGGCGATCGCGCGCGCGTTCGTCAACCGGCCCCTGGTTCTGCTGGCCGACGAGCCCACCGGCAACCTCGACCCGGACACCAGTAAGGACATCATGGATTTGTTGGAGCGCATCAACCGCACCGGCACGACGGTGCTGATGGCCACCCACGACCACCACATTGTCGACTCGATGCGGCAGCGGGTCATCGAACTGTCCCTGGGCAGGCTGGTTCGCGACGAACAGCGGGGTGTCTACGGGATGGACCGCTAAGTGCGTTTCGGCTTCCTGCTCAACGAGGTCCTGACCGGACTTCGTCGAAACGTCACCATGACAGCGGCGATGATCTTGACGACGGCGATCTCCATCGGCCTGTTCGGCGGCGGTCTGCTGGTGGTCCGCTTGGCCGAACACTCCCGCGCGATCTATCTCGAACGCGTGGAAACGCAGGTCTTCCTGACCGAGGACGTCTCGGCCAACGACCCGACCTGCAACGCCAACCCCTGCAAGGCCTTGCGGGAAAAGATCGAGGCGCGACAGGACGTCAAGTCGGTGCGGTTCCTCAACCGTCAGGAAGCCTACGACGACGCGATCCGGAAGTTCCCGCAATATAAAGACGTAGCCGGAAAGGATTCCTTCCCCGCATCGTTCGTCGTCAAGCTCGAAAACCCCGAACAACACAAGGAGTTCGACTCCGCGATGCGGGGCCAGCCCGGGGTGCTTTCGGTGCTCAACCAAAAGGACCTGATCGATCGGTTGTTTGCGATCTTGGACGGCCTGAGCAACGCGGCGTTCGCCGTCGCTTTAGTGCAGGCCGTCGGGGCGATCTTGCTGATCGCCAACATGGTCCAGGTCGCGGCGTATACGCGGCGCACGGAGATTGGGATCATGCGATCGGTGGGTGCGAGTCGCTGGTATACCCAGTTGCCCTTCCTGGTGGAGGCCATGGTCGCCGCGGCACTCGGCGTGGCGATCGCGATCGTCGGCTTGGTGCTGGTGCGGGCTTTGTTCCTGGACAACGCGCTGAACCAGTTCTACCAAGCCAATTTGATCGCGAAGGTCGACTACGCCGACATCCTGTACATCTCGCCGTGGCTTTTTCTGCTCGGCGTGGCGATGGCCGGGTTGACCGCGTACGCGACCTTGCGCCTCTACATCCGGCGGTAGCTATGGCTAAGGATTCGGGCCGGGCCAAGGCCGCGGGCGGCAAGCGTGGCAGCAAACAGATTGTCGCTACCAATCGCAAAGCGCGCCATGACTATGCGATTATCGAATTATTCGAGGCAGGGGTGGCTTTACAGGGCACTGAGGTGAAGAGCTTGCGCCTGGGACAGGCGTCGCTGGCCGACGCGTTCGCGACCGTCGACGACGGCGAAGTCTGGCTGCACAACATGCACATTCCCGAATACCAGCAGGGTAGCTGGACCAACCATGACCCCCGCCGCAAGCGAAAGTTGTTGTTGCATCGGCAACAAATCGACAGACTCGTCGGCAAGGTTCGCGACGGTAACCTCGCGTTGGTGCCCATGTCTGTGTATTTCTCCGACGGTCGAGTAAAGGTCGAGCTCGCTTTGGCGCGCGGCAAGCGAGCGTACGACAAACGGCAGGACATGGCCCGCCGCGATGCGCAGCGCGAAGTGGTCCGCGCACTGGGCCGCCAAGCCAAGGGCATGAACTGATCGGGGCGGCCTCCGTGTCGGTGAACGAGCGGGCCTACTATTCGTCCATGGCCGACCGTCCCGTCACCAAACTCGACAAGTCCGAGGTGCTCGCCGGGCTTTTCGCGGAATGGGACGACATCGACGCACTGCTCGACGGGCTGCCAGAGGCGCAGTGGCTGGCGCCGAGCCCACTGCCCGGCTGGGACGTGAAGGCCGTCGTCTCCCACATGGTCGGTACCGAATCGTTCCTGTCCGGCGTCCGCGCACCCCAGCCCGACGTGGACGTCTCCACGCTCGACCACGTGCGCAACGACATCGGGGCGATGAACGAGGTCTGGGTCCGGCACCTCGGCGCGGAAGCCGGCGCCGCAGTTCTCGAGCGGTTCCGGGCGATCACCACCGAACGCCGCACGGCCCTGGCCGAGATGTCCGACGAGGAGTGGGACGCCGTGACCCCGACGCCCGTCGGTCCAGAGAGTTACGGGCGGTTCATGCGGGTCCGGGTGTTCGACTGCTGGATGCACGAGCACGATATTCGCCAGGCGCTGCAGCGGCCGCCGTCCGACGCCGAGCTGAAGGGGCCGGCGGCGCAACTCGCGCTCGAGGAGATCGCCGTCTCCATGGGCTACGTCGTCGGCAAGCTCGGCAAAGCGCCCGACGGCTCGCGCGTGCTGATCGAGCTGACCGGCCCGCTGGCCCGCAGCATCCGCGTCAGCGTCGACGGCCGGGCCCGGGTCGTCGACGACTTCGCCGGCCCGGAACCCACCGCGACGATAAGGCTCGACGCGCTGCAGTTCACCCGGCTCTGCGGCGGGCGGCCCATGAGCGCTGCACGGGCCCGGGACATCGAACTCGGCGGCGACCGCGACGTCGCGGCCCGCATCGTCGAGCACCTGAACTTCGTCATCTGACGGTGTAGTGGGAATCAAGCAGGCGTTCGCCGACCGGGCCGTCTGGCCTGGCCGGGAACAAAAATTCGTCGCCGCCGGTTCATAACGGCGTACCATAGATTTTCCTGCCGAGAATCGACAGGGATACGAGGGGCTGAACGGTTTCGACTTCGCGTATCGAATCAAGGGAAGCGTGCCGGTGCAGGCAAGAGACCACCGTGAGCGTCGTTGCAACAATATAAGCGCCGATTCACATCAGCGCGACTACGCTCTCGCTGCCTAAGCGACAGCTAGTCCGTCAGACCGGGAACGCCCTCGACCCGGACCCTGGCGTCAGCTAGAGGGATCCACCGGTGAGTCCGGTCGCGGGACTCATCGGGACACTCACAGCGACTGGGATCGTCATCCTGGCTAGTCCGCGTGACTAGGAGATCCGAGTAGAGGCATAGCGGACTGCGCACGGAGAAGCCTTGAGGGAATACCGTAGGACCCGGGTTCGATTCCCGGCAGCTCCACCGACAAAGATCTGTCGTGGCATTGCTTGGCGCACTGCCAACCCACAACGGCCGCCGTCAGTCAGGACTGGCGCGCCACGATCACAGGGATCCTGGCCCTGTTGACCGGATTCTTGGCCGCAAGCTTCGGGCTTGTGATGGGCGTCCGACCCGCCGGCACCTGGTCGGCGACGGGCAGGTGTCGTTCGACCTGGGCCCGTCCCGGATCGCGGTGGTCGTGCAGCGCGCCGGTGGGAGCTGGTCGGGTTGGACTGAGCCGCTGGCTGATGCGATCGGGTTGGACACGATGCGGCTGCGGCGGGGGGGGGCGGACGCG
>Ga0080006_1251345_pt1 | contig 13352 bp, 12 predicted proteins | sample RS3BMetagenome_FD_69209 | JGI IMG/M metagenome (GOLD analysis project Ga0080006, IMG submission 69209) | Ferric oxide microbial mat and aquatic microbial communities from Rainbow Spring, Yellowstone National Park, USA - RS3B (SPADES... ...
TGTAGAACTGCTCCTTTCTCCCCAAACCAAAACAGCTGTGGGGAACCACCGTCGATGAACTACAGATACCAGGTCAGGACGATTTCCTGTTACAACCACCTCACGTATGCCTTGTCTTGCTAGTTCCACCCCTAAAAGAGCGTGGGCAAAGGCAGTCGGTTGTCGGCGAATATAGGAGATCAGCGGCTCTATCAGAGCCTGTCCTTCGTTCACCATCCGATCATCTCCCAAGAGGGCTCCGAGACGCTGGAGTGCAACTGCTGCAACGGAGTTGGCAGCAGGAACAGCTCCATCGAAACGATCCTTGGGACGCGCCACAAGTTTGTTCGAGTCAATTCCATTGACGGCCAGCAAACCATCATCTGAATCCTTGAAAAGAAGGAGGAGATCTTTGGCAGTTCTCTCCGCCTCCACTAAAAAACGAATCTGACCAGTTAGTTCATACAAGCGAGTAAATGCTTCAACTAGCCATGCGTAATCCCCAGCGCAACCCAAATGACGAGCAACCCCATAATTGCCGATCGATACCCCATCAGCTACATCCAAACTTCCTCCAGACAGTCGTGAGGACGAGTAGGACCCTGCCTCTCTCCCCTGCCAGGACCTCATCCATCTTCCATCTCCTCTTCGACTCTCCTGCAAGAGGAACTCCGCTGTCTCTACAGCACTATGAGCCCAATCCTGGCGTCCTGTTGCTGCAGCAGCTTCTGCTAGAGCAGCAACGAACATTGCATTCCACTCGGTGATGACCTTGTCGTCCAAAGTGGGATGGGGACGTTTTTCTCTATGATCGAAAAGGACTTGACGATCCTCCTCTATCTCTGCTGGCCTAATGAGATCACCCATCTTTGGCCGGAACAAGATGTTCTGGCCTACTTCACCTGGGAAATTCCCTTGATCGGTTACACCGTACCACTCTGCTGCCGCCGGTGCCCTATGAGAACCAAGTACAGTGAAGAACTCATTGGCATCCCAAAGATAAAAGCTACCCTCCTTCCCCTCACTATCTGCATCTTCGCTCGATCAGACCCCTCCACTCGGGTGACGTAAGCGGCTAAGCCCATCCCCGATAGTCTCCCCCACAACCTGGAGCCATTCTGCCCGGCCGCTGAGCATCCAACCGTGTAAATAAACTCGGATCAGTCCTGCCTGATCATATAGCATCTTCTCGAAATGTGGCACCAGCCATATCCTGTCGGTGCTGTAACGGGCAAAACCACCACCTAGGTGATCATAGATGCCCCCGGATGCCATCCCATCCAATGTGGTAGACGCCAAGGTAAAAGCTTCCTGATCTCCTAATCTGCCCAGATACAGGGCTAGCTCTACAAGGGATGGACGAGGGAACTTTGGCGCAGATCCAAATCCACCGTAGGTGGGGTCGTATGCATGAGATAGCTCAGCACGTGCCTGCATCAATATACCGAATCCCTCGTCTTCAACAAAGTCACTTAGGATAGTATTGTCCGAAAGAGTGCTCATTCTCTGGATCAATGCAGCGGTCAACTGCTCAGCTCCATCAAGGAGATCGGCCTCCTGCTCCTTCCAAGCATCGACAATGGTTCGCAGGACATCCAAGAAAGAAGGATTGCCGTACTTGGCTTCTTTAGGGAAGTAAGTGCCTGCAAAAAATGGTCGCCCATCCGGAATGGTAAATACCGATAACGGCCAACCTCCCGTTCCGGTCAAGGCCATAGCTGCCTCCATGTAGAGAGCATCCACATCGGGGTGCTCTTCTCGATCCACTTTTACACTCACGAAGTGAGTGTTGAGAAAATCTGCCGTAGCTGGATCGGCGAAAGATTCATGCGCCATGACATGACACCAATGACACGAAGAATATCCAATGGAAATGAATACCGGCCTATTCAGCCTTGCTGCCATAGTAAACGCCTCTTCGCCCCAGGGGTACCAATCTACTGGCTGATCGCTATGCTGGCGAAGGTACGGGCTTGATTCAGTCGCAAGTCGGTTCATGAGATGCTCCTTGTGAGTGTGAGATAGGTGACCCTTCCTGGCTTACGTGTTGTGACTAGTTATAAATATCCTAGTCGACAAAGGTGCAATCAAGAACATCTGACGAACGAATAACGGTCAGAATCAAAGAACTTCGAACTAGACCCTCATTGTGGGTCAGCGAACACCATTGGCCTTAGCGTACGATTGGTCAATGATTTAGTGTAGTATTATCTACAGTAGCAATAAAGGTTGGGTACGGGTAGTGATCTCGCAACTAGCGTAAATTTGAGGGACTGAACTGTAGCTTTGTAGCAAGTTATTACAGCAAGCTGTGTTCGCATTGATCTGCGCAGCTTACAGAGGGTGACTGACAAAGAAGCAATTGTGTTACCGAAGGGAGTCGTAGACTTGCAAACCTGCAAAGCAGTGTCGAGCAAAGATGACAGGGGAGATGGCGATGGTAAAGATGAGTAAGGGTTCAACCACATCAAGAGCACGGGCACTCATATTTACCTCTCTTGGACATTTCATGAACGACGGCATGGTCTTCTTCGTACCTGTAGTAGCAGATATCTTGGCCAAGAACCACGCCATCTCTGCCATGGTGATTACTGCCATGCTGACGGTCTTCTATATTTCTTCTGCTGCTTTCGGCATGATAGTTGGTTTAGTCGCTGACTCTCTGGGCAAGAGGGGACTGATGATAGCCCTAGGGATATTCATCCTCTCCGTCGGCCTGCTAGGCTTCTACCTCTCTCTCGTCGTACCCGCAGGATTTGGTAGTGATGCACTAGCTGTCACTGCTGCACTGATAGCTGGAGTGGGTAGCTCCTTCTACCACCCCTTAGGTGGCTCGGTACTACAACTAACCTTCACCGACGAATCGAGGGGTAAAGCCCTGGGAATCAATGGGGCTTTCGGAAGCCTAGGCCGAGCTCTATATCCTTCGCTGTTCTTCATAGTCGCCGCGTTGGCAATTTCCAAAGCAAACACAGTGGTCATCTTTGCAGCTCTAGGCATCTTTGCAGCAATTGTGATTGCAACCGGACTAGGTGGTTCCGTGCAAACGGTTTCGCGCCGTCTGGCTACGACTATTCCACAATCCGAACAGCTAACGGAGCATGCAGCACCAATGGAGAAAAACAACAAACGCCCGATACGAAGCATGCTGACCAAAAGCGTCGTGGCACTCATGATCATAGCCTTCTTCCGCTCCATGGCCTTCATCGGTATCGTTTCCTGGATACCCATCTATTTGACTACACAAAAGCATCTCGGAGTATCCTCACAGCTTGGATACACGGTTACGATCATGTTCGTCGGAGGGATATTTGGTCAGCCCTTCTTCGGCCAACTTGCAGATCGCTTCGACAAACGTTTGGTGTTGGCCATAGACAGCCTGGGTTCAGCTCTCACTGTCTTCACCTACATCCTCTTCTCAGGTGCTGGAGCTATAGTTTCTCTGCTGTTCTTCGGCTTCTTCACATTCAGCGGGTTCCCGCTCCTGCTATCTTTGGTGGCAGACTACGTACCCAAGGATGCTTCTACCACAGGAAATGCCTTGGTATGGGGGCTTGGTTCAACTGGAGGTCAAGCAGTAGGACCCCTAGTCGTTGGTCTGTTGATATTTGGATCCTATGCTCACTTGGCCTTTGCATTTGAAGTGCTAGCCGCCATTGCAGCACTCACTATCCTAGGTACGCCCTTCATGACCAAGACGGCTCGCCGAACAAAAATGCCTGTATTTGGGTAGGGTGATGATATTCAATAAGATTTCACCCATGAACAAGACTACGGCTATCTCCAAGGAGTGGGATGGCACCACCTATGATGCAATAGCCAACCCAATGGCAAAATGGGGAGAGCGCATCCTCTCTACAGCAACATTTCATTGGATACTCGATCATGACACTCTTTTCGCAAATCTAGCTGCTGTACTACGGCCCGGTGGACAACTAGTAGCGCAGTGCGGAGGCATTGGAAATCTCGACAGTGTAAGAAGAGCCGTAGAGAGAGCCGGCGGGAGCTGGGAGGGACATCACTATTTCGCCAGTATGTCCGACGAAGAAAAGGCGAAATTCATCGAACGAGTAGCTACCGGGTTGTCCGATGGGCTGCTCGATTACGTACGGTTGAACATCATCGCTCGCAAGGATCTCCAAGGACCGAGAGATCGATAAGACAATCCTCTTGATATCCAGAGTATAAAGAGCACCACCGCTCGCGAGGGCGAAGGACGATCTTCTTGACAGAAGACTTAGGAAGACCTAACTTAGGGTAACCTAAGTTTATAGTCTGGTATAGATAGCGAGGCGGGAGAGGTATGCATACCGGAGGGGTGAACTCTAGCACTATGGAATCCCCTACGAAGCACTCCGGCTTGATAAAGAGGAACGGAAACAAGCTACGAAAAGGGATGACCTTGGGTCTCTTGGCTATCTGGGGTCCAGGGATAATAGTGATGTTGGCAGACACCGATGTGGGCAGCACGATCACCGCTGCTCAATCCGGAGCAACTTGGGGGTATCGTTTACTCCTACCAGAACTACTGTTGATCCCTATCCTGTATGTCGTGCAAGAGATGACTGCTCGTCTCGGCCTTGTCACCGGTAAAGGTCATGCTGCCTTGATCAGAGAGCACTTCGGCAAGGGGTGGGCACTGCTCTCTGGCACCACCTTGGTTGCTTCAGCCGTAGGTGCACTAGTAACAGAGTTCGCTGGAGTTGCAGGGGTCGGAGAACTCTTTGGGATCTCGGAGTGGATAACCGTACCTGTAGCTACGATATTTTTGATAGCACTAGCTTTCTCGGGGAGCTACCGCCGAGTAGAACGGGTTGGGATAGCGCTAGGACTAGCCGAGCTTGTCTTCGTACCAGCAATGTTACTGTCTCATCCTCACATGACGACCATGATCAAGCAAGCAACTAACCTGCCACTTCACAATAGCTCTTTCATCTTTCTCCTCGCTGCCAACATCGGCGCGGTGATCATGCCTTGGATGATCTTCTATCAGCAAGGTGCTGTTATCGACAAGCACATACCATCAGGGGCGCTGCGACAAGAACGTCTGGATACAGCGGTTGGCGCCATTTTGACTCAAGCAATCATGATCGTCATCGTCATTGCTTTTGCAGCTACTGTTGGCCATACCAACTCCGGGACACCTTTGCAGACAGTGAGCGAGATGTCGCGGGCTTTGCAACCCTTCTTGGGCAATCTAACTGCCAAGGTGCTCCTCGGTATAGCTATCCTAGGAGCTGGACTGGTTGCTGCCTTAGTAGCGTCACTTGCAGGCGCATGGGGACTCTCCGAGGTGCTTGGTTGGAAGCACAGCTTGAACGAACGCTCCAAAGGAGAACTCCGCTTCTACGTGACCTATGGGCTAGCTCATATCTTGGGTGCGGCCGTAGTATTAGCCAGTGTCGACTTGATCAGCCTCGCTGTAGACGTCGAAGTAATGAACGCCATGCTGCTCCCCATCGTTCTCGGCTTCCTGCTCCTGCTCGAGTCCAAGGCTCTCCCCAAGAGCTATCGTATGCACGGTGCTTACAAGATCGCTACATGGTTCCTCTGTCTCGTGGTAATAGGATTTGGCCTTTACATGATCCCAGCCACGCTACATGCCTGAACCGTCCAGCACTCTTTGATGAGCCAGCTATCCGGCTTGGTTAGCCAATAAAGCTGTTCTCAGGTCTGGCTAGCAAGATCTGCTTGCATCGCTCGCCACGCCTCATGAGCCTCTGCCACCGATCCTTCGTCTTCGATAGTAGAGATATCTCCTGGATCGGTGTCCAAGGTGACCGCCTTCAGTACCCTACGCATGATCTTTCCAGAACGAGTCTTGGGTAGAGCGTGTACGAAGTTCACCTCGCCAATCACCGCTACTGGTCCAAGTTCCTCTCTGACCGTATCGCGAAGCTCCTTCTTCAACTCCTCAGAGGGCTCATAACCAGAGCGCAACACGATGAAGGCAGAGACAACCTCTCCCCGGAGTTCGTCTGGTCTTCCCGTCACCCCAGCTTCAGCCACAGCTGGATGCCGCAGAAATGCTGTCTCCACTTCAATCGTGCCAATCCGGTGACCTGCGATCTTGATTATCTCATCTGCCCGACCAGAGAACCAGAAGTAGCCATCCTCGTCAACACTGGCCGCATCACCGGTGAAGTACACGCCTTCTATCTGCTGCCAGTAGTCGCGTGCATACCGGTCCGGATCACCCCATATCGTAGGAGTCAGACCAGGAAAAGGCCTAGTTATCACAACGATACCTTTTTCTCCTGGAGCGCACTTGCTACCGTCCAAATTACGCACCTCGGCAAAGTAACCTGGTAGAGCAATGCCAGCAGAACCTGGCTTGATTGGCAGTAGGTCTATGCCATAAGGATTGCCGAACACAGGACCGCCCGTCTCGGTCTGCCACATGTGATCTATCACCGGCACCCGGTCTTGGAAAACCTCTTTCTGCAACCACTCCCATGCAGGGGCATTGAGCACCTCTCCTGCACACACTACGCGTTCCAAGGAAGAGAGGTCGTATTTCAGCGCCGGTTCGGTTCCATAGCGCATCAACAAACGGACGGCAGTAGGAGCAGTGAAGATTCCAGTGACTCGATTCTCTTCGACTATTTTGTAAAAATTGTCGGGCACCGGCCAATCGATAGCACCCTCATAGGCAATGGTAGTAGCACCGAGCAGGAGAGGGGCATAGACGATATAGCTGTGCCCTACTACCCAGCCAATATCCGAGGTGGACCACCAAACATCACGGTCGGAAAGGCCGAAACAGCGCTTGGCTGCAGAGCAAATACCTACTTGGTAAGGACCGTGGGTATGCACAGCCAACTTGGGCTTGGCCGTAGTACCTGAGGTGGCCAGGATGTAAGCTGGTTCATTCGACTCCATGATCTCATATGAACCGTCCTGTCCCTCCCCTGAAGCCAGGAACTCCTCCCAAGTCATATCTCTGCCAGCTACTAGCCCGGGATCGGATCCCTGCCTAAGTAGAACCACTACCCTCTTCACGGGAGACTCTGGATCGGCCAGAGCTTCGGAGATGATGCCCCACAAAGGCACCAACTGCCCTTTTCTCCAAGTACCATCGGCACAAAGCAATACTTTGGCTCCTGCAAGCTTTATCCTCTCTGATAGCGCACCGCTCCCAAAACCGGCAAACACTACCAAGTGGATAGCGCCAATCCTGGTGACCGCTAGCATGGCGGCTATGGCTTCAGGCATCGTAGGCATGTAAATGGCTACCCTGTCGCCACGTCCAACTCCCTGTGCCCGCAGGGCTTTAGCGATGCGCACCACCTCATGGTGGAGTTGAGCATAGGTGTAGACTCTCCGCTCGCCATTCTCCACCTGGCTGACAAGAGCAGCATGACCGCCCCAACCCTTCTTCAAGTGATTGTCCAAGGCCATGTAAGAGATGTTGGTCTCTGCCCCGACAAACCACTTGAAAGAAGGTGGATCGGCTTCATACGCCTTCTCCCAGGTCCGGAACCAGGGCAGCTCCTCTGCTGCCCTGGCCCAGAAAGCTATCGGATCCTTCTCTGCATCATCGAGCCACCGACGTACTAATGGACTAACCGTATCCACCATGACTATTGAATCCCCCCTGTCTAGTTCACTGGATCAACCGATACATGATACCGATTGATCATCTCAACAGAACTCGATGTAGTCAAGCTTAGCTGAGTGGCCAAACAGGGATTACCGCCCTCTTCCAAGTTGCATTGGTAACGCCAGCAAAAGAAGTATACCAAGCCAACAGAGCTGTAAGAATTCCGAAATATCCTCCTGCTTGGGTAATGCCAGTACTGTTACCAAAGGCCCCTATGGTCAAAAGGATGAAGGTGATCACGAGGACCAAGAATACCGATACGATCGCCCCAGAGGTCTTGAACGAAGCCACCAACATGTAAAGGGTGAAAATCGTCCAGGCCAACAAGAACATTCCGGTAGCCTCGTGAGCCGATGCAGCTGGCAGTGATCCAGCAATGTACTTCACGTACCAGTAGAAGGACAACCAGAACGAACCGTAAGAGCTGAAGGCCAAAGCCCCGAAGGTGTTCTTGTTCTTGAACTCCCACATACCAGCCAGCAGCTGCGCTATACCTCCGTAAAACAAAGTCAACGGCAGCACCTCCGCAGAGAGCGAGGCTGGCTTGATGATCTGAGCATTGTACACACTCAGAGTGAGAGTGGTAAGAGCGAATCCAGCCAGTCCCAACGGTCCTGGATCGGCTACAGCTGGAGCGCTCGGTGTTTCAGTTTGTGCAGACATATTCCCTCCCTATCTTTATCGTATTGCGCTATTTCTCATTTACTGAGCTAACCATCGACTACAAAGACTTATTCTTCTATGGGTCAACCCTCTCTTCCTACTCTTCCGAATTGCTTAGATTAGAAGCCTGCTCTGCTATCTCATGCACTACATCAGCATTGGCCAAGGTAGTTACATCTCCTAACTGACGCCGTTCGGATATGTCCCTAAGCAACCTGCGCATGATCTTTCCAGAGCGAGTCTTGGGCAACTCGTCAGTGAAAACGATCGATGCAGGTCTGGCAATTTTGCCGATCTTGTTGGCTACATGCTCACGCAGTTCATTAATCAGCTGGTCATCCCCGCTAACTCCCCCTTTCAAAGTCACGAATGCAGCAATGGCTTGGCCTGTCCGTTCATCGGCTCGTCCCACTACAGCGGCTTCGGCAACTGCTGGGTGATCTACCAAGGCTGACTCCACTTCCAAGGTGGATATGCGATGCCCCGATACGTTCATCACGTCATCCACCCTGCCAAGCAGCCAGTAGTAACCGTCCTCGTCACGCTTGGCCCCGTCGCCAGCAAAGTACACCCACTTCCCTTCATCCGGTTTAGAAAAGCGCTTCCAATAGGTATCTATATAACGGGCAGGATCACCATAGATGGTACGAAGCATTGCAGGCCAAGGACGCGTCAATACCAGATAGCGTCCAGACCCCAAGGGTACGGAGTTGCCTGCCTCATCGACTACATCAGCAGCTATACCAGGCAAGGGGAAGGTAGCCGAACCTGGTTTGGTAGTGGTCACCCCTGGCAATGGGGAGATCAGGATCTGACCGGTCTCGGTCTGCCACCATGTGTCCACTATGGGACAACGACCTCCACCAATCTTCTCGTGGTACCACATCCATGCCTCGGGATTGATCGGCTCTCCCACCGTACCCAAGAGCTTCAAGCTGGAAAGGTCGTGTCGGGCAGGGTATTGGTCTCCCCACTTCATGAAAGTCCGTATCGCGGTTGGTGCTGTATACAGCTTGGTCACCTTGTAACGCTCAACTATGGCCCAGAATCGGTCCTTATCCGGATACTGAGGTACTCCTTCATATATAACGCTGGTAGCGGCATTGGCCAACGGTCCATAGACGATGTAGCTATGGCCAGTAACCCAGCCAATATCAGCTGTGCACCAGTACACATCATCATCGTGAAGATCGAAGACGTAACGATGGGTGAAGGAGGTACCCACAAGGTAACCACCTATCGTATGAGCTATACCTTTCGGTTTGGCCGTCGTTCCCGAGGTATACAGCAGGTACAGCAGATCCTCGCTGTCGCACTCCACCGCCTCGATCGATCGAGGTTGACGAGGAACGAGATCGTCCCAGTAATGATCCCTCCCCTCCAACATGTTGATCTTATTGCCGCATCTTCTTACCACTACAACCGATTCGACAGAAGAGGTCCTGGAGATGGCTTCATCTGCCATGTCCTTGAGAGGAACCACGGAACCTGCTCGCCAAGCGCCATCACAGGTTATAACTGCTTTGGCCTGCGCATCCTCTATTCGATCCGCTAAGGCGTCCGCACTGAACCCTCCGAATACAACTGAATGCACCAACCCCAATCGGGCACAGGCCAATAGGGCAATGGGGAGTTCAGGAACCATACCCATATATATGGCCACACGATCACCCTTGGTAAGTCCAAGCTCTACAAGAGCATTCGCTGTTTGGCATACCTCTGCATAAAGATCCCCGTAAGTGATCGTTCGCGAATCGCCCGGTTCACCCTCCCAGTAATAGGCAACTCGATCTGGGTGCTCAGCTACATGTCGATCCAAACAGCTCTCCGTGATATTGAGCTTGGCTCCCACGAACCATTTAGCAAAGGGTGGATTGGACCAGTCCAATACCTGATCCCAACGCTTGCGCCAGACTACGCTCTCTGCCTGTTCAGCCCACCAGCTCTCGAGATCGGACTCTGCTCTCTTGTAGATGTCATCCGTAGTCGCAAGAGCCTGTTCCTTGAACCAAGGCGGTGGTGGGAAACGACGTTGCTCATCGAAAAGCGCCTCGATGGTTCGTTCAGATTCGTCCATAGTCATCTACCAAACTTCCCCCTTATCTGGAATCCCGCCAACAACCCAACGGCATGACAAACCGTCCCTGTCAATGAACAGAGCTACTTCGTACTAACGGTAATGATGCGCCTTGCAGATGGATCCTTCAACAAAGCTCCGACGATAATCGCCGTACGGCCTAGTACGTGCGATAAACGGTGGAATTTCGCCGATGAACGGCGCTATTGACACCTTCTGATGCAGAGGTGCAAATCCAAACGAAATTGTCTAGCATATGCCTCAATGCAGGGGGATGTAGTTACTATCCTCGGCGTAGGGATGGGGTTAATGGTGCTCGGTCCTACCGTGGCCATAGGCAGCCTCGTTCGTAACCGAAGGAAGCTTGGAACTCCAGCTCAACGCGCTACTCTAGCCGTGCTGGAGGCTGCCAACGAGCTTGCCCCACCGTTCCGTTCAGGACTTGCCGCAGGGGCCGCTTCCGGTGCCCCTTGCCACTTGAAACAGCTCCTAGACGTTGAAGCCATTGCCTTGACCAGTGACAACGAGATACTGTCCACTACCGAAAACCTGGGGGAGCATGAAGGAGAGCTCATAGCTCTTATCGAACCAGTTATCTCCAGCGGACGGTCTCGTATAGCTGCCTTGGCTACCTGTGGGGATCCCAACTGCTTTTTGTCTATAGCGATCATAGTTCCTGTCATCAAAGGAGCTAAGGCCGTAGGCACCTTGACCATACTGACTTCCTCTGCCACGACTGGACTTATTCGCACCGCTGAGGCAGTAGCACGTTGGATAGCCACCCAGCTGGATCTAGCTGAATTGGATGAATCCAGAGCGCGCTTAGCCGAGGCAGAACTACGACTGTTGCGTGCACAGATTTCACCACATTTCGTCTACAACTCGCTGACCGCTATTGCCTCCTATGTACGGAGCGACCCGCAAAGGGCTAGAGACCTTTTGCTTGGATTTGCAGAGTTCACGAGGTACGCGTTGGCAGAAAAGGGACATTTCGCTACTTTGGCCGAGGAATTGCGTATCGTCGACCACTACCTTGAACTGGAACGGGCGCGCTTCGGGGACAGGTTGGCGGTTACGTTTCGAGTAGCGCCTGAGGTCCTTGGGCTGTCTCTGCCAGCCTTTGTCATTCAGCCCTTGGTAGAGAACGCGGTCCGCCATGGGCTGTCCGAGGGGAAGGGGATGGTATCGATAGTAGCTCTGAACGAAGGCAATGAGTGCCTCATATATATAGAGGACAACGGGAAGGGGATGGACCCTAGTAAAGCTATCGACCAACTCCACAGCACTCGTGGCATAGGGTTGACCAATGTTGATGAACGACTCCGACAAAGCTTCGGTGACGAGTATGGATTGACTGTAGAGACCAACAAAGGAGCTGGCTTCCGAGTCAGCTTACGAGTTCCCAAATGGGCTCCAGGAGTACGGGCATCATGAGCAACAAGCGCTGCTTCGCATGGATGCCGGTATGTATGCTCATGAACGATGAGCTGAACGGAACGAGCAACAAGCAAAGGTGTCTTCCCCTTATTCCCTTTGCCAAACATCTTGTCCCATGTTGAAGTTCAAGGTACTTGCAGTAGATGATGAGCCGCCAGCACTAGACGAGATGGCTCACCTCCTATCTGGTTTGCCTCAAATAGGAGATGTCGAGTTAGCTGCTGACGCTACGGAAGCAATTCGCAAACTCATGGAGACAGAGCCGGACATCGTCTTCTTGGACATCCATATGCCTGGTCTCGACGGGATTGAACTAGCCAAACTAATTCACAATCTCGCCAAACCTCCAGACATCGTATTCGTTACTGCATTCGAGCAATATGCCGTAGCAGCCTTCGAGGTAAACGCTGCAGACTATCTCTTAAAACCTGTAAGGATCGAACGGCTGAGACAAACCATAGCTCGATTGGTCCAAAGAACCCAACCTCCTCTAGCTAGTCGGATGGTCATACCAGTAGAGAGAAGAGGTCACAAGCGGTTGGTGGGTTTGGAAGAGATATGGGCTGCAGAAGCCCAAGGGGACTATGTGCGCATTTATTTGGCCGATGGCTCCTACCTGGTAAGGATGTCTCTTTCCAACATGGAAGAACGATGGTCTGGAGCTGGATTCATTCGAGTCCACCGTAAGTACTTGATCAACTTCCATCACTTGATAGAGCTGAGAACCGAGGCCAACGGTTCGTATATGGTTAGAGTGGGAAAGTTGGACATCCCAGTAAGCAGACGGTCTCTGCAAACATTGAAAGAGTTCGTGGTGCGCGTAGAACACAATGGAACCCTACCCTAGGGAAAACTCAGAGAGGAGATGATCATGAGTTCTATCGACGATGACCTCCCTCCCCACGCTTCTGCTCAGAGTGAACCCTTGGTTTCCTGGAAGCCTACCGTTCCATCACCCCCATCACCTCCATCACCTCCATCACCGGGAAAGCGAGTGGTCGTGATGTCCCCGAAGCTTCGAGGGAAGAAGGTAGGGGGAAGTGGAAGGGCCAACCTCACCGACCTAGCTGAGCAGACTGAACTCGGAGAGATGCTGCTCAATTCCCTCATGCGCACTCAACTTGGTTTAGCCATCAAGATCTTGGCTATCTTCGGCTCTATATTAGGAGGACTCCCCCTCCTGTTGATAGCAGTGGTAAGCCTAAGACAGATACATCTATTCGGTGTTCCTTTGACGTGGATTATTCTCGGGGCGCTCATCTACCCACTTCTCTTCGGTTTGGCCAAACTTTACGTTCACTTGGCTGAGAAAAACGAGGCAGACTTCACCGATGTCGTAGAGAAGTTCTAAGGGAAAACGCAGTTCTAGGTGGATACCACAGTTGTATTTTCAGCAAGGCTCCTAGTCTAACCAGTCAAAGAAAGCTTTCCGGAGGCGCAATGACTATAGCTGTTATCACCGTAGTGGTGGGTAACGTGGGGTGGTCGATCTCCTCAGGGGAAGAGGCGCAATGACTATAGCTGTTATCACCGTAGTGGTGGGTAACGTGGGGTGGTCGATCTCCTCAGGGGAAGAGGCGCAATGACTATAGC
>Ga0080006_1215095_pt1 | contig 13342 bp, 10 predicted proteins | sample RS3BMetagenome_FD_69209 | JGI IMG/M metagenome (GOLD analysis project Ga0080006, IMG submission 69209) | Ferric oxide microbial mat and aquatic microbial communities from Rainbow Spring, Yellowstone National Park, USA - RS3B (SPADES... ...
GCTTTGAATACCTCTCAGGTCTCTGGTTTTTGGCGTCTGTGCTAGGGGCAAGCTACTCAATTGCCCTACTGGTATCCCCAAAGAGCAACGCGAAAAAGGGGCTAATAGGGGTGTTTGTATTAATGCTATTCATCTTCTGGATTCTATTCTTTGAAGAGTTTTACACACTCTTTACTTACCCACTGGCACGCTTCCTCATCTATCTTAACATTTTCAACTTGGCTGTGGCGTTATTCCTTTACGGGTCAAAGCGTTCAATGGGTTCGCAAAGTGCAAGCACGCAAGTCGTATCCTAGGGATAAATTATACTAAAATTTAGCATTAAAAGAGGCATCTGCCTTTTCCAGTCCCGTTGTGGACAAATGGCCACAACGGGGATTGGACCATAGAAAGCGGGCGCCTGATCGATCTATTCCCCGTCGTTGTCCCGGGATGCAGACGGGGGTTGATTGATCTATTGGATCATAAGATCAGGCAGGTGCCTGATCTAATAGATGATATTTTTGAGCCTCACTTGTGTTTGTTGCGGGCAGGACCGTTAACCCGTTTACCCTGTCAGGGTACAACATTTTGAGGCGGGCAATTGTATTCTCTAAAATTTGTCGTTTCAGATGTTTTGATTTGATCAATAGAGGATAGCGGCGTCTGACCTCGGACAGCTCCTGTTCTAGCACTATGGCGGCCACCTCGGTAACATAATCATCAGGCATTTTGGATTTCAACTCTTCCCAAAGCTGGGACTTCAACGACTCCAACACAGTGTCGCTCCTTTCAACCAAATGGCGAATGTTGTTTCCGCCGTAAACCAATTTGAGTTTGTTATAATCGACCTCACTGCCCAACCCATTCAACCTTTGAATTCGGTGGACGGGTGACTGGCTTTCAAAATCAATTCTGATGGGGATTTCCTCACGGGCTGGTTCGAATCCGCATCTATGACATACTCCGTAGAAATGCGGTTGAAAGCATTCGGGACAAAGTCTATTGAAATCAGGCCTGTGGCGAACTTTGAACCACAGCACCTTAGCATTTCGATAATCAATGTGAAGCATCTCAGATATCTCTTTTAAGGTGAGCTGGGGGTAGTGCCATCTTGCACGAAATACAAGATGCTGGCCTGGACATTTGCACTTGCACATAGATGAATGGATAGATATGTCGATCAATAAACCGCCCCCTGCTGTTGCCTTACTATGTTTGATTGATTCCGCTTTGCGTGGTTTTGCAGGCCCTCCTTTAAGATCGCGAAGAGCTGCGGGTCCTGTCTTTCTATTGTCTCAAGTCTCCAGGGAGGGTAACCGTCCTTCTCCGCAACCCTGAGGTAGTAGCGAATCAGCCTCCTGAATGAATGTGGCTCAAGCCTCCTGACAGCATTGCACTTCTCAAAGTACTCCTGCAGGATTTTCTCTGCCTGGTCAGGTGACAGCTTCCTCACGTTGATAAGATAAGGGGCCAGGACGTGCCATAGCAGCCTGTGTCTTCCGTCTTTTACCGGCTGCTGGAGCAGCTGCTCGATCCATTCAAAGTTGGCTTTTGCCCGTACTCTCCTGGGTTCAGTCCTGGTCCTGGTATGCTCTGGCTTTATTGAAGCAAGAATTTCCCTTATTCTTGCATTATTCTGTATCTTGATACCTGCAAAACGTTCTGGCTTTGAGCTTTCTTTGATTATTTCATCAACACTCCACTCTATTGAAACAGGAACACAGAGCCTTGCCGTCTTTGTATTGTATGAGTACGGAACCCTGCTCAGCTTTCTGGCGTGATACATCTGGAAGTCTATCAGTTCGAGTGTCTCTGTTTCTCTGCCTATCTGCCTCGCAAGCTCTGCCATGCTTTCAAACGGTATGACAAGAGGAAGGAAGTCGACGAAGATATGAAATGACCTATGTCCTGAGAAATAGACCCTTGGTTCTGCATTGAGCTTCAGTCTTAACCAGGAATAAATTCTGTGCATTGCTGAATAGCTCTGCTCAAGCTGGCCATCAAGCTCTATTATGAATTGGTCAACCCACGGATGAGCATAACCAGAATCAGGGATGGTTGAAGGATAAAGTGAGGTATGGCATTCTTCAATCTCATCATACTGCTTTGCGCAGAAATTGACAAAATCATCAGCTGACTTAGCAACAAAGTACTGGCCTTCTGCTGGCCAGCATTCCCTTGGGTAGTTGTTTTTGGCGTGGATAAGCCAGGTGTTGGAAAAACTGGTTGGAAACCGGATTTTTCCAGCTTCCAACACCTTCGTTTCATTAAATTGGTTCTGGTTGGAAAATTTAGGTCCGCTGGAAGGGAAGGAAGTCAATTCAGGTCCTCCCGAACTCGATATCGCACATCCGATATCGGATAACCGATATTGAACGATGTCAATTTAACTCAGGTCCTCCCGAACCCATAGATCCAGCAGGTCAAACAGTCCCTCTCCAACAAAGTCATTTTTTCCAACCAGACTGCTTAACCGCCTTTTTGTTTCATCAACCAAATTTTTGCGGTTGGAAGTTGGAAATTTTCGGTTTCCAACCAAATTTTCCAACATCAGAGAACTCTGCCCTGCTTCGATTTCCTCGACAGGATAGAGCAGGTAATCGATCCTCTCGTCCCTTGCCGGACGTTCCGTTCTACAAAAACCCTTATCTGCCATTTCATCAAGGTAATTTCGGATTGTTCTCTCACTCACGTTGAGCCTTGTAGCCCATGCAGCTCGGATTGTAGCCGTTATAGCGGTTTCAGGCGATACCTTGAACTCTTTCATCAGTTGAAGCAGAGTTCTCGTCCTTTTGTCCAGTTGCATTGTCATTGTCACAACTGGTTCATACGCAATCGAAAGGGCCCTTTCAAGGACCCACGGCATTGCAATAATTGCATCCCCAATCTTTGGCAATCTTTTCTGGTAGACCAGCGAAGTAAGAGTGACCAGAGCATAAAGCTTGTCGATGTCACCTCTGACCCTGAGGTTCTTCACAGAAAGCAAGGCAACCATGGATTCAGGGAAAGGGATTATGACCGGATGATATTCAATCAGGTTTGCAACTTGCGCTATGACTTGTCTGGACCAGTCTGCATCAGTCATCTGACGCAGGCCCAGGATGACTTCATTCTCCTGCTGCTTGAGTTTTGCTTTGAAGGCCAGGATTCTTTTCGTCTGTTCTTCACTTTCATCTGGATTAAGGACCCAACCTCTTCTTTCAAATTGAGAATCGATAGTTATGCGGGTTGTAGTGCTTAGCAGAGTAATAGGTGGAACTACTTTTTCTTCTGTAGTCAGCCGACCTTTCTCGTCTCTCGTGACATAGACAATGCGATACCCCATATCATCAGTCGAAAGAAACTTGACAGTTGCCAGGTCTCGGTTATTACCCTCCCTGTCCATAAAGCCAAGCTCTTTCAAATAGAGGATTTCATATTCACTAAGGTCTAAGTAATCAAGAGCATGCTCCGTCAATCTGCCTACCTCATAACATCTGAACGACTTCGCAAGACTTGCCAGGTTTGACTTTCCTGCTCCTGATGGACCTCCAATGAGAATGATTTGTTTCAGCTTTCTATCAGCTTTACCTGACTGTAACAGAATGAAGAGAAGCTGCTTGTTCGCATCTTCGCCAACAATAAAGCTGTCTAAATGCTTCTTGACTTCTTGCAGAGGATCTTCTGACTCAAGAATTCGCTGAGCCTCGGCTTGAGGACTTAACTCTTTTTGCACTTCTTCGGTCTGCAAGTACTTTAAAACTTCTGCTAAGGCTTGATCTCCCAGCGCTCGTGCCAGTTTCTCTTCTTCAAATTGAGATATTTGTATCTGCCCATTGTGACCAGTGATCAAAGGGACCTTGAGATCACTACCGATCACAAGGTAAGCCTGACCCATAAGCCGACAAATTGAGAAACGAAGTTCCTCAGTCAATGTTCAGCTCCCTCAATACCTTCATTAAAATCCTCGAGCTCTTTCTTGGCAGGTTGAAAGTGATTAGCTGCAAACACACATAATGAATAGGTAGGTCAACGATCGGGTCTTCAGCTGGAAATTCTTCTTTCTCCTTACAAAACAGGCAGATGCCTGTGTCAAGTTCGCTTTTATCCATTGGACATCCCTCCTTCTTCTGGTGGTGGTGTCCGGGGCCGCTCATCCCGGGCGGCCTCCTGTTCTATCGAAATACCTTCTCGTGCCAGCTTTTCTCTTATTGCTTCTTCAACAAATGAAGCGATACTCTTATACTTCATAAGTTGCAATATTGCAGTGTAGTACCTTTTCTTCACAGTCACACTTCCATACCCACGCTTTGGCACAGTACCGAACCCCCGTTACCTCTCTAATGAACCTGTATATAAATGGTGCGGATGTTCCGTACCATTTAAATACCCGACCTACCTGTGGTATTGTATGCCCAAGTCTGGTTATCGTAGCCTGACAATAAGGGAAGAAACAGCAAGAAGGTTGGAAGCATTGGCAAAGACGAAGCAGATCGGGGTTGTCGAACTGGTTGAGCGGTACGCTGATGCGGTTGAACTTATCACTTTACAGGAGGCAGCTGTTTCTATCGTCTTCAAGGACAGGCTGACAAGAATATGGCACCGTCTCCACTATGTTGAAAAGAGCCTGCCCGGTTTTTACAAACTCAGGGACTCACTCCTCCGGGACGGCCAGGATGTTCCTCTCTTCAACGAGCTGACGGATGTTATAGACGTGCGCGCAAAAATCGAGAGTGTTCTGGATGAATCTTATCCAAAGTGGTATCAGGATGTCAACAAATCTGAACTGAGCCCTTATGTTTTTGATGAATACCGTTTCTCACCTCCTCCCAGATTTGAAAGGCCCAAGCCCCTCGGGCCTTTGAGCGAGAGCCAGCGGGAGTTCTATGCGAAGCAGGAAGAAGAGTTTCTGAAAAGCCAGCGTGAATGGTTCATTAAAATGAAGAAAGGAGAGCTGAAGAGAATGATAAGAGACTTCGCAGAAAAGCTGGGCGAATGTCTTTCAATGGTTGAGGAGATGAAGAAGATAATGCCTGACGCTCCTCTGATAAGGGCACTCGAAGATATCATATCTCCACTCGAAAAAATACGGAATACACTGAATATTCGGTATTTGTTCGGTGATTATTGAGATATCGCTATCCCTTTTTTCACTTCACTCCTTTGTCTTGGCACGAACGTCGAGCGTGTAGTCCGGAAGTTGAAATCACTTGATAGTTCAGCAGGTGGCAGATGAACAAGCAAGGCAAGTTCAGAAGGCGTCATCATTAGAAAAGGTAAACTCCACAGGTATCTTTCTCTCAAGTAGTTTTTTACAAAGTCCTCAAGCATCTTGTCGCATTCGTCCAGGTCAATGCGTCTCGCAACCATATCGTCAAACAATCGGTCTGACTTTGTCCAGACAATATTAAGTCGTTCACCCACTTTTCCTTCTCCTTGTTGTGTTGAGATCTGATGAAAGGGAAGGTGCATCTTGACTTCATCAGCATCTTCAATTTGATGGAAAGGCATCTCAGTCTTAGATGAAACAGCACACCTCACATAGACAACGGCAAGGCGAGAACCTGATTTTGAAATCAGATGGGATAACAGTCGTGACGAATATCTGTGAAATTCAGAAAATTTTGCAGGGTGGTCGAATTTTTCTATCTTTCCATCTATTTCCTTTTCCTGAGGTGTTTCAATATCAACAACCTTATCGTTTATCAATGAATGCAGGTCATTGAGATGACGAGATGAGAACTCAGTCCAGATTATTTGTATCCATGCAAAGTCCGCATTTTTGAGAGAAGAAAGAAGGGGACCGATCAACTTACCCACCTGTTTGAGATCGAATAAAACGAAGGGGTGATGGTTTTTAGTCGTTACGTAACATAGTGAGAGTTTCTCATCCGGTATTGAAACGTCGCAATTATAGTCAAACAAAAGCGAAGGAAAGAACTGACGATAAACAGATATCATATGATCAAGATCCTGTTTTGTTTCACTCGTGAAGTGGAAATGAAATGTTTTGTCAGCATATATTATCTCAAAAGAACGTATTTTGTTGGACACAAGGTGTGAGGCGGCATCGATGAATCTTTTCTGAATATCAACATCAGAATCGAGGAAAGGGACAATGAGACAGGCAAAGGACACCTGAGTATCATTATGTTCCTGATTGTTTGAAGGGTAGGTATCGATATGTTTTTGCGAATACACAGCCCATTTCGAAAGTTTAGGCATCTTGGGTCTGATGAGAGTTATTAGACCGGCGAGAAAGACGATCCCAGCAAGAAAATACCGGGCAGTTTCACTAAGGTCAATGAATGGATGAGCAACTAAAGGTGTTGAGAATTTCAAAACAAAAAGAGGAGGAAGCAGGAGAAGGATAAATGAAGAGGCGAAAAGGATTATCGGCGCAATGAAGTCTTTTTTTGAATAGATGGTTAAGCGGTGCATCCTTATCCTTCTTTTCACCGAGTATGTCAGGTATCCTCTATACATATAGAGAAACAACGCAGAAGGGACGGCAAACAAGGTTATGTCGAGGTTCATCACAAATTAAAAGGGTTGATTGATAGGAAGGGAGAAGAATTGATTGATGGTTGATGGTTGATGGAGGGATTGATTGATTGATATGGGAGAAGGCACGGGGGTTGATGACTAAAGACGGTACAATCAGTCCATTAAAAGACGAAAAACGTCAAATATTGATGTAAAATGTGTTTTTGAGTGATGAAAACAGTTGCTTCAACGACAAAAACGCACATCAAAAAGATATTATCTCTATCCTTTGCTTCTTCTCTTCATCTGTAATCTGATTGAGAAGTGTTTTTGCCTTTTCTTCCGCTTCTCCTCTTCTGGTAACAACTATCATTCTGCTGAATGGCTCTATCTCAAGCATATGCCTCTTGACCTGTTCAGGATGCGACTTTGTTATGTGGTCTGTTGATTCTATCTCGACCGCAATGGATTCATTCTTCTCATAATCGAATGCAACAAGGTCAGGCTTCCTTTCCCTCTGTCCTTGAATTGCTAAAGCGACAAACCACTTCTTTTCGATTGCATACTTCACAAATTTTACGGCTAGATCCTGGGCTTCTTCCCCTCCTATCGTTTTATAGTCCTCTTTTTTCAGTGAAGGCAGAAGGGCCAGGCCTTCCTTTCCGATAGAATACTCCTTCCGCCCTAATCGGTCTGACCTTGCAATGCGCACGAGTCCTTTCTCATTCATCTGCATTAACTTCACTGATACATCATCTCTGTCTATTGCTGTCCTCTCAGCCACCTCGCTGATACCCAGAGGCTTATCGGATAAGAAGAGTGTTGTCAGGATGAACCATTCTTCTCGTTTGGGGATAGGAAGGATGGTTGAATAGCTCATCCATTCTCCTGCCTTCTCTTCCTCTCTCTTGAGAAGAGGCTGCTCAATCACACCGAACCCATACCTGTTTTTCTCTTCCTCTATGAATTGCTGTATTTCATCCCAGCTATGTATCTCTTGAGGTGGCCTGGCCAGCCTCACATTCAAAAGGGGTGGAGAAGCTTCTTTACCGGGTTCGGCTCTGAATCGAAAGCTCCACCTGAAATCGGCCTGGGTAGTCAAAGTCTGGACAATCTCCTTTTTGTACTGAGGATCCCAGTTTGCTGCAATCCTCTGGGCATCATCCCCACTCACACGTCCACAGGCTTGAACTGCACAGTTTGAGAGTATTATTCTGAGCCTTTGTTCCGTCAGCTGGGCAGTTGTTTGGTGACCCAGCAAAAGACCTAAGCCGAAGCTTCTAGCCTGGGCTAATATCGTTTCAATGGCCTGAAGTGAAGAAATGTCCTGAAATTCATCAAGACACAACAATACAAGCGTCCTCTCTTTCTCGTTTCGTATTTTTTGCGCCCTTTCCTGTACGCTGAACCATATTTTGAGAACACAGACCGCAGCAATTAAAGGAGCGATATGAGACCCAATTTCGTGTCCTGCCACCCTTATTATTGTGAAGGAGCCAGGCTCAAGGAGCTTTCTGAAATCTAAAGTAGAACGTCTGACTGAGAACATCTTTCTCAAAAACGGATCAGTCGCGAATTCACTTAGACGTGTAAGGACAGGGTCAAACGCCTCTCCCCTCATCTCCTGAATCGATTGTAATTCCTGTTTGAGCAGTTCTGACTGCTCAGGCAGAGTCTTCTCAATGTCTTCCATAAGGACTATGTCATCTCCTCTCTGAATACGTATAACAACATCATACAGATCGATCAATGTGGGTGCGTCGTGTTTATGATACAAATATGAAATCAGGCTTCGCATTATCCTCAGCATTCTTGGCGTTTTTTCAGTTGAAGCTCCGTACCATTCTTCCAGGACTTTCATCAAGAAGCCTGTGTATACAGAGACAAGTCTTTCCCTCTCTTCATCATTTGAGTAGGAAGGCAGCTCAAGTGGATTGACTGAAAAGCTTGTTAGGACAGGGTCGAGGAAAAAGACCCTGTCGGGGTTGAGGACTTTGACCTGTGAAAGGAATTTAAACGAGTCATCACCCTTCAAATCGATATAAACGAAGGCGGACTTGAACTCACCTGTTTCATTTGCTTGCTCAAGTCCTTTGGCTATTATCCTTGTCAGAGTAGTCTTTCCTGTCCCTGTGCCGCCGAGGACATAGATGTGTCTTGATAGATCATCAAAAGTAATCACGTTCTCAGCTTCCTTGAGGTATGATTGATCTATCATTCTTCAAACACACCTATACCCTTTTTCTTCTCCCTGTGCAGTGAAGGAACAAACGAGGTCCGTGTATAGTTGATTGGCAGGCCTGGCTCAATCGGTAGATGTATAAACACCGGTACTTCTTCCGGTACCAGGCATAATGAAGGTATCAGCTCCCTCTCATAACCAAACTCCCCACCTAAGCAGCCAGTTTCGGCATAGATCTTCAATTGTTCAGCCGGGTCAGCAAGGGCTCTTGACCTCAGCCATCTCATCATTCTTGAAGTCCCATAATCAACGGGCATCAAAAAATCAAAGTCGTTCTTTACTGAGTTGAAAGGCTGCGTGATCAATGGCACTGTTTCATCTGTCCCTACAGCTATCCCGTGAATTTCTAAGATCAACGGAGGCTTCTGACCTTTTCTCAGAGCCATATCAGCAAGCTTCTTGCCTATCTGATGCAAAGTCGAACCGTGCAGAGGGTGAGGTCTCACTTCTCTTCTTAACTCAATCGGGTGGCCGCCACCTCCCAACAGGCCCGTAATCCCTGCGGGGTTCACGTGAGGCATTGTCACCTCAACCCCTTCTTCAATTTCCTTGACCAATTTCATAATATTGTTTGCAGCATATTCAGCAAGGACAGACCAGTTGTACGGCATAAGCTTGAACTGAACCCAAGCGTACTTCAAATTGGTCATAGTCCTTATCAGGCGAGGTATCAGCCTTCCATATTCATCAAGGGGCCATTCGACGAAAGGAAGGGCGTGCGCCTGTTCCACATCAAAAGTCGCAAATGTCGCCCCTTGTTTGATCTGATCGATCATATCATTAACCCAGGGCGGTTCTTTCTCTTCCAGATCAATGAATTGGGCCGAGGGATAGGCTGATTTGAAATGAGAGATGAGAACATCAGGCTGCTCATCGCTGAGGACAACCCTGCACACCTTACCATCAAACCATAATTCTAAGTTTCCTTGATGTATCGAGAGTTTGGTCAAGTCTATATTATCTGATGATAAAGGTGTGAGTACTTCAACACATTTCACATCTCTCTTCTGCGGCTCAACATTATTCAATGCAAATATGAAGGCTCCTGTATATCCTTGGACATTACCTTTTTCATCTCTGACGAAAGGCATCTTGATAAATAAAAGACACCATGGTGTCTTAACTAGAAAATACCCTGTCGTGGCATACATCAGATAAGGCATCTGCCTTTTCCAGTCCCGTTGTGGTCAAATGACCACAATGGGACCTCGGCCCGTCGTTGTCCCGGGATGCAGACGGACTATACCTTCCTCTTCTGTGCATCTTTCAGCATCCAGCATGCTGTCTTGAGCAACTTGGCTGATGAAGCTACTATAGCAGTATGGTCCCGCTTCCTCTTTCTCAGCCTTATGTAGAAGATAGACGAGCCCCCTTACTATATTCAGTTACATATGGACTATGGATTAGACAGTGCTACGTTGTCCGATTTGAAAGTCCCTCAATAATGTCAAGCTTTTGTAGAGGGACCCGTACGGCTTTCGCAATTGGTTGACGTTTTGTCGGAAGTCTCTGCCTTTAACCTTTGCGCAAGTTCTTTCACAGCATCCGGGGGCTTTATCTTTTTAAGCACACACCATAGAACAACCTTGTCTTTTTTCCCATCTCGTCCCAGTTCTTTTCTGCATACTTCAAATTCGTTTGAGTATTTCTTTTCCAGAAATTCATAGGTATCCTTATCTCGAAAGTAAACACACCTGTTTTTGTATTCTTCCTTCATTTCGTTAAGTGTATCTTGGTCGCATAAAATTAAGAAGTCAACTCCAAACTTTTCGAGAATATTATAGTATCGGAAGCTACATTTTCCTTCCCCACGAACTGTTACAATTTCAGAGTCTGCAACGGTGCCAACGCCGAGCGCCTTTGGGAGGCTTATTTGGGCAACCCAGTATTCGTCATCTCCTTCGCACATCACCGTAGCACGTGAGAAAAGTGATTCGATAAGTCCTTGGTTTTTTCCTATAGCTTTCCACTCGTCCTCGGAGAATTCCTCTCGTACCTGGTGGAACTTGGATACCTTATCTTTGCTTGTTATTCTAATAATCCCAGGTATCACTTCTCGATCAACCAAATGGGAAGAGTGAGTAGTGAAAAGGATTTGGTTTTTCTTTGAGGCTTCCTTTATGACTTCCAAAATTTGTCTTTGTCTTGTAGGGTGAAGGTTTTGGCCCGGTTCATCCAATAAGATTACCCTCTCTTCGTAGCCTTCGAGCGCTGTTAGAATGAACAGGGTCTCAACATCCCCTGCCGCCAGCCGGTCCCAGCCGAATACTCTTCTATCAGCCTGGCGCTCGAATGCCAACCTGTAAACATAAACACGTCTGGTTTCTTCTTTTTCTGAAAGTGTTAATACTGGAGGGTTAGTTATTGGCGAATCTGTTAAGCCCTGTAGAGTACGAAATTCTGCAACTTTGCGCCTAACACTCTTTTTATCAGTCCCAATTATGATGAGTGGCTTGAACCCTGTTAATTTGCACATCCTACTTTCAATGTCCTTGAATCTTTGTTTATTTTCCACAGAATCGGATGTGTAAAGCTCAAACAGAGTTCGTGTAACAGACTCGGCGTCTAGTGTAAGGGTTTCGGGTAGAGATTGATTTTTTAATCCCCAAAAATCATAGTCGCTTTGAGGTTCAATTGTCTCAGCAAGCTCCACGTACTCAGGTGGCCTGCCGCGCCACTGGTCGAGGACAACTAGAGAAGAGTTGAACATTATAATGAAGAGATCATCGAATGTGATGTTTACGTCAAACCGTTTACGCTTTGCCAAGAACTGCAGCAGATGCGTGTACCAGCCGCTCTCTCGAACGCTTTTAGCATTTGGCTGTAGAAGTATATCGTGGCGTGCGCTTGGTAAATGTATCATACCGAAATTCTTAAAGGCTTCCTCCACTATTTTAGCAAGTCCGATCGAAGGGAGTTCATCCGGAATGTTTACAGGTTGATTCGGAGGAAAGGAGCACCCGAGGTCTCTCAGATTGTTAAAGACTAAAGACGATAGATCCCCAATGTTGCCTGGTCCTTGCCGCAACAAGCCACTAAATAGATCATAAGTAGAAGTACTCTCCCCCCATCTGATTACCAGTCTGAGCTCAAGAGGGTAACGGGTGGACATGGTACTTGAGATAAACACATCTGTAATATCGGGAGGCTGGTCCACTATTCTCTCACCGTTTCTTGCGAGAAAATTCGAGAAGACCTCAAGGTCGCTTGTTATGTTTTGGTAATCCCATATAAGGGATAGAATAATGTGCTCTTTTAGGGCCTTTTTTTCCTCGTCAGATAATGAGATTCCTAACCTTACAGTAAATGGTTTAGAAGTGTCGTATGCATAAGACTGGGAGTCGGTTGATGTTAACTGCCTACTCAACGCCCTGTCGACGAATGTAACAGCTCTTAGTACGTTTGTCTTCCCAGCTCCGTTTGGACCGACAAGCAGGTTGAGGTCTTTCAATTTGATCTCTCGTTCGTCGGAGTATGAGAGGAAGTTGTTTAGGCTAATTCTGGTGATCCTCACGTCATCTTATGACGTCAGAAGAACTATATAAGGTAGAACGACGCCAAGACCACTTTGACGAAACCTTTTCTATGGTCTAATAGATCTATCTACGATTAAGTCCCACCGTTGTCCCAGGACGCAAACGGGGATTGATTATCATAGGTCAGACAGGTCCCGTTGTGTTCAAATGAACACCAGGGGGATTGATCATCATAGATCAGGCAGATCCCGTGGTGGCCATTTGGCCACGACGGTCTATTATTGAACTATAAAAAAGGCACCTGCCTGATCTATGGTCTAATAGATCAATCTCCGTCTGCCTCCCGGGAAGCAGACGGGAAAGTCCAGCCTTGGTTCACAATTGGAAGAGTCATCACTATCAATACGAAAACGTAAGATTAAAGTGAAGATCACCCGAATACGAAGTTGCCGGCGCTGATAAGTAAACAACTACGTCCAATTCTTGACCATTACCGGTTATTGTTGCTGGTAAGGCAGGTTGAATCTTCAAGATAGAAAAACCATCGGAATCAGTTACTGATATCAGACTGATTGAGCCTGATTGCCCGATGGGGTTGTACGTGATGGAAAGCTTGACAGCTATTATATCGCCGGTTCGGAAGTAGATTGTACTGTTTTGAACGATACCAAAAACGGAGATAGAAGATAGAGTTTCATTGGGGCCTTGAATCACGGTGTCTGGAGCTAGGTTAACTTCCGACACCCAACTTGATACAGGAGGAACGTGAACTTGGACCTGAAAGCCTGAGGCGACATATTCCAAGGTCGCTGGAACCTGCCCAGAACTGAGCTGGAATGCCAATTCTCCAGTATCATGTTGGCCATTCTGAAGTGTTACAGCACTCAATTGATTGGCTTCATTTATGGAATAGGTGAGGGAGTAGACCGCTCCTGTATTACTTATCAGCTTAAAGTCGAAGGGATTAACTGACCAGCTGTCGCTACCTGAGTATCCGACATTGACTGCTATGTAATAGTATGGAGAACCTGGTTGAAGGACATTGTCAAGCGTTACTTTCGTTATTTGCACCGTACAGCAATTGTTACTCTGTTGAGTTGGTCCGACAGGTGAGTTTGACGTAGCTGCAAGCGCTATTAATGCTACAAGGATGACTACCACTATTATTACCCAGTAT
>Ga0080006_1136967_pt1 | contig 13340 bp, 12 predicted proteins | sample RS3BMetagenome_FD_69209 | JGI IMG/M metagenome (GOLD analysis project Ga0080006, IMG submission 69209) | Ferric oxide microbial mat and aquatic microbial communities from Rainbow Spring, Yellowstone National Park, USA - RS3B (SPADES... ...
CGGTCGCTGCTCCAGTGCATCCAGCGAGGCGTCGTCCATCCCGATCTCCTATCTGGTTGTTTATACCACAACCAGACTATCGCGTGACCAGCCTCAACCCCCGTCACCTACATTCGTGTCGCACACCCGACACTGAGGTGCTAGTGATTGATTAGCGTGTGTCGGGGCGCAATCAGAGCGGGAGGCTGCTCCTGGCAGATTTCTGGCCATTTGCTGCGGTTTGGTAGTGGCAGCTGCCCGGCGCCGGCTGCGGCTCGACGGTGTAGTTCGTCGGCCCTGGCCCGAGCGCCACGTCAGCCGACGCCGTACCGCAGCCACGACATGCCAGCACCACGCCGACCACCGCACTCACACCTGCAAGGAAAACACTTCTCATCCTGGCAGCGTCGCACAACCAGCCGACAACCCGCGGCTAGCCGCCGTGCGGGAGACGATGTCATCGCAGTCAGGGCAAGTGACGTCCCCACGCATTGTGAGGTCACCGTCCCGCTCGCAGAGCGAGCCCGCAATGCCGCCGCCCTCTGGTGCGTTTACGTAGACACTCATGGGATTACCTCTCCCGGTTGGGTATTCGTACGTTTCCCGGACCCCGCTGTTCTCAGTACGGGCGATGCTCCGCGACGCATGCCCTCGCTGGGTTGGTCGCTCCATCCGGGACAAGCAACGCGAAATTGTGACGACTTCGTTTGTGGTGCAAGTGGATTGATTCAGGCGGGTCCGGTTCGAGGGGCACGGGCCCGGGCGATCAAGCAGACCGCAGAGGGCTCGGGTGCTGCGCTCCGAGGAACCCGCTTGCTTTAGCCCTGCGATCTGACGGGGGCCATTGTTGGCGGCGCCCACGGGCGGAGCGGGGGAGAGCAGAGCCACTACCGCCAGCCCCGTCCACCGAGCGAGACGTTAGCCCAACTACTGCGGGCGCTTTCGGGTCGTGCGCTGTTCGCCTTGCGGGCTCGACGGCGTGCGAGCTTCGGCCACTTGCGTTCGGTACGTCTCGGCGGTTTCGCGCGCCAGCGAGAGGGCCTCGTTGAGCGCTGTCGCCCGTTCGTCCGCGTTGCGCTGAACCTGGGCAAGCTGTTCGGTGTGCGCGGCGCGTACCGCCTCACGTTCAGACCGTGCGTCGGCGCGGTGCTGCTCAAACTCACGTCGCAGCGCTGCCAGCGCCTCCCTGTCAGCTTGTGCGGCCCGCTGCGTGGCCGCGGAATCGGCTTGCAGCGTAGCCAGCTCGAGGCGGGCGGCGGCGGTTTCGTCGGCCGCCTGCTGGCGGGACTGCCGCGCGGTGTCAAGCTCGGCCTGCAGTCGTTGGCGTGCCTCGTCGAACTCCCGGCGCGCCTGGTCGACCTGGCGGCGCAGTTGGGCGGCGGTTTCACGCTCCCGGGTGGCTGCGTCGTCGGCGGCCTGCTGGGCCGCCCGGGCGGACGCGGCATCGAGCTGCGCGGCGTTCGCGTCCTGGCGTGCCCGCTCAACCTCGGCGTCACGCTCGTCCATGCGGCTGCGATGTTCTGCCTCGGTGGCGGCGAGTTCCTCGCGTGCGCGCGCAACCGCAACATCAGCATCTGCGCGGACCTGCGCGATCTCGGCCTGCAGCTCCTCGCGCACGCGTGCCGTTTCGGCGATGGCCTCCTCAGCCAACGCGTCAGCCTCCTCGCGTTCGCGTTCGGCGACGACGGCGCGTTCCTCCGCCAAACGGGCTGCCCGCTCCGCGGCCGATGCCCGTCGCTCCGCCTCGGTAACCTTGGTGAGCGCCTCGCGGTGCGCGTCCTCAACCTCGGCGCCGGCGGCCTCGACATCACCGGCGGCGCGAATACCCGCCATGACGTCGTCGAGGACTTCACGCAGCTCCCCGACCTTGGCCGGCAGCTCAGCCAGCTGCTGCTCGAGTGTTGCGCGTGCGAGCGACACCGGGGCGGCCACCGCGTCCTCCTGCACCACAACACCCGCGCGCTGGACACGGCGCGCCTTCCACGCACTGGCGCGGTTGTGGACCGGGCCGCCGTCTGGGTCGGGCTGTTCGCAGTACAGGGAGGGACGGCCAGTCACGGGGTCGGGGCGGCTTGCCCGGGTACAGCCGGGGAAGTGGCAGCCATCGTTACCCGACCCGCCGGCGGGGGAGACAGATTCGCTCACAACCTCAACTGTACGACTTTCGTCGCTCACAATCAAGCGACGAAACGAAACGAAACAAAAGCGACGCAACGAAACCAGCGGCGTCGGGTAGGCGTCGCCCGGCCAACAGTTGCGCCGGCGCGGCGGAATCGGGGCGGGGGCACCAACGAGGGGGCCCGGGGGTTCCGCGCGGGGGAGACCAGACCGGATGCGACCGCAGTAGCCCAATACCGTGCGGCGCCGGCAACGCGCTGCACCGGACGTCTTCCAACTCGTCAGCGTGGGCGATCGCGCAGTCGCCCGGCGGCCGACCCCCGGTGCGATCGCCACGGACTTCTCTTCAGTCAGACCCCGTGATCGTGGTTTTGGCGGCGAGCCGCATTAGACGACGCAACTCATGGCCACGGGGTCGCCAGTCGAAGGTTCCTGGCGCACAGCATGATATCGGGGGGCCGCTAGAAACGTCACTGTGACATATCGACCCGTGCCGGGGGCGCGAAGGCGCGACGCGACGACTCCTGACGCGACACCTAACAACCCAGCGACACCTCGACCAGGAACGCGCAATCGTCGTAGAGCGGTGTGGTGTCCATCTGCGGCGGTTTCCTGGGCTGGTCGCTCCGCAGCAAACACATCCGTGATTCATCTGATGAAAACGGCGAACTTGTTCATGCATAACGGTGATTATGCATGAAATGAAGATCGCGCCTGGTCGGTCTGCAGGACGCCGCCGCGCTGATGGCCAGCAAGCCCCCCGTGTGCGCGGACCGCGTAGGATCACTGACTCGGGCAGGAGGCTCGCGGCAGCTACCCCGAAGTGATCGGCAAGCCCGTACAACACGCCGAGTGTGATGTTCTTCTGGCCTGACTCAAGGCGGCCCAAGTAGGTGCGGTGCACCCCTACGGCTTGCGCGACGTTCGCTTGAGTCTGGCCGCGCTCCTCGCGCAGGGAACGCAGGCGTGCACCGACCTCTGCTAGTCGCTGGGGATCGATTTCCACATGTGGACTATAGAACACATCGAATGTAGCCGATAGTCATCACACAGTCGCGTTCGGTAGGACGTGTCAGACGCGTGAGGGAGAATTTCACGATGGGCCAATCGGCAGCTGATCCGCCCCACACGCATCGTGACGGCATGTGTCATATCGTTGCCGATATATAGTGGCTGCGCTATACTGTCCTGGTGTCGGACGACGATGATGAGCCGTGGCACATCGAACTGAGCGAGGAGGTGGACAACTGGTTGCAGGCATTGCCCACCAGGGCCAAAGCGCAGGCGATCCGTGCGTTGGATCTCCTTGCGGTGCAGGGCATCTTGTTGCGGATGCCGCACAGCCGCAAACTCGACGACCACTCGTGGGAATTGCGGTTTCGGTGCGAGCGAGTGAACCAGCGCATTACCTACACAGTGGAACCCGAGCGGCGCGTCATCACGCTGACTACGTTCCGCAAGCAGCGCAGCAACGAGCGCAAGGAAGTGCAGCGGGCACGCAACGTGCTACGTCGGCGGCAGGGAAAGGGGTGAACCGATGAGCAGCTACAGCAACCGTCGCGATCAGATTGTGGCCGACCTTGGTCCCGAGGAGCGGGCCGCGTTCGACGAGGCTTACGCCACCGCTGGTCTGGCCATGGAATTGGCTGAGACCGCCTACCGTGCCCGTGAGGTCGCCGGGCTCACGCAGGCCGCGCTGGCCCGCAAGATGGGCACCACGCAGTCAGCGATCGCCGCCATCGAATCCGGGGCGCGCACACCGACCGTTGAGCTACTCGAACGCCTCGCCCGCGCATGCGGGCAGCGACTCACTATCCGTATCGACGCTGCATGACCAACAGGATATTCATGGCAGTTCTGTCCCTTGGGGGCCTGGTCGCTATAGCTGTCGAAGAAACCCGTGGCCGCAATGCCCGACGTTAAGCCGGTCCTACCGCAACCATGAGAATGGTGGCATGAGCGCACCGCTGGCCGACAAGCTAAACAGACTGTTCGAGGTCATGCACCACGCAGACGAGCCTATGATCTCTAATGCCATCGCGGCCGAGGAGATCAGATCCCCATGGTCGCCACGTTCTACCTGGGCTCGCACCAACCGCACTGGCTCGCCACAGCGGGCGTGCCCCTGTTCATCTCCCACCGCCGCCTGGCCGGCCGCAAAACCCTCCCGCGCGCGGCCGCCGAATGGGCGCTGGACTCTGGCGCGTTCTCCGAGCTGTCGCTCTACGGACAGTGGCGCACCACCGTCCGCGAGTACCACCGCGCTGTCCGTCGATACGACGACGAAATCGGCAAGCTCTCCTGGGCTGCACCGCTTGACCTGATGTGCGAGCCGGACATGCTCGCCAAGACCGGCCTGACCGTGGCCGAACACCAATGCCGCACCGTCGACAACTTCGTCGAACTCCAGGAACTCTGGGATCTGGGACGGCAAAACGTACGACAACCCATACATGCCCGTCATTCAAGGATGGTTGCCAGACGATTATCGGCGCTGCCTCGATTTGTACGAATCACGCGACATTGACTTGACTCAATATCCGATCGTCGGCGTAGGCTCCGTGTGCCGCCGACAGGCCAGCTCTCAAATCGACGCTGTGATTTCTACAATCTTGCGACATGACCCCGACATGCCGCTCCACGCATTCGGAGTAAAAGCACGCGGCCTAAAGATCTACGGTCGCAAAATACTAACGTGCGACAGCCTTGCGTGGTCATACCAGGCGCGTCGCGAACCGCCACTGGCCGGACACACCCATAGTTCCTGCGCGAACTGCCTGGACTACGCTCTGGCCTGGCGTAGCCGGGTTCTTGCAGTACGGCCCAGCCAGCAGCTCGCCCTATTCGACGACCTGTCATAACGCCCTGGTCTTCACATTATCGCTCCAGCTGGAATTACCGCCTTTTCCGAAATAGCATGGAAAAGGAGAGAGAGCCCCATCCGTCAATGGCAATCCAGCCTTTTCGATTCGATCGAGAATAGACGCATAACTAATACCAAAGACTTGCTTAAAATAGCCTAAGAATATCCGTGGAAATGGTGCGCTGCGTGCATCAATGCGCTATATTAGAGGCAGTAGCAATTGATTTGCTGAGGCTATTTGGAGGACATTATGAGCGGCACCGTTACCGTCTACACCAAGCCCGCCTGCGTGCAGTGCAACGCCACCTACAAGGCGCTGGACAAGCAGGGCATCGCCTACAAGACGGTCGACATCACCGTGGACTCCGAGGCGCGTGACTACGTGATCGCCCTCGGTTACCTGCAGGCCCCAGTGGTCGTGGCCGGTGACGACCACTGGGCGGGCTTCCGCCCCGACCGCATCAAAGGCCTGACCAACCGCGCGGTATTCGCACCAGATGCAACAGCGGTAGCGGTGTCGGCATGAGCACATCGGGCGCCCCCGACATCGACGAGCTGGCCATCACCCAGGTCGCTTGTCGTCGCCCAGGCCCGGGCCGCCGCGGTGCTCGATCGGGTCGTAGCCGTCCACGCCGACCTCGGCGATGCCGAATGGGACGGTGTGCCCGACCTGGCCGCCGAACATGCGGCTCACTACGGTCTGCGATTCGAGCTGACCAGCCGCGCCGCCGCCGACGGCCACACCGAAACAATCCTTGAGCGTGTCGCCCAGCGCGGAATGTGGCCCGACGCGGCCCGGCGGTGGTGCACCAGCGACCACAAACGCGGACCAATTCGCACCGTGATGACCAGACTCGTGGCCGAGCTGCGTGACAGCGGCCGGTTCAGCGGCCGCCCCGTGCGACTGCTCAACATCATGGGCCTGCGGGCCGAAGAGAGCCGGGCGCGCGCGCGACGAGTTGCCTACGCGCACAACCCTTCGGCATCCAACGGGCGCCGTCACGTTGACGACTGGTATCCCATCCATCAGTTCACCGTCGCCGACGTGTGGGATCGCATCGCGATAGCCGGCACCCGCCCCCACCCCGCATACGCGGCCGGCATGACACGGCTGTCGTGCCGGTTCTGCGTCCTGGCCTCTCGTGCCGACCTCGTGTGCTCGGCACGTCTTAACCCAGAGCTGGCCGATCAGTACGTCGCCGTCGAGGCAGCAACCGGGCACACGTTTCGCGCCGACCTGTCGATGGCCGAAATCATCGCCGAGGCCCGCGGCGTCCACCAGCCTCAGCTCTCCCTGCTCGAGCTGGCCGACATCGCCTGACCTCACGCACAGAAGGAAACATGCCATGCACACCCTGACCATCGCCCCGACGACGACCCTGCCCGTGCTCGTCACCGATCATCGCGATCGTGCCGCGGCCCGGGCCGCGCTCGCCGCCTATGTGACCGCCACCGATACCGACCCTCAGCTCAACCAGATCACCGCCGCCCACGAGAGCTACGACCTGGTGAGCATGGCCGATCACGGTGTCACCGCCACAGCCACCATCGAACCGTCGTCGCGGGCGGCGCTGTGATGGCCCCCGCCGCGTTGATTCCGTTCCGCGTCGATGCCGCCGCGTTCGACGACTGGATCAGCCTGCGCGCCGATACGCTCGAACATGACATTCCCGCACCCGGGCGATTCGTGCGGCCTGCCGCAGCCCTCGGCGAGCTGGTCGAGGAAGCCGCCGCCCTGGGCCCGATCGTGGGCGATCAGCGGCTCGAGCTCCAGGTGATCGCCGCCGACGATGACCCCGGCCCAGGCTATGTGCTCATCGTGCGCCCGCGTGGCCACCCTGACCTTCCGGGGCTCACTGCCGGATGGATCGACCTGACCTACCCGGATCTGGCCGACGACGCGCGAGCGGCCGCCTGGACGTACCTGACCACGCTGTGTGAGCAAGCCAACGCGTTACTCCACGACCTCCGAAAGGTGCTGCCTTGAACTTCAACCGGCCCTACACATTCGAGCTCGCCCATCAGCTGCTTAGCGCACGCTCACTCGGACACGACACCGGCGGCCATTACGCCAACGCTGAGTCCAATGGCGTCGACCGCGACCAGCTCGATCGGGCGGTAGTGACGTTGCAGCGCGTCGACCCTGACGACTTCGATACCTGGATTCGGCGCGAGTACATCGTTGATGGGTGGTTACACGGGTACCTCGACCCGACCGCCGATCCCGCCGACCCTACCCTGACAGCGTGGGTGCTCGGCCAGCTTGCCGCGGCACACTACGACGCTCTCGGCTAGCATCCGACGATCATTCGCCGGCATCTTCGTCTCCGCGACGCCGCCACATACCCTGTGCAGCAGCCGGGTTCCCCGCGACTACACCTCGGTAACGGCCATTCGCGTCGACCCGCTTGCTGTTGGGCGCGCCCAATCCTGAGTCACGGCAGTCGCCCAACATCGTTTGCGGCCAGCGCTATTGGGCGACCACTGCCCCATCGGGCGGCGTGCTGTCACCGACGTCGGATGGGCCGCGGTTGGGCAACGGAACGACCGGAGCCGCCGGCCGCTCCGGCTCCGCAGCGCCGTCGGCATTGTCCTCGGCAGAGGATTTCATCAACTCGCGTAACCGACTCACACTAAAACTAGTCAGTGCACTGATACTGGCCATCGTCTCACCACGTAACCGCATGGCGTGCAACGCCTTCCCGGCGGCGCGGCGGTGCGCCTGGCGCTTCGCTGCGGCTTCACCCTTCAGCTTCTCGATGCGGCCGGCCAACCAGTCGTCGACCGCTTCGACCTCGGCTAGCCGCACGGTGAACTCGGTTAGATCACTCAGGTTGGCGCGCTCGCGCGCTTCACGCGCCGCCGCCGCCTCCTGCTGGGCCTCCAGCAACCGCTTGCGCGCCAGCTTGCGGCTCGTCGTCTTCTCCATGGCGACCATCGTAAGGCCACTCCATGACGCTTCCGCGAAATCTCGTCGGCCACCCGCCGCCCGCGCAGGTTCGCACTCTGGTTCCGGCCTGCATCACCCTGTCTTCCAGCCCGTTTCACCCTTGTTTGCTGTTGCCCATCTTCCTGTCATCTGCCTGCTCACTCCTCCCCCCCTGGTCTCTCGTATCCTTCTCACCTCCGTTTCCTCACCCCAACCCTGTTGACCTGCACCCCCTGTTTTGACCCCCCTCACGCACCACACACCTCTTGCACTTAGGTCACGAAACGGCAACGGGCCGTTCGGTGGTAGCCCGAAACGAGATTCGCCGAAAGTGTAAGGACACCCCCTTACCTTAAACCTGTGGCGCGATCATGATGGGCATTCACAAGCTCACGGCGGGTGATGGGTACCTCTACCTGATCCGCCAGACTGCCGCGCACGACGCCACCGAACGCGGCCGGAAATCGTTGAGCGACTACTACTCGGACAAGGGCGAATCACCGGGGCGATGGGTCGGCCGCGGACTGCCCGGTTTGGCCGATCCACCGGCGCGAACCTGGGCCACGGCCGTCGAAGACCAGATGTGGCGCATCGAGCCCGGATCGACAGTCACCGAAGACCAAATGAAGGCCCTCTTCGGACTCGGACTGCACCCCAACGCCGGCGCCATCGCCGAACACCTCATCAAGACGATGGGCGCTCCCAAGGCCGCCGCGAAAGCAGCTGTGAGCCTGGGCCGCCCGTTCGTCATCAACGACGCATCCACCGAATTGCAGCGCCGCCTGGCCATCGCCTACCGCGACCACAACCTGTCCAACAGCCTGGCGTGGAACGCCCCGATCGAGGAAACTCTGCGGGCGCAGATGCGGACCGCAATCGCTCGCGACCTGTTCGCCGAAACCTACGAGCGGCCCCCACTCGATGACCGGGAATTGACTGGATTCATCGCTACCCAGTCGCGTGATCAGACCACCTCCACCGCCGGATACGACTTCACCTTCAGCCCAGTGAAAAGCTTCTCCGTGTTATGGGCGCTTGCTCCCCGAGACCTGGCGAAAACCCTTGAAGCCATCCACGATCAGGCCGTCGCCGACACGCTGGACTACATCGAAACCAACATGGCGTTCACCCGTATGGGCGCCCAAGGAGTAGCCCAACTCGACGTCGAGGGAGTCATCGCCACCGCCTTCACCCACCGCGACAGCCGCGCTGGAGACCCTGACCTTCACACCCACCTCGCGGTGTCCAACAAGGTCCGGGCCCGCGGGCACGACGGCATTTACCGCTGGCTGGCCCTCGATGGTCGTCCCTTGTTCAAGGGCACCGTGTCGGCCTCAGAGTTCTACAACTCCCGCATCGAAGCGCTGTCCGTCGAGCGCGTCGGAGTGCAATTCGCCGAACAGCCCGCCACCGAACGCGGCAAGCGCCCGGTCCGCGAAATCGTCGGTGTCCCCGCCGAATTGAGTGAGGTATTCTCGTCGCGGCGGCTCATGATCAAAGCCCGCTACACCGAATTGGCCAAGCAGTTTCAAGTCGACCACGGCCGCGAACCCACCACCGTGGAAGCCATTGCACTGCATCAACGCGCCACCCTGGACACCCGCACCGCCAAGCACGAACCACGCTCACAAGCCGAGCAACGCCAGCAGTGGCGCAGCCAGGCCATCGAGATTCTGGGTAGCCCACAAGCCCTCTCGGACATGCTCGCGCAGGTTCGGATGCCGCGGCGCCGTGACGTCGCTGAGATCACCGCCGACTGGATCGCCGAGCAAGCCGCATTCGTCATCGAAACCGTCTCCGAATCACGGTCGAGCTGGCAGAAAAACCACGTCTACGCCGAAGCGTTGCGAGTCGTGCGCGCCGCCGGTTGGGCCGGCGATCACACCCTCGTCGAGGCGGTGACCGCCGCCGCACTGGCCGAACCGAACAGCGTTGCCCACGCCCGCATCAGCGACACCGACCTCGCCGAACCGAACGTGCTGCGCCGCCGCGACGGCGCCAGCGTCTACACCACGCACGGCACCGCCCTGTTCACCAGTCAAGCGATTTTATCGGCGGAAAAACGTATCCTGGCTGCCGCCGGACGCAACGACGGGCGCCGCGTCAGTGCCGACGTGGTCGAGATGGCGCTGCTGGCCGAAAAAGCCGAACGCGGACGCACATTGAACGCCGGCCAAGAAACCATGGTCCGCGAAATGGCGACCTCGGGGGCGCGGGTCCAGCTGGCGCTAGCCCCGGCCGGCACAGGCAAAACCACGGCGATGTCGGTGCTCTCGCGGGCGTGGGAAGAAGCCGGAGGCACCGTTTTGGGCCTGTCCCCCAGCGCCAACGCCGCCCAGGTACTGCGCAACGACATCAACACCTCCACCGACACCATCGACAAATTCATCTGGCTACTACACCGCCCCGAAGCCACCACCGACCCGGCCCGCAAATGGTTCGACGCCATCGACGAGACCACGCTGATCATCGTCGATGAAGCCGGCAAAGCCGGAACCCTACAGCTCGACGAGGTCATCACCACAGCGGAGGCGCGCGGGGCCCGCGTCGTGACGGTCGGCGACGACAAACAACTCGCCTCCATCTCCGCCGGCGGCATCCTGCGCGACATCGAGCGGACCTACGGCGCCTTGAATCTGACCGAGGTCGTGCGGTTCAAGTCCCGCGCCGAAGCCCAAGCCGGTTTAGCGTTACGTGACGGCGACCCAGCCGGCCTGGCGTTCTACGCCGACGCCGGACGCATCCACGTCGGCTCCGGCGACACCATCCTCGACCAGGCCTACCAACGCTGGGCCGCCGACACCGCCGCCGGCCACGACTCCACGATGCTGGCACCACTCAACACCATCGTCACCAAACTCAACGAACGCGCCCGCCTCGACCGCCTCGAAGCGTTGGCCGCCGACCCCGCCAACGCCACGCGCAGCGCCGCGCAGCTACGCGAAACCCGCCTTGCCGACGGGCTGCAAGCCTCCGCTGGCGACATCGTCGCTACCCGAAAAAACAAGCGAACACTGCGCCTGGGCGGCGGCGGCGACTACGTTCGCAACGGGCAACGCTGGCGCATCGACGCCGTCAAACCCAATGGGGCGCTGGCGGTCTCCCGCCTCGACACCGGCCACAAAGTCACCCTGCCCGCCTGGTATGTCAACGCCTACACCACGCTGGGCTACGCCTCCACCATCGACGCCGCCCAAGGCATGACCATCGGGTCACGCACCCGCACCGGCACCTGCTACGTCATCGGCGCCGACAGCCTGACCCGCCAACAGCTCTACGTCGCCATGAGCCGCGCCACCGACGAAACCCACATCTACGTGGAGACCGCCGAAACTGACGCCCACAACATCCTGACACCCAAAGCCACCCACCCCAACACCGCCATCGACGTCCTGCAGCGGGTGCTGGCCCACGACGGCGCGCAAGTATCGGCCACCACCGAAGCCGCCACCGCCGCCGACCCATTCACCCGCCTCGGCAAGGCCGCCCGCATGTACACCCACTCGGTCGGCGCACTGGCCGAAAACACCCTCGGCCCCGACAAAATGGCCGCCATCGACGCCGCCGCCGACTAGGTCTACACCGGCCTGACCCGCATGCCCGCCTGGCCCACCCTGCGCATGCACCTGGCCACAATCGCCGTCTGCGGCGATGACCCCATCGCCCGCCTACAGGCCGCGGTCGCCAGCCGCGAACTCGACACCGCCCACGACCCGGCCGCCGTCTTGGACTGGCGCCTAGACAGCAGCGGCGCCCACTCGGCCGGCAGCGGCCCGCTGCGCTGGCTCCCCGACCTGCCCGCCGGCCTGCTCAACGACCCCGACCAGGCGGCATACCTGCACGCCCGGCACAACCTGGTCACCGAGCTCGCCGCCTCGATCCGCGACACCGCCGCCGACTGGGACGCCAGCACCGCGCCCGCCTGGGCACGGCCACTACTGTCCGCGAACCCCAAACTGCGCGCCGAAATCGCGGTCTTCCGCGCCGCCCACGACATCAACGACGCCGACACCCGGCTCACCGGGCCCGACCAATACGCCGTCCGAGACCGGCGCATCCAAACCGTCCTGCTCGACGCCGTCACCGCCGCGATCGGACGCACCACACCGCTCACCGCACAGTTCGATACCCTCGTCGACGCTATTGACCCTCGGGTGCGCCGCGACCCCTACTGGCCGCAGCTAGCCGCCCACCTGGCCAAAGTCGCCCGCACCGACATCGACCTCACCCAACTACTCAACGACGCCGCCGACGACGGCCCACTGCCCGACCAAATGCCCGGCGCCGCCCTGTGGTGGCGCCTCGCCGGCCGCCTCCAACCCGCCGTCCTGGAAGCCAACACCCCCCACCTGCGGCCTGCATGGCTATCCGACCTGTCCACCGTGTTCGGCACCGCGATGGCCGAAACCATCACCGCTGATCCCGCCTTCGCGCGCCTGGTCGCCGCAATCGACAACGCCGACCCCGCCCGCTGGACCCCCCTGGACCTGCTGCACGTCGCCTACGACCACCTCCGCGACGTCGACCACGACAACCCCACCCCAATCCAACCCCACGAGTACGCCCAACTACTCACCTACTCGATCGACCTGTTCACCGGCGAACACCCCTACGACCACATCGACATCCCCATCCCCCACGAACCACCGCTGAGCGCCGAAGAACACGAAGAACTCGCCCACCTCGACCCCCAGCAAGCTCCGCTCGAGAATGACGCACGCCCACACGGCATCTCCGATGATGCGCTCCTGGAGAAACTCGGCCTGGGCTACGGCGGCAACCTCATCACCCCCGACCTCTACGACGAACTACCGCCCGACCCACTCGAATACGCCACCTACAGCGACGCTGACGACCACCTGGCGTTCGAAGACATGCTCACCGTGCGCCCCCTGGCCCGACCCGTCGCCCACGTGGTCGCCGACGTGATCGCCCTGCGCGGCCAATACCGCGCCGCCCGCCGCGCCCTGCAACGCCAACTGACGCTGGTCATCGCCAGCCAAGGCCCTGCCATGCGCGCCGCCGAAGCCTCCCTTCTCGAGCTGCGCGCCCGCGCTGACCGCGACCGCCCCTACATGCTGGCCGTCCAAGACGTCATGGCCCGCTGGGCAGACGCCGAGCGGCACTACGACGCCGCAGACGCCTACCTACAACACGAACGCGACCGCCTGGCCCAGCTACGCGCTGATCCCGCCGCCGACGACCTCGACATCGACTTCGCCCGCGCCGCCGTCAAACTCGCCCTCATGCAACTGCCGACGCGCGCTCCGGCCGAACAATTCCACGCCGAGCTCACCGAAGCCATGCGCCGACGCGCCGAGGCGGCCGGCGGCGCCGAGCACATCGTCACCGCCGAAGACGTCGAGGGGGGCCCCCCACGCGCCGAGGACGAGGAGCTGGCAGCTCTCCACGCCCCCCCCCCCGCACGCGCCCGCCCCGCCGCCGCCCTCC
>Ga0080006_1199370_pt1 | contig 13336 bp, 10 predicted proteins | sample RS3BMetagenome_FD_69209 | JGI IMG/M metagenome (GOLD analysis project Ga0080006, IMG submission 69209) | Ferric oxide microbial mat and aquatic microbial communities from Rainbow Spring, Yellowstone National Park, USA - RS3B (SPADES... ...
GATTTTTCTGTCTGCCAGAATAAAGTCAACCTGCCTCACCCCGTCCAGCTCGCTTGACTTTATGCCGGCCTGTTGCATCATTCTCCTCAGCTGCCTTTCGTTCACCCTGCCGCCTAACATTAATTTGAGATAAATGCAAGCAATAATATCTTTACCATACTGGCGTGACCTTACATTCATTTCCATCTTGATGTCACTTGATATTGTATTTTAGGCTCCCGATAACATAAAGATGCTCTGTGGAAGTATCTTTGCCCCCTGATACAGTCAGACCACATGGACCTCATGAATTACCCACTGGAAAGGGACTCATTCTTCGAGACCCACAGGACTGTATACGGGGAATATCATCGCATAATAGTATACCATTCATCAAAACTGGAGAGGAAGAGAGTCAGGACACTCCTGAGGGAGTTAAGGACTGTTTATACCAGGACAAAGGATATTGTGGAGAGAGGTGATTCAGATTCTCTAGAAAAGGCCAGAATGTACCTTGAGAGCAGGAATATGAATGAAACAATTTTTCTCCCTGACATGAGGATAGATCAAGATTCAGGATGTTCGGAAGGAATGCACTCTTCACTAATATAGAAAGTGCATATGCAATGGAGCTTATAGACCTATACAGGAAACGCAACAGAGTGGATCATTGCTTCAGAGCAATAAGTTCTTTGGACCTGGCATCGCCCATATTTCACTGGACACCCCAGAAGATAAGGGTCCACATGTTCTTCTCTTCACTCTCCCTTCTTGTTCCCGCTTCAATATGCAACGCAGTTAAGGATGTATCTGAGGTATCACTCAGCTCTGTTCTCGATACACTAAGGGGAACAAGGATGACATTCAGCGTAAACAAATGCTGTCAAGAAACTGGATGCAAAGGGTGATGATGAAATAAGGATATGTGAGCGTCTTGGTATAACTGCATAGTTTTGGCACTACATCAGATACAATCTGTGAATCCGTTAAATGCGTTATTACTAGACACCATTAATGAAGATACGTGTAAAGTCACGTTATCTATATTATCATTGAAATATAATATAAAACCACTTAAATCCACAGGCCTTTTCAAGTTGTCAACGATTCCCAATATTCCCTCCACGTGTAGTTTTTCCTTCTCTTCCTCATCAAAATACTCTGATGTATTTTTTGTAGGATGCCTTTGAAATATTTCAAGAAAATCTTATTGAAAAAGTATTTATTAACAGAATGGGTTTTATAGCATGAATATAAATGTGAAGGGGACAGTACTCCTTTACCATGTAACAAGGAATAAAATTTATGAAGTGAAGGAATTCCTGAGGGAAAAAAATGCGGGAAATTCCTATATCTTCGAGGACACCATAGACTTTCTCTGTGGGTTCTGGAATAAATACGGAGGCAACCCATGAAATCGCTAAGGGGAATCGTTGACATGATAAACGTCCCGCCTCTCGAGAAATCGTACACTTCTGCATTCCAGGGAGGCAAATACAACATATACCCGATAACGCCTGAAAATTACATAGAAATAAAGGATGATGAACCTGTGAAGATTATGTTCGTGGACGGAGGAGACGGGTCTATCCTGTCGGGAGCATCATTCGACGTGAGCATACTCAGGTTCGCAGGTGTGGAATATGATGGAATACACGACGGGATGAATAAGAAAATTCACTATGCTGTTATATTAACACAGAGGCAGAGAGAAAGTTTCAGGACTGAAATATACGATACAGACCTGCCAGAAGATGTATTCAGAAACATAGAAAAGCTGAATATAGACATATATGAAAAGGACAGAGAAAAGAATGAATTTACAGAGGTCAGCCCTGCAGAGGTGAGCTCATCAATAAGGGAAATGATGGAACTGAAATTTGCAGAGTACCTTATGAATACAATGCCGGAAGGTTCAGCATTAGTAATCGATGGAACTCTGAGGAGATGGAGCGATTACATCAACACAGCAATGCAGAATCTCGACTCCGCAGCAAGGGGGAAGAATATAATATTGACCGGAGTGGCCAAGACAACGAGGATCAAGACGAAAGAGGGGCCATCCATCACGGCTGCCGCTATGGCCATGTCGAAATCCGTTCCGTATAAAGTGTGGAGAGTAAAGGTCGCTGATATAAGGTCGGAGACACACTCCGCAAACATATACGTCGCTAAACTGAACCCAATTTCGCATTACGCTTACAGGGTTGAAGTCAACCACACCAAAGACGATGAAAATGAAATTAACAGAGTGTTTAACACGATGGCGCACAACGTTGGCGCGCCGAACCGGTACGGATACCCGCTCGGACTGCAGATCGCCGACGACCGCGCGAGAGTTACGGAAAGGGAAATGGATATGCAGAAACCGGTGCTCGCCGGCTACATATCCGACGAAATGTATGAAAGAATCCTGCTGGATGTGAGGAGCGTGGATATGCACGAGAACCTCAACAGGATAATTTACGGGAGGTAAAAGTATGGAAGAAATAGGAATAATTTCCGGTGCTGATCATTTGAGCACCGATATAGTATTGAAGAAAGACATAACAGTACCGCTAGGAGTACTGCTCACAGCACAGGCAGGGGACTGGAATATACTGTACATGGTAAATAAGCTGGAATCCCACAGCGTAATATCCAGCGAATCGCTGGTAAATTCAATCAAAGACCACTTGGGGGAGGGAGGGAATCTGATAAATGAGGATGAACAGCTGTTCAACACGGCGCAATCAAAAGCACTGCTGATGTTCCACGGTTCTGATACTGCAACGGTGAAACTCGCACCGAAACTGCTCACAACGGTCAGGAAAATTGAACACAAAGACCTTTCATTCATGAACACCCAGAAGGGCGTTTACGTAGGGAACATAAGATCAGGAATGGATGTGATGGACATACCCGTATACCTCAACGCAGAAGACACGTTTTCGCACCATGTACTCATCACTGCTACCACCGGCAGGGGGAAAAGCAACCTCGTAAAGGTCATGGCGGCAAGCTTTCTTGATTCTAACAAGGTCGGAATGCTCATACTCGACGCACACAACGAATATTACGGTACTGTCGGGAAGGGACTGAAGGATTTCAAATCGAACAACCTCTCATACTATACTAGAGATACGAGATACGGGGGGACTACCCTCCAAATAGATATAGCTGATTTAAAGCCGTATATGGTTTCAGGCGTTCTCAACCTTACGGAAGCTCAGTGGCAGGCAGTGTATCTGTTCGATAAGATGGCAACCAACGCATACAGATTGAACGGAATTAAAACATCATGGATCCACAAAATCTTGAAAGCGGCTGCCGAAGAAGAAAGTTTTGATGACCAGGGAATAGGCGACAAAACGCTATCTGTATTAGTAAGGAAGCTGAAGACAGAGCTTGGCTTAGAATACGACATACAAAACAACAAGGTAACCTCTGACAGCGGGCTGTTCCTTGAGAATGTACCGACCGGCAATTCAGTTCCAGCGATTATCAACGACCTCGAAGCCGGCAAGAAGGCGATAATAGACACATCATCCTTCACGGGAGCAACTGAACTGATCATAGGGAGCATAATTATGACAACAATGTTTGACAGATACGTAGGCTATAAGAATCAGGGAACGCTGGACAGAATGCCTGTGATATCAGTGGTGCTCGAGGAGGCGCCGAGGGTACTTTCGATGGTATCGGAAGACAGCGAGAACGTATTCGGAAGGATAGCAAGGGAAGGGAGGAAGTTCAAGATAGGAATAGTGGGAATAACGCAGCTTGTTTCTGCGATAGACGAAGAGATACTTGCAAACCTGAATACGAAGATAATACTCGGAATGGAAATAAAGAGCGAGAGGGAGAAAATAGTAAACAGCTGTGCCCAGGATCTCAGCGACAGCGGCCAGGTTATAGCATCTCTCGATAAGGGAGAGGCAATAGTATCGTCAATATTCACAAAATTTGCGGTGCCCGTAAAAGTACCGCTTTTTGAGGACTATCTTAAAGAGAGGGTGCAGAAACGTGGAAACATGAATATTACCCTTCCCGGAGGTGATGACCGGTGAAGTTTGCGCATATAACGGACGTACACCTCGGAGCATTCGGGGAAAAAGAATTGAGAGATGCAGCCCTTGAAACATTTTCATCAGCAGTGAATACATGCATAAACAGGAAAGTCGATTTTATATTGATTTCGGGAGATCTGTTCCACAATCCCGTAACCGACATGCATACAGCGAAGGAAGCAGCTGGAATCCTCAGGAAGGTTACGAAAGCAGGGATAAAGGTCTTCATGGTTTACGGCTCCCACGACTATTCAACGCAGGCATCTTCCATGATAGACATCCTTGAGAAAGCAGAACTCTTGACCAAAGTACAGAAATTCAAAGGGAGGAAACTCGCACCGCTTGTTGACAAAGACCTCAAGGTCTCGATATACGGCATAGATGGAAGAAAGAACGGCCTGGATCAGGAGATTTGGAAAAGCATAGAAGGGGTAGAAGAGCCTGAAAATGGAACAGTAGCGATAATGATGATGCACGCAGCGGTCAGGGAACTACTGCCAGCAGATATTTTAGGCATAGAGGCGCTCAGCCTCTCAGAACTGCCGAAAGGGATGAACTACTACGCATTAGGCCACGTACATTACCCTGCCACTGCAAATATAAACGGCGCACCTGTTGTTCAGCCGGGGGCTCTCTTCGGTTCCGATTACAGGGACCTTGAAAATACTGCAAAAGGGGTAAGAAGAGGCTTCTACATCGTTGATGATAAGATGGAACCGGAATTCGTTGAAGTCAGTGTATCTCCCGTAATATTAAAGCGGGTGAAGATGGACGGGAAGCAGGCTTCTTCAGGATATGATGAAGCCATGAAGGCGGTAGAAGGAGTGGGCAGGGGGAGCATAGTACTGATGCATTTCGAAGGCAAGCTCTCAGGAGGGAAGTCAAGCGAACTTCAGCTCTACAGGATCAGGAGGGAGATAATTGAGAAAGGTGCGAGAGCTGTTATAACCAATGAATCGAAACTGGAATACCCTGAAGCTGCGAGTGCCAAATTCTCCGGCACAGTTGAAGAAATAGAGAGGAAAGCATTCGAAAAGAGCATAGCGGAAGCGAAGGTGAAGGCGCTTGATGTGGATCGGGCGATAGAACTCATGAACGCACTATCGCCTCAGAAGGAAGAAGGTGAAAGGGACAGGGACTACGAGGATAGGATTGTTTCGAGGGCTTTGCATATCCTGGGGGTGGATGAGGAATGATGAAGATAAAGAAAATAGAAATGCACAACATAAGGAGCTACACCGACGGTGCAATCGAGATACCGGACGGAACAATGTTACTCGAAGGAGATATAGGGTCAGGTAAAAGTACGATCCTGATGGCCATCGAGTTTGCACTTTTCGGCGGCGGAGACATATACTATTCTTCTCTCCTCAGGATCGGTGAGGACAGCGGATATGTTGAACTGGCGATTGAAGTGGACGGAAAAGATTACACGCTGCACAGGGAACTGAAGAGAAATGCGAAGAGCGGGAAGATAGAGCAGAAAACCTGCTATATATTAAGTTCCGCCGGTAAGACGCTTTATTCAGCAACGGAGATGAAGACGGCAGTGCTGAAGCTGCTGAAATTCAAAGAACCAAAGAATGCCAGGGCTTCAAGCGTTGTTTACAGGTATTCAGTATACACACCGCAGGAAGAGATGAAAGGAATAATCCTTCAGAGCACCCCTGAAGAAAGACTGACCACCATGAGGAAGATACTGGACCTCGAGAAATACAGCACAGCAAAGAGCAACGTACAGATTATTAGAAACAGGCTGAGCGTAAAAATGGAAACACAGAAGGAGAAACTGAAGGAAGAAGCTGATATACTAAAGAGGAAAGAGGAAGATAAAGCTAAACTCGATTCATACAGTAAAGATGTTGAGAAATATAAGAACGATGAGATTAAACTCAAGGAAGAAACGAAAAGGATAGATTTGGAATACAGAAAAGCGCTGAAAGAACACGACGAATATAACATAAAAATCACAGAACTGAAAAGCCACAGGACGGTATTCGACAAATTGAAGGGAGATAAAGAAAGTAAGGAACGCAAAATAGAGCAATTGCAAAAGGAAGCTGAAGAGCTGAGAAAGAAAGCAAACAACATTACCATACCGGATATAAAGGAGAAAGCAGATGAAGTTGATGATGAAATAGAAAGAATAAACAAAGAATTAAAAGATCTCAACAAGGAAAAGGGAGGAATAGATAAGGACATAAAAAATTATGAAGAACTCACTGCAAAGGGTATATGTCCCGTATGTGGTAGGGAGGTACATCACGAGGAATTCCGGCCCAAGCTCAATGAACTCAACCGAAAAGCTAATGTAATCAGTAAAAAGATTGAGAAACTTGACTTAGAGTTAAAGAACTTAAATAAGGTCAGGAAGGATGTAAATTACGCAGAAAAAATGAAGAATGATAAGGACAGTTACATTAGACAGGCGAATAATACTGAGGAACGCATTAAAGAGGCGAAAGGAGATCTGGATCAGATAAAAGAGAATATGGAAGAAGAGGATAAAAAGATAAAGGAACTGTCCAGCGCAGAAGAGGAAATCAAAGAAGCAACGGATAAGCTAAACATTGCTGAGGGAAAGAGAAAATCTATCAATGATAAAATGAATGAAGTAACGGGAAAGCTAAGGGAAGCAGAGGCGCGCTTCGACGAAACGAATAAAAGGCTAGAAGAATACGAGAAGAAGATAGAGGAAATAAAAAAGGCGAAGAGTTTGGTGGATAGGTACAGCAACCTGATAAGCTTCCTGCAGGACGTATTCATCCCGGCATTATCAAATGCAGAGCAGTCCGTTATGGTCAGCACGAATGAAAAAATGAACGAACTCATATCATCGTGGTTCGCCAAGCTGGTGCCGGACCCTGTGAAGGAAATAAGCATTGACGACAGTTTCACACCTATAATCAGGGAGAACGGATACGATCTGGACGTAACAGCGCTGAGCGGAGGCGAGAAGAGCGCGGTGGCACTGTCTTACAGGCTTGCGCTTAATACAATAGTGAACAATTACACGGGGAATGTTGGAGTCTTGATACTCGACGAACCAACCGACGGGTTCTCAAAAGAACAGCTGCAGAAGTTCGGAGACGTGCTGAGAGATATAAATTCCGAGCAGATAATACTCGTATCGCATGAGGCAGAACTCGAAAACGTCGCAGACAGGGTAATGAGGGTCGAGAAGAACGAAAGCGTGTCACACATAGACTGAGAAAAATTTTGCACGAAGAAGTATATCGTAAAAATAAAAGGGCTAAATTTGAAAGAAAAGTTAGGATAATATAATTTTAAAATCCTTACTATAACTTTAAGGCTTTCTTCTGAGCTATGTACTAAGATCTTTCTGCATTTGTTATTTTTTCATTCGTTCTCTAGTGGCTTGAGAAGCATCTATATATTCCTTCAAATGGGAGATAGAGAGGACATTTGCAATACTTGAGGACATTCTAGGATGTGAATTCCTATGGTATACCAGAAACAGGAATTATGATGCTACCATTGGCATGAAAATTGTGGCATACAACCTCATAGTTCTGATGAATCAGATTTACCAGAGACCGAAGAGGCAGATAATGGATATCGTTGCTTAACGAAACTTGGGACACCCTAGATATTACATAGAAAAATTGAGGTAAGGTCAACTATTACTGTTATTACTAGGAGAGAAAAATTCAATCATTTTTCTGAAATTATCGAAATGATATTTATAGAAATCGTCTTCGTTAACTCTCACGTATAACCATTTTTCTCCAATAACTCTTTCAGCATCCTCACACCAGAGTCTCGCTCTCTTATCCTTGAATGGAACATCTTCATCAACCTCTCCCTTTGTTTCTGCTATTACATACATATCATCCATCTTAACAATAAAATCCGGATAGTAATATCTAAGGTTTCCTTTTGAGTCTCTATATTCTATGAAGAATCCTATCTGTCGAACCAATTTTGCGAATGACTTTACATCATTAGTGGAATCTAGAAAACGTGAGAAGTTAACTTCTAGATCATTATCACACGGAACGTAATTGAATATACATTTTGTTGCTTGATATACCTTTTTGGTCCACACAAAAGGAGAAGTTTCAGATATCTTTATGGTATCAAACTTAGCTGGTTCTCTTTCGGTAAATGCGAGATCTTTGAAGCTATCAACAAAGACGCTTATTATTTTTTCTTGTATCTCTGGCTGGCTTATCTGAAAGAGAACTCTTGGATCCTCAATTTTTACATGCTGGTCGAACAGCTTCGTCTCGATGTATTTTTCCACCAAAGGGTATAGATCTGCAAACATATTGGGTAAGTTGAGCTCTCTAAGTATCTTTCCAGTGTAATATGCAATAACACTTTTAACATCCTGAGGCACCGGGAGATCCCAACTTCTTTCTACCTGCACAGCCCCAGTGACCATATCTACGGCCTTATAGGTTGTCTTTAATATCTTATTCTCAAGCTTTATCGAAAGACTTGGCAGATTGTTTAATATATTTTCATCCAGTTGAAATTCTCTTACAATTATGGAAGGTGTAAGTATCGGAATCTCTATATCTAAATCTCTTCGGTCCAAGTCAACGAATATTGTCGTCATGTTTATGGGATTCACAAGGTTTGTAGTTCCAAAGGTTATGTTTTCGTCCTTTTCGAGTTCCTCTATTATTGCCATTAGGCCAGGAGGTCCTATTACTTCGAGGATATTTACATAATTATTAACACTGGCGATTTCATCAGGAAACATCTTTCTAAGGCCTCTTCCAATTACCTGTTCTGGAAGAACATTTCTTTCCGAAGTGTAAGACCTGAGACCAACAATTACATTTACACTACGAACATCCCAGCCTTCATTTAGCATCATTGTGCTTACTATGGCTTCGTATTGGTTTTCATCGCTATCAATATTTTGGGCAAATCTTCTCGCTTTATCAATGTCAGATTTAACAACTTCTCCGGTACTATCCGTATGTATTAATAGTATCCTTCCTGCCAACTGTGGAATTTTTTCGAGGTGTTCCTTAAGTTGATCAGCCTGTTTATTATCCGGGCATTGAAAAAATATTATTGGCTTCTTTCTAAGCTTGGAAAGCGCGTCCTTATATTCCCCCCATCTTTTAATTCCAGCATCAATCCATGCTCTGTACTTCTCAACAACGTTGGTTGATGTTATCTCTGTTGCGCTCTGCACGATTCCTTTCAAAGGTCTTTTCACTATGTTCATCTCTATGGCTTCCTTTAGTGTAAAATCTACGATAAGCCAAGGGAAAAGGACCCCATTTTCTCCTCTTGGAGTAGCAGAGAAATCAAGTTCAGCATTGAAGCCTTTGCCATATTTCGATTCCAGTGATTCGTGTAATTTGATAAGAATCTGTTTCCATTTCTTTTCGTAATTGTATATGTGATGCGCTTCATCCTTCAGTATCATTATATTTGGGATCCTTTCTAAAACCTCTTTGATCCTATTCTCCTGGGCTATATTTGTTCTATTTACCTCCTCGAGATCAAGAACCTCATCCACAAATTGATCTGCTTCCTTCTTTCTGTCAGCTTTCTCCTGCAATTGCTGAACATTCGTTAAGAATAGAACGGAATCAGGTATACTATTTATCGGATCCTCTTTGAGTATTACCTTTAGATCAAAATCATCCACCCATTCTGGCGGGATTAAAGGGATATCTCGGAATATTTCCCCTTCCTGATAATCTCTCTTTAAGCGGTCATAAATAACATTCTTTTCACCAGCAATCATAAGAAATTTGGATGTATAATCAGAATTATTTTCAAATTTATGATTAAATAATTGCCATATAATTGATAAAGCCATGACATAGGTTTTGCCAGATCCGGTTGCCATTTTGAATCCATATAGAGGATAAATGTCAAGATTTGGATCGAATATCTGCGGTCCTTCCCCAAATTCCCTAACTAAATCGATGAAACTGTGCTTTTTAATCACCTCATATACATAAATTAAGGATTCTATTGACTCCCTTTGAGCATACCAGAACTCAAATTTATCATTGTTTACGATATGGTCTTCGTTGAACCAGAAGTTTAAGAGACGTTTGGTTGTACTCGTAGTACCTGGATATCCTGAATCCCTCCAATTTTTTACTGCTATCCTTAGCTTGTTAACGAGAACTGCTTTGCTTTTATCTCTTTTTTCAGGTGTTAGAATATCAGTGGGATTCATATCTTCACCTTCAAAATTTTGTTTGTATCATTGCCAAAAACATCAACCACTTTTACCATGATCTGATATTCACCATCTTGCTCGTAAATATGTTTCGCTTCATAATCTACCTTCAAATCTTTTTTTGTTCTATAACTCTGCCACTGGTTATGGAACGTATCACCTTTATAATCCCAGTCTATCGCCCAGTAATCTATAAGCTGCCTAGTATCCTTTAAATTCTTAAGAACTTCAAGAACTTCTGGTGAAGGGTTTAAATTGAAATCCTCTATTTGCAATGATAGTTCCTTTCCATTAACCACCGTTGAAATTTTTAAGTAGGCAAGCTCATTAAATTTCACAGACGGAATTAAATCCTTTTCTATGATCTGGTCTGGTATTTTTAGCAATTTAAGATCAAATTTTGTTCCGGCTAATGCGGATTTCAATTCATTGACATTTGGAATTTGTATTAATCTTAGATCTATGCCTTCCCTCTCTGCAATTTTCTTAGCCAGTTCGTTTACTTCATAATTCCATTCCCATCCAAGTACGTCTGCCTTGTTGAAATTATTGTCAATGCACTCAGTGATAAAATTTCTTACTTCATCCATTGATACAGGTGAATAACTTGATCCGATATGAACGGCTCTGTTGTCTTTTGATGCATGAATGTATCTAAACCCTTTGAGCGGTTTTGAATTGTACAATTTTATCATAAAAGTAAGGTAATCTTCGGGATTTTCTTTCCAGTAAGCGAGTTCATAATTGCCAATATTCCACAATTCAAATGGTCTGGCAGGGTTACCATATCTCTCCTTTTTCTCGTCCAGTAAATCCTTGGAGTTGTGTATATCTAAAAGTCTTTTTCTGGTAACCTGAATTGCGTATTTAGACAAATCAGAGCCAATCCATCTTCTGCCAAGCTTCTCTGCTACTGCTAATGTAGTTCCAGATCCACAGAAGAAGTCTGCTACAACATCGCCTGGATTGGAAGAAGCATTAATTATTCTTTTTAAGAGGTTTTCATTTTTTTGAGTAATAAATCCCGTTTTTTCAGTTGAAAAGCTTTTAATTTGTATTGAATCTAGAATGTCAATATCACTGCAATTCCACGTATCCTCTATGGGGTATCCCTCACCTTCAGGTAATGAACCATCTCTTCTTTTATAATCTTTTGGGTATGGAATATATTCCTTATTAAAAATAAAATTTTTAGGGCTTTTAACATAGTAAAGTATCGTATCGTGATTTCTAATCCAGTTTGAAGTTTTTGATTTATATCCAGATATCCATCCAATTCTCCATATAATTTCTCTTTGGAAATTCTCATATCCGAATAATTCATCCATCATCACCTTTACATAATGGCTTACATGCCAGTCTAGATGAACATAAATAGACCCATTATCAGCTAGAAGCTCCTTCATTAAAACAAGTCTTTCATAAATATATTTTAAATAAGAAGCAATGCCACCATTCCACGTATCCTTGTATGCTCTCTGCTCAATTATGGAAGGCTCCTTTTCTATTTCAGTGTCATCAACTTGTGTTTTATAAGAAAAGTCCGCACCTGTATAGAACGGAGGGTCTATGTAAATTAGACTAATCTTGCCCGCATAGCCTTGCTTTAAGAGAGAAGACATTACTAATTTATTATCACCCCAGATTAGCTTATTTTTCCAATCTTTAGGATAATTCTCGGGCCATTGATCCTCCGGGAATAATGTTGCATTTAGACCACCTTTTGCCCTTGGTTTATTAACGGTCTCAACGACCTGGAATGGTAAATTTGGATAATCCATTGGGACTCTTTTCCCCAACTCACTTTTATTATACTTACCGTGCCATAATAGTTCAATATATTTCTCATCTTCAGCCATTCTAAACCCTCTTCATTATCTCCGCATTAACTATAAACTCATCTGATAATAATATTTGAGGATTTTGAATAATCCTGTCACATTGAGGAATTATGTTCTATTAATCTGTCCTGCATTGAAAATATTTGGAAAGAATCACTTTTACTACCTCTTTACTCCTGTTTTCTATCTATTTTTTCGACAATTGGGATAGCCGTAGCTATCCATTCAAAATATTCAATGCGAATAAGTTGTATGCAAAGCAGGAGAACATGAATTTGACCCTCACCCTTCTTGAAAAAGTTACGAGGGTATGTGAGAAGCGAAATACCCTCTTCATTATTGCAAATAAATATTATATCATGGCTATCTTCCTCGAAATCTCCATATTGCGCGTGGCACTGCCTAAATAAGCTTGAGCCTGTTTGTTGTATTCGCACAGTTGCAAATATCTTCTCCTCTATTCAGAAATACGCTTTATCTCTGTAGTTGACTATTCAAGAACACATACGTTTATGGTACTGAAACGTATGTATTTTAGTCAGGAACATGTCAAAAGCCAAGGAAATAATAGGGATTTGGACACCGAAATACATACGTTTTTGACATAACGTAACATGGGTAGAGTATCATAATGCTACCGGCCTTGCACATGAAATCAAACAAATAGATGCTTTTTGTATGGAATTGATTATTAGCGCAAAGCCCTCCCTCTTCAGTATCGTTGTGATAGATGTCCTTAAGTAAAGACGGAAATGCATTCCAGTCTATCGCATCCTTCATGAACTTCAGTGTATCGTTCACGAAGTATTGCCTGTATTTATCCTTGATGAATTCATCCAGAATATCTGCCATGCTGTTCCATGGTCCCCGCATGAATAAAGTTTATTCTTACTGAGTCTGGTAAAATATTGGAGTTTTTAGAAATCCTCTTAAGAATTCCAAATTCTCTATATCTTCAAGACCAGTTAGCACGGTTCCTTCAAAAAAATTTAACGGGATCATAATCCCAATGAACAGGATTTAATGGAGACCCGAGACGGACAAAATTTATTTCGTTGCTTAACAAAACTTAGGAAGCCCATTATTGAATTTAGCTGGGGGATGGAATGTTGGTCTACCAAATATCTAGCCGTTTTAGTAAGGAAAAGTTTATTAAATAACTCGAATATTATTATTTGCATGATAGATATTATAGACGAAAACCTATTCTGCCCGCTCAATGTTTCTCAGATAAATAAGGATCATACCTTATTGGGACCCCCCAGATCTGGCAAATCAACATT
>Ga0080006_1144695_pt1 | contig 13330 bp, 10 predicted proteins | sample RS3BMetagenome_FD_69209 | JGI IMG/M metagenome (GOLD analysis project Ga0080006, IMG submission 69209) | Ferric oxide microbial mat and aquatic microbial communities from Rainbow Spring, Yellowstone National Park, USA - RS3B (SPADES... ...
CTGCCTTTACGGGTCGCCGCCCTCGCCAGGCCCGACAGCAGCCAGCCGTAGGGCAGAGCGTGGTAGGCCTGCACACCTCGCAGATGATCGACGGGAGCGGCGGCCAGGCGCTCCTCCATCGCACTGTGATCCATCAACTGCTCCTTGGTGACACCGCGCAGATGCGACAAACCCGAGCGATGCCGCAGGACGTCACGCACGGTGATGTCGCCCTTGCCATTCGCTGCGAACTCGGGCCAATACTCGGCGACGGGCTCGTCGTAGGACAGCAGGCGCCGGTCGGCCAACCGGTGGATCACCGTTGAGGTGACACCCTTGGTCGCCGAGAACACCATGGCCCCGGTGTCGGCGGTCCAGGGCTGGGTGCCGGCACGGTCCGACCACCCCGTCCAGACGTCGGCGACGGGCACGCCGTCGATGTAGACGCTGAGGGCTCCGCCACCGAACCTACGACCGGGGAACAACCGCGCGAACAGCTTGATGACGCTGGCGAAATGCGGGTCGGAAGCGCCGGATACACCACGCGGCAAACCATCGCCGGTTACCAGCAGCGTCGACGGGGTCACGGGATCGTGACGCCTCGGATTGCCACCACGCACTGACGCTATCAGTTCGCAAGAGCCCGGAACAGAAGGCAGTTTCACCATCGCGCGGGGTCGGGTAATCGCCTTTCACGGTCGCCCGACGAAGCAGAGACAAGACCGTCAAGGGCAAACTCAGCCCGGTGGGTCGCGTGGTTCCCCGTCCTGGGTTGCATGGCGCGGCGAGTCGTTCAGATACCTTCGCAGCCGGACTAATTGATTGATCACCATGCCGACGCCCAGAAGCATCAGTCCCACCACGACTGCCACCACGACTGCGGTGCTCATGGCTTCCATGATGACAGGTGACGCGTGGCCGTGGGTTTCGGCGGCAGACAAGTTGAAGAACAAGATCGAGGACCTCGGCGCCGGGTGAAGGATCCGCGACTCCGCCACGCCATGATCTCCGCGAGGGACTTACGGCTGCCGCAAGAGGGTCCTAATACCCTCGCCGACCGGGACCTGCGGCGAGAGCATCACCGTACCGGTTCGGATCCTTGAGGCCCCGTTCCGGATTTCGGGCAATGGCTGCCCGAACTTCGGTTAGGAGACCCCACCATGGCGAAACCAATTCCGCCGTTGGACCTTTCATGGCTGTTGATGGAGTCGCCGGCCGGCACCACCCATGTCGGCGCCATGATGCTCTTCAAGAAGCCGACCGGTCGTCGGCACATCGTGGACGAGATCGTCGAGGCGTACCGGGCCTGCCCGCCGACCCCACCCTTCAATTACTTGCCGGAGCTTCTCGGTCGGGGCCTGCCCCATTTCCGAGAGGTCGCGAGGTGGGACCCGAATCACCACATCGGGCATCTTTCACTCCCGGCCCACGCTACCTATGACGACCTGTTGCGGCTCGTCGCCGAACTCCACGAGCCGCAACTCGATCGTGACCGCCCACTGTTTCGCTGCTGGGTGATCGATGGGGTGCCGGACTCGAGGTTCGCGATTTACACCAAGACCCACCATTCGATCATCGACGGCGAATCCGGCCTGAGGCGCATCTACGCCGGCCTGAGCACACGCGCAGAACCCGGCGTTCCCACCCCCGCCTTCGGGCTCACCATGCCGGAACCGGCTCCGCATCCGCCGACGCCATTCGCACAACGCATAGCCGACTCAGTTCACGGTGCGCTCACCCAGGTCGAGGCGCTCAACCAGATCTCATGGGGCGCATTGCGCAAGGCGGTAACCGGTCTCGCGAGCTCGCACCTCGACGGGAATCTGCCGTTCGTCGCACCGCACGCCCCGACCAACGCGCCGCTCAAAGTCGGGAGAAGCTTCGCGACGCTCACCCTGCCGCTGGGCGAGATGCGCGATGTCGGAAAGCAGTTCGGCGCCACCCTCAACGACGTGGCGTCTGCCGTCATCGACGGGGGTCTGCATGCGTATCTGCGTGGGGGCGGTTTCGCATTCGAGCACTCGCTGATTGCGATGTGTCCAGTATCGCTGCGCGGCGACGACGACACGACGATCGGAACGCGCGTGTCAGCGATGTTCGTCCGACTCGGCGAGCCTGGAGCAAACATGCCGGACCGGATTCGCCAGGTGGTCCACTCCGTCGCTGCGGCCAAGAAGGAGTTGGCTGGCATGTCGACCAACACGGCTATGACCTACGCGGTCGGACTCATTGCGCTCGCGGGTCTGGGTGCCTCCACGCACCTGGATCGCGTCACGCACCCGGCGTGCAACCTGGTCATCTCCAACGTGGCCGGCGCCAAGGAGCCGCGATACCTCAACGGCGCCCGTCTCCTCGGTGTCTACCCGATCTCTGCGCTCGCGGCCTCGATTGGGCTCAATGCCACCCTGGCCTCTTACCACGACAGCATGGATTTCGGATTCGTCGCCAACGCCGCTGCACTGGACGACCTGCCGCGACTGGCTCGCTGCACCCAGCAGGCTTATGAGGAGCTGAGGGAAGCGTCGGGGGTGCAGCCATCGCGTCCCTAAAGGGTCCCTTCCTGCAGCGCACACTGGTCGTGATTGCCGAACTCGCACCCGCCCCGTGTGGGTTTATCGCGAGACAGGTCGGGAACCGTCGCACGATCCGTGTCGTCGACCACCCCGACATCGGTTTTGCGATTTATTTTTCCCCGCAGCGCCCGGCTTTACCGGGAAATGTCGCTCGTCCGATTGACGCCGCAGAATCCGTGAAGATTTGTCGCGGGATGTAAGGGCTTCGTTAACCAGGTGGCCTGACAGCTGCTGGACCAGCACAGTAGGAGCATGACGCTCCTGCTGCCAGAGCTACGGTACGAGTCGAACCAGCACCTGGCGCGAAAGGTCGATTAGCCAGCGCATCATGGCGACCACCAGACTTTTCGACGACAGAACTGGCCGCTGGGCCGGGTTGGCCGGCCGAACACTCTCCTGCGCGGCGTCGTTGCGTGTCACGTCGACCTATGCCGTCATGCTGATTGCCGTGTCTCTCACACTGACGGCGATGGGTCCGCATGCGCGCGCCGTCGCGGTGAGCCGGATGAGCACCAACCTGCACAATCTGGCGCACGGTCACGTGGATACCTTGATCGGCAGCGCGTTAGTCAATGAGGGGGATGACGTCTTCTTCTGGCTGCCGGGGCTGGCCTGCCTGCTGGCGCTGGGTGAAATCATCTGGCGCAGCACGGGTTTGGTTGTCACGTTCGCAGTCGGCCATATCGGTGCTACGTTGATCGTCGCGGTAATGCTGGTCGCTGCGATCCGGACGGGATCGGTGCCGTCCTCCGTCGCGCTCGCCAGCGACGTGGGGATGAGCTACGGCGCGGTGTGTGTGCTGGGCGCGTTGACTGCTTCCATCCCCGTGCATTGGCGTCCCGTCTGGATCGGTTGGTGGCTTGGCGTCGCTCTGCCGGCAACCTTGGGCGCGAACTTCACCGCCATCGGTCACGTTCTGGCGCTGTTGTTGGGCATCGGTTTGTCGTTCCGGCTGCGCTCGATAGCCCGCTGGACGCCCCGGCACAAGGCTTTACTTGTCGTCGGCGCCGCATTCGGCTACTTGGTTCTCGCCGGGCCGTCGGTGACGGTATCGGCCTGGGGCCTGTCAGGTGCGCTCAGCGCACAGTTGCTCAGGCGAATTGCCCGTCGTCCAATCCTAACGATTCCAAGCGCTCCGGTTCGACCGAACGGGTAGTCGCGTCGCCGCGTGCCCTAAGCGGCAGTCCTGCGACCAGCTACTACCCGGATGCTGCTGTCAGGGTATCCACGCGGTAGCGGCTGGCGGTCCAGCGTGGGGTGCCGGGGATCGGTGTGAGTGTGATCGTTATTCCAGCTTTGCCCGCCGTGAGGGATTCCGGCACGAGGTACGTGTCATCAAGCCACCGGTGTGAGTAGTTGCTGCGGGGCTGCAACCAGATCCCGGCCGGCATACCGTCGATGGCGACGTCTGCTGCTTGGTACCCCGTTGTCTGGTCCGACGTGCGGCGCAGCAGGACGCCGTGGTTGCCCGACGGGATCCGGACGTGGAACGTGATCGCGTCATGGGTGACGCTGACTAACCCGGCGACGGGGCGGATGTCGTCGTTGCCCTCGTACTGGCTGATCAACAGCTGATTGTCGGCATCGGCGCCGGCGTAATCGTGCACGAGTCGACTGCCCGGATCGCCTGCGTTGACGTCGTCGCCGGGTTCGGCGGCGTCGTTCGGTTGTGTGTAGAGGAACGCCGTTGAGCTGTAGTCGGGTTCGACCATGTTGCGCTTGCCGTGCTCGATGCCGAACCGGAGTGCGGAATGGTAGCCGATGGCGTCGGCGAGCATGAGTCGATAGGCGGCGACACAATAGTCCGCGCATCCGCCGGTCGCGGTGCGTTGATCGGGTTGCCCGGTGAGCGGGTCGCTGAAGCGGGTGCCGTCTTTGAAATACCAGCCACCCTCGTAGAAGTCCTCGGTGCCGGTGCCGTACCACTGGGGTGACGCGGAACCGTCGGCGTACACGCGTTCGGCTCCTTCGAGGAAATAGGGGGCGTCGTCACTGAAGGACGTTTTGATCCGAGAACCGCGGATGGTGTGGCTGACACCGACGAATTTGCCGTGACCATGTTCATCGGCGAACAGCCAATCCTGACCGAAGATCGTCGGACCGGCATGCGAGCGTGCGGTGAAGTAGCCGGCGCGCCCACTGGCCAGCGCGGATGCCCATTGGGAGTCGGGTGTGGTCACGACGTCACTGTCGATCCCCGGTATCGGGTTGTCGGTGATGTTGGCGAGGGTGACACGGACTGTGCGCGCGAAGGGCATCGGCCACCAGGTCGACAACGACAGCGACCCCCCGGGTTGCGGGATTGAAGCGAACATCAGCGACCGCACGCTGTCGGCGCCCAGTCCGGCGCCGAAGAACTCTCCGAGCGGCGAGTCGACCATGGTTTGGCCGTCGAAAGCGATCCGAAGCCGCAACCCGGCCAGGAATTGATCCGTCGGTTCCGGTAGCCGCAGGTGTAGTGCCGAGATGGTGCCCGAGCCTGTCGATTCCGCGATGGTCACCTCCGCGTCGGCGGGGAGGTCGACGAGGCGATTGCTGTGCTTTGCTGCGGGTGCTGTCGGTTTGGGATCGCCGGTGCCCGCGGCGCGGAGGGCGGCGAGCACGTCGAGCGCTGGATCCGATGGCGAGAACGTGGTCACGCCGTCGGCAGTCGAGAACTGGCGATAGTCCACGTGGTAGTACTGCAGATTCGACGTGACGCTTATCCGCATCGAATGCCGGTACGGCATCGGCACTTTGATGTAAACACCCCCGGGCGACTGCGCTGCGTTGGCCACCAGAGGCCACACGAAGGGCGCGCCCAGTACACCGTCGACCAGCGATTGCAACGGCGCCTCGACCACCGTCTGTCCGTCCAGTTCGATGCGGATCTTTCCGATGCGGGTCACGTTGCCGCCGTCGCGGGTGAGCCAGACCGAATCAACCTCGCCTGCGCCGCGATCCTCCGCGAGGACACAGCCGGCGCCACCGGAGGCCAGACATCCGCCGCTGCCGTTGTCGTTACCGGTGGAGATGTCGAAATTACCGCCGCTTCGATCGAAGCTCGACAACTCGAGAGTCTGTGCGTCGGTGTTCAGATACGGCAACCGATCCAGTCGACGATAGGTGTCCCAGCCCACCAGCCTTTCGCCGAGTCCTGTGGTGACCGGCGCGGCGGTCGCTGTACCCATGACAACGACACCGGCAATCCCCGGCAGCAGCGCTGCGAACATCGCAGCGAACGCCCGAGCCGCCAACGCCATAGCAACAAAGGCTACTTTTCCGGTCCGGCTGGCATTGGGTGCGTGGGTGGGGGTATGCGTCCGGACTGGTGCAATTCACGCTGACTTCCAGCGCGGCGCGGTTCTCCGTTGCAGACGATCGGGATCGACAGAGAACTCACCGTAAAAGTCCTTACGCACAGAAGTGTTGCGCGATGACACCGCCACCCGGCGGCACGAAATAGCCTCAGCCGTTTTCGAATCGTCCGGCGCGCTCACCTAATCGGATCCGATATACCGACCCATGTCGGCCGCCGGATAGCCCGGAGGTTTCGCTGTGCGGGGGTGTGCTGGTACTGCTGACCAGCAGCGGCATGATGCGGTCGACCAGCAAGCGCAGGCCCGCGTCGCATTCCTCACCTTCTAACTCCTCGAAGGTGCCCAATGTCCTTCCTGGTTCGGCCGCGTGCCGCGGAAGGCGTGCGCCGGCGTAACCGGTGCTATCGGTGTGTTGACCAATGAGTGAGGCTGGTCTTCAGGTAAAGCGGGAGCCTCTTGCGGGTAGGGTGCGTTTCGTGCTGCTGGCGAGTCGTGATATCCGGCGTGCGCCCATGCGCTTCGGTTTGCTGGGCGCAGCTATCGGCCTTCTCGTATTCCTTGTGTTTTTCCAGCAGACGCTGCTGTCCTCACTACTCGACAGTTTCACCGGAGCGCTGCAGAACCAGTCGGGCACCATCTCGGTTTACAGCTTCGAAGCTCGCCAGAACCTCGAAGCAAGCGCGCTGAGCCCCGACATCATCGCCAGGGTGGCCGCGGTCCCCGGAGTTGACAAAGCCGGACCACTCGGGGAAGCCACGCTGACCTTCCTGGCCAACGGCCGGCAAGTCGACATGGCCGTGATCGGGGCCGAACCGGGCAGGCCCGGCCAACCTACGAAGCTGATCAGCGGCCGGCCCGCCACCATGCCCGGCGAGGGGGTGGCCAGCTCCGAGGCCAAGGGATTGACCATCGGCGACACGGTGACCACCTCAGCCGGCGGCTCGCCGGTCAGGATCGTCGGCCTGACCGAGCAGAGCCAGCTCAACGTGCAGCCAACACTTTTCGTTACGTTCGGCACTTACACGACGTTGCGCAAGGCGGCGAACCCCGACGCAACCGTGGTGCCGCCCTCGGCGGTGGCGGTGATCCCTTTGCCGGCGGCGAACCCGAAGGCGGTCGCCGCATCCATCAACGCCGCGTTGCCGGAGACGGCCGCGCTGACGCGCAGTGAGGCGGTGGCCAACGCGCCCGGCGTCTCGTCGACGCAGGGGTCTTTCGCCATCGTCCTGGCGCTAGCCGTGGTCGTGGTAGCCCTCGTGACCGGGTTCTTCTTCTTGATCCTGACGATTCAGAAGACCCCGTCGCTGACGCTGCTTCGGGCAGTGGGCGCGCCAGGCAGTTATCTGGTGCGCGGCCTGATCCAGCAGGTGGTCCTGGTGCTCGGCGTGGGCCTCGTGCTCGCGGTGGGATTGGTGTCGGCGGCCACGGCGGTCATCAATGTCGGCCTGCCGCTGACCGTTGACCCGCGCGCGCTGGTTGCTAGCACAATGCTGATCGTGGGCCTTTCACTGGCGGGCGTGGCCTTCTCGGTCTGGCGCGTGCTGCGTATCGAACCGATTCACGCGGTCAGTCGCCCGGGACTTGGCGGCATCGAGTGAAGGTGGCACTGCTCGAGCTGCGACGCCGCCCCTGGCGGTTTGCGCCTGCGGTAATCGCCCTCGTGCTCCTCACCGTGCTGTTGCTGGTCCTCGGGGGCTTGCTGGACGGCCTCTATAACGGATTCACCGGGGCGCTCCGCGCCCAGCCCGGTGAACTGCTGGCCTACGCCGCCGACGCGAGACTGTCGATGCTCCGCTCGCGGATCGACGCCGCGACGGTGGCCGAAGCCGAGCGTGCGCCAGGCGTCGCGCAGGTCGGGGGCCTCGGCACGGCCCTGCTCGGTGCCACGGTGCCCGGGCAGGCAACGCAGGCCAACGTGGCGCTCTTCGGCTATCAGCTTGCACCACGCGGTGTCCCGGCCCCACCGTCACAAGCCGGCCAGGTCTACGCGGATACGAGCCTGAAGGCTCAGGGGGTCAAGAAGGGCCAGACCTTGTTTCTCGGGCCGAAGCGCTACCCGGTGTCGATCGTGGGTTGGGTGTCCGGCACCAACTTCTTGCTCCAGGGCGGCTTATGGGGCAACGTCGACACCTGGCGCGAGGTACTGGCCTCGGCTCGCCCCGACCTGATGCTGGCGGCTGGTACCTACCAGGTGCTGACGATCTCGACCGCAGCCGGTGCCGACCCCACGCGGGTGGCGGCCGCCATCGACATCGCCACCCGCGGTACGACCCACACCGTGATGCGCTCCCTCGCCGTCGCTGCGTTGCCGGGGATCAAGCAGCAGCGGTCGACGTTCAACGCCATCATCGACACGACATTCTTCGTGGCAGCCCTCGTGGTCGCGCTCTTCTTCATCCTGCTCACCATCGAACGCATGGAGATGTACGCCGTTTTCAAGGCCGTAGGCGCATCGAGCGCCCAGCTCTTCGGGCAGGTGGTCCTGCAGGCCGTCACGATCGCGGTCTTATCCTTCGGGCTGGGCGCACTGCTGGCCCTGGCCGTCTCCAGCGTGATACCCCCGCAGGTCCCGCTGCAACTCAGCGCAGGCCGGGCAATCGAAGTCGCCGTCGGCCTGGTCGTCATGTCGACGCTCGGCTCGGTGCTCTCCCTGCGCCGCGTCGTCCGTATCGATCCCGCAACTGCTATCAGCTGAGTCCTGTGGTCTATGGGACATCATCGTGCAGCCGCATTGAAACTCGAAAACGTCCGCAAAGCTTACCGGTCGGGTGACGACGAGATCGTCGCCGTGGACCGCGCCACCCTCGAGATTGGCAACGCGGAGATCGTGGCGCTGGTCGGACCATCAGGCTCTGGCAAGACGACGCTGCTGTCTATCTCGGGGGGCCTGCTGTCACCGTCGGATGGCCGGGTCCTGGTCGCCGGAGACGACATCAGCGGCTACGACCCCAAGCAGCTCACCAAATTCCGGCGCGAGAACGTCGGCTTCGTCTTCCAGAGCGTGAACCTGGTGCCCTTCCTCACCGCGCGCGAGAACCTGCTGGTGGTCGCCGACTTCAGCCGACGTGATAAGAAAAAGTCGGCGGCACGCGCCGACCAGCTGCTAGACGAGCTGGGACTCGAGCAGCGAAAGGCCAACCTGCCCGCCCAGCTCTCCGGTGGGGAGCGTCAGCGGGTGGCGGTGGGCCGGGCGTTCATGAACGAACCCGACCTGGTGCTCATCGACGAGCCGACGTCGGCCCTCGACACCAGGCTGGGTGAGCAGGTCATGGAATTGATCGTGACCGAAGTCCGCGCCCGAAACACGGCCGCGGTCATCGTCACCCACGACCAGAGGATGACCCACCATGCCGATCGGACCCTGTACATCACCGATGGCGTCCTCAGCGACGCACCGAGGACCTGAGGGGATGTCGTGCTGGAACACTCAGGACCTCGTTGACGAGCTCCTCGCCAATCCATTCGAAGCTTGCCGCGCGTCAGGCTCAACAGGTCCAGCGACGACCCGTCCGCAGCCAGCGACACCGGAGTGAGTGACCGAGTGGCTGCACAGGACCCGGGGTACGGTCGGTCCGCCTTGCTCAGCACGGTCCGGTCCTCTTGTTTTCCTTGCTCAGATCCGTGTCCCGGCTTGGCTGAACGCGTTTGGGCTCGCCCGGCATCTTCGGGTAGTTCGGCGGGTACGGCATGTCACCAAGCCCGCGCTCCTCGTCGGCTGCCGCCATCTGCAGCAAAGGAGCAATGGATTGGGCGATGTCATCCATTGCCGCCCAAGGGTCGTCGCGCCGCTGCACCAGATCGGGCACGGTGGCCATGGTGTAGTCGTCCGGCTCAGCATCAGCCAGTTCGTCCCATGTCAGTGGCGTCGACACGGTCGCGATAGGGGTGGGCCGCACCGAGTAAGCCGACGCCATGGTGCGGTCCCGCGCGTTCTGGTTGAAGTCGATGAAGATGCGCGCGCCCCGTTCTTCTTTCCACCATGACGTCGTCACCGCCTCCGGCGCGCGGCGCTCTACCTCGCGGGCCAGCGCGATCCCCGCCCGGCGCACCTCGACGAAATCCCAGTCGGCGGTGATCCGCAGGAACACATGAATGCCGCGACGCCCGGACGTCTTCGGATATCCCGCCAGTCCGATTTCGTCGAGCAGGGGCCGCAGCACGTCGACGGCGACCGCACGGGCCTCTGTGAAGGCGACGCCGGGCTGCGGGTCCAGGTCGATGCGCAGCTCGTCGGGGTGGTCGGCGTCCGGACAACGCACCGGCCAGGGATGCAGCGTGATGGTGCCCATCTGCGCGGCCCATACGATCGCCTCGCGGTGGGTGATCTTCAGCGCGTCGGCACTCCGTCCCGACGGGAACGTCACCCGGCAGGTCTCCAGGTAGTCGGGGTGGTGTCGCGGCAGGCGCTTCTGATAGATCTCCTCGCCGTCGATGCCATCGGGGAAGCGTTGCAGATGGGTGGGCCGGTCGCGCAGGGCCGCCAGCATGGGACCTGCCGACACCGCAAGGTAGTACTCGACGAGCCGCCGCTTGGTGCCGTTGGAACCCAGCTTGGGGAAGTACACCTTGTCCAGGTTGGTCAGGCGCACCGCAATGCCGTCGACGTCCAGCTCCTCTGCGGCAGCCATGATCCGATTCCAGCACAATCGGTGTATGGACCTACCGGTGATGCCACCGGTCTCGCCGATGCTGGCCAAGACGGTTCCGTCTATTCCGCCGGGCGCGTCGTACGAGCCCAAGTGGGACGGATTCCGTTCCATCTGCTTCCGGGACCGCGATGAAGTCGAGATCGGCAGCCGCAACGGGCGGCCGATGACCCGTTACTTCCCCGAGTTGGTCGCGGCGATCCGGGCCGAACTGCCGGAACGCTGCGTGATCGACGGCGAGATAGTCGTCGCCACCGACCACGGCCTGGACTTCGCGGCGGTGCAACAGCGCATCCACCCGGCCGACTCGCGGGTACGGATGTTGGCCCAGACGACGCCGGCGTCCTTCATCGCGTTCGACCTGCTGGCCTCGGGCGATGACGACTACACCCGGCGTTCGTTCAGCGAACGGCGTGCCGCTCTCGTCGACGCCGTCGCCGCTTCGGGGGCGAGCACCGCGCCCTCGATCCACATCACCCCGGCCACCACGGACCTGCAGACCGCCCAAGGATGGTTCGAGGAGTTCGAGGGAGCCGGCCTGGACGGCGTCGTCGCCAAGCCGCTGACGCTGACCTATCAACCGGACAGACGTGTCATGTTCAAGATCAAGCACGAGCGCACCGCCGACTGCGTGGTTGCCGGGTATCGAGTACAGAAGTCCCGTGATGACGCAATCGGTTCGCTGCTGCTCGGGCTCTACCGCGAAGACGGTCAACTCGCTTCGGTCGGCGTGATCGGCGCCTTCCCGATGACCGAACGCCGAAGGTTGTTCGCGGAGTTGCAGCCACTCGTCGCCGGTGTCGAGAGCCATCCGTGCAGCTGGGGAGCCCACGAGGCCAACGAACGGGCGCCGCGGAAGAACGTCGTCTCGCGCTGGAACGCCGGTAAGGACCTCTCCTTCGTGCCACTGCGGCCCGAACGCGTGGTCGAGGTCCGCTACGACCACATGGAAGGTCGACGGTTCCGCCACACCGCTCAGTTCAACCGGTGGCGCCCCGACCGCGATCCCCGTTCGTGCACCTACCGGCAACTCGAACAGCCGGTCACCTTTAGTCTCGGCGACATCGTCGCAGGCCTCGGCGCGCGGCGGCCTTAATTGGACGCAAACCCGAAAATGTATCTGCCCTGCACCTATTTATTCCTGCCGCACTGGTCAAGGACCAGAGCAGTGGTGCGTCGACGCCGAAAGCCTACCGGCGTTCACATATTCCCTGACGAACCTGGTGGCTTCAGACGGTCACCATTTCGCGCGCATTCTTAAGTGAGGCACCGAGGGCGTTTCGCGGCCACTTTTGGGGTTTCAAGCCCTACTGTAGATATCGCATGCACCGCTTGGTGGAATCCGCAAGTAGAAGAGTTAACCATGCGCTTCAGCGTGAAATTCGCTGAGACGACATTATTCACCCGCCGGTTCACCGCTGATCAACAGTCGAGGTGACATCGTGAGTCATCCAAACCTTCGTCGTCTCGTCCCCATAATTCACTTGGCGTCCCGCCGCACACGGAACCATCGTCATCGCCGTACAATTAGATCCGATCTGTCTGCTCGCGAAAAGACAACCACACCAATGGATCGCGGTTCCAATATTGCTTACTGCGTCGTATGCATTCAGGCCGGCTGTGCGACGGAAGCGACGTACCAAACGGGGACGCTGCTGTGCGGCTGCGACCAGCACATCGTAGAACTTGAACAGGACGGCCGCGCCGCTGTGCGCCGAGCACGGCTCCATGCGAGCTCCGGGTCAGTCCGGCGAACCTCCTGCTGAAGCCACGCTGGCCGCCTGCGCAATTGAGTGTGCGGCAGCGCCGTTGAGTGCACCGTTAGCCTCCGGCCAGCGGCCGACTCAGACCGCCAGTGTCAGCGTCGACAATCCTCGCAACGTCACATTGGCCTTGTACTGCAGCTCGCCGTCCAGTCGGGCCTCCGGAAAGCGCGCGGCCAGGGCCGACAGCGCCACGCCGGCCTCCAGCCGAGCCAACGGCGCGCCCAGGCAGTAGTGTGCCCCACGACCGAACCCCAGGTGCCGCAGCCTTTTCCTATCGGGGTCGAAGGCGTCGGGTGAGTCGAACTCGGCCGGATCGCGATGCGCCGCGGCCAATAGCAGCATCATGATGTCACCTGTCGGCACGTCGACCCCTCCCACCGTAATGTCGGCTGCCGCGACTCGGCCGACCACTTGCACGGGCGGGTCATAACGCAAAGTCTCTTCCACGATCGCCGGCGCGAGAGAGGCGTCGGCGCCCAGCGCGTCCCACTGAACGGGGTTGTGCAGCAAGGCCAAGACGGCATTGCCGATCAGATTCACCGTAGTTTCATGCCCGGCGATCAGGAGCAGGTTGCAGGTGGAGACGATCTCCTCCTCGGTCAGCTGGTCACCGGACTCCTCCACTGCGATCAGCGTGGAGAGCAGATCATCCCCGCTCGTGGTCCTCCGGTGCGCGACCAGCGCCTCCACGTACTCGTCGAGGTTGGCCAGTGCCTCCTCCACCTGGGACCGCACCCCCGCGTCGCCGGCCGCGCCGAAGGCCAGTCCGATGTCGGTGGTCCACGCGGCGAACTCCCGACGGTCGGCGTCGGGGATGGCGAGGAGGGCGGCCATCACCATCGACGGCAGATCGTGGGCGATCGTGCCCATCACGTCGACCGTGCCCGCAGCGAGGACCTCCGCAACCAGGGTGCGCGTGATCTCGGCCACCTGATTGCGGTGGCGTTCCACGTTGCGGGGAACGAACGCCCGGCTCACCAGCCGCCGGATCCGGCCGTGGAAGGGATCGTCGTTGGAGAACATGAGCCGCTGCCACCACTCCCAGACCGGGCCAGCGTCCAGGCCCT
>Ga0080006_1169385_pt1 | contig 13330 bp, 14 predicted proteins | sample RS3BMetagenome_FD_69209 | JGI IMG/M metagenome (GOLD analysis project Ga0080006, IMG submission 69209) | Ferric oxide microbial mat and aquatic microbial communities from Rainbow Spring, Yellowstone National Park, USA - RS3B (SPADES... ...
GCTCTGATTCATGATAGATGCGATATTTTTAGGCTTAGAGCATCTATCATCAATTATGCTCTTATATATCTAGCCATCAATTGCTTGCTTTTATCCAAGTCATAAATGTCTTGGGTTTTCCAGCTCACAGGTAATAAAGGTTAAGATTGCACTGGTCAGGGGTAAAGAGACATGGAATTGATTCAGTCGATTATACTATGGATCCATCTCTTTGCCTCAACGCTATTTGTTGGAGGCTCATTCCTCATGTGGATCGTTGTCATTCCTGCTAGTAGAAATCTAAGCGGAGAAGAATCTGAGAGGACAAAGGTTGTGGCTACGATAGCAAGAAAATTTGGTCCAGTTGCATGGTATTCGCTAATTATACTTGTCATAACTGGTGTATACAATGCAACATGGTATCTACCCAGCATCGGAGAACTATTCTCAACGGTTGCTGGATTTATGCTCTTCACAAAATCTACGCTGACAGTTATTCTAATAATTACAGTGTATATCCATAATGTCCACTATGGAAAGAAGATAAGCATGTTCGCAAGAGAGAAGAAGGTTCAGGAGCTAACAAAGCTAAGAAAAAGAAGCAGAATAGTCTCTACATTCAACCTTATGCTTATGCTCTCTATACTCTTCTTAGCTGTTATGATGCAAAGCTATTAACAGCAAAAAAGACACAGCCAGGATCTGATGATAAGGGGTCTCTAAAGTGAGCATACGACCTAGCTCTGCTTCCTCCGCATATATCCTTGTAAAAGCAGACGCCACAGGCGCCAGAAAATTTCCTCTTTCTTATCTTTCTGAGTGTTTTCTCATTTCTATAGACATCTACCAAGCTTTCAGATTTTACGTTACCAATTACGTAAGGAAGGAGACCGCCTGGCTGTATATCTCCGTTGTATGCTACGAATACTGTTCCATCGCCGTCAAGAGTCCCCCTTTTAGCAAAACCGCCGTCTTTATCACCCTTCCCAGAATTTGATAACAGCATATCTCTAAATCTAAGATAAAGTGGTTCAGACCAATATCCATCATCTTTCTTCCTTAGCTCTGCAACCCTCCGAATAAAAGGTGCCTCTACGCATCTTAGAATCATACCATATTTTGAGGCATCATAGAGGAAGTTACATACGCTCTCATTTTCAGAGCTATCGGTTTCTTGTAAGTCCCTGCCTCTTCCGACGTTTACCAAAAAGAACAGTTCCCAGACCTTTATCCCCTTTCTTCTCAAAAATTCAAAGATTAGAGGTAACTCCAGCATGTTCTCTTTCATTATCGTAGTATTAACCTGTATGTTCAATCCAATTTCCAGAGCTTTCTTCATGACTGTTGCAGTCCTTTCAAAAGTACCAGGAATTGACCTTATCCTATCATGCTTTGATGGATAAAAGCTGTCAAGACTGACCGAAATAGACCTCACTTCCAGCTTTTTGAAATTTAGAAGAGTATCTGCGTTGAGCAGGTTAGTAACTGCAGGCGAGACTGCCACAGGTATAGATGATTCATTCATTCTCTTTATTATAGAGAACAGGTCCTTTCTCATCAAAGGGTCTCCGCCCGTTAAAACGATCGTAGGATAAGGCCTGCCAAACTTCTTTATCTCATCGATCAGCATAAATGCGTCATCCTGCGTCAATTCCCCCGGAAGGGGAGTGCTTATTGCAGATGCCCTGCAGTGAAGACAGAAGAGGTTGCATGCTCTGGTAATTTCCCAGAATATCAACAAAGGTCTTTCTTCAAAGTGTGGATATATTCGCATCAAACTATGTATTCCTCCCTATCTACCTTGTTAAGAGGCTCTTTGCCTGATAGGAACCTGATAACGTTGTCTGCTGCATACGCAGATGGCCTACCAGTCGATGAGGAGAGCAATCCTGCAATATGAGGGGTTGCGACATAATTCTTCAGGCCAGTAAAGAGACCATGTGGGTTTCCTACTTCTTGGTTATCTATTCTCCATCCAACGTCACTTGCATAGATGAAACTAGGATGTTTTCTCAAATGTTCAGCCATGGATTTCGCATCTACTATATCGCCTCTCGCAACGTTGACTATTAATGCGTTCTCCTTCATGATGCTGAGCTCATTCTTTCCTATCATCCCCCTTGTCTTTACAGTAAGCGGAATCGACAGCAATATAACATCGCTTTCATGAAGCAGATTTTCAAGACCATGTCTTCCCTCTACCATGGTTACCTCTTCATCTTTTGTCTCCTCTACCCTTCTAACATAGGCTAGAAACCTCATATTGAAGCCTTTAAGCATAGAATGAAATGCTCTACCTATGCCTCCATAACCTATTATTCCTGCAGTTTTTCCATAAATACTTCTAGACATCTCGAAGAATTCGTCTGTGGAGAATTTGTACGATAAATTAGAGATATTTACTGAATGTGCTGCCGCAAGCATAAGAGCTATTGCATGCTCAGCTACCTCGTAAGAATATGCACCAGCATTGCTGCATATTACAATAGAGTTGGGTATATCTTTGAAAGGAAGCATATCTACTCCTGCGAAGACAGACTGAATCATTCTGAGAGAAGTCATCCTTTTAATTTCAAGACCCTTGAGCCATCTGCCTATCACAATCACATCTACTTGAGGAAGAACAGATTCTGGATTCTTTTCAACATCGTGCAAGGTGTATATTCTTGCTAGCTGAGAGATTCTTGAAAGATCAGGCTGTGAAAGCATGTCTGTGGCAATCAGCACAGAACCTGACATAAAGCTGGGCTGAAAAGATAGCTGTTATAGGTTTTGCTGCACGTGTTTCATCCTATATGGATAGGTATGCATTGGAATACCTATTATGTGCATAATAGAGCTTAGGCTTCAAAGCATCGTATAGCTCCCTTACGAGTTCATTGGGAGCTCTATCTTCGCCCCTGTCAAGAAGTACTCATCAATCCATCTGAGGGGGAACTTTCCCCATCTTCAGATAAGGGTTCATCGCAGCGTCGAGCTGCCCATCTATTGTTAGTCCTCATAGCACACATCTTATGTTAGTCCAGATATCTCCTATCATAACATTAAATGTAATTTTACACACTCTATGCTTCAAACTCTTATGTTTTATCATGCTTGAGTGGATATGTCTTTAGCACACTCTTTATACTTATGTGGTCTCGTTCCATAAAGTTTACCCGCAAAATGATATACAATAGTCATCAAATCTCCAACAAGCTCTTGGTTTATCACTTCTACTGCTTTTTCAAACGATAAGAAAGGCTAAATAGACTCTTAAAACATGGCATTGTTAACCTATATTCGTAAGAGGCTATGTCTTTAACCTTAAGTTTGATTTTGATTTTAGAAACCCTCTCTAAAATCTTATCTTTAGAAAATTCCTTTATCCAGCCGTTGAATAGACCTAATAGTAACTGCTAATTGATTTTTAAAGTGTGTAAAGCTTCTCCATCAATACATCTTTGCTGTTTTTGTCCATTTTGAGACTGTTGAATACGGCAAGGTTATAAACCGATGGTCTGAAAAGAAGGAAGATGAAGGCAGTAAGGTTCCATTCGCCAGGTGGACCAGAGGTTCTTACCTACGAGGATGTAGCAGACCCAATACCAAGTTATGGAGAAGCAATAGTCAGGGTAAAGTCGTGCGGTGTAAACAGATTGGATCTCTCTCTACGTAGCGGGAGGTATAAGACACAGCTTCCCAGGATCCTCGGTACAGACGTTGCTGGAACAGTTGAGCAGGTGGGGGAAGGGGTAAAGAAACTCGCTCCGGGTGATAAGGTTATTGTGTATCCAGCCATATCTGACGGAACTTGCAGGTTTTGCCTTGAAGGAAAGAGGAATGAATGCGTGAACATAGGACTGCTGGGTTCAGTGGTTGATGGAGGTTATGCTGAGCTTGTTAGGGTTCAAGCAGATAACTTGATAAGATTTGAAGGGATGGATTTTGACGTTGCTGCTTCTCTGCCAGTTAACTTTGCAACAGCTTGGAATGGCTTGGTAAGTAAAGCAAGAGTTGGAGCTGACGATTTTGTGCTGATATGGGGGGCAAGCAGCGGGTTAGGGCATGCTGCGCTGCAAATAACCAAGATGCACGGTGCCAAGGTTATAGCTACTGCGGGGAGCGATGACAAGCTGAAGAAAGCAAGGGACCTAGGAGCTGATTACACCATAAACCACTCGAGCGAAGATGTTCCTAAGAAAGTAAAGGAGTTTACTGATGGCCTCGGAGCGTCTATCGTCTTTGACCACATAGGACAGGAAACATGGCCAAAGAGCATATCCTCTTTAAGAAAGAATGGTGTAATGCTAAGTCTGGGTATAACGACGGGCCACGATGTAACAGTGAACATACCCCAGGTCTACAGAAATGAATTGAGGGTGATGGGAGTTTATGTCTTTACTTATTTTGAATTATACACGGTATTGCGCCTTGCTTTGGAGAAGAGGCTGAAGCCTGTTATTGACTCAAAGTTTAGGCTTTTCGATGCAAAGGCAGCTCATGAAAGACTTGAATCAAGGACCCATTTTGGAAAGATCCTTCTAAACCCATGACAATTACAGATAAAATTTTACTAGGGCGCTTTGCATATGAAGAGCAGGAGAGTTGCCAAATCTAGACCTTGTCATAGCTTCTCTTCTGGGGATAATGATTCTTGCATCCATCGTCTCCCAGAAGGCTAGAATACCCTATACAATGATTTTGGTGCTGATAGGCGCAGGCATTGCAGCACTTTCTCTGTCAAAGTTGGTGGGTGTAGAGCTGATATACAGCAACCTGATATCCGGAGGATTGTTTGTGGGCCTTGTCGTGCCTCCCCTGATATTTGAGGCGATGATGAAGGTTCCTACCTCAGAATTCAGAGCGGTATTGCGTCCTTCATTTATACTTGCAACTTTTGGAGTTTTGATATCTACGCTTGTTACAGGAGTATTGCTCTGGCAGTTGGCAAGGTTTCCGATGTTTACATCTTTTCTCTTCGCTTCCCTTATCTCACCTACAGATGTTGCCACAGTGATTGAAGTGTTTAAGAGAGTCAAGGTTCCTGTTAGGTTATCTACTCTTCTTGAAACTGAGGCCGCGCTAAACGACGCTACTGCGCTTGTAGTCTTTTCAACACTTCTTACATCGCTTGGAAGGTCTTCTCTATCTTTCATCAACGATTTATTGAAGTTTGTGCTTGTGCTAGGAGGGGGAGTTGTTGTTGGCGTGCTCGTTGCACTGGGGGCGGTTTATTTGTCCAGGTATCTCACTGATCCTTTATCAGAGACAGCTCTTACCATTGCTTCGGTGTATGGCTCATATGCTGTGGCAGCATCTTTTGGGTTGTCAGGTCTTATAGCTGTAGCAATAGTTGGTCTTTACTATGGAAGGGTTTCAGGAAGGGGGGAAAGTCTAGAGAGTGCAAGGAGCTCTGTTGTATCTTTCTGGTCACTGGCTGCCTTTGTGGCAAACTCTGTAGCATTTCTCTTTATAGGATTAAGCACAGACATTTACAGAATATATTCAAGCTTTTCTGCTATTTTGATTGCTTACTTTGCAGTGACTTTAGCCAGGATGGCTGCTGTATATCCTATACTTGCAATATTCGATAATTTTGGATTGAAGACTCCGTTAAAATGGAAGAATGTTGCAATGCTGGGTGGAATGAGAGGAGCTATATCCATTGCTTTAGTTGCCACCTTACCCAGCAGCCTTCCTGACAGTGAATTAATTGCATCTATGGTATTAGGCGTGGCGTTCATATCGATAATGCTCCAGGGTCCTATGCTTTCAAGGTACATAAAGGGAAGGTTCAAGGAAGAAATGAAGCAGGAAAAGGGAAGAATTGAAGCTATGCTCGCTTCTACCATACTTGATATAAGAGAAATACAGAATATGAAGGGAATTAGCGTGGAAAATCAGGAAGAGCTTATTCAAAGGCTTGAAGCTGACAAGGAGAAGCTCGAGGAGGTTGTTACGTCCTTAAAGGAAGAAATATCCCAAAAGGAACAAGAGAACGAAAAGCATAAGGACTGAGTTATTATCTGCAAACAGCTTATTTGCCACATGGTTATGGCTGGAGTCATGCATCAGGATAACAGTTCGCTTATCGATATTTTGGAGAAGAATGTCAGAGAATTCTGCGAGAAAGAGATCGCTCCTTTAGCTCAGGAAATAGACAAAAATGATGTAATCCCGAAGCAGGTTTATCAAAAGTTGAGGGAGCAAGGACTGTTAACTCTGACTTTGCCACAGGAAAAGGGAGGACTGGGGCTCGACTACAAAGTTTATTCAAACGTTATCAAAATTGTTTCAGAATATTCTGCCGGTGTATCGCTCAGTCTTGAAGCACACAACAGCCTTGCTCTGGCTCAGCTGGTTAAATATGCATCTGAAGAAGCAAAGAAAAAAGGACTGAAGAGTGTACTTGAAAATTCCTCTCCCATTGCATGGGCTCTTACAGAGCCTAGAGGAGGAAGCGACGCAAGAGGTATGACCAGCTATGCAAGGAGAGAAAAAGACTATTACATAATAAACGGCACAAAGACGTTTATAACACATGGTTATTCTGCAGATATGATAGTAACTTTTGCCAAGACTGAAAAGGGGATAACCGCATTTTTAGTCGATGGAAGGAGTAAAGGAGTAAAAAGGAGCAAGCTTGAAGGGAAGCTGGGGACAAGAGGTCCTGACACTGCAACAATTGTATTTGAAGATGTGTATGTACCTGAGGAAGATGTGATAGGAAAAGAAGGAGAGGGTTTCGCTCAGGCGATGGATGTTTTGAACGGCGGTAGAATAGCTGTTGGAGCAATGGGAGTAGGAATAACAGGCTCTTGCATAAAGAGTTCGGTTGAGTACAGCAGGGTCAGGGAGGCTTTTGGTTCAAAGCTTTCTGCCTATCAGGCACTCAGATTCGAAATAGCTGAAATTGCAACAGAGAATGAAGCTGCATGGCAGCTGGTTCTTTATGCTGCAGACCTCAGGGATAAAGGATTACCACATAGAAAGGAGGCTGCAATGGCGAAGTACTTTTCAAGCCAGGTTGCGATGAAGGCAGCAAGGATGGCTGTCCAGTTTTTTGGAGGATATGGATATTTCAGAGGTAGCGATGCAGAAAGAATGTACAGGGATGCCAAGCTTTTGGAAATAGGAGAGGGAACGAACGAAGTTTTGAAGATGATAATTGCGAAAGAAATTATTGATTGATTACATTTCTTCGAAGTTGCTGTTTCTTCTTCTCAGGAATATCAGCGCTCCTAGGGCTGCTATGATTATTACTGCAACTATTATCAGTACATATGGAAGTAAACTACCCCGCCCTTACGGACGGGGTCTCTGGCGAAAAAGATGAAAGAGCCCTGTGGTATTGTCACAGTGCTCATCGGGAAGAAAGCTATACCAGTATTTGCAGAAGATAGCGTCACAACCGTGTTTGAAATAGCCTTGGCCGGAAGGCCAGAGTTATCCACCATTTCAACGATAAGTCCTCCTGCAGATAGAGGTTGTGCCAGCTGGGAGCTGGGAACGGGGAATACTTTGAACTGAGTTGGATACCCGCTGGGTGTCGCTGTCTTTACCTGTACATAGGCTGAGGATATACCGACTGATTGAGCGGTAACTGTGGTTGTGCCAGCTATGCCTGTGGTAGTGAAGTTTGCAAGGACATAGCTTCTGCCAGCAGGTATTACAACGCTGGCAGGAACAGTGCCAACGTTTTGCTGGGATGACGCCAGATAAACAACTGTGTCGTTTGCCAATACAGCTGGCTTATTGCCAGAGCTTACCAGAGAAACGACTATTGCTGGGTATGAATTGCCATCAGCAGGTAAAATGGGAGGAACCTCTGAAAGACTAAGGCTCAGGGTGCTGGTAGCAGCATGGGCTACCATTAACTGAGGGAGCACAGCTATTGCTAGTGCTGTTAAGAGCATAAACGTAGCAAGCTTCATCATTTTATGCAACAAGACTTCTTTTAGAAGTTAATTTTATAAGGGCTTTGACAGCAATTTAGGGCATAAAATACATTATATCGGTTATTCTTCCTTCTCTTTCAGCCTTAAATACCGGTTTAACTGAATCGCCGACCTTGCATCTTTCTGAAGCAAAATGAACAAGGCCTCCTGTGAACCCTTCGAACGTAACAAAACCGTAAGTCTTTTTACCCACAGCCAATGCCACAACTTTACCTTTTACATTCACTTCTTCAAAATCATCTATCTTTTTGAAGCAATTTGTGCAGTAAAGCTTCGGAGGTAAGTAAGCAGTTTTGCAGAATTTGCATCTTGAAGCTATGATCTTCCCTTCCTTCAGTCCAGATACAAATTTCTGACCAGCAACACCGTAGGTGTATTTGTAGTGAAGAGGCAGGTTATCCTTCCAAGCTCTTATGTCAGCTGAAGAATTTATTCTTTCTATCGATGGCATATTGCTACACCTGTATAGGCTTAAAATATTTTATATCAAGAATGCTGCCAACCCTTTCTTGTTCGTCTTTCCATACTGCTTTTACCTTCATCCCTATCCTGACATCTTCAGGCTTTACTTCGGCCAAGTAATGAAGTATACCCATGTTTTCAGAAGCATCGTCAAGCATTACCACAGCTATTATGAGAGGTTCCTTTCTTCTGCTTGCATCAGCATTAACCCAGCATATAGAATAGGTGTTAACATTACCTGTATCTTTTACCTTTACCCATGAATCAGTGGGGCGAAAGCAATTTTCGCAATATATTCTTGGAGGAACAATGGTTCTTCTGCATCTGTTGCACCTTCTGCCCCAAATCTCCCCATTCTTCAAACCCTTTAGAAACCTGCCTATAGCAACTCCTGAGCTCCATGCATAACTTAACCTAGTTTCATAATCTTGCACTGAAAATCTACCAGCTTCAAGCTCTTCCGAAGATATTGCTTTCCCGGGCAAAGACTTTGTGCTCGCAGACAAGCTGGCTAACCCCGTTAATTCCCCTGAAAAGGAAGTATTTAAACTCCAAGAGATGCCTTTTAACTGGCTACTATAATTTATAAGCTACATGCAGTAAGGCATCTGAAGTCGGGAGAGCTAATCTATGAGCGGCGAGAAGAAAAATGAGAAGAATGAAGTCTTTGACGAAAAGAGGAGAAATTTTCTCAAGCTTCTCTTTGCCGCAGGCGCAATTGCCACTATAGGGGGGCTTGGAAGTATAGGAAGATATCTGACCCCTCAATTTACATATGCAAAGCAGTGGCCTGTACTTAAAATCACGACTGTAGATGCTCTTGAGACTATGAAGCCTCTAACCTTCTACTATCCAGTGACAAATGCTCCCAATTATCTGATAAAGCTTGGAGTTCAAGCAGATGGAGGAGTCGGGCCTGATAAAGATATTGTTGCGTTCAGCGCAATATGCCAGCACCTTGGCTGCTATTATAATGTCTATGCGGGAGGAGAGCATCCTGGATGCGGAGGTTATTCAAAGAACTTCAGCTGGCCCACTCCCTATGCCTGGTGCTGCTGCCATGGAAGCCACTATGACCTAGTGCATGGTGGAGCCGTGATGAACGAGCCAGGTTTCACCAGTCCTGCGCCTTTACCATTACCTCAGGCAAAGCTGCAGGTGGATAGTCAGGGCAATATAATAATATCAGGAATGGGGCCTCCCAACATCTACGGCTTTGGTCCAGGAGGGAGAACCACCAACCCGAACGACATACTGCTTTATGATACATTTAACGGACAGCTGGTCAACCAGAGTACTATACTTAACCCACCTGCTAACGCTTGATATGTTGATAGGAGGTTTGTCTTGAGGCATGGATGAAAATAAGAAGCGGGATGCAATAAGCAGGCTGATAGATTTCTTTGATGAAAGAATTGGATTCTCAAAAACATTTCTAAGACCTCCTCCTGTTCATACACTCAACCCCTTTGCTTGGCTTGGCGCGCTGGCAGTGCTTGCTTTTTTTGCGCAGGGAATAACGGGGGTGCTGATGATGCTGTACTATGTGCCTACTCCGGATAGTGCATATCAGTCAACCACCAACGTAATACAGAAGATACCGATGGGTTCTCTGCTCGAGACCTTTCATCTTTACATGGCATATGCTATGATATTGATAGTATTCATGCATCTCATGAGAAATTACTTTGCAAGTGTGGGAAAGAAGCCAAGAGAACTGATGTGGGTGGTGGGGTTCATAATGGGAGTACTTACCCTTGGACAGGCGTTGACAGGTTATCTTCTTCCCTGGTCTGTTCTCTCAAAATCAGCAACAGACGTATTCATAGGGACGCTGGGTGTGCTACCCCCTCAACTCTTCCTTCCCGTAAAATATCTGTTAACAGGAACAGGGTCAGATGCGCAGGAGCTCTTCCATTTCTTCGTATTTCATACTGTTCTAATACCCTTTACACTTTTCATTCTGATAGTGCTGAAGATATACATGTATGAAATACACGGACATGCGACTCCTGCCTCCGGGATAAAAGAGGGGCAGGAAAGAGCGGTACCCTTCTTCTGGGATGCGACATGGTATATGCTGATGATAGGTGCAGCGTTTGTTGCAGTGGTGGTAGTTGTTTCGTCAATCTTCCCTCTAAGTCTCCCGCCCGAATATTCGCCTCAGGCTGCTGCACAGGCGGTGGTTCAACCTGACTGGTATTTCCTGTGGCTCTATCAGGTATTAAAGTTCCAGTTCTTTGCAGGGCCAAACGAGCCTCTTGCAATATCGCTAATCACTCTCTTCTTCATAACCCTTGCAATAATTCCTTTTATAGACAGAAAGAAAGAAAGGGACCCGATGAAAAGGCCATGGTACGTTACACTTGGCGCAATAATGGTTGCAGAAATAGTGGTGCTTACAGTATGGGGGTATCTTACTCCAGGTCAGAATGCCCCCACAGGTCAGGTTATAGAAATAATGGGAGGTACTGCAGCTCTGGTCATACTGATATTCATGCTTGCCTACAGGTTCAGGTCAGGTTCAAAGACATTAACTGTAGCTGATATAGTTAAAAATGCAAGATTTCTAAAGGTACCTTTTGAAAACAGGGGACCGACTCTTCTCTTTCTCATACTTCTTGGTATAGGCTCATTTTCAATGGCTTCAACAGTCACAGCAATGACCGTGCCAGGATATTCTCTGAGCTATCTGCTCGGAAACGTCTTAATGCTGGGCATTTCTCTTTATGCAATGGCCAAGCTGCTGAAATATCTGGTATTGAACTACGAGATAGCGGTGAAAAATAGAGGATGAGTTACAATTTGAGGAGAAACGGTAGCTTAGTTTTGGTGATATTCTGCATAGTTATTGCAGGTCTGGTATGGACGATGAACCCGTTGACTCAGCAGAACGAGATAGGGATACTTTTGGGAGCAGAGCTTGTAGGTTTCAGCATGATCGCATATCTTTACACGAGGCCAACTGACGAATCTGTAAGCGAGCTCTGGCTTCTTATAGGAACCCTGACTCTAGCATTTCTGATAGGCATGGCTACGCTGTAATAATCATCTTTCTAACATCTTCCTTATCAATTCTGAAAGCCTACTTGGCGTAAGTAACCCTTTATTCTTCAGATATAGAATCTCCATCTTCTCAAGCCTGGAACATAGCCTCTTTAGCTGAGATAAGTTTCCCATGAGAAGCGCATTACCCCTTTCATGTCTTCCCAGTATTGCCTCCTTTGGCGTTGCTACATCTCCTCCGAGCGAAAGCATTTCTTGCTTGATAATCAGCAAAAGGGGCATAGGTACGTTCAGCAGAAGAACGTTTTTATGCACAGATTTGTTTGAAAGAGATGCTATTGCTTTGTCATCTGACTGCACAAGTTCAAGAAGCTCCTTGGCGTCATCAGCGTCCTCAAAATGAGGAAGGAGATGGACCTCTGAATCCTCTTCTCTGGCATAAGGAAGGCATTTTCCTCCGCCAGAATTAACGTATACACTTCTTGCACCTTCGGCAACTCTGATTGCTTGAAGCGATTCACCAGGGTTATGAGTCCTTATCACATCTGCTCCCTGGCTTACTGCAATAGCCTCTGCTGCTAGAGAGCCATAAAGTCTATGCTCAGCCTCCTTCACCCCAGTCAATTCACCTATGAAAGACTTCCTTGAAGCTCCCACAGCAATAGGATATCCTAAAGAAAATAGCCTGGATAGAGACATTATGACAAGAAGGTCCCATTCGTACCAGGGTATATTCTGCCTTCTGAAAAATCCTATTCCGGGGTCAATCACTATCTGGTCTGATGAGACTCCTGCATCCAAAGCCTTGTTTAAACTCTCTTTCAGAATTCTTTTTATAACTTGAAGAGGCTTGTATGAGCCTTTAATAGATGCAGGAATGAAATCTTCTTTTGCCATCAGAATTACTGAAGCTGAATGGTCAGCAACAACTCTAGCCATATTAGAATCGCCGTGAAGCCCTGTTACATCGTTTATGACATCAGCTCCTGCGGATAATGCTGCGTCAGCTACTTTGCTCCTGAAAGTATCGATTGATATAACTACATTTGTCTCCTTTTTTATAATCTTTACAGCTTCCAGAACTCTGTGAAGCTCAACTTCTTCGGAGACTTGGGTAATTTTGTAGGGAGCTGTGGACATTCCCCCTATATCTAATATATCGGCTCCACCCTCAATCATCTTTCTTGCCATAGCTAGCGCTTCATCTGAAGATTTTGCAACTGAGCCCTTGTAAAAGGATTCAGGACTCAGGTTAATTACTCCTGCCAGCTTGACTGATTCTGAACACCCTACCCTGATGCTTCCAAGATATGAAGTTACCAACATAAGAAGTTAGCGATGATTCATAATTTAAGCTTTGAATCCGCAATGTGTAAATACTATAGTAGAGAGTCACTTGCTATGGTTTCAGAAAAGATTTTAAGGTTTCAGAATAAAAATAGAGACCTAAGTGAATTAGCTCAGCAGATAGTTCAGCAGCTTGAGGTTGAAGGTTACAGAACTCAGCAGACTTCAGCCCCTTTAGGTCAGATAATACAAGCTCAAAAAGCTGGGATAATGAGGGATATTATAGCTGCAGATAGAGCCTTTACCATAGTTATCTCTGGGAATCCGAACGACTTCACTATCCATATAGGGATAGGAAAATGGATACAGAATATAGCAGTTGCAGCTGCAGAAGCCCTATTTCTGAGTTGGCTCTTTCTTGCTGTAGACATACCTGAAATGCTATGGACAACCCATGTAGAAAACGACTTAGCAAAGAAGATAACACAGATAGTTGGATAATGCACATTTCTCTTATTTGTGACGTCCTCCAACAGCTAAAGCCTTTGGCTTCCCGCTTCAATGCTCTGACTTACCATTCCACGTAGGGATGGCAGAGGCCTTTGCTCAGCGAGTGACAATACTCAGTCCGATAACAGGGATCTTTCTAATGCAAG
>Ga0080006_1270408_pt1 | contig 13330 bp, 10 predicted proteins | sample RS3BMetagenome_FD_69209 | JGI IMG/M metagenome (GOLD analysis project Ga0080006, IMG submission 69209) | Ferric oxide microbial mat and aquatic microbial communities from Rainbow Spring, Yellowstone National Park, USA - RS3B (SPADES... ...
GCGAAGCGTTCGTCGTGTACGACAGCCACGAGCATCGCCACTCGGGCATCGGCGAGCACACGCCGGCCTGCGTCCACGACGGGACCGCCGAGGATCCGTTCGCAGCGGGCCGCCACGCTCAGACGCCTACGTCGCCAACCCGACCAGGTTCTGCGCTCGGCGACCCGAGCCACCGAAGCTCCCCACGGTGGCGTGGAGCAACGACCCCAGCGAGGAGGTCACACTGGGTTGCGTCCACGGAAGTGGTCTATTGAGCCGAGCCGCCTCGGGCCCTTCGAGAGGTGCTAGCGACAGCGGCGGCCACCGTGTGATCCTGGATGAGCCGTCACACTCAGCAAGGAGTCACCACGATGGCCACCACTTCCTGCCACGGATCTCGTCGCCCTGGTGCCAGAGCACCTGGCGGAGGCCCACCCCGACTGCTGTGCTCGCTGCTCGCCACATTCGTCGAGGCCCTCATGGGCGCCGAGGTCGATGCGCTCTGCAACGCTGGGTAGCGACGCCCAAGCCCCGAGCGCACCAACCAGCCAAACGGCTACCGGCAACGACCCTGGAGCCCACGGGTGGGCACGATCGAACTTGGCATCCCCAAGCTCCGCCAGGGCACCTACTTCCCCGACTGGCTCCAAGAGCGCTCTCGCTCGCTCAGAGGTGGCCCCCACTAGCTGCTCGCCACTTGCTCGCGTGCTCGGGGTCTCGAGGCGACGCCTCGAGAAGCTCGCTTGGGCCCTTGGGATCACGAAGCGCTCGACGTCCCAGATCTCGCACGATGGCCCACAGCCTCGATGCGGAGGTGAAGGCCGTTCGCAACCGTCTCCAGGGCAGCGGTCCGTACCCGATCGTGCTGGCGGATGCTCTCGTGGCCAAGGTGCGAGAGGCTGGCAGGACCGCGAACGTCTACGTGCTCGTCGTCACCGGCTGCACGCGCAAGGGGCACCTCAGAGATCCTCGGCGTCTGAGTTGCCACCAGCGAGGATGCGGCCGGCTGGCTTGCCCTCTGGCGCTCGCTGGTGGCACGAGGGCTCTTGCGGCGTGGTGCTCGTGATCTCCGATGCGCACCGTGGCCTCGTCGAGGCGATCGGGGAGACGTTGCCAGGGGGCCACCTGGCAGCGGTGTCGGACCCACGAGCTTGCGGGATCTGCTGGCCACGGTGGCCACGTCGGGAGCAGCCCTCGATTCGCCACCTTGGTGCGTACCATCGTCGACCAGCCCCACGCCAACGAGGTGCAGGCTCAGTTCCAACGAGTGGTCGAGGCGCTCGCAACCACGCTGCCTGAGGCTACTTGACACCTCGAGCACGCCCGGGAGGGCCTGTTGGCCTTGCCGCACTTCCGCTAGCGAGCTCTGGCGCCAGATCTGGAGCACCAACCCTCGAGGAGCGCCTCAACAAGGAGATCCGCCGGCGCACCGATGTGGTGGGGATCTTCTTGGATCGAGCTACCATCATTTGCCTCATCGGCTCGCTCGCCATCGAGCAGCACCGAGGAGTGGGCCGAGCAGCGCCGCTCCATGAGCGCCGAAGCCCTCGCCACGGTCCAGCGGGTGCGCTTCGCCGACGCCGACGACGGCACGGAACTTCCCCTCCCGGCCTCGCTGACGGCGTAGGATCGGGGGCGGATCGCGCGGTGGTCACTGCACCACTTCTCCGGACGTGACCGTCACACTGAAGGCGTCATAGGAACGTGTCTCAACATGCTTGACAGGTCCCGTCACGTGGCGAGGTGGCCAAGGCATGCACGCGTACCAATGTGCCCTCGTCGATCCGAGCGCGTTGGTGTTGCCCTGGCGGAGGGAGTGGGATTCGAACCCACGGGGCTAGCAGCCCAAAGCATTTCAAGTGCTTCGCATTCGTCCGCTCTGCCATCCCTCCGAGCGCAAGGAGCTTAGTCGGCCATCGACCTGGGTCGCGGAAGGCTCGGGTCCAGGACGACCTGGAGCGAGGGCGTCTTCGAGGCAGCACGACGGCTTGGTCGTGCTGCCGGGAAGGATCCGAGCAGCTTGGTCCGCACGCCGTGCTCCCGCAGGTCCACGAGCGCACTGGCAACCAGCGAATCCGTGACGTGCCCCTCAAGCTCGATGACGAAGAGGTAGCTGCCGAGACTCTCGCGCGTGGGGCGGGATTCGAGATGGGTGAGGTTGACGCCTCGAGCCGCGAATGCTGTCAGTAGCGAGAGCAAGGAACCAGGGCGGTCCTCGACCTGGAAGCACGCGACAGCGGTGCGGTCGCTACCGGTGGGCGGCGGTAGGCGGTCGCGAGCAACCAACCAGAAGCGGGTCTCGTTGTGCGGGTCGTCCTCCAGATGCTCGGCGAGGACAGACAAGCCCCAGTGCTCAGCGGCGCGCCGGGGCCCCACCGCAGCTGTGCCGGTGTCATGCCCCTCGACAACCAGACGTGCAGCCTCCGCTGTCGACGTGGTCGCCACCTCCTCGACATCCCCGAGCAATGCGCGTCGATGGCGTCGGGTCTGCGCCAGTGCTTGTGGGTGCGAGAGCACGCGGCGTACCGAGCCAAGCTCGGCGTCGGGCAAGCCGATGAGGTGGTGCTGAATCGGGGCGATGGCCTCGCCGACGGCAAGGAGCGCGTGTCGGTGGACCAGCGCATCGAGGGTCGCGTGCACGGAGCCCTCGAGCGCGTTCTCGATGGGCACGAAGCCGAGGTCGAGGCTCCCTTCCTCGGCGCGCTCCAGCACCTCCTCGATGGTGGCACACTCCACGGGTTCTACCTCGCCGCCGAGCGAGGCGAGGAGCGCCTCCTCGGAGAAGGTCCCCGTCGGCCCGAGGTAGCCCGCTCGTGGTAGTGGCATGGCCCGAGCCTACCCTGCGTGGCTGGCCACGACCTAGGCTCGGTGTCGTGCTCGAACGCAGCGACGAGACGCGGCTAGTGCGCAGCGAGGCGGGGTGGCTGGACGTCGGTCGGCGGGCTCGCATCGGCCTCCCCGAGGCCATCTACGCCCCGGGCAAGGCACCAGCGGATCTCAGCCAGCTCGTCGCGCAGAGCCTGGCGAGCGGCGAGCCAACCATCGTCACCCGTGTCGAGCGCGACCGCGCCGAGGCGCTCATCGAGGAGTTCCAGCTCCGCCCGTACCCGTCGCTCGAGCGAGGGTCCTCGGTCGTCACGCTCGCGGGTAACCAGCTGAACCCGACTGTGCGCGATCGTGCTGGCACGGTCGGGATCCTCGCGGCTGGCACGGCGGATCGCGTGGTCGCCGAGGAGGCGGCCTGCGTCGTTGAGACGCTGGGCCACGTAGCTCGGGTGGTTCTCGACTGCGGTGTGGCCGCCATTGCGCGCTCGCTCCAGGCGATCACGGAAGTTGAGGATGTCGACGTCGTCATCGTCGTCGCCGGTTTCGAGGGCGCGCTCGCGAGCGTCGTCGGGGGCCTCATGGCCCAACCCGTCGTCGCGGTGCCCACCTCGGTCGGTTACGGCGCCTCCCGAGCAGGTGAGACGGCGCTGTGGGCCATGCTGGCGACGTGCGCGCAAGGCGTCAGCGTCGTCGGGGTTGACAACGGCTTCGGCGCTGGCTGTGTGGCCGTGCGCATCCTCGGTGCGCTGGAGCGATCGTCGTGAGCCAGCGGGTGCTGGTTGTGAACCCAGCGCTCGGTGCGGCGGGGGACATGCTGCTCGCTGCGCTGCTGGCGGCCGGGGCCGACCCCGAGGCCGTGCGTGGTGCGCTCGCGCCCATCGGGCTGGCGGACGCGGTGCGCCTCGAGCGCACAGCGCGAGCTGGTCTTGCGTCGTGGCAGTTGGTGCCAAGCGAGGAGACGGGCAGGCTGCTCCTAACTCGCGAGCAGCTCCACGAGGCCCTCGATCGCGCTGGCCTTGGTGAGCAGGGACGATCCCTCGCCAGGGCCGCGCTGTCGTTCCTAGAGGAGGCCGAGGCTCGGGTGCACGCAGGCCAGCACGGCCTCCACGAGCTCGGCAGCGCCGACACCGTGCTCGACCTCGTCGGCGTGGCTGCGGCCGTAGAGGCGCTCCAGGTGACCAGCGCGGTCATCGGTACCGTGGGGGTTGGGCTGGCAGCAGCGGATATGGCCCATGGCCGCTACCCGATACCAGCGCCCGCCGTACTCGAGATTGCGAGTCGGGCTGGGCTCACGGTCGAGGTGAGGCCCGGTCCCGAGGCTACAACGCCGACGGGAGCAGCGTTGCTCGGTGCGCTGGCACGCTTCGGTGGCAGCATCTCGGCGGCAGGCCTGCTACGCGGGGTGGGCTACGGAGCCGGGGCGCGCGACGATCCCGACCGCGCGAACGTCCTCCAGGTGCTGGTGCTCGAGGAGACCCCAGACCAGAGCCCGGCCGAGGTCGACGTCTTGGAGGTGTGGCTCGACGACGCTTCCGGGGAGGATCTCGGCGGTTTCGTGGAGGAGGCACTCGAAGAAGGGGCCCTCGATGCGTGGCTGGTGGCTGGTCACGGCAAGAAGGGGCGTTTGGGTGTCGAGGTGCGCGTGCTCTGCCGCCCTTCGCAGCGCGACCGACTTCTCGACTGGATCCATCGGCGCACACTGAGCCCGGGCGTGCGCTGGCGCACGCAGTGGCGCAGCGAGCTTGGGACCTGGTCGATGACGGTCGACGTCGACGGCGTCCCCTGTCGGGTCAAGGTGAGCCCCGTCGGCGCCAAACCCGAGGACGACGACGTCCGGGTAGTGGCTCGCTCGCTGGGCTTGAGCCTGCACGAGGCACGAGCCCGTGCGCTCGTAGCCTGGTCAGCGCGGCAGGCTGCGGGTGGAGCGTTGGGTAAGGAGGGTGGCTAGTGGCATTGGATCCCGTGGTGGAGGCGGTGCTTGCCCAGCTGGTGGCGAGCGGTGCTGCGCGTCCGGTCTACGAGTTGCCTCTGGCGGAGGCTCGCGCTGGTCTCGACCTCGCTGGTTCGCTCGGATTCCCCCAGCCTCCTGAACCGATAGCCGTGCGCCAGGAGCGTATCGACCTTGGCGACCGCGTGCTCACCTCGGAGGTCGTCTGGGGGGCGGAGTCCCCGAGCGCGGCGGTCCTGTTCCTCCACGGCGGTGGTTTCGTCCTAGGGAGCCTGGCCGGCTACCAGGGTGTCGTGCGCCACTTGGCCCATCGCATTGGGGCGGTCGTCGTCGCGGTGGAGTACCGCCTCGCTCCCGAGCACCCCTTCCCTGCGGCCGTCGAGGACACGCTGGGATCGCTGCGCTGGCTACGGAAGTTCGCTCGGGACGCGGGCCTCGAGCGCCTCGGCGTGGCTGGTGACTCGGCAGGGGGCAACCTCGCCGCCGTCGCGTCGCTCGCGGCGGCTGAGCTCGGCATCGAGCTGGCCGCCGCGCTCGAGCTCTACCCTGCGACCGACTTCTCGGAGGACCTGCCCTCGCTGGCGCGCTTTGCCGAGGGCTTCTTCCTCACCGCTGCCGAGGCTCGCTGGTTCGCCGAGCAGTACCTCACCGGTCGGGAGGAGCTCATCGACGACTGGCGCGTCAGCCCGGTGCGAGCCGAGAACGTCGACGGCGTGCCGGTGAGCGTGGTCGCCACCGCCGGGTACGACCCGATCGGGGATGCAGGCCGTCGCTGGGCGGCCAGGCTTGCAGAGGCGAAGCCGCGTACGCTCGACCACTTCGACCTTGCGACGTGGCTCGGGCGTGCAGGGGTGGAGGTCGTGGGCTACGCCGCCGGGCGGGTGGTCGCGCTGGAGTTCCCGACGCTCATCCACGGCTTTGCCTCGATGGCTGGGGTGGTGCCTGCTGCCCTAGCTGCCAGCGACTTGGCATACGATCTCTTCGGCCAGTTGCTCGCAGGGCACGACGCGGCTGCGCCACGCTGAGCAGTTATTGCACGAGCCTCACAGTGAGATTGCTCGCGTCGAGGACAAGCTTCGTACCACCAGATGTCTTGTGTGGACCACCGAACAAATCGCTGGTCAGTAACAGCCTGACTCGTCCGGACGGCCGAACCAATTAACGCACCAGCTTGCTCGATGATCACGCTGGCAATCGTGCCGTAAGAGTTGCCCTGTCCCCGCCTTCACCTGCTCACTATGCTGGCAGTACCGGGCTATCAAGCAGGTTCATCGGAGGGACGATGAGGTGGGGATGAGTATGATTGGAGCGCCGACACCGTACGCCAGTTGGCTCCACTCAGGAGACACAGCTTGGCAGTTAACGGCCGCGACCTTGGTCGGCTTGATGAGCACTCCGGGGCTTGCCCTCCTCTATGCCGGGCTCGCCCCCAAGCGATGGGCTGTCAATACCATGACGATGGCCTTTAGCAGGTTTTCTATCGTCCTCATTGTGTGGCTTCTCTGGGGTTTCAATCTTGCTTTCGGCAACCCCATCCACCTGGGATCGGGCCTTGGGGATCGTTTCTCGGGCATCCGAGCTCGGTAGCGGGTGCTGGGACGGAGGAGGCTCAAGCGTCGATTCCGCTCGTCAGCGGCATCGGTGCGATGCCAGACTTTCGCTTCCCTCAAGCTGCACTCGTGTACTTCCAGTTCGTGTTTGCTGCGATCACGCCACTGCTCTTCCTCGGCTCGATCTGGGGAAGATTCAATCTGTATGCGTGGTTGATCTTCGTGCCGTTGTGATCGACGCTGGTGTACAGCCTGGAAGCCTTTCTCTTGTGGAGAGGGGGTTTACTTGCCCAACACGGTGCAGATGACTACGCAGGTGGGTACGTCATCCATCTCTCGGCCGGGGTTTCTGGATTCGTTGCCGCCGCGGTGATTGGCCCACGGCTCGCACGAGACTGCATGAATACTCGACCCCATAACCTAGCCTAGCTTGCGCTCGGTGCGGGGATTCTCTAGCTGGGGTGGAACGGCTTCAACGGCGGGGATCCGTACTTCGCCGGTGCTGATGCGGCGGCTGCGGTGCTGAACACGAACGTGGCGACCGCTGCTGCGCTGCGGACCTGGCTGTTCATGGACATGTCCTCGTGGAGCGTGCGCAAGCCGACGTTCGCCGGTGCAGTCAACGCCTTAGTGGTTGGGTTGGTCGCGCGATCACACCCGCCGCAGGCTATGTCGACGGCTACGGAGCGCTCGCGATCGGCGTGATCTCGTCGTTCGTTGTGTGGCTCTCCTTCACGAAGCTGTCGCAGCGGTGGATCTTCAAGAAGGTCGACGACGCGTTCGGCGTGGTCCACACCCATGGCGTCGCGGGATTGCTTGGTGGCGTGCTCACCGGCGTCTTCGCGGACCCGGCCATGGTGGAGTACCTTGGCACCAAGAAGACTGCTTCAGTGGCGGTCACCGGCCTGCTCTACGGCCATCCCGGCCAGGTGCTCATCCAGATCGAGGCTGCGGGGATGGTGATCGCGATCTCGGCCATTGGTACGTTCGTGCTGCTGAAGCTCATTGGTCTCGTGGTGCCGCTTCGCTACGACGATCGGACGCTCCATGAGGGGGATCTCGCGATCCACGACGAGGAGATCCACACCACCGAGGTGGAAGAGGAGCTGGACGAGGCGCTGGATGACGTCCTCGCTCCGGCTCGAGCAGTGCCTCGCGGTGCTGCCGACGACGGCCTTGAGAGCAGCGAGCTTCGCGCCGTCAACACCGAGCGCAACCTACCCGCGCCAGCTCTCGAGACCAACGGCTAGGAGGGTGCCTCGACCCCGAACTAACGAGTCGCCAATCCCCCATCCTGGCGAACCTGCATCGCGGACGGCTCCAGGTGAACTGTCCGCGATGCGCTGTGTGCCAGCGCGTCGAGAGTACTGATGGGCTGTCGTGCTTCTGGGGGACATTGGTGGCTTTGGGGTGGCAGGTGCGAGCTGAGGTGGCCGCACCCGGGCGACGATGCGGCTCTGTAGGCGCCTTAGCCGGAGTTCTTCTGGACCGCTGCGATCGCGCTGATGGAGCGTAGCACGAGGGTCAGATCCTCGGGTCGCTGGTCGCTGCGCCAGCGGGCGAGCAGCTCCACCTGGAGAGGGTTCAAGACCCGTAGCATGCGGTTGCGGACCTTGAGGGAGTCGGCGAGCTGCGGGCTCCAGGCTAGGAGGGCGCGCTGCTGGGTGGCCCGCAGCGTCTCCGTGACGGCGAGCTCGTGTTCCTCGTTCACCAGGGCGAAGATGGCCTCGGCTGTCGGCGGGTCTGAGGCGAGCGCGAGGTAGCGACGAGCCAAGCCCATGTCCGCCTTGGCCAAGGCGATCTGCACGTTGTCGAGCATGGCGGCGATGAACGGCCAGGTGGAGCGGGCCTCGCGCAGTGCTGACTCGCCGAGCTGCTCCCTGGCTGCCGCGAGCCCACTGCCGATGCCGAACCAGGCCGGCAGCGTGTGGCGCGACTGCGCCCAGGCAAAGACCCACGGTATCGCCCGGATGGTGCCGAGTCCCTGGGATGAAGCGTGCCGTCGTGCGGGGCGCGAGCCGATGCGCAGCTGTGTGAGCTCGGGGAACGGTGTCACAGAGCGGAAGTAGTCCTCGAAGCCCGCGTGGGTCGTGAGGCTGCGATAGCGTGCCTCAGCGGCGTCGGCGAGCACTCGGGCAACTTCGACGGCGCGCTCACTGGGCGGGGGTGCGGGCTCGATGCTACCGAAGGCACCGAGGGCCGCGAGCAGCGTCGTGGCTGCGCGTTCGCTGGTGGGGTAGCGGTACGAGATGGTCTCGCCCTGCTCCGTGATGCGGATGGTGCCACGTACCGCGCTCGCGGGGTGGGCTCGTGCAACCTGGGCCAGCGGACCGCCGCCTCGGCCCACGGTGCCCCCGCGACCATGGAAGAGCTCGATACGCACGCCGTGGCGCTCCCCAAGGCGCACCAGCCCCTCCTGGGCGTGGTAGAGCGCAAGGGCGGAGGCGGCCATGCCCCCGTCCTTCGTAGAATCCGAGTAGCCGAGCATCACCTCCTGGCGCCCGCCTCGAGCATCGAGGTGGGCTCGGTAGGGTGCGAGCTCGAGGAGTTCGTCCATGACCTGCTCGAGGCGCTTGAGGTCGCGGATGGTCTCGAAGAGGGGAGTGATCTCGAGGTCGGGGAGGCCGAGGGCCCGTGCAAGCAGGAGCACGGCGACCACATCCGTGGCGTGGTGGGTCATCGAGATGACGTAGGAACCGAGCGCCTCGCGTCCGAGCTCGGCGGTGACGGTCGCGAGGGTGTCGAAGAGGGCGACGAGGTCCGCGACGAGGGCGGACCGGGGTGTGCGCGGGCGCGGGGGGTCATCCAGGCACGCCACGAGCATCGCGAGGCGCTCGCTCCCCGGTGCGGCGAGGTAGCCCGCAAGCCGTGGATCGTGGCCGAAGAGCTCCTCCACGGCGTCGTGGTGCACCGTGGACTCCTGACGGATGTCGAGAGAAGCAAGGTGGACGCCGAAGGTCGAGGCCTGCCAGAGGAGGTCCTGGATCGGTCCGAACGCCAGTGCCTCGTCGCCATGGTTTGCGAGCGAGTCGCGCACCAGTCGCAGCGCCCGTTCGAGCTGCGGGCGTCCGAGCGGTGCGACGTCGAGCGCCTCCGGTTCGTTGCGGAGGCGCCGCAGCTCGTTGTCGATGCGGGCGAGCAGGTAGTAGAGCTTCTGGCGGTACGGCTCGTCGGCGTAGTGGGAGCGGACGAAGGGAGCGAGGTGGACGAAGTCCTGCTCGTCCTCGACGATCGACTCAAGGAGCGCCGGGCTCACGGTTGCGAAGTGCGTCGAGTGGGTGAGGCGGCGCTTGACCTCGTCGAGGCGGTGGCGGAATGCTTCGAGGCACGCGGTGGCGTTGGCGACGAAGGCTGCCTTGGTGACCTCGGCGGTGACGTACGGATTGCCGTCGCGGTCGCCGCCGATCCAGGAACCGATGCGGATCAGGGTGCCGATCTCGTCCGGGTGCACGCCGAGCGCCTGCACGAGGCGCCGGTAGACCCTGGGCACCGCGTCGAAGAGGCTGCTCGTCAGGTAGAAGATCCCGGTGTGGACCTCGTCGCTGACCTCGAGGCGGCGTGAGCGCAGCTCCTCGGTGAACCACAGCAGCCGCAGGTCAGACGGGTCGACGTTGCCGGGATCGCGCGCGATGCGCTGGAGAGTGTGGAGAATGGTCCGACGCTTGGTCTCGGTCGGGTGCGCCGTCAGCACGGGGGTCAGTTGGATGCGACCAATGGCCAGCGGAGCGCGCTCGGCGAGGTCCTCGGTCTCGTCGGCACCCTCGGCCACGTTGAGGACGTTGAAGATGACGCTCGCGAGCCGCAGCACGCTCGTGACCTCATCGTCTCCCAGGGTGGCGGCGAGCGTGGTGGTGCTGGCGTGACCCTCGAGGGCGGTTCGCACCGCGGCGCCTGCGCGCTCGGGCACCAGCCGCCACAGCTCCTCGAGCGGGAGCGACCAGAGATACTCGCTCGTCGGCGGCAGCCCGTCCTCCCAACGTCTAGTCCCAACCGGGGGCTCGGGCGGCCAGCTGGCCGCCCGAGCACGCGGAGGAGGTGGGATTCGAACCCACGGTGGGTTGCCCCACACGCGACTTCCAATCGCGCCGATTCGGCCGCTCTCGCACCCCTCCCCACCGGCCCCGACGTCGCGGGGACCAGCGTGTGATAGCCTAGGACTCGTCCTCGCCGTCGCCGACGCCCCTGGGCTCGGCGGCACCGGCGGGAGCGCGGAAGTCGGGCCCCACGCGGCGGGACCCCGTGAACCGGGTCAGGGCCGGGAGGCAGCAGCCCTCAGCGGAGGCTTCCGGGTGCCGTGGTCAGCCTGGCTTCCGCGCTGCGCCGGTGTGGCGAGCTAGGATGCCCCACGTGCCCGAGGCGTACCAGTCGCTGTACCGACGCTTCCGGCCCCAGCGCTTCGGTGAGCTCAGGGGGCAGGAGCGGGTTGCGGAGGCGCTGCGGCGCGCCGTGGCGAGCGGGCAGGTGTCGCACGCCTACCTCTTCTCGGGTCCTCGCGGTACCGGCAAGACCTCCACCGCACGGATCCTCGCCAAGGCGCTCAACTGCGAGGCCCCCATCGACGGGGAGCCGTGTCTGGTCTGCTCCTCCTGCATCGCGGTGGCCAACGGTGCCTCGGCGGACGTCGAGGAGCTCGACGCGGCGTCCAACTCCGGAGTCGACTCCATGCGTTGGATTACCCAGACCGTCCAGGCGGCGCCGGTGGGGCGCTGGAGGGTCTACATCATCGACGAAGTCCACATGCTGACGCAGGCCGCCTCGAACGCGCTCCTCAAGACGCTTGAGGAGCCGCCGGCCCACGTGGTGTTCATCTTGGCGACGACCAATCCTTCCAAGGTGTTGCCGACGGTGCGCTCGCGCACCCAGCACTTCGCGTTCCGGTTGCTCGACGACGCGGTGATCGACGCCCTCATCGACGACGTCGCCTGCGCGGTGGGTTCCTCCCTCGACGAGGAGGCCAAGGCCTACGTCCGGCGCCGCGGAGGGGGGTCCGCTCGCGACACCCTCTCCGTCCTCGAACAGGTCCTCGCGCTCGGAGGGGTGCCGAGCGACGGTGGCCAGGGTGCGGCGGCGCTGGCTGAGGCCATCGAGGCTCGCGACCTGGCTCGTGCCGTCGATGTGGTCTCGGAGGCCTTTGCTGCGGGCGTGGAGGCCAGCGAGCTCCTCGCCGACACCGTGGGTCGGCTCGCCGACCGCTTCGTGGAGCTTGCTCGCCAGGGTGCTCGCGGAGCCGAGTTGGCTCGCTACTCCCGGCCCTTGGAGGCGCTGGGGCGGTTGGGTGCGAGTCTGCGTGACGCCCTCGACCCCAGCGTCGTGGTGCTCGCAGGGATCGCGGAGGCGATCGCGCCCGACGAGCGCATTGCGGCGCTCGAGCGCGAGGTGCGCTCGTTGGCAGAGCGTCTTGCTGCGCTCGAGCGCGGGGCACTAGTGGTGGGTGTGCCGACGGCAGGGGCAGCGGGCACACTAAGCGCGGCACTGACGGAGACGGCCGAGGAGCCGCGAGTTCGTGCGGCGCCTGTCGGCTCGCCCACCCCGAGCACGGAGGCTCGCGTGCCGCCACCGGAACCCTCGGCGCTTGCGAGGATCCGACGCGGGCGCAGCGGTGCCGGCGCTGGGCCGCAGCGTACGGTGAGTGTGGCCGACGAGCCAGCGAGAGGCGAGCCGCCCGCCGAGGCGCCGCGCGCTGCGGCCGAACCCGAGGTCGCTGTCCCCGCGCTTGGGGTCGAGGAGCGGCGTCGGCGACTCCAGGCTGACTGGTACGACCGGGTGATCGAGCGCGCCCCCCGGGACCTCAGGGCGCTCCTCGAGCAGGTGCGGGTCGGGGTCCGTGACGGTGCCATCGTGCTGCTGTGCGACCAGCGGCCCGTCGGGGAGCGGCTCGCACCGCGCCTTGGGGAGGTCAGTGCCCTCCTCGATACGGCGCTCCTCGACGGGCCGCTCACCCTCGTCGTGGAGTCGGCTCCCGCCGAGACGGCGCCGACACCATCACCAGCCTCCGACAGGTCCGAGGAGCTCGATGGCGAGGACATCGCCGAGGACGTCGCCGAGGAGGCGGCGGCAGCGCCGGCGGTGGACCTGAGCGAGCCGGTGATCGAGACGAACCTGCGCTCCGTCTTCGGAGAGGTGCGGCGCCTGCGATGAGCTCGACGTTGCCAGCGTCCCTGGAGCGGCTCATCGACGAGTTGGGTCGTCTGCCCGGGATCGGACCCAAGTCCGCGCAGCGCATCGCGCTGGCGCTCGTCGCCCGGGGTCCCGAGGCCGCCAGGCGCCTTGCGGAGGCGGTCACCGGCGCCATCGAGGGCCTTCGACGCTGCGAGCGCTGCGGTCAGCTTGCCGACGAGCGCCTGTGTCCGATCTGTGCCGATGCAAGTCGCAACCAGCACATCGTGCTCGTGGTCGAGGGGGATCGGGACGTGTGGGCGTTCGAGCGGTCCCGGGGCTACCGCGGCACCTACCACGTCCTCGGAGGTGTCATCAGCCCCATGGATGGTGTCGGCCCCGAGGAGCTCGCCATCGCGTCGCTCCTGGCTCGTCTTGAGCACGAGCCCATCGAGGAGGTCGTGATCGCGACCGCACCGACCGTCGAGGGCGAGACGACGGCGACGTACCTGACCCGCATCCTCGCGGGCCGGGTACGCGTGTCGCGCTTGGCGACCGGGGTACCCGTCGGTGGCGACCTCGAGTATGTAGACGAGCTCACCCTGGCGCGAGCACTGGAGGGCCGTCACCCCGTGAGCGCGCCGCAGCCCGAGCCTTAGGAGCCTCGTGAACAAGCCCCCTCCCAGGGTGGCCTCTCAGGCCAGCGAGCTCCACGAGCACGAGCTCCTTCCTGGCCCGTCCTCTCCTCCGCCCTCACCCCTCCTCGCTCGTACCCTCTCCTGGAGGGCGAGGAGGTGAGGGCCTCTGCAGCGCTCAGGTGGCCAGCACCCAGCTGCCACCTGCCCGTGTGAGCCCCAGGCCAAGGAGCACCCGCAGGTTCCAGGTCGCACAGACGAGCTCGAGGTGCAGGCGGTTGCGCACGAGCCCTCGG
>Ga0080006_1123858_pt1 | contig 13322 bp, 12 predicted proteins | sample RS3BMetagenome_FD_69209 | JGI IMG/M metagenome (GOLD analysis project Ga0080006, IMG submission 69209) | Ferric oxide microbial mat and aquatic microbial communities from Rainbow Spring, Yellowstone National Park, USA - RS3B (SPADES... ...
ACAAATCAACGGGGGGTCAGAGCGTGATTCATCTCGCCCCTTGCGCAAATCAACGGGGGGTCAGGGCGTCATGAATGACGCCCCTACGAGAGCGCCGATTTCGATAGTTAAAATTCATTATTGCTTATGAAGGCGACCAGGCTACAGGTAGCTCGCTCGTGCCGAGCAGGCGGAAGGTGGCTTTGACCGAACCAAAGTAAAGTAGATCTCCATCGTGCAGCATTGCCGGTTTGAACGGAACCAGGGTCTTTTCTCCCAGGCGTATTCCATTGCGGCTCTTGAGGTCTTCGATGTAAAAGAAGGCCTTCTCAAGGTGAATGCGCGCATGCCGACGTGAGACACTGTGGGCAGAGTCGAAAGGTGTAAGGTCAATGTCAGGTTTAATGCCATGCTTGAGATCGCTTCTGCCGATGATCGCTATTTTCTCTTTGATTTCGAGGCGCTGCACCCTTCCCCCTTGCTGTTGAATCTCCAGAAAGGCGTAAGTCGTCGCGCTCTTCGGTTTCACGTCCCCGATGACCAGTCTGGTGCTAATAAGGGTCTGCTCACCCTCTGTCGCCTGTAAAGGCATAGCAGGTCTGGCTCTGAGCAAGGTCTGCTCGCTCTCTGTCACCTGCTGAGCCACAGTGGAGTCGAGTTTGAGTGGAGTCTGCTCGTCTTTTGCCATTTGCCGGGCCATCCTGGCTTTGATGTCGATGAGCGTCTGCTCCTCACCCTCTGTTTGTTGAGCAACGTCAGGTTTGGGCTTGAGCAGGGTCTTTTCATCGCCTGCCCGCTTCTGCTCCGTAGCGGGTGTAGCCGACAGGGTTTTCATAATTGCCATCAGGCTGGCCTCGCGTTCGGGTCGCAGCATCGGGTGGTCGGTTTCAAGCTCCGGCAAGGCCGAGAGAACGCGACCATTGCGGACAAAGAGTCTGCGCCAGTTGGAAGGGTCGAGAGGAATAAGTGCGTGACGTTGACGACGGGCCGCTTCAATCAGGTTGGCGCGCGCGTCGGCGTCGATGCCGCTGGCTTTCGTGAGCTTTTGAATGCGTTCCGCGCCGAAGTTGATGGGAGCAGCCTGACTGTATTCTGTCGCACTCACCTGCAACCAGGCGTGGGTATCTTCTTTGATGTGATCTGCCAGACGACGAATGGCTTCTGCCGGTGTGCTACCGGCATCCCGCTCCTGCCAGTATTGCAAGACGCGGAAGCTATGCCCGATCATACCTGTCATCGCCCCACCGCTGGTCAAGAAATGTCCATTGCCGAAGGTATCACCCGCGACGACGCCGTTGGGGGCAATCAGCGCGTCGTCGCCCACCCGCTCGACGAGACTGAACAAGACCGGGCCGTAGATCATCTGCACCTTCGTCAATTCTTGGGCCGGAATGTCAAGGGTCTCTGAGGCCTGTTTGATGTAATAGTCGTAGAGCAACTGCTGGTAGGCGGCGAAGAATTCGGGCGAAGCGGAATCGGTGTCCGGTGGCACCAGCCCGGCCTCGATGGGGTCGAAGGTCTGGAAATCTGGTACCTGCACCAGCACCCAGCCCACCTCTGGATCATTCTCGTGGCCCACCGCGATCTGGCGCACCCAGTATTCCCGGCCCTCGCGGTCGAAGGCCGAGGCGATGCGCCGTCGCAGGCGACCGCCGATCAGAACCTCGATCAGACCGGCTAAAAAGTCCGCCTGCGCCACTACAGGGCCGCGTCCGTCCCTATGATCGATCTTGACATCATGCTGCTGAAAGCCCAGGCGTTGGGCGTCGCTGCTGTGGAAGCCCTCGGCAATCATGAACAATTCGGGTATCCCCAGATCAATCACTGTACTCCCTGGCTCACGCACACGCACAAACTGCCCTTTAAAGTCGAATTCTTTGAGGGCCTCTATTCTGATACGCAGTCGGCCATCGGGCTGGCGAATGAAGCCATCACCCTCTGTCGGCACGACGCGATGATGCGTATACAGACGTACACGCGGTTTCTGCCCGCTCTCCCGGTCGAGTTGTTCGATACGCTCCAGATAGCGGCGCAGCAGTTTCTGGATAGAGGCCGCTTCGGCCTGGAAGGTAGAGGGGCCATCGAGAACCTCTACCATATTGGTGCGAATCTTTTGTGGGTCAGGATGATCCGGTGGAACAGGTGGGTCTAAGACGGTAATCACGCGGTTGGGCAGACCATCACGCCAGCGGTCGTCAATGAATTCGACGTGGTGAATGGTGCCCACGATATGCTGATCGATGTCGAAACCGTCGATGATTTCGTCGGCAACAATATCGCCGGCTCTAGTAGAGGGACTGTAGAAGCATTCCGCGAGACGGAAGAGCTGTCCGTTGCCCCGACGCGGGATGCGCGCCTCGCCGTAGCGTTCCAGCATCAGTTGGTCAATAAGACCAAACTGGTGATACAGGTCTTCACGAATGTTCCAGTGGACGCCGAGAAAGGGATCGCCGCGCATCTCGACGCCGACCGCCTGACGGCCCATGACCACTGTCCACAACATGGCCATCATATTCGTCCCGCCCAGCCCCAGGGCCAGAAAATCGGGGTTGATGATGCTTTCGTCTGTTCTAGTCATAAGCGTGTTACCCTCCTCACGCTGTTTCCCTGCTCAGAGTTCCTGATCGATGCTCACCTGCTACTTCTCTCATTATAGACGGTAGACAAAGTTATTTTTTGGGCCGCAGTTAAGAAACCGTTAAGGATGTAGGACTTTAGTGTGAATTTCTTCCTGCTTTCCCTCAAAAAATTGACGAACTCCTGTGTATTCAAGTACAGTCAATAACGCAAGACACAAATTCGCCTAGCAATGAGGTAGGATATGCTACGACAACCGCTGCCAGCATTTCAACCCGATGATAACGTTGAAGTCACTGAACAGCAGTTCTATAATACCACTACTCTCTGGCCTGTATGGGCAGACAGAGGCTTCACGGCGCGGCAAAGTATGACCGAACCACTCTCGACGGAGCCGTTGACCGCTCAGACATCAGCGTTGCCGCAGTCATTAGAGCCACAAACGGCGCAGGTGCCAGTTATTTCAGGCCCGTTGCACGATGTTGCGACGACGCAATCCCTGATCACAGCTTTGCAATCGACGATCCAGCCAGCGACGCCCAGAAACAAGGTCGTCGTGATTCCCGCCGAGAAGAAACGCGCAAAGACCGCTCCATTGCCAACAACAAAGCGTTTATCGCCCCGCGTGCGCCTGATCGTTACTCTCAGCTCGCTCGTTGCGGTGCTGCTCATCACACTGCTCTCGCTAACGCCCATCAGTAACGCGCAGGGGAACACGACACTGGCCTCGAATGTGATTCAGTGGGTGCAACAGCAGCAGACGCAGCTCAATATTCTAGCGCATACGCTGCCGGTCGTTAATCAGGCCCCTGCTGTCACGCCAGCTCCGCCGCCTGCCACATTGCCGCAGAGCCAGTATGTGGCGATTGCGCAGCAAGACGCTATCGCCGTCGGTATCTCGCCAGTATATTTTGTGCGTCAGATCAACCAGGAGAGCGGTTTTAATCCCTATGCCGTTTCGCCTGCCGGGGCCGAAGGCATCGCCCAGTTCGAGCCAGGCACCGCTGCCGGTCTGGGCATCGATCCGTTTAATCCGATTCAGGCGCTGAACGCGGCGGCCCACTTGATGGCCTCCTACGCCAATCAGTATGGTGGCAACTACGCGATGGCTCTGGCCGCTTATAACGCCGGTAGCGGTACCGTCCAATATGCCATTAACACCTGTGGAGCGGCCAACTGGATGAACTGTCTACCGCCAGAAACACGTAACTATATTTACGTTATCATGGGTGTCTAAAATAAATGTATGTATGATGAACATAATCCGCAGGAGCGTGATCTACCATGCCCCTGCGGATTATTGGGCGAGAATGAGTCTCGCCTGTAAGCGTTGATTGCCACATCCCCTCCCCACCGTTTACGCCTGTTTACGCTGGAGCCTTCCTGGCGAAAGCCAGGCAAACAAGAGCGAGAGGCGCGAAGAGAAACCGAGCATCAATACCAATACTCCACTGAGCAGACAGATTGCACTGCCAAAGGCCAGTGTCTGTTGCGCACCTATGCCTTGCGCGACCCAGCCCGCCAATAGATTGCCAAAAGGGGCAAGACCGTTGACAATCAAAATCCAGATGCTCAGGACGCGCCCGCGCATCTCTGGCGGTGTCTGACTCTGAATGGTAGTGTTTGTGACCGTCATCGACATAACGGTACATCCACCGGTCACAACTAAGAGCAGCAGCGCCAGATTCAGGTTGCCCGTCATCGTGAAGGTGATGCAGGCTGCCCCGCCAAGAATACAGTAGGTGAGCAGCAGACGGCGACTGTACCTCGGCCCCATGCGCTCGCTGATCAAAACAACGATAATCGAACCGATCAGCGCGCCGATGCCTGCCGCCGCGTTCAACATGCCCAGGCCTGTTGCGCCAATGCGGAAGATATTGCCCGCGAAAATCGGCAGCAGGGTCGCGTAGGGGAAGACAAAGAAAGCGATCATAAATTGCAACAGCAGGATAACCTGTAAGAAGGGTCGAGCCTTCACATACAGGAGACCGTCGCGTAACCCCTGGAGCAACCCTGGTGCCTGCTCCTTCTCAACTGTTTCGCTCTGCTGCGTCTGCGGGTTCATGAAGAACAATGGAATAATGACGGCCAGATAGCTCAAGGCATTCAGGTAGTACGAACCGGCAATGCCAAGCAGGCCCACCGAGAGGCCACCGATGGCCGGGCCAATGACGCGCGAGAGGTTGAATTGCATCGAATTCAGCGCGATACCCTGCTTCAGTTCGTCGGGCGGCACCAGATCGCCGATGAAGGTCTGCCAGGCCGGAAAGCCGACCGAACTGAAGATGCCGTTGATGAGTGCCATCAGGATGATCTGCCATACGGTAATAATGTGGAGCGTTGTAAAAATACCTAACAGCAGCGCCGTGAGCATGTAGATGGTCTGGGTCAGAATCAGCAGGAAGCGCCGATTCAGGCGATCCGAGATGACACCGCCGATCAATGACAGAGCGATGTTCGGTACCAGCGCGGCAAAGGTGACGAGGCCGAGCAAGAAGGCCGAGTTGGTCAGTTGCAGAACCTGCCAGCCCTGCCCGACGTTCTGAATCCAGAAGCCGATGCTGGAAAGAAAAGCGCCGGTCCAAAAAATGCCAAAGTTGCGGTTGGTTAATGGATGTAATGAGTGCAGGAAAGCAAACGAGTGCCTGCGCGATGAGATTGGAAGAGCCATAGTGATCCTTACTAACTAGTCCCCACAAGATTAAGAGTTGCTTCCCAGGGGTGGTCACAAAATCGCCCCTGGCGTCTCTCCTAATGGTAATGAGTATCCCCCAGTTTTGGGAATATATATAAGACCCTTCCAGGCTAAGGCTGAGTCACACAATATGATGTGAAAAGTAACTATAAAAAGTGAAGTGAAAATGTACAATTTTAATCTTGCGCAAAGAGCCAGAGAGCGTAACGCTGAATGCCCTTGCCCAAAGCCTTAGAGAGCCAGTGATGCTCATCTATATAGTCCAACCCGCTCAAGGGGTCAGTGTCTTGCCCCGTGTAGCCCTTGTTCGTCCCCGTCTGGCCCGCGTGATACTGCACAAAGCCAAAGGGGCCATAGCCTATGTAACCGGCTACGGTTGCTGCACCCGCCTGAGTGGTGATGGCGGTGCGTACACTGCCCAGGTCATCGGTCAGCACGAACTCCAGCGCCGTGCTGTTCAGTTCGCCTACCAAACAGTGTAGTACGCCAGGTGATACTGAGCTTCCCCTCATTCACTTCGCGCTTTGAGCTGCAGAAGTAATTCAGTAACATACTGCACGTTGGAAATACCCACAAAGCTTCCTGGTAGCACAATATTGGCCCCATACCGACCAGGCCTCATCTGGCGGGGAGTACTAAAGATGATGATACCAGAACCATCAGGACGAGTAATACTTTCCAGTTGGCCAATTTCTTGTGGAAAATATTCCAGGACAACAGGATGAGAACCTGGCGGAGTGACAATGATAAGGATGCGAGCATTAGTAATGGCATAAAGAGTTCTTTTATAATATCTTGGCATATTGCCTATAAAGGAGAACAAATAATTTGGAAGTATAGCAAGAAAGCTTCCTAGCAAAAAGAAAGGGAAATATCTTATGATGTTTCCTACCTCTTCTATATATAAAAATCTTAAAAAATATAAAAATAAAACCAATGCAAGAAATACAAAAATACTACTAATAATAGTGTTAGTTATCAAAATAATCCATCGGTTCAACGTCATAGGCTTCTTTATATATCGTATCTTTGGCCGTTCCCACCACAAAAGCTGTTCATCCGTGCGAAGCAAGCCTTGTATAGTGTGTTGCGCTAAATCAAGCTGATTCATTTCTAAATTGCTCCTTTTGCAGTTATAGTTTGGAATGATCTTCTGTTAGTATGTGGAAAATCTCTATAGCTTTTTTAGAATAATGCGGTTCGTCCCGCTTCGATTAAGAGAGCTAGGTATAAAGTTTGTACCTAACTCTCTTATCAGTAACTTATATAGATACCGATTTCTTTACAAAGAGGTATCTATTTAGTGTGGGATTTTGAGTCGTTCTCCTGGGAAGATTAGGTTGGGATTGCTCCCAATCACCCCTCTATTCGCTTGATAAATTCGTTGCCATTCCAGACCCGATCCATAGAACCTCGCTGCAATGCTCCACAGAGTATCACCTGATGCAACAGTATAGGATATCCAGCTTGGTGCCGTTGTGGGATGCGATGCTGGGTTTGATCTGCTAGGAGGTGAAGGCTGAGTGTTCGTCGGAGCCGAGTAACCAATCGTTTTCGTGGGCGGTGAGTAGTTGACAGGTGACGAAGTAGGATTTTTAGGCAATGGGTTCCCTTGTGGAGGCTGTTGCGAGTTGCTGTTCTGTTGCCTGGGTGAGGGGCCTGGTGTGCAAGATATAGAACAACTTCCCCCAGTAAGCCCTCCCAATACTGTTGATCCAAAGCCTGAGAAAAAATCTCCTATTCCTGCTATACCAAATGTTTTTGTCACAAGGCCAAGCGACCAGGTACCAATGAGTCCTGCTGATATACCACCAACATAGGCACTTCCCCATATTTCGTTTGGAGTGATTTGCCTATGAAATACCACATTATCTGTAACCGCTGTTGTAGCTACACCAGCTAGTGCGCCACCGGCTGTAGCTCCCGCTGTAGCCCATATACTGGCAGTACTAGCAGCAAGAGCATCAGCAACACCAACACCTATTACATCGCCTGTTATAATAGCAGCCCCTGCTCCAACGACTAAGGGTGCTGCTACTACAACACCAACTACTAATGCCGTTACCGTTACTACAGCTAATGCTGTTAGCAAGGTATCGTTCCATCCCCAGTGCCCTATCGGATCCGTCACTGTCTCCGGGTTGTTGCCCACGTAGGCATAGGGGTCAAAGCCCTTCAGGTTGCTCTGCACCGTGTCCGCCGACAGGAACAGCCCCACCACCGGGTCATAGTAGCGTGCGACATAATAGTCCAGCCCACTCAATAGATCATTGTACTGCCCCGTGTAGCCCTTGTTCGTCCCCGTTTGCCCCGCGTGATACTGCACAAAGCCAAAGGGGCCATAACCCATGTAGCCCACGACCGTCGCTGTCCCCGCCTGGTTGGTGATGGCAGCACGCACACTGCCCAGGTCATCGGTCAGCACGAACTCCATCGACGTGCTGTTCAGTTCGCCTACCAAACAGTGTAATACCTTGGTGATACTGAGATTCCCTTCAGATGCCAGAACCATTACGAGGGTCCCTCCAAAGCTCTTCGTTGGTGGTAGAAAAGGTGGTGCAGGCATCTGGCTACTTATTCACTTCATTCAAGACGCGAAGAGAATGCGGCAAAGGCCCGGCTATCTCTTCAAAACGCCGAAGTTTTTATTACACTTCTTTCCGCTCATCGTTCGTAAAGACAAACCGGATCGGCGTACCAGGGGGAAGATGGGCGAGTTGCCGTGCCAGGTCGCGGTAAAGATACCACAACTCGCGCATGGGGACGACGCGACGGGAGCGTTGGATCATAGGCAAGTCCTTTTGTAAAAACAGAAAAGGGTAGATCGATAGACCTTGATCACCACTCAACATAGCAAGGTCTTGTTCCCAATGAGGCCAACGCACGTTCTCATAGAACAAATCCAGGTTACCGGAGAGTGCCCATTGCAAGAAACCGCTATACGTTTTCTTGGCATCTTCCTATCGGAGTGTATCAGGGGCAAAGTAGAACACGTTGCCCAATGTGCCTGCAAATGCACCTCCATTGAGTGCGTAGAAACCACCAACGACATCGTGGGCAATGAGCAGTGCATCGTTCAGCCTATCCTCTGCTGGCATATGTTCAGGGCTATTCCACGTCTGCAATGTCCCTTGCATCCGTTGATGTCCTGAGCCAAGAATACGCAGCCAGCCATGATCGATGAACATACCACCGGTTTCCAGGGCTACCGCTCCCAGTGGAGAACGGGTCGTCACTTGCAAATAGACCAACGTGGCTTCACTGCGCTCTCGTTGTGCAGGCAGTACCTCCACATGATTGCGGGCATTCCTGATCCATTCCTGCACGAGTGGCCAGGCCGGGTCTACTGTGTTGATTAAGTCTCTCAAGGTGCGTATCTGCATATCCTAATCACCTATCTTTCTTCTATTACTTCAGAAGCCATTTTTATGTAAATTCTTGAGGCCGAGCAAACAAGAATTTTTGACTTTGTAATCTCCCTTCCTTCTTTAAAATATATTTTCCCGACCGTAAGTCATCGGCAAAAGTTGCTAGCAGTGACAAAAACGTGGGAGCTATCCATCTACTGCCCAACTCGTGGTCGAAACGAAAAATCTGACCAGAGTGGGTTCCCTCTGCCTCAACACACAAAAGATTCCCACTCCCGTCATACGCAATGGGAATCCAGGAAGGATGCCACCACCAGATTTCCCTCTCTTTGTCCTCAACGTCACTTTCTTCTTGTTGGAAAGACTTTAGCACATCAGCTTGAATATGCTGCTGCTGGATAATATTTTCTATATCCAAAATCTGCCATATATCAGCAAAAATATCCCTGGTTCCATTATGGACAAGAAGTGATTCTTTGACATCGTCTGGAATTTGGTATCCTAGTTTCTTTTCTAACTGATGAATATCTTCTTTTGTTGCTCCTGGATTCAAATTCCTCATCGCTTCTGGAGCGTGTAACTTGAGCCAATCTTCAATGTGTTCCCATGTTTCACGAATATTTCGCATATTCTACCTTTCTTTCAAAAAAGCTATTAACTTGACTGATAAAATAAACAAACAAAAAGCTTAAAAATCCCGTAGAAAGTTGACTTCTCTTTATTATAGCATATCTCCAAGCACTAGATGACTACAATATCTAGCGGCCCTCTAAAAAGCTCTTCTCCCTAGCCTTGACCACTATCTGACTGTATTTCATGCAAGGATTTGGATTAAAGCTATCCTCGTCAAAAAGAGCTTTCTTTTCTCCAATAATTATTAGCACTTTCATCTACCAAACGCAATCACTATTTAGAATGTATTTGGTAGATGAAAGCAATTAGGAGGCAGAAGTCCTAGAAAAGCCACTCATCAATAATGATTATTCGGAAGGCATCCCCTGGGCTTAAACCTTCGAGTTGACGCTGTATAAAGCTTCCTGCCCCTCTATTATCAGAGGGATTAATGTATCTGATGTCTGCACCAGCCCCTCCCTCTTGGGTCATTGCCATAGGGTATTCATCACGATCCAAACCAGGCTTAATGGGGTAGTCTTGCAACGAGGTAGCTCTATTCGCATCTGCTAAGTCTGGAGCATAATGTAGAATACTGGGTTGACCCGATGCTATTGCATCCTCTATATGTTGTGCAGTTTCTGGGTATCTATTCCTGGGTAGAAAAACCTCGAATGGATTCTCATTAGTACCTACTAGATCTAAGCTTGCCCCTTCTTCAACTAGCGAATCGCCCATAACCCCCACTGCATCATCCTCTGGCCCCCCAAGGATCATCGCCAGTTGCAGGGCGTTGTTGACGTTCTTGAGCGCGAAGGCCCCGACCGCTTTGACCTTGTCCGTCGTGGTCGCCTTGGGATTGGTCAACGTGCTATGCAGTGTGTCCCAGCCAGTCACATGGGCGAACTTGGCCCCTGGACTGTTGTTGGGATCGGTTAAGGGGTTGTAGGCGGGTATATGTCTTTGCGGCAGCGTGACGACCTGCGTCTGGATGCCATAGGGGGCAGGCAGATAGTCATTAATCACCATGTTGCCATTGGGTAAGATCCATGCTTGCGATTCGGTAGTGACTGAACCTGTACCGGCCCACGCTCCGTAGTTGTACCCGGCCTGGGTGGTGTAGCGTTGCCCACTGGGATCGTTCAAGGTCTCCGGGTTGTTGCCCACGTAGGCATACGGATCAAAGCCCTTGAGGTTGCTCTGCACCGTGTCCGCCGACAGGAACAGCCCCACCACCGGGTCATAGTAGCGTGCCACGTAGTAATCCAGCCCACTCAAGGGATCGGTGTACTGGCCCGTGTAGCCCTTGTTGGTGCCCGTTTGGCCCGCGTGATATTGTAGGAAGCCAAAGGGGCCATCGCCCATGGAACCGGCTACGGTTGCTGCACCCGCCTGTCAATCGACTAGCTCTTGTGGGTGTACCGAAAAGAATTCAACATACTTTAACTATAAAAATACAAATAAACATCATGTTATTTTTTCACGTATTTTTTGTACATTAGTCGCCAGAGCATAAGTTTCTGTTGCCACTCCGATTTTCTTCGCATGATACTCTTGTAGCATTGTTTCGCCTGCCATATACAAGATATGACAAAGATCACTATATGACAGTATAATTGGTGGTAGTATGTCTAGCGGTTCTGGTATATATCTTCGTAAAAAGTTAATATTACAGATGTTATTTTCTTGAACCTGTAACAGGCAGTAATAATGATTACTTAATCCTAATGGGACTATTATCTTTTTATCCTTTTGCTGTACTAATTGCAAAACACTGTTTATCATATCGGATAGAATAATGGCTGGTAATGTCTTCCACCTTGTACAGGGGAAATCCCCGGCCTCTGTGTGAAGATAAAATATGCCCTCGACAGCATATTTTTTCGGGCCTGCTAGCCATTCTGTATCTGCAAGAATCCATTGAACCTCTAACATAATTCCTCCTCTTTAATATTCAAAAGATATATGTATCAGTCTGTGCATAATCTGACACTAAAAACCGGTTAGAGGTAACTCAAATATCTTCTCTTCAGGCGTTCCATAGAGTACTACCGCCTGATTGTGGATAGCTTCAAAGGAATCATTGACGTAGAGAGAATACTGAGCCAAAATTTCTCCCCTCCAAGATAGAACTAACAGTGCCATATCAGAGAGAACTACTGCACAATGCTGATCAGGCGGTATAAGAAAAAACAATCTATTCCATATTTCTTCCTCATCACGATCAATATTTATTACTTGTAATATTTTTATTTCTTTTAAATCCAATATATATATTTTTCCACCGTATTCACTTCCGATAAACATAACATTTTCATTTTTATTTATACAATATATAAGATCAAGTTTCATATCTTCTATTTCTAATTCTTTCCATGTACTCAAATCTTTTAAATAAATTATTGTTTCCACTTCTTTTGATAATAATAATAACTGCTTTTCTTTGCCTAAAGATAACTTATAAGGCAAGCAACATATAGGTGTAGTACCAATCTGTATATCCATCACTCTCTCCTGATCAATTATTATTTAGAAAGATTCGGTAATATACCGAATCCTTCTAAACATAGTTCACAATACCCACTTCATGGTAAAAAACGACGTACTAGACCTGGTACAATAGATTCTATTGCACGGCTCATTACCGCTTCACCTGTAATAAGAGGTCTTCCCGTGTCTATAGCTGTCGCAGCTATTTCTAGATCTTGCTTGAGCCAGTCCCTGTTGTTTAACCGGCCCCAAAGACTCTAGGAATGCCAGGAGTGCTGCCTTCGTTTCTTCAGAACCAGCATCTGGTACGATACGGAGGCTATCAACAATGCCCGGCATATATCTGCCTTTTCTAGCCACGATATCAATCAATTCGTTTTTTACCGTCTGTGATATTACAGGTTCCTCTGTTGATAAGTCAAGTAGCCCAGCACTAATTATACGTTTGTAGTTAAGGACAGCGTTGGTATCAAGCAATACTTCGGTCTTATCAAGAGCGGTAGGCGCTAATGCTGCCAAACCATCTCCCCCAGCCCCCGCAGCATCGAACTCTGGGTCTCCAAGGATCATCGCCAGTTGCAGGGCGTTGTTGACGTTCTTGAGCGCGAAGGCTCCGACCGCTTTGACTTTGTCCGTCGTGGTCGCCCTGGGATTGGTCAGCGTGCTATGCAGCGTGTCCCAGCCAGTCACATGGGCGAACTTGGCCCCTGGACTGTTGTTGGGATCGGTTAAAGGGTTGTAGGCGGGTATATGTCTTTGCGGTGGCGTGACGACCTGCGTCTGGATGCCATAGGGGGCAGGCAGATAGTCATTGATCACCATGGTGTCATTGGGCAAGATCCATGCTTGCGATTCGGTGCTGACTGGTCCTATGCCTCCCCACGCTCCGTAGTTGTACCCGGTCTGGGTGGTGTAGCGTTGCCCACTGGGATCGTTCAAGGTCTCCGGGTTGTTGCCCACGTAGGCATAGGGGTCGAAGCCCTTCAGGTTACTCTGCACCGTGTCCGCCGACAGGAACAGGCCCACCACCGGATCATAGTAGCGTGCCACATAATAGTCCAGCCCACTCAACGGATCATTGTACTGGCCCGTGTAGCCCTTGTTCGTGCCCGTTTGCCCCGCGTGATACTGTAGGAACCCAAAGGGGCCATCGCCCATGTAGCCCACCACCGTCGCTGTCCCCGCCTGGTTGGTGATGGCGGTGCGTACACTGCCCAGGTCATCGGTCAGCACACACTCCATCGACGTGCCGAGCAGGACGCCAATGAGTTTCCCGGCGAAGGTATAGTAATAGGTGCCGGTACCGATAGGGTTGCCACTGCTGTCGTACTGATGCTCCTCCGTGCCGAAGGGGTAGGTGGTCAGGCTCGTGCCACTGCTGCTCGTCGTGCGCGTCAGCACACGCTGGCCGGAAGCATCGTAGACCGTCCACTCCTGGTTACTTCGGTAGAGAGTTACGCCTACAAGAACAGTCAAAAAAATCATACAGTAGCAGTAAATGCAGATAAATAAAAATTTAACATCATTGTTATGCTAGCGTCTCCTATGCTGGCGTAAGTCATAAAGTGGAAGTCCTGTGCGGGCAACTATGAGAGAAAGAA
>Ga0080006_1094555_pt1 | contig 13315 bp, 9 predicted proteins | sample RS3BMetagenome_FD_69209 | JGI IMG/M metagenome (GOLD analysis project Ga0080006, IMG submission 69209) | Ferric oxide microbial mat and aquatic microbial communities from Rainbow Spring, Yellowstone National Park, USA - RS3B (SPADES... ...
TTTTTCAGATGAAGCCTTATCAGGGCTGCTGCATATCTATGCTGATAAAAAAACAAAGGAAATAAACAAGCTATTCAAGTTCTTTGAAGAAATTGAAAGAATCATAAGAAGCTTTTAGGCTGCAATTTATAGGTCCTCTGGCCGCAATCGGGCCAGGGGAGCTATTTTCTTCTTTTTGGCCGGCCAGTTTAAAACCGGTCAGACCCGCTCAGGATCCTTCCTAGACCAGGGAGTAAACTCGAATAACATGGAATCCTTTTCTTAAGGCCCAGGGGAGTTTAATCGTCCTCTTGGAAAAAAAGGAATCCCCTTTACTATCCTATTTGATAAACAAAAAGGAGTAGACTCCTGATTCCTTTTTATTATTATATTATGAAAAAACCATTTTACTCCGTTTTTCTTTATTTTAAATTCCTAGATTTGCTTAGAATTACTGGGAAATGAGCCTATATACTGGGAAGAAGAATTTTTCTAAAATTCTAAAGTAATAACGATTAATATTCGGATAAATATTTGGATAAATGTTTGGCATAATGAAAAAGAAGAAGGAAACATATCGACAAAGATGGTTAAAGGAACATCCTGAAATTCATATTCATTTACCAAAAGATGTTCATGAGAAACTTCTTGAACTTGAGAATATACTAGGAAAGAATAAGAACGATATCGTTAAGGATCTAATAAATGGAGTTGTCATCAATTTCAATGAATTAAAAAATGAAATAATGAAAGAAATTGGTTATAAGATGCACAGTCTAGGTTATAATTCAGTGTTGCAGAAATTCGTAGAGTCTCCTGATCGTTTTTACGAGGAAATAAGAAACAAATATAAAATTGAGCCAATGCTCTTTTCATTTCCATGTTTCATATGCAAAAAGCCATTAATCTTCAGCCATGCAGATGAAGATGAAGATGACATAAAAATAATGATTCAAGAAGCACTTTTTCCTTATCGCCGTAGTCATTCTTGTTGTGAAGAAGTGAAAAGAGGAATGAGAGAATCGTGTGAACATATGGAATGAGCCAAAAAACAAAAAAGAAGGAATTAACTAGCCAGCAGGCCCCTCAGAGAGCTCCTAGCGGGCCAGAAAAAAAGGAGTATAAAGATGATTTTTACTTCGAGCTAAAAGGAAAAGCTGTGAACATTTTCAGCTCAAATGGTGAATTGATTAAAGGAATTATTCAAGATACTTCTAGATTCATGATAAAACTAGACGTAGGTGGAAAGATTATTTATTTGAACAAAGCATTCATTCAGAAAATTTCTTTAATTTAATACAAGGAAAGTTCCAAAATAGCAGCCTAGTAGTAAGAGCAGGAGGAAACCATTGCAAGTATGCTCATCTCATTCTTTACTCAAAGCCTGTTTAACCTGGTTCATTACTAACTACTATTATGTGTGTTTGGTAAATTGATGATCATGCTGCACACTCTAGCCGAAATAGAAAAAGCTGAAGCAATTAAGAAGCTAATAGAATTAAAAGGCTGGAATGTAAGTTTCGCAGCGCAACTATAGCTGCTAGAGTTTTAGGTATGAATGAAGTGTATCTCAAATATCCAAAATAAGTATAAAAAATTAATGATGTTTTTTATGAATGTCTTATTTGATATGTTTTATTGATTTAATCCTATGAATTAATTTTGTTGCACGATAATATGTTAGTGCTGCAATATACTCTTCTAAGCTTTGGTATATCTTCGGTTTGCTTCCTAATTCGATAACAATTATTTTCTTTGGCATTCCATTATTTTTTTCAAAATGCGTGCTTAAATGTGCGTGTGTTAATGTGTGTTTTCATTGTTTGTTTCAAAATGTGTGTTTGTTTGTGTATCCTGGTTTTTGAAAAAAGGGTCGGATTTTCAAAAAGTGGTACCACTTTTCAGCCAGAAAAATAACTTTGAAAAAGCGCGCATTAGTTAAATTCAAAAATACAGGGTTTAAGTAATTGCCGCATCATGATTCAGGTACATTGTTTAAAGCTTTTATGCATGATCAGTATTTAGCGGTATTTCCATGCTATTTTCTTCTTTTCGAATTCTCCAGGCGCCATCTTGTATAGTAGGTCCGCCACCTTTTGTCTAAGCTCGACCGCAAAATTCATTATAAGAGCTAATTCTTCTTTGTTTAATTCCTTATTTGGGAAAAGGATTTTAGCTAGACCTGATGCAATTCTATAAATTCCAATTTCATCCCTTATTGTAACTTTATCTAGTTCTATCATGGAGCGGATAAGTGGTGTAAAATCTAGCTTCCTTAATTCATGCAGGATCTCAGAAAAATAATCAACTGAGAATCCATAGTTCTTAGAGAGGTGCACTTCACTTTTCTTTATTTTTGGTAATTCCCATCCTGGAATTATTCCATGAATTCTATCAATGAATGCAGTATCATTCCTCATGCAATCTGGTAATACATAATTCACATCTTCAATGGGGACATAACCTGATACTTCAATGTTACCCATAAACACTAAAGAGCAAAGTGATGTTGCTTTCTTTGGTCCTCGTTCAAAATGTCCATCAACCATATAATCTTTTAACTTACCCATCATCTCCTCTGGGCGTGGGAAAGTTACCTTGCTAACTTCATCAAAAACTATACAGTCTTTCATGCCTATCTCACCTATAGTTCGTCTAGCAATATTATAGAATAGTTGTGCAGGTGTGACATGCCCACCAGAAATAATCCTAGTGTAAAAGGAAATGTTCCGATAAAAGTGTGTCTTACCTGTTGCTCTAGGACCAAACTCCATCAAGTTTATATTGTTCTCAACTAGAGGAATAAACCTGCTTATTAGAATCAGCTTTTGCCTTTGAGTATAAACTTCTGGGTTTAAGCCTATAGTATTTATAAGAACATCAATCCACTCATCTAACGTAAAGTGTTCTCTCTTCTCAATGAATTCTTCTAAATCTATATTCGTAATATGGAATGGTTGAAATTCCTCAATAAATACTGGAAGAGTTATTGGATTTCCATCATCATCCTTAATTGGATCAGAGTATTTTAGGCTTGCTAACCCCCATATTCCAGTTGAAAGAAGTTGCTCGTTCTCCTCAACAATCTTATCAGAGATCATAACGTTTGTAAGGTTTAAGGTGGGGATTATAGCTTTTCTTATTTCATGTTTTTCATCAACTTCTACCTTAATTTCATCTATTATTTTGCAAGGTAATTTCTTTATAATTATCCTATCTAAGATTCTATCCTTATCCTTCGGCTCTGGGTAAAGTGTGTTTACAAGTTCAATCACCTTCATCAATCTCTCACCAAAAACTACTGGATCACTTTCCTCCGAAATTCTAGTGAGAAGATGTTCTGAGACAAATTTGGGGACTCTTATAATGTCCTCCCTATTCGAGAGCCCTTTGTTAACAACAAAATCAGGGAAGTAATACTTCAATTTTGCATTCAGCTCATCCTGCTTAACCATATTAATCGCCTAAGAGTTCATCTAGACCTTTAATACCTGCTTTTTCGGACTTTTTACTTACCGATTTTACAAAAAGTGTTCTCTCCTCTTTAATGCTTCTCTCCTCCTTATTTACCTTAAAAGTAAGGATGATTTCTAGGGTATATTGGCCAGCTTTTAATTTTGGTAAAACAAACCCTAATGCTTTATCTTCACTCTTCCCAATGTTCCCAATTTTTTGATCAGTTAAGACTTTATCCCCTAATATTATTCTTATCCTTCCATCATCTAAGGGGAGGCTTAAATTATTAGAAACTTTAATGTTAAGCTCTTTCGACTCATTCTCATTAACTAATAAAGGTTCAACTGATACCTTCACACCTTCTTCACTAAGTAAAGTGATCTCTTCTTCACTCTCTTCCTCTTCAGAGATCTCTCCTTCTTTTAATATTGTTAAGCATTTTCTAATCTCTTCAAGTTCCTCATCAGTAATTCCATAAAGCTGCGCAACAGTCTTATCAATTTCTTCTTCGATCTTATTCAAATCCTCTTTTAGATCCTCTCTATTTTCCTCATAGATTTTCTTTGCTATTTCATGAGCCTTCTGTGAGAGTTGAGAAAGTCTTTGGTGAAGAAGATTTGTAGGAACAAACTTTGGAATCCTAATGTTAGCAGTTATATGAGTAGAGATGCCAGTCTCTATCACGTAAGAACCTACAAAAAGAGAAGTTATTGATGAATTTAGGATAGAGCAAAGGTAATGCGCTTCTTCCTCTTTCTCTATTGGAATTAACATAAGTTTTACATTAGGTATCATTAGCTTTTTTCCTAAGAATTTATCATCAATAGAGCTTATAACTGCGCATGTGAACTCTGTGGCTTTTCCCGTGATTGCACCGGCGATATTTTTCCAAACAACTTTATATGGAGCTAAAGAGGGGCTTGCATTAAAAATCCAATAGAATGGTGGCGCTATTTTCTCAGCTTTTTCAAACTTCTCATCTCTGTAGGGTGCTAATTTAGATTTATATGGCTCTCCTCCCCTTCTTACCAAATCTTGGACAAAATTTATTAGATAACTCCATGTTTTTGGATAGTTTAATTTCATTTTTTCATGAGGAAGAGTTTCGCCTTTTTCATTAACTGGGAGGAGAATGTAACCTAACTCTCGCGTAACATACCACTTCTTAACATCTCTTCCCTTTACTAATGGATAGATCAGTTCTTTTTCTACAACTTGTTTCACAATTTTCACAGTTTTCTTCTGTCCAGATAACGGCGGATTTGTAATTAATAGACCATCTGGAAGCTCAGAAATTATCTCGACCCAGTAAACTTGGTCTAATCCTGTATAAACACCTGCATGCGCTTTATACCAAGGACTATTACCAATCACTTTTTTAATTCCTTCATAAGCCTTCTCCGTTATTTGCATCCAAGGGCTTTCGGGTTTATCTTTTTCTATTTCTATTGGAATGAAAGCCATATTAAATTGCTTAGTTATTTTCTTAACCTCTTCTAATTCGGCTTCTTGATCAATTCCTTTCGCTCTTGGATTATGCCACACAATACAAGGAATTGGAAGCTCAGTCTTTCTAGATTTCTCAATAACAATCAGCGATGTTCTATTAACTGCGCCTTCGAAAGGATAGAGAGTTACTAAGTCATGAATCTTTAAGACTTTACATGGTACGTTCTCCTTTTCACTCAGCCAGTAGCCTCTCGCTAAGAATTCTCTAAATCCTGCTCCAGCCTGGGTTTTATATACTGTGAAGGGGATTAGAAAAGAGAGTCTCCCATCGGCTTTTGTAAATCTGTCTAAGCATCTTGCAACAAAGAGCATTGACATATCTCTTTTAACCTTTCCTAACCCCATTCCTTTCGTTCTTTTAAGTAGGCCGTAACGATCCCATAATTGCTTAGTATCATTCCTGTAAGATTCAGGCAGGTATTCCCAGTTGATCCATGGAGGATTACCAACAACATAATCAAATTCTCCAATAAGTAATGGAGCGAAGGAGTTCTTTAGAATCCTTGTCCAGATCTTATTTTTTCCCTCCCTTTCTAAAGAAAGCAGTTTTGAATAAAGGTTAACTAATGACATGAGAGAGTTTTCATTCAATCCATACTTTTGAATAAGATTTACAAAATCTTCCTTTGAATACTGATTTTTAATACAGAATTCAACCTTTTCAAGAATTGTTGATAACAGTCCTTTCTCAATCACTTCCTTAGGTATGCTAAATTCTCCTCCAACTGTCCTCAAATATATCTCTTCTGCAAATAAGCGGGATTTTTCTCCTACTGCTATAGAATCAGCGAGATATATTGGGAGTTCTATGCCCTCTCTTGGCCTATATCTGAGTAAATCTGCTAGCGCAATAATGTAATTTGCTTTTGCTGCAAGTACAGCTAAAGGATTTAGATCGATACCCTGCACATTCTTAATGATCTTCATTAATAGTTCTCTTTTATCAAGAAAATGTTCCTCGGCATGTTCCTTAATTCTTTTTATGGCAAGAACTAAGAAAGTCCCTGAACCGCATGCAGGATCTAGTAGTCTTTTATCAGGATTCCCATCATAACCAACTTCATTTAATAGAAGTTCTGCAAGCCAGTCTGGTGTGAAATATTCTCCGAGACTATGACGTATGTCTCTTGGAACTAAATTCTGATATAACCTCTTAAAGAGGTCTTTAACTCTTTCAGGCGATAACTCAACGGTCGCTGGTTCATAATCTAGTAGTTGTTTCACGATTCTATAAATAACTTCAGCGATTTCATCGTTCCACTCATCTATATACCAAGCAAAGTAATCGGCCTCTAGGAAATTCTTTATACCTGCTTCGGTGAAAATTCCTCCTTCCTCAAGATGTTTTATCTCTTCGAGTAACTCTCTTCTATTCTTCAGGTAAGCTTCTTCTAATCTTTTCAGGTATGAGCCTATTAGGCTGTCTGAAAAGAGGGTTACAATTTCAGATGTTAATAGTTTCATTAAAATTGTATAATAAGTATGAATACTGAACATTAGTTTTTCAACATCAGCGAGCTTACGATCCTTTAACCCATAATATTCTATTAAACCTTCCAATTTTTTTTTTGAATAGGCGCATACTTGTGAGAAAACTCTCTTCCAATCTTCGAAGAGTATTTGTGTTCTGGGTGAGTGAGGGTTAAGTAGAGCATTGTATAAAGTCAATATGGAGTTTTTGCTTATCTCACTTTCAGGCCCAAAATCCTCTAATAAGAATCTTGCCTCTATAGGTTTTCTTCTTAATCCCCTAATAGCCTCTAACAATCTTAGAATTGTTTGAGCATTAATCTCTAATGCCTCAGTCTCTTCCCATGCTCCTTTTCTAAATCTGATAAAAGCTATTTGGAAACCATCAATTATAACGCCAAAATATCTTCCATAGTACTCAGGAGTAGTAGCCTCATTTTTTATGTATTCTTTAACCTGTTCTTTCGCTTTCTCAAATTCTCTTTTAGTTTTTAGTTTTCCTGGGCTTTTAAACTCTAAAATAACCGTGCCGTATAAAGCATCTTTTCTTACACCAGAAACAACGCACCTTATGCCGGTTGCATATCTTTCATAAGCTGGTTTAATGTTCCATGACCTTAAAATGGGATCAAAAATTACCGCAAAATTAATCCTTAGCTCCTCTTCATTACTTGATTCTTGAGCTCTTTTCACTAATTCCTGAGCTATTTGAGAAACATTATACTCTTCAATATAACCGAAAGACACAATACTCTCATCCCCTAGGCTTTATTTTAATCGTGAATTCTGAAGTTTTACCCTTAGCACTCACGCCCGCATAATGATTGAATATATTTAGGAATTGATAGCTTATAAATCTCTCCATAAGCTACTTAAAAATAACCTAGGCACGATTCTTATACCTGATAACCGCCTATGAGTAAGTATTTGAGCGAATAATTTTTTGTTTTATCTTTTTCCGCATTTTTCGGAACCTTCAAAGGCTTCCAAAGTAGAAACCTTCAAAGGATTGCGAAAAATCTAAAAAATAAAATCGAACAAACTCTTGAACATTTTAGCACACGCTTTTATGCTACTTGCTGAGTAAGACTATGTCAACTAGAGTGAAAGGGAAGTAGGGGATAATGGTGACAATAGGGGATAACAGGGGGATGATGAGAAAGCAGTTCCTACCTGGCCACCGTTTATGTGATTTTGTCATGCCAAATTGATGACATAATTAGGATGCAGGTCTGAATTTACTCCCATGCCACCAGGATAAATGACTTTGAAGCTATCAGGGTAAACGCATCAATCCTGGTACCAGGTATTTTACCTTGTAATCACTTAAATTCACCCTCAAAAACAGACTTAACACCCTTAGCTCTAAAATAATTAGCCTTATCCTTAATGAGATGAAACAACTTATCGAACTCACTCGCATCACTAATGGCCATATCGAGCAAAAGCAATAATGTAAGATTAAATAAGTCCTGCTCAGAAAAACCATTCTTAAGCAAAATACGGAGCATCTTCTCCACCCTATGCATATCAACAGTCACACGCTCATCTTTCTGTCCCATCAGACATCACAACTACATATAGAATACTCACCATAAAAACACTATGCATTAACACAGTACACACTATTAAATAAAAATTTACGTTATAACAAAACTAAAAACTGCCTAACCATCATGTATACTAATACACCATATATTACATACTCACTAAGAATACTAACCTGATTATCAATCTAACAAACCCCATAAATTAGTGGCCAAAACTAAAATAGTAGAAATAAAAAGGTGATAGAATATATGGCCACATACACTACACTAATATATACTCTCTTATAAGTTATATAAAATTAACTAATATATGAAGAAAGTTAAGTGAAATTCTCATAGAAAGCATCTCATGAACACAAAAAGATAATCAGACAAAAGCCTACCAGGATACGAACAAGTTTATGAAGAAAAAAGTTTCGTTTATAAATATCTTCCACATATAGAATAGTAGAAATAAAAAGGTGATAGAATATATGGCCACATACACTAATAAACTTAATTCTAAGGATAAACTTAAACCTAATTCTAAAAAGCAGGAACATGAAAAAGAGCATGAAAAAACAAAAAAATTGGCAGACTTTAGCGAAGAATATAATGGCAGACTAGCGAAAATCCTAGTTCTAAATCAACCATTAGTTGTTGGTAAAATCATTGAAAGCCGAAAATATTGGTTAAAAATCGAGACCGCAGACAACAAAATACTCTACATCAACAAAGCCTACACCATTTCAATCGAACCAATAGGTGTTAAACCATGAACCGTGAAGAATTAAAAAACTGGGCTTTAAAGCTATACGATGCATCATTCAACGTTGTTCCAGTAGATTCTGATAAGAGGCCGTTAGTGAGCTGGGGGTCAGACAAAAGAATAGAAAGGGAGGAACTAGAGAAGAAGCTTTCTTTAGCTTCAGGTATAGCAATAGTAGGAGGCCCTGAAAACCCATTAAAATACATAGCAGACATAATGCTTGCTGATGTCGATAAAACAAACGCACTCAACAAATATCCTATTTTAGCTTCTTTGCTAATAAAAACAGTTAGTTGGTATACAGGCCCGAGATGTCCAAAGTGCGAAGCGAAGCATTTAGAGGTCGTAGAAAGGGGTAAGAGGTTTAAATGTAGTAAATGTTCTATTGAATTTTCCTTAGAAGAGGGCAAAAGAGGAATAGGAGCCTTATTCTTTGTTGATAAAGATGCAATCAAAGGCTCTAGGAGATTCGGAGATGTTGAGCTATTAGTCAATAATTACCAATTAATACCGCCGTCTATTCATCCTAGTGGAGTGCAATATGAATGGATTAAAGGACCTGATTTTACATCTCCCACATACGGAATCTACAAGCTGGATGAATCTGAACTAAAAGCTCTATTAAATGAATTAGACTATAAGGAAGAAAAGACTGAACAGATTCAGGAAGAGAAGGGAATAGATGAAAGCAATCTTCGAGAACTTAACGATACGCAAATTATCAGGATAAAAGAGCTGCTAAAACCAGGATACACACCAGGAAAGAGACAAGATTTCTGGCTCTATGTAAGTGGATGGTTCGCAAAAGCAAAGATAAGCCCATATTCATGCGCTAAAGTATTAAAAATGCTCTATGATGAAACTGGAGATACTGATGATATCAGGTCAAGAGGAGCGCAAATCGTATCAACATATGAGAAAGCTGGAATAAGTGTTGATAAGCAACAACTTGCCAGTATACTGGGAGCAGAACCGTACGGCCCTTATAAAGGAAAAAATCCGGACGCCGAAATAGCGGGAAAATCGGGACTACAAGAAATTTTCGAGGAGGCCCTCGGAAAGGAACAAGCAATCAGGATCATATACGAAATGGAAAAAATACTCAAACAAGCATCACCATTTAATGATGCAACCTTCTCACTCATAAATGAAGAGGCCGGACTTTATTACGTAAATGATCCAAAAAGAAAAAGAATCTCACGGTGGAGAGAAGTATGGAACGAAAATTACAAAGAAAATACATGGAGCGAAGGCCAGATTATTATCGGTGCATACATCAAAGAACTAAAATACATTGAAAATGTGTACACCCAAGAACCCGAATGGGAAGCAGTATGGGAAACAAGCGATGGGAGAACATTTAAAACAACGGGCAGCATAGATGAACATATTGAAAAACTCAAACGATTCGGTGTTATACGCTCACGTTATTATGCTGAAGATGCGCTGCAGGGTATATTCCAAGCATTTTTAGAAAAAGGCAAAGCAAGCAAAGAGAAAACAATAGTATTAAGAGGCTTTTATCTCGATGAAAATAACAAAATAGCAACAGATAGAGAAGATATAATAAAAGAAGAAGAATTCAATGAGAGAAAAGGAAAACTGGCCTTAGCATTAGAAACATTAAACGAAATGGCAAAATACTTCTCTGAGGATTCATTCGGAGTAGCAGTAAAATGGCATATAGCAGCACCATTCAACTTCATAAAAAAACTTACGAAAAAAGAATTTTTGCCAAACCTCGTGATAGTTGGACCGCCAGGTATGGGCAAAACAACATTAGCATTAATAGGTAGCAGCATTTGGGGTTTACGAATATCAGAATATCTTATATCAGCAGAAAACATCTCAAGCCCAGCCAGAGTAGCTCATTATCTTAGCATGTGGACGTATCAAATTTTAATTGATAATGCATCACGAGTGTTCGAAGATCCGAGATACTTTGAGATACGGGAACTACTTAAGACAGCAATAGAAACCACAACTGTAAGAGGAAAGTATGTCAGAGGCGAATGGAAAGAAACACCATCATTAACAACACCAGTCTTCACGATAGATACTGCTGCCGTGGAAAAAATGGACATAGCAGAAAAACGCAGAAGTGTGTTCATAAGAACAAGCATAAAAGACTGGTCAGCAGAAAAAACAAAAGAATTCTCAGAAAAATTTGGTGAAAAAGGCACAAACATGCATGAAATACTGAGTGAAATCGGAGCATGGATCACAACACTCATATTAGAAAGAGATGATTTAATAGAAAAACAATGGAACGAGATGGCTGAAGAAATACTGACAACATTATACAAGCTCGCAGATATGGAACCACCATCATGGATCAAAGCACAACCACAAGCACAGGAAAATGTATTAACGGAGCTTTATGAGGAGCAGAAGACAATGATCATTCAAGCAATACATGAGTATGTAGCAAATATAATAATAAAATATGGTAATAGAGAAGACCTAAACAATCTACCACACCTGTACGACAGAATAGACATAATAACGGTAAGAAACTATCCATCAGCAATCAAAATAATAAACGGTAAAATATGCATATTCAAAGAATTCTTAAACGTATTATCCGAAAAAGGAATAGGAATAACAAGCCTCAAAGACCTGGCCGAGCTTATGAAATGGGAGTATACACAAGTTCATTCACGAACATTCAACATCAACACAAAAGCGGTCATGATCAAACCAGAAGAGCTTAATGAAGAAAAGGAAATTAAATTATCTGGATATAATCATAAAAATTAAATAATTTTTCTTTTTTATTATTAATAATATTTTTCTCAAAAAATTATGAGATGTTCCACAAAAAAGAACAACTTTGGCTAGGCTTTCCGGTCCGGAGAAATCACCCTACAAAATAACACATAAAAATGTTAATTGATTTTATAAAATTTAAAATATAAATTACCATAAAGAATATCATCAACTTAACCGAAAATGCGAAGTCGATTTCATCAAATGGGGTGGTTTCCTGGTTTCTCGCCTATAGAACTATACTGAAACTTTCCGGAAAAGGTTCCAAATTAAAAAGAAACCAGGAAACCAAAGAAACCAGGAAACCAAAGAAACCAGGAAACCACTACTACAAAAAAAAATTACTTTTATAAAAAATAAAAGTAATATTCTAATTTTTCTCAAAATCTCACATTTTAGAGATGAGGCCGAGGAACGCTTTATATTGGTAGTTTGCAGGGTAGTAAACTCCTGGTTATCAGGGTATAAAGCAACGACAGAACTTGATACAAAAGGTATAAAAGCTATGTTATTACGATTGCCAGAATTCCTTAAGTATGCAGCAAGAATGATTTATGAAGAAGAGAAGAAAAAAACAGAACTGCTAGAATTAGCTGAAAAAGTAAACGCTGCGATTTTGCAATAACCAATTTAATTTTTTTTATTTTTTTATTTTTTTTTAGCTCTTTTAGCTATGAAATTGCTTTATTTCCTTCAGCAATTTCCTTTTTAATTTTTTTTTATTTTTTTATTTTTTTTTAGCTCTTTTAGCTATGAAATTGCTTTATTTCCTTCAGCAATTTCCTTAAAAAGTAGATATGTTACCACTTTTTAGCGAGAGATATAAAGTAGTTAGAATCTGCAATTCCTATCCTGGTAGTCTGTATCAGGGGAGTTTAATCAATTCGTTTAAGCGCTGATTAAACGAATTATTTTTCTTAAGGCCGGCCAGGGAAGTTTATTTTTTCTTATTTTTTTCTTTTTTTTTTAAAAATAAAAAAAAGGTTAGCAAATTGCTTTATTTCATGAAGCAATTTCATAGCTCGTCCTGCAAAAAAAATAAAAAATAAAAAAAAATAAAAAAAGAAAAAAACTACCCTGACTTAATGAGCTGATTGAATAACCTGGTTTTCTTATGGCCGGCCTGATCAGTTATTGAAGATAAAGCTACTTTCTAATCAATTCGTTTAATCGCTGCTTAAACGAATTATTTTTCTTAAGGCCGGCCAAGAAATACTACTATAAAATAGGATCCTTCTAAGCTGAAATCTTACTTAGGTATAGTAAGTAAGAGTTAATGTATAATTAACGATCTTGTAAGAAAATACAGAAAATGTATTGTCAAATACAACGTAATATGTGCCTGGTCCTGGCAAACTTATTGTAGCTTTTGCCGTTGTTACCTGACCACTATTGTAAATAAAATAAGCTTGCTGATTATTCTCCCAATTTACGAAACTCGTTGGATCCATTACATAGCAACGAATATCGTTTCCACTTCCTCCTTGAACAATGAAATAAATACTTAAGGTAGCGTCTTTGGCACTAGAAGGAACATTAATGCTAAGATATTCGAATGATGAAGGAGATATGTTGATGGTGTTGCTGAAAGTAAAAGTAGTAGGTGTTGAACTTCGATAAGTAACTATATAGTTAACAACTATAAAAAACAAAATAATTACTATTGCTGCAATTGCTATATTTCTTATCAAATGAGACTTTTTTTGAGTTTGATTCATCATATTTATAATTCGAATATTTCATAAAATCCTATGCCTAAGCATAAAATTCATAGATACATCGATAGATTGTTCTTAGGAAGAGAGTTTCCTCATGTTCATAAATGGATGGATGA
>Ga0080006_1111068_pt1 | contig 13314 bp, 28 predicted proteins | sample RS3BMetagenome_FD_69209 | JGI IMG/M metagenome (GOLD analysis project Ga0080006, IMG submission 69209) | Ferric oxide microbial mat and aquatic microbial communities from Rainbow Spring, Yellowstone National Park, USA - RS3B (SPADES... ...
GAAGGAGAGTGAATGAAAAATGGATTTGATTAAAGAAGCTTTAAAGAGAACTGATGAAATAAATGATGCATTTCTACAACTATACGATATCATCAAGCATCTGAATCTTACTAAATATGAACGGGAAGACTTAGAAGAATACATGGCTAACCTCGACATGGCACTTGCAGAAATCCAGATGAAGCTGGATGAGATTATGGAAAGGGAGAGTGAAAGGGAGAATGAATGAAATTAAAAACGGACTGAAGTATTATGTAGTAAGACTGTGGAAGCCAAGTACAAATTTATCTGCCATTGTTACTAAAAGTAGGTATGTATTCCTTAATAAAGAGAGGGCTGAAGAAGAACTGAAAAGGTGTCAAGAAGTAGTCGATAAGTATGCTGAATTTAAAGATGAATTTAAAGGTTATAGATGTACAATGAATGTTTATAAAGAGTATAAACTAAAAAAGGGCGATGAGATTGCAGACGATAAAGATGTTGTTTGGGATTTTGTAAAAGGTAGAAAGAGATCGAAAGATGAGGAAGTCAGAGAGGTGAAATGAAATGGAAGAAAATGATGGAAGGATTAAACAGGAGGTGTATAAATGGATAAAAATGAGTTTATAAGGAAATTTGAAAGGATAGTGAAAAAATACGGCAAACAGCAGAAATTAGTAGTAGTAAGGGTAACATTTGATGGAGGTTACGTAGATTGCATAGGTTACAGGATATGGGGCAAAAATGTAAGGTTGACATCTGCGTTTAACATTGCATCGCAATATAACCCTAAGGGAGTAAGCTTGGAAACAGTGATAAAACTGAAAAAAATAAAATCAGTAAGGAAAGGTGCTGTACTGTGAACGATGAAATATACTTTAACTACGGTACCTGCAAAATATGTGGCATGGATAAAACAGGGATACTGATAGACCCGGTAAATGAAATACTGGTATGCGGTGACTGCTTGTTAGAAATATATAAAGCATGGCAAGAAGATGATACAGATTTGCTAAGTGCCATAGGTTCAGACGAGGAAGTAATGTCAAGAGATAACATAGATAATTTTCTGCTTATGAAATATACAAAATGTTCTATCTGCGGTAGGGTTAGAATTGCAGTTAAATTTAGAGGCTATGTATGCTATGACTGTATAGGTGAACTGTACTATGCATGGATAAAAAGAAACTTTGAGAACATAAATAAGATATTCAAGGCAAAAGATGTTGATTCATATTTAAGGAAGTATTCAAAGGAACACAATATAACACAGGATTACATTATAGACGCAGTAAATAGGGTAAGATATAAGACAAAAAATAAAAAAGGTGATTGAAATGGAAGTAGAAGAATTTAAAAACAAGTTTGAAACAGCACAATGGTACAGTGAAACTACTGCTATGGGACAGTACGTAGGTAAGGCAGATATCATATACAGGCCAGGGAATGAAACAGAGGTATTCCATGCGTGTAATTCTATACGCATTGATTCAGACTGGGCTGTCTGTTGTTCGCATTACTATCATACCTGTAAAAAGATATACATTCCAGATATAATTGATGTAAAGCCAGTGGTATATCATTTTGTACGTATTCTTGCAATAAGTTATGCTTTTCTTTTTGCTTATGCAATCGTATTCGTATATTCCTTATTTTATCCCAAACCTATGCCTCTGTACTCTATAGAGATGTTTGTTATATTGATTGCACTTTACTGTTCGTTGTTCCTGTTTTGGTGGTTATATCCAAAGCACGAGTTTGAAAAAGAGATGGGAGCTTAAAAGTTAAATACTTCAATATATTAATTATGGTGATTAAAATGAGGGCAAAAATAAATTTCAATGGCAATGACATAGATTTAGAAGGTACTCCCGATGAGATAGCAATTATCATAAAGCAACTGCTCGGGTATTCTATAACTGTACCTATACCTTATAAACCTTATATACCAACACTTCCAGACCCCATCTGGATAAATGTAACTACAACAAATATACAACCATATCAGCAGACAACAACAACAAATATGCCGCTTCCTAAGAATCCTATTTGGATGTCCCTTAGTGGAAGTGAGTAAAATGGAAAATAAAGACGTATATTATACAGTGAAGTTGTGGCATTTTGATGGTGACTGCCGCTACGAAGAGAAATCATATAATTTCAGTACACGGGATAAAGCAGAAAAAGAACTTAAAAGGTGTAATAAAGCTGCAGATAAGGAAAATGGAGAAATGAAATCATATTATTGTGGTTTATATGAAGAACCTTACAAAGTAAAGATGTCTGATGATGAGGATATAGATTGGACAATATATTAAGCGAAATTAAGGAGGTGAAAAAATGAGTAAAAAGATAGTGGTGGAGTTTGAAGTAAACGACAGGACAACAAGGAGGCAACTGTATGAATGGCTAAGAATACAACAGGAATACCTGACAGACCAAAATGACAGTAGAATACCTAAAATATACAGAATAACTATAGTAAACAATAATGACCCTGTATGAAATATTCAACGAGTAACAAGATTACATACGAAATAGATACAGATGACGGGAAAACATACAAATCTATAACTAACACTGCAGAACTCGATATAGGAATGATTATACTGATAGCAGTTCTTTTAGTTTTAGCTTATGAAATTGCACATCATCATACTTTCCTTGTTGTACCGCAGTATATATGGGTACTGTTTGCCATATTAATCGGGATTTATATAATTGTAGGGATATCAGCAGTAGTTTTATATATTGCTATGTTGAGTAGCCTGAAGCATGTGATTAAATGAAAATCAGTACTGCTACTAATCGTTGATTAATCACGGAATAACAGTATATAATCCAGTATCATTTTTATATTGTTCCCTATATTTTCTTCACGTACATAGGGTTGTGTAAGTAAAATTATATCGGTAATTAATTTAGTTATCTTTTTTTGCATTGATTTTGTATAAATCGGGTTAATGTAATAACCGTCAGGTTTTTTTATCAATATATCTTTTTGAATGAGGCTTTTTAGTGTTTGTGATAGTGTTTTATCGCTCAGCCGTAATGCTTTTTTTATTTCCGTATAGGTAGGGTTTTCGTTTTCTATAAGGTATGCGAATACTCTAATCTGATTGTTTAGCTTTTTCTGTTTCGGAGCAGTATTCATAGTTGACCTCGTTGCCGTTTTTGACTTCTATAACACATGTAGGCACTTTAGTAACATCCAGTTTACTTTTTATATCATTGAATCTGCTGTCACTTACATCCACTAATTCTATTTTGTGTTCATCTATTAAGTCTTTTAGTTCTCTTTCAGCTTGTTCGCATACGGGGCAACCTTCTCTAACGATAAGGAATACATGTTCTTCATGTTCATCTGCCATGATATTAGTATTACAATGGATTACATAAATTTACTGTATAACTATATATCAGGATATATTTTAATAACCTTAAGGGTGATAAATCATTTTAAATAATGATGCATTGTACCATTATGGCGACAGATAAAAAAGCTGCTGCGGCACTTGTAGCTTCGCAGTTTGAACCACTCGTTGCACAGAGATATGAAGGTGTAGATAAACCTACAGCTAAAATAGTAACAACGTACAGAGTAAGGCATAACTTGATAGTTAAAGCACCTCTGAAGACTTTTAACCAATGTATACATTCAAAGCTTAATGGTCACGATTTTGCAGTGGAAGGAGCACCTGCAGTTGAGAATATAAGGAGACAAAGAGAAGCATTCAAAACAGCAAGTGCAGATTGCAAAGCGGAAGTAGAGAGAAAATTCGGAACATTTAAAGAGAGAAATAAAAAAGCATAAAAGTAGTCTACACCTCTTAAATATATTTTATTCCATTTTTCTTTTTTCTATATACTAAGATATATTTTTTAGCTAAGTATTTATACTACATTATAATCGTATTACATGCAGGTTTATCAGGTTAACATAGAAATGTTAAAGGAGGTGCTTTAATTTGACAGATGAACCAGTACTTTCTGATGAGGAACTGAATAACAGGATAAAAGGTGTAATAAAAAACAAACAGGAGGATGAAAAAAGGGCTAAGGGAATAAAGGAACAGGTATCTCTCGATCCAAAGATATATGAAATTTACAGCTATTTTAAGAATGAAGAAGGTTACACAGGTTCTTTCAATCAATTCCTTACAGATTTTATACTTGACAGTGCAAAGGAAAAAGGGTATGATATACAGGTTGTTAAATCAGCAAGGATGGGCAGGTTTGTAAGGGGTAACTCAAATATTAAGGAAGATAAAGAGATGGATGACTATGAATCAGCACTGAGTATACTCGGCATGGGGTCTTCCAATCCAAAGGAACAGGCATTGAAAATAGCAATAGAAGCAAAACAGCAGGAAATAGAACAAAAAAGGTTGCAGAATATGCAACTGCAGATACAGATAGAAAACCAGAGGCTTGAACTTGAAAGGAAAAAAATAGAGAATGAAAAGCTCAGAAAGGAACTGTCATTGCCACCACAGGCTGCACAGCAGGAAGCAACAGCAACCCAGTCAGAGATATACAAGATGATGATGGATTACAACCAGAAAATGTTCGAAATACTTGCAAAGGCAAAGGACAGTGGATTGGGAGATAATTTCATGAAATACCTGCTTGAACAGAACCAGCAGACAAATAACATGATTATAGGACTTCTAAGCCAGCAGAATGACAAGAAATTGCAGGAACTTGAGAATCTAATATATTCAACATCCTCGGACCAGCAGTTTGAAAAATTCAAGAGACAGTACGAGTTATTCAAGGAATTAGGTGTAGTTGGAGGTGGCATGACACCTGAACAAATGCAAAAGGAATATGAATTAAGGCTTAAACAGCTTGAAATAGAAAGGGAAGACAGGAAACAGGAACGTGATGAAAGGAGGGCAGAACACCTTACTGAAGTTATAAGGGATGCATTTACACAGTTCTCACAAACAATAGGAGAACCTATAGGGAAGCTACTGGCTGAACAGACAAAGCAGAAAATAAATAGTATGGTACCACAGCAAAAGCCTCCTGAACAGCAGGTTGTGACACCTCCACCACCACCGCCTCCACCTGTACAGGAACAAACACCTGAACCTGTTGAACCCCAGCAGCAAGCAGAGAATATAAAAACAGACTAATTTTAAATACATGAAATCAATAGCTTGACATGTTTGAGGTATACAGGGAGTTAGGTAAACTTATACTGCTTGATGATATAGATGACCTCGGACTGTACAGTTTCGAGGGTCATCCTTCATCTATACACCACTGGCAGTGGGGTCTTTTGCTGATGATAGTAGCTGAATTTGCTGACACTCTTGCAATGGTATCCAGTATAGGTGGAAACGATGGGCAATCTCACTGATCAGGAAAAAAGGATATCTGAATACCTCTATGGCTTCATTTTAGGCATACTTTCACAATTCGATGCTGATACATTCAAAAAGATGATAGACAATAACATATCACCTTTTGATTTAGATATACAGATTGACCCCAATACAACTAATTACATAGCAGGTATAATAAGGAAATACAGGCACAGGATACCGGAATACCTCAACTATGATTTCCTGATGTCAAGGATGAAGAAATGGAGACCCGATTTATACGGGTTATTTACGGACAGTAAAGGGAAAGCAGCTTTAAACAGGTGGATACAGGACTTATATAATTTATTGCAGAAGATATAACAGTAAAACATTTATATTTCTATTATATTTCTATATATGGGTTCATCTACATGGAAGAATAATGAACGTGTCATAGCAAGGAAGGCTAATACGAGGAGAACACCATTATCGGGAAGCAACAGTGCAATAACCTCCTCAGACACACTGCATGAACATTTTTTTATAGAAGCAAAGCAGAGAAAGAAGATCCCATTCTATAAAACATTTAAGGAAACAGAAATTAAAGCAAAAAAGGAGAAAAAAATACCGATGGTTGTTATACATGAGAAATATTCAAAGAGAAGGCTGGTAATAATGGACTATGACACATTTATAAACAATTTTAAGTATGAAAGGGAATAACCCATTGAATTATATCCCTGAATATTAATAATAGAAAGTATTTTATTATGGGTAGTAATTACTGACAGGATGATATCCGATAACAAATACTTGGAAGAACTGTTTGCCCCGTTTGGAAGGAAAGCAGGAATAAGTGGAAGAGACATGTCACTGATATACACACCCCAGATAATAGCCTCAGCCGTTGATATACCTGTAAATTTGCTCATGACGGATCTTGGATCGAGATTAGTAAATGCAATACTCGGAATAGGTTCCGCACTTGCTGTTGCAACCGGGAGTGTAAAAGGCCAAACAGCTGCTGAATTATCAGAAATGGCTTCATACTGGCTTACAAGTTTGTACGTTCCAGCACCCCACAGTCCTATCATTGCATCTGAAGTGGTTTCCTTTGTAAGTGGCCTGATGAATGGCAATTTCCAACAGGCATTAAATGCAATCTGGAAAGGGCCAGCTTATGCACAGAATGAACTGATTGCTTATACGGGAATGTTGAACCCGGTCTCATACAAGACAGGAATAAATACTCCACTTGTAAATGGATCAACTTCCAGTAGCAGCACTTCTACAACAAGTTCCAGTTCAACCCCCAGTGTAGCAATATCAAGCAAACCAGCAACCTCAATGATTGACCCTATACCAAGAACATCTAACCAGAAAGCACTGTCTCTTGTTGTTTAGACTACCATTGACAGGGAGTTACTGTTAGCAAATTGATTGAGCAAGAGAAGAAGAAATTCTTCTCTTGTTTTATATTTATATTTTCTTTTATACATATTGTAATAGTTCTGCCATTTTAACCATGTTTCTTCACTAACATATATCTGTAAGTTATGGTCTTTTTTAACCCACATACTGTTGTATCCCTTTATAGTATTTAGTTTTTAATGTCGTTAATAACGTAATGAAGATATTTTATTAACTGCCAAGTAATCTACTTACCATGAGGAAATTAGAAGACATATATAAGCAGGGCATAAATGCCCCGTCACAGAATTTTAGCCTTGCAGACATAGGGTACGCAGACATTGCACAGAGTACACCAACAGGAATATACCCACCACTGAATGACTCTATAAACAACGTAACAGTAACCGGTCTTGAACTTGCCGAGTTCCTGAACTTCTATAACAAGAAGTTTGTTGCCAGATTTGCACCGGGACCATTCAGGGAAATAGCTGAATCATTCCTTCCATCAGCATTAGTAGGCCTTTACTATGCAAAATCTAACAACCAACTGGGTGGAACTTTTGGTGTTTATGATTCAGGAACTTTCGCACCAATGTTGATAACACCAAATATTGCTTATTCGGGAGTTGCAAGTCCTTCTGTTAAAGAAACTTGGACAACCACTGTATCAAATGCAGGATGGAACCCGGGATTCTTCAATGTTAACCTCAATGTAAACGTAAATGGAGTACCACAGTTGCAACTTGTTGGAAATGTTGTAGCTACTGTCTTCGGTATACTTGACCAGACAAGCCCCGGTATAATTGAAGCTGTCCAGCTATCAAATACAGCAGGAAATAAGCTCGGTGTACAGTATGATGTATTCAGTGAGTTTACCACAGACCAGACAATAGGTTTAATACCTTTCGATAAGAGTATTGTACTTGGAAAAACAGATTCACTTGCTGTTGATATTAACTTCAACAGGACAGGAACTGCAAGACCTATATTGCTCGGTGTTGCATTCGTAAAGAAACAGTACTATACGATAGAGTAAAGGTGATATAAAATGCCTATATACACAGAAACAAATTCGGCTTCAATAACGACAAATGCCTCAGGTGCAGGTTCAATAACTGTTGGAAATGCAAGACCTACATCTGTTATATCCATAATGGTACCCGGATACGTAGCAGTTCCGACTGGAATATCTTTACAGACTGTGAATTTCCAACTGTACCAACAGAGTGCAGCAACAGGGGCACTTACAGAACCATCATCTGCAGTAACCATAGCTGCAGGAAGCCTTACAATAACCTATAACGGATTCTGAGCATACAAAGGGTGAATACACACATGATAAGCGAACTGCCAATACTTAAAGAGAACTATATAGTAGCATTCCAGACCGGTTCTGGATTGCTGCCGTATAAAGTAGTTAAGAAAGAAGTAATACCCTTTATATACGACATAATGGAAGAGAACGGCAACCTTCCACCACTTAGCCCGGTAGGGCAAATTCTATCAGGCTACTCACCTTTCTATTACGATTTCAATACTTTGCAACTCACATCAATACAGAATGTTCAGGATATGTTTAATCTGACAAGACCAGATGAAGTACTTCAGGTATTCACCGGAATACAGCCTTCTTATGTAAGGTTTATTTATAAACAGCCTATTACAGAGAAACTGATGAACTTGGACCAGAATATAAATGTATCACAGTCCTTCTACCAGCAAGGTTTTGATGGTTTCATATCACCTTTCAATGACCCGAGTCCTGATACAGAAATATTCGTTGTACCCGGTCTCAGCTTTTCAATGGTGTTAATAAATACGGTATCGGTACCTGTTAATCCAACCATAAACTTTATAATAAACAGGATGCAGGTTGAACCAATAACAGACAGGGAAACAATAAATAATATAAAAGCTGGCAAGATACCTGCAAAGATAGTATCACTCGGTGGAGTATTCTCGTCGGTAACGTCGGTAACTTCACATATTAATTCTTCATTCAGGAGTTGTTAGTAATGGTATACAGTTATGACCTTATAACGGAAACTGCTAACATTTCAAATTCACCAACACCATCACCTCTACTGTTTAACGGTCAATCGAATTTCCCGGTTATAACACCAAATGATTACGTACAGAAAATATATAAACTGATTATAACAAATTTAGGGACTTCAGCAGCTATTGTTACACTTACAGCAAATCCTAATATATCCAGTCTTCCATCATATACAGTTGCTACAATTTCAATAGCAGCAGGAGATACACAGGTATTTTCCGAACACGATTTCGATATAATACTTACCCCGGGTTACAATTTAGGTGCTTCAATAAGTACAGGATCAGGATATATACAGGCACTGGCATACTTCGAGAGAGGTCCCAGCACACCTCCAGCAAGTTCGACACCACCGGTTTAATGAGTGATAAACTATGAAAAATACAATAATACCCGGTGATAGAATAGAATCTGGCAGTATAACAAACCAGCAAATAGCCTCTGGTACCATAACTAATTCACAAATAGCAAGTGGAACTATAACAGGATCAAATATCGCTTCAGGAACAATAACAGGTTCTAACATAGCCCCTAATACGATAACAGGTTCAAATATAGCTCCTAAGACAATAACACAGTCTAACATAGCCCCTCCTTCAACTAATACTCTGAATGGGACTACTGCGGGTTCTATTACATATATTCAGGTAAGTTCATTTCCAACATATCAGAAATACCTGATGTATGCAAATGGATACGAGAACGACACAACTACGAACCAATCAATAACTTATCCTGTTGCGTTTTCAACAGTGGCAGCAATAACAGCAAATACAACGGGATTAACGGTATCTACCTCTTTGACAGAACTTACCATTACTGCACCTAACAGTACAACTACATATACCGGTGTAATAATAGTAGAAGGATACTGAGGGGGCATATATGTTAAATACACTCCCATTGCTCTCAGGATGGAAGTACCTGATAAAAAGTATTGCACAGCCGACGACAATAACACAAAAAGTAATAATAATAATAGATGAATCTAATATATCCGGATGGTTTTTAACAGGGAATATAGTTACATCTGACCCCAACCTCCTACTTCATGTATATATAGACGGGAACCTTGTACAGCAGATATCAGCATCAGAAGCTTATTTCTTAGGTTCAAGTAATACACAGGGATTACCAAGTACATCCATGTACGGTCAGTATGCTCAGGGTAACAATCTTCCATTGTACAGTATAGGTCTGTACAACCTGAACGGGTATCCTATAGCTAATAACTTCAAAATTGAACTGTATACACAGTTGCCTGAACTGTTCATATCAAATTATTATGTAGCACTCATAGAAATACATAATAAGCAGGAATTTCTTACGAGTTATAAAAATCAGTTCGGCAACTCAGTTAATATAGAGGTGAATGAATGAGTTCTTTAACACAGATAAGACAATTTGGTAGTACACAAACAAACTCTACTCCTACTCCAGCACAGATAGTACAAAATGGTCCATTACAAGTTGCAAATTTTAACGATCCATCACAGGTAATAAACTCGACTCGAGCACAGATAGTATTGCCGCAGAGCCTTATAAAAAGTATAGGCAACTCCAATACTACATGGTTACCACTTGCAAATATAAGTATAACGGATACTAACGTACATTCATATATTACTGACCCCAGCAATATAGCAATAATAAAATTAGGTAATCTACTCGCTACTGGGAACAGGCAGATATCATCATTTTCATTGTGGTTATATAATGGTGAAGACCAACCAGTAACAGTACAGCCTATAACAAATATTGTTAAAGATGGCAGCTACCCAGATATACCAATAATTGGAACACAGTTATCTGTACTTGATGGTTCAGCATCATTATCTGTATTTCCTTTTGTTAACTATTCGTTAGAATATTTTTCAATACAGTTGAGTTTCTCTACTGCACCTACATCTGGGAGTGTACTTGCTATACTGTACATATATTATGGTGATTGAAATGACAGGGAGTGGTTTTGTTTCTATAGGTGTTTCCCCTCAAAGCATATTCAATATTAATATAACAAATACTCAGAATACTGCAACGCCTGTTCCATTCCAGCAGATGATAAAGTTGCCTGTATCACAACTGGGATTGATTAATCCTTATATAAGGAATATTGGTCCTTTGAGGTTTAGCTATAATGGAAGTTATATACCGGCATGGCTTGAAAGCATAAGCAATGGAGTGGTAACTATCTGGATTAAACTTCCCGTATCAATACCTGCAAACTCTTCAATAACAATAGACATGAAAGTTAATCCGCTTCTGAATTTTGATGGTAATTACTTGGGGGAAGCACCACAGCTAAGTTCTACTTATGGACAGTACGATAACGGGGCAAGCGTATTTAATATGTATTTCAACCGCAATTTATTTACTTCTGAATTTTTAACAGGAGGTGGGGGTACTTTAAATCAACCAACTGGCATAAACTTACCTAATGGTGCATCGAGAATTATTTCAAATTTTAAAGCAATAGGAGTTGACCCATTGGTAGTAGTTGATGAGTTTAATATCACGACTATTCCAAATTTGACAAATTATTACATATCTGAAGCATCATTTGAAGGTGAAAGTCTCACAGGCACGGAAATGAACTTAGTAAATATACTGAAAGGTGTAACAGATCAATATCACAGGTTTCTCATAGATTATAATGGTAGTTATCAGGGAGCTGTATCTGTAAATCCAATTGCAGTTCTTTCTGGTTGGTACCGGGGGTTTTGGGAAATTATAAGTGCTGAGATATATCATTCTCAGCTTAATTGGTTCCGTGTTCGTGCCTATACTCCAAACGGTGTTATGCCTATAGCTGAGGTGATACAGCTATGATAAATGCAAAGACATATATTGCAAGTCTGCAGTTCGCTAATCAAGCACAACCACTGCTACTGGATATTGCATACAACTTTGCAACAATATATAACGAAAACAGCGATACAATTTATATAGGGAATGCTGTATCACAACCTATACCTGTACTGGCATCTGGCTCATATTCTATGGATATACATAATATACCATTAAATTTAGCAAGTATTTACTGGGTAAGTGCAACTGCTGGTGATGTTATAGAGGTGTTCTATTCATGACAATACTGAAACAGCCATTTATGGAAAGCAATATAAGAGGTCAACCTTATATAACAGTCTCAGCAAAAGGTATGAGCAACGGTCTCAGCGATATACCCAATGATGGTGCAGAGTTCGGACCTGACACAATGCTCAATGCAACTTCAAAGTACCAGTATGGACCGCCTTACTCTACAACCTCAGGAATACAGGAAGCACTTGATTATGTTGGTCAAAACAATGCGGGGGGAATCAAGCTAACAGCAGGGATATTCAATATAACATCACCAATAACAATAAATTATTCTGGAATTTCAATTGAAGGTACTACACATGGGGGACCAACACAGAACGGCAGTTTAATATCAGTAAACGCACCTAATATAGATGGGATAGATATAAATGGGGAAAATGAACTTGAATATATCATATTGAAGAATTTAAGGATACGGTTTACAGTATCATCAACTGGGCATGGAATAAACTTAATCACTCCCTCTAATTTAGTTGGATTAGAAAGGTCAACCTTTGATAATATATCAATTCACAGCACAGATACAAATCATTATGGATTCAATCTGGTAAACTTCCTATTTTTAAGAGGTTCTAACTTATCCACCTATGGTTGTGGTGGTGGAATAAATATATCAATTAACGGTCCACATGCAGATTTATCAGGAAACAGTATTTTTACTGAAACATTGATATCGGCATTTAACGGCAGTTCACTGCCAGCTATAAACCTGAATGGTAATTCTGTTTCAAACGGTATCCAGCTAATAACATTCAATCGATTAGAACTTGATAGTGGTTCAAATGGTGGAAACGGTAATGCTTATCTTAACATTGAAAATGCATCATCGTGTCAATTTAATAACGTTGTAACAGAAAATGATCTGACATCGGGAACGTATATTCCAGTAAGTATTTCTAATTCATCTTATCTAATATTTAATGGCCTCCAGATAAACAATGCAAGCACAACTGAACAACCTCAAATAAATATATCAAATTCAACATGGGTATATATGAATAATTGGTATAATAGCGGTTCTCCTTACGCAATAATCAACATGTTGTCAGGTTCAAACAATTGTGAATTTAAAGGTAATATCGGGCCATTCGATTTTAACGGAAATGGTATAAAGCTAAATACACTTACGGGATTAATTCCTTTTACTGCATCTGGACCCACGGCAGGTTCTGTATCTGGTATATATATAACATTTTCACCATCTTATAAGAAAATTCTTATAACATTTTCAGGCTATGAAAACGACACAACGACAGCACAGACAATAGATTTTCCATTCGCATTCGGTTCCTATGCACTTATATCAGGAAATAATACGGGACTGACTATATCCACATCAACAACGGGAATAACAATAACATCACCTAACAGCACAACAACCTATTCAGGCATAGTGATCGTTGAAGGGTACTGATTTTTTGTTTTTTATTCACCATATTTTAAGAC
>Ga0080006_1144445_pt1 | contig 13299 bp, 14 predicted proteins | sample RS3BMetagenome_FD_69209 | JGI IMG/M metagenome (GOLD analysis project Ga0080006, IMG submission 69209) | Ferric oxide microbial mat and aquatic microbial communities from Rainbow Spring, Yellowstone National Park, USA - RS3B (SPADES... ...
CCCCTCCATCACATCGTCAACGCTACTCCTAAAGAATTACCCCCCCCTGCCTTGACCGCCCTTCTGTCTGCGCCGAAATACCCATTTGCTCCAAGGTGCCAGGGTAGTAGTAGAAGGGGACAGGGTGAACATGGCGTCCCGCGCAACGAGAGCCGACGTTGCGTGGGCTCCTCAAGTTTCTCGACCGCCCGCCAAACGCCGATGGAGCGTCACGCAGCCGCAGAGCCAGCGCTGGGCAACTGGGGCGAAGCCCGATCCTATGCGCAGCACGTACACAAACCGCGGTTTTGTGGACTCTGGCTGTCGGTGGCAACCCCCACACCCCACCCACGTACCGCCGCGCGCCAGAGGGGGGTGGGCATGGTAGGGCGCGCGCCCCCACGCCCGACGCCTCCCCCCCAGATGAGACCGTATGGCTGTGCCTGATCCTGTTGTGTCCGCCGTCCGGCGAGGTGCCATCGCCCACCAGGACAAGCAAAGACGCCGTGAGTACCATTGTCCGAGGCGTCCTGACCGACACCCCAGGCTCATGCGTCTGCACAATTTGTTCCAGTGGACGTCAGGGTCACTGAACCGTGCCTGCCCAGAGTAGAGCGCGAACGCGGTCGGCATTGATGTCGAGTTCCCGGCGTATCTGGACCACCTCGGGATCCTCGCTTTGTAGCGCGGCGACCAGAATGTGCTCAACGCCGACGTGCGGGACCCCATCGAGAGCCTTGATGCCCTTGCAGCCCTCAACGAAGACTGACTTTGCTGCCCACGTGAACCCGCGGCTGGCTGGAGTTGGGTCCGCCCGCTGTGCCGCCAGCGTTTCCCGGAGGCGACTCGTGAGTGCTTCTATGGGAATTCCCAGCCCAGCGCACCGCCTGCCTTCGGGGGTCTCGCAACACGCAAGCAAGATGACGGAGACCGTTACGTTGGGCAATGCCATCTCGTTGACCAACTCAAACGCCCGAGCCGTGATTGCCGAATTGGCGGAACTCTGCGACCCTCCGCGAGCCCAATTCCCATCGTCGCCACGGGTGTGAAGGATCCCTTCCTTGACACTGAAGCGCTGCCTCCCACAGTTGAGCGCCGCCAACAGCGGTTCGATGGGCGCCCGACTTGGCGCTGCCTCCGCGTCGTCAATCAGCCCGAGGCGTCCGCGTTTTAGCATCGCAACGTGGTACTTGAGGCGCATCAGCGCCTGTTGCTCAAGCGCCAAGGCGATTACTTCTCCATCGGTCGCGTCCAGGTCGTACCTGAGTGCCCTCAGGAGTTCCGCTTCTCGCTCTGAAAGCCGGACGTTCTTCTGAATGCCAGGCGCCACAACTTTCACGTCCCCTCCGTTGACCGTAAAAGCATGCTAGCATGGACTGCCTGCTATTGGCAAGGGCGCCACGGCGGTCGTCGGCTGAGGACTGGGAAGTGCTGTGTGGGTAGGGGCTTGCCGCCACTTGCCGGTGACCGGCGTGACGGAACTGGTGCTTGAGGCGCACGATCTGCAACGGTCAGAGCACTTCTACGGCACGATCCTGGGGTTGCCGGTGATTGAGCGGTGGGCTCCGCCGAGACCCGCGGTGTGGTTCGCGGTTGGGCGGCACTGCCGGCTGGGCTTATGGCTGCCTGATCGGGACGGCTCCCGCGGCATCCACGGCGGTCGTGGCGGGGCGCACGTGCACTACGCCATGGGCGTCTCCAGGCAAGACGTCTTGGAAGCGAAGCGGCACCTGCTGGAGGCGGGCTGTGACGTAGAGGATCCGGTGAAGTTTGACGAGGGTGACTCGTGTCTGTACATCACAGACCCGGACGGCAACGTCGGGACAACGATGTCGCTCCCCCAATACGGCTTGTAGGCTGGCAAGCGCGCTCCGCGCAGCCTCCTAACGTTGATCTCAACTGGAAGCCTTGTCGTCGGCGGCGGGTCCGGGCGGAAGCGGACCAGGATGCGCCCCACCGTTGGTGAATCACGACGCACGTTGTTTCCTTGAGGGCAGGCGGTGTCCGGTGGGTGACATTCTGGTCGGGCTCTACGGCTCCGACACTCGTACGCGGGTCCTCGTTGCCGGTGTCTCCGGTACCTTTCTCGCGTACGCCGAAGACGCCAACTGCACGCCGGAGCACGGGCGGGTCCAGTACGCCAGGGCTGCGTTGTCCGCTGCCCTCGAGAGAGCCGGAGCGGCTGCGGATCGGGTTCTGGCGTTCGCCGCCGGCGTCGTGGGGTTGACGTCGCTCACCGGCGATGACCACTGGGCGCGCCCCATCGCCCGGGATCTCGGACCGGCTGCGGATGTGGGTTTCGTCGGGGAAAGCAAGGTGGCGCATGTCGGTGCGTTCGGCGGGGCGCCGGGCATCATCGCCCTGGCTGGGACCGGCTCCAGCGTATTCGCCGTGACTGACGAGGGGCGCGATCTCTTCAACTCCGACCTCTGCGATAACGCCCAGGCGGGAGAGCGGTCTCTGGGCGCGCGACTGATCACGTGCATTGCCGCAGAGGAGGACGTCGCCGCGGACGCGCCTTTCGTCCAGGAAGCGCTGTCGCTGCTCGGCTTTGCGGATGCGGCGAGATTGCGCAAGAGCTTGCTCGAGCGCGAGGACCCCGACGGCATCTTCTTCGTCGGGCGGCTGGTCACCGCGTGGGCGGCGCGCGGGGCGCCGCTCGCCCTGGCGATCTGCGACGAGGGGGCGGGCGAACTCGCGCATGGCGTCCGGTTGCTGGCACCGTTCTTCCGCGATCGTCCCGTCGCCGTGGCGGCAGTGGGCAGGGTTGCGTCCAGTCCCTACATGCAGGCGGCACTCGGGCGGTCGCTGGCGGATCCGCCGGGGCGCTTCCGGGTGGCGCCGCCGCTGTACCCGCCGGTGGTCGGAGCGGTGCTCCTGGCGTCCCAAAGGGTAGGTAAGCCACTGTCCCCGGACGCCGCCCGGCAACTTGCCGCCCGCGTGCCGGGCGGCGGGGCAGGCGTGGGATAGGGTGCGACCAGGTCCTCAATCGGTTATGGAGGGCGAGCACGCCCGCATCCGCATGCATCCCATCCGGACATCGCGCCCCGCCTGCGGTCACAGAAAGACTTTGTCTCCTTGGACGACGCCAGGCGCGTCGTGACGCTCGCGCGGACGGTGGGTCCCGCGAGAGGGATTGGTCGCTCGCCATCGCGCTGGCAGGTGAAGTGACCGTCGCCAGCCTCGACGGACGAGCCTGCGCTGAAGAACGGGATCGACTCCCGCGGAGCTTCCCACACACGACCCGCAGCGCGCCTGACAGGGGGGAGCACGTAGGTGGCAACGGATGCCCCGGCAGTCCTGTCGCCGGGGGCGCTGGCAGCCGTCCTCGATACGGGCGTCGACGCCATCGTGCACCGAGAATCATTTTACTGGGACACGCCGGGGCGCGGCATTGAACGTGTGACCTGGGTGCCGAGGGCGGACGTTACGCCGAGTGTGGCGTGTGTGAAATACGGCGCCGGACTCGAGCGGGAGGCGTTGGCGCAGAGTGCGCTCTTGGACGCCGCTGTGGATGCCGTGCCCACACTGATCGGGTGCCGCCAACTTCCCGACGGCGGCGTTGTGTTGGCGACGCGGTGGGTCGAGGGGCGCACGCCCGACTTCTCGACCGAAGCGGACTTGGTTGCGGGATGCACCATGGCGGCTCAGTTCGCCGCGGAATGGGCAGACCGGGTCCGGGCGTACTTTGGCAGCGGAACGCCACTGCCTCGTCGGGGCGTGCCCGCATACCTCGAGCCGGCATGGAAGTGGTTGCTGACGCACGTGAGGGATGTTCGCTGGTATGAGATCCGTCTCGCGCGGTACGCGGCGTCGGTATTGGAACAGGACGATCTCCTCCGTGAATTGGACGCGTCGCTGGCAGCAGACGCCTGCCGCGAGATCAGCGCCGTAGCATCGCGGCTCGCGCACAGGATCTGCTCCACCCCGCTGACGCTCGACCCAGGAGATTTTGCGCGTGAGAATGCGCTGTTCGGCAATGACGGCAGGGCATACCTCTTGGACTTCGAGCGAGTGCGCATCGTGCCCGTCGTCAATTGGTTCGAGAGGCTGGGCGAGGACTTGCGCGGTCAGCCGGCGCATTCCCTGCTCGACGTGGCGCTCCGGGCGTTTGTCGACGGCTGGAACGCCACGGGCGTGGTTCCGCTGGGCTGGGAAATCTTTCGAGGGGCGCACAACAGCCTCCGTGTCTGGCGGCACGCGTCCGAGTTGTCAGGGTGCCTCCGTGACCTGGTGCAGGGGAACCTGACCTACGACGCGCGTGCCTCTGCCGTGCGGTGCGCCCGCGATCTTCCGAAGCTCTTCGAGACCGCTATGACGACCCTGTAGTCCCTTGTGCACTCGGGTCGATCCGCGAGCCGAGCACCCCCACGGTCGCGCGATTGTCCGTCTTGTTCCGAGGGCAGCCGTGGGTGAGATGAGGGGGTACCCCTGTGGCGATTACGAAGGCAGATGTCTCTGGGGGAATTCGAGAGCTGAACCTGAGCCACGCACCACTGTGCGTGCACTCCTCGTTGAGGTCGTTCGGATTCGTTCAAGGCGGCGCATTAGCCATCGTTCAGGGCATTCCGGAAGAAGGCTGCACCCTGATGGTGCCCTCCTTCACTTCGCTGGGCGTCCCGCCCCCACCGGGCAGAACGCTCCAGCACAATGGGAGTCGCGAGTCCTATCTTTCCGACCTCAATCGGCGCGCGCACGCCACGCCCACCTTCGATGCGACGAGCGCATTGATCGATCCAGACATGGGGCGTATCCCCAAATGCGTGGTAAGCAGGACCGGAAGGAAACGCGGCAACCATCCTCTCAATTCCTTCTCTGCCGTTGGTGCCCTAGCGGACGAACTCATTCAGGGACAACAGCCTCTCGATGTCTACGCCCCACTTAGGACACTCGCTGAACTGAACGGGTTCGTCATTCTCATGGGAGTGGATCTTACGTCCCTGACGCTGATCCACTTTGCGGAATGTCTGGCGGGCAGAAACGCCTTTCGGCGATGGGCGAGGGGAGAGTCCGGACGGGTCATTGAGTGTGAGGCTGGAGGGTGTTCCGACGGATTTGAGAAACTGGCACCGTTCGTCGCAGACTTGGCGCGCGCCATAAGTGTCGGGTCCAGCACGTGGACTGTTCTCCCTGCCCGACCCACAGTGCATCGGCTGTCCGGAGTCATCCGGGAGAATCCAATGGTTACGCATTGCGGTAACGACCACTGCGATCGGTGTAATGACGCTGTGCTGGGCGGACCAATTCTCGCATAGCATCTTCCATCCTAGTTCGTCAGTTCTGGTCCGCCAGGCTCCTGCGCGTGCGGCGTTAACCAAAGGCTTGTTTTGTGGACTGTGGATTGTCCGCGCGCGCGGTCTATTACCTAAGTCAAGGTTCGGCTGCCACGATTGAGCACACGAATGGCGATGTGCCGGATCAAATCCACATCATGTGTCAAACGCGCATCCTCTACCGAAAACGGGAGAATACGTTCGCGCGTCTCCTCGTGTTTTGAGTGGACTATGGCGTTGCGGATGCCGTAGAGACGCCGACTTACGTCTCCGAGGAGATCCACCTTGGCGTCCTTCTTTTCGTTACCAATGTTGATCTTGAATTCTACAAGAACGGATGGCTTTGCGAGGAAGCCAGCGCGCTCCTCTCTTGCGCCTATGAATTCACGAAGGGCTTCCTCATCGACACACGCGCGTACAGTAGCTTCCAGTTGCGAGGATTCATCGCCGGCTCCGCCCTTGCCGGCAAGGCGTTTCGCGACATCGAGAACCCGGGCAATGTCTGCATCATTCGACGGGTCGAACAGCGGGTCCTTCAATATGGCTTGCAGTTGGTGCTGTGCGTAGGCAGTCGCGTGAACTGGAAAATAATACTCGAGCACTTGATAGTATCCGAGGAAGCTCAGGCGGTTCGTGTCCGCACTCCGGGCATGCCAGTAAAGCGCCATGGCGTCTACATCGTATGAAAATCGCGGAAACGTAGGGTTGCCGGTTTCCCTTCCTCCAAATTGACGGAAGCGAATCCTTTCTGGTGCTAGGTACGCCGGCACACCCGTCACTCTATCGAGTTGGAAGAGAAAGCTGTTGGCGATGCTTTCCAAGGCGTTCTTTGCTGAGTCATGCGTACTAATGGCAAGTCCGTCGATTCGGACCACAAAGGATCGATAGACCACGCGTCCTCGTACCATTACATCGTGCTCGAGCGATGCGGTCCTAATGGATAGGGTGCGGGCGTTGTCCGGAGATACTACGGTGAGAATGGGTGCGCCGTGCGCATGGTCCTCCACGTTGACGGCTCCCACAATGCGGCGGAGACCGTAGAGGAAGGTCAGGCTGCCTCCCAGTCCACCAAAGGTCAATCGAGCCTCAACAAACTGCCCCGCTTCGGACCATATCGCATCATAGCCGTCGATGAACCGACAAACCGGAATATCCGAGTCCACTATGGCATCCAGCTCGTCTTGGCGTTCGGGGTCGTTCACGATGTGCACACGGCGAGTTCCACGCGCGGCAGGAACGTTGATGATGAGCGCTTGGCGGACCCCGACACCGTCTTCACGGAGTCGAAGGTCCTCGATCTGCGCTACCATGCCTGCCGCCCGGCACCTTTCGGCGAGCCGTTCGAGGCTCACGTGTGCATACCTCCGATGCCCTCCTTGGGCGTCGAGATGAAGATACCACAGGGAGCAACGTCTGGCGGACAACCATTGTGCACAAATCGCTTCCTTTGTGCAGGTGTGTCGGCGGGTGCCCCGCTGGAGCGGACCAGCTGGTGATGTCGCGTTGAACTGTGAGCACTCATCCGACTCGCTCGTCGGCTATTGGGCAATCGAGGGTGGTGCCGTGTGCCGACACAAAGGAAGTGTCGGCACACGGCATAGGTGGCAGGGGCATCCGGTGTACGGCTTCCGCCACGTGTGGCGTCGCGTTGGCGGGACAAGGGCAACTAGTGCAATTGCCGACTCGATCAAGAATGAGGGGCGGTGGTTCGAGCCACGCGGGCAACGTGGTCTCATTGGACTAACGGATGCCTCAGGACCCCCCGTCGTTTCTGTTCCAAGTTCACGTGGGCATAGACCTTCGTCGTCGACAGGTCCTTATGCCCGAGGAGTTCCTGAAGTGTAAAGAGGTCCACTCCCTGCTCCAAAAGCAGCGTCGCCATGGTGTGACGCAACCGATGGGGTGTAATCCCGCGCCCCTCGAGCCCCGCCGCCCCGAGGTATTGACGCATGCGGGTCATGAGGTGCCCCTTGGTCAGGTGCGCGTCGCCGACCGGGTTGGAGAGTAGATATGGGGTGCGAAGGGGCAGGCGTTCTTGCAGGTATTCCCACATCCAATCCGCCAGGGCTTCTGGGAGCGGCAGCACTCGGGGGCGTCTCCCCTTGGTCGTCGGCAGGAGGAGCGTCTTGGCGCCAAAGTCTACATGTTCCCACAGGGCGCTCAAAACCTCGCTGCGTCTCAAACCCAGCAGGAGCATTAGGGCGAGGGTGACCCGGTCGCGGCGCCATGCAGGCAACTGCAGGTTTTCGGGCGCGGTGAGCAGCCGGCGAGCGTCAACTTCGCTGAGGTAGACGGGCGACCGCTCGGTCTTCTTGGGTGTCTTGATTGCCTTGAAGGGGTGCGTGGGAATGTAGTCTTGTTCCCAGCAGAAGCGGGCGAAAGATCGGAGGGTCGCCACGCGTCGGGCGACCGTCGCCGGCTTTCTTCCCATGTTGTGGGGCGAGTCGTAGAGGAAGCGGCGTCCGTGTACGAGTCGGATGTGTTCCAGTTCGACGCCCGGGTACTCCGTGTCCATCCACCCCGTGAAGAGGCGAAGGTCGGAGCGGTAGGACCGGAGGGTCGCCTCCGTGGCGCCACGCTCCGTCCGGAGATAGAGTAGAAACTCCCCTGCAGCTAGCGTCAGCTGCACTTTATTGCACCCCGCCTTTGGGTTGTATGTCGTGCATGGATGACGGAGAGGATGCGGCGGGCTGTGGTTTATGGGGGCGGCATAAAGCATCACTTCCCAGCGGTTCGGGCACCTGGGAAGCACAAAATAACACCTATGGAAAAGCGTTTCTGTAATTCGGCTTATCGACCGGGTCGTAAGGTCAAGGCGTGGGGGAGTGAAGCACCCCGGCAAGGGGCAAGGGTGCGTAACGCACCTTTGCCAGGGGATGCGGAACTCCTCCACGCTGCGTTTTGTCCGTATGTGGCATGCGCTTCGGCATCTCCGGTGCGATCGCATCCGCCATTCCGCAGGGCACAACCACGATGATGACAATGACGCTTCATACCACCGCACCCACCACAGTCGCTACTCACGGTGCTCGGACTTCTCGGTACCCGGAGGAACCCATGGCTTTGCGACCACACGAACCACTGCGCCCCTTCCTGTTAGCTTCCAGGCAACGGGGCTTTCTACGCGTCGGGACGCCGACAGGCGCCGCCGCGGACGCCGGGACGTCGGGGGGGTGACGCTCCGTCGCGCCCGAAACGTGCTCGTCGGACGTGCTGTGAGCCCGCCCAGCGTGGACATTGGCCCTCCGCACGGCCGTGGACGGGCTCGAGCGCAAACGCGAGTCTGCCAACTGCCTCCGCCTCGCCCAACGCCTCGGGGTCCGGGGCAGCGCCGACACGCCGCGCGAACTCGGCGGCGTTGATCCGCCCCACGTATTGGATCGTGACATCGGGTGGTTGGTACGGGCATGTGCGCGTATGCGGCGATGGCGAGATCCGCTGCCAGGACCGGCGACGGTCGACACGGTGCACGGGCGAATCTCGCCGAACCCGAGAGACAACGCGTCGGCACGGAGATCCTGAGGTGGATTGTTGAGTTTCCAGTTTGCCGTCGCCTGGAGCGCGTCAACTGGATCCGTTGCCCAGAAGGGGAGTGCGCCGGTCAGGTGTTGGACACGCCAAGAATTAGGAGGATTGCCTGAGGTGCGACAGAGCACTAAAGGCAGTCACCGACCTGGACCCGTGGTGGAGCACCGGAGTGTAGACGGATCGAGCCCGCAGCGGGTTGGTGGGTCCTCCCGAGGGTCAGTTCTGAGTTGGTCCTCGAGGTGAGCCCCAGGGAACTGGCGAAAGCGGACTCACCAGATCCATGGGAGGAATGGCGTATGATCATTGCTCCTCGGACCGCAACGCCACAAAATTGTGTCGTGTGCCAACTCATTTGTCGTGTCACATCCCGAATTGAGTGCCCGTGCCGGCACCAACCCCGGGCGGATGTGGGCGACGCCGGACCCTTGCCGCCGAGTGGCGGGTACGCCAGGCTGCTCATGCCTGGGCGGCTCATGGAGCCGCCCAGCCGCCCGTCAGCGTACCCGCAGAGGCTCGGCGTCAAGGGCACATCTACCCGCCACCGATGGTGGGACAGTCGACGCCAAATAGCGCCGGACGCTACAAAATTGCACAGACAAAAGAGATGGGCGGGACTGACTTCACCGTAGCCCACCAACCCCTCCGTCCGCGGGAGGGGCAGACGCTTTGATACGGTCCCGGCTCCCTTGGCAACGAGTATTAACTAATAACCCTTGGGCAGCGTCACGGACTTTTCCGCAGTGAGACGCTGCTGATATTCCTGCTGCAATTGCTGGAGCCCAGCACCGACAGTGCCAGTTGTAAAAATCTGAACAAGAGGCGCCCGCGGAAACGCTACCGCGGGGTTCGGCGACAGGGACTGAATGTCAAAATATCCTGCCGCGCTGAATATCGGGTATCCTTTGGCGACTTGTTGTGCCTGAAATTGGCTCCATGCTGTTTCCAGTCCGCTACTCGTGACGGATGGTGGAAGCCCTAGGCTAATGAGCAACTCTTGTTGCTTTGCATTATAGAGCCATGTCAGGAAGCGCGCCGCAAGTTCCGGATAGTGGGATTCCACGCGGATGCCCATGCCGCCTACCTGGGTAGCTGGAATGTTATTCGAATGCGGGAAGGTGGGAAAAGGAAGTGGAACGAGGTTCCTCGGAGGCGTGGACTGCGTCCCGACTCCCGTCCACGGGGGCACAAAGGCGAACAGGGCGGAACTGGCAGCGCCCGCAAACCCCTCTCCGTAGAAGTTCCGATTTGCTGTGGCAACAACGGCTGACGGGACCCATCGGTACCGTTGGGCGAAGGATATCAGAGTGCTGGTGGGGGTGGTAAGTGCCTGTACATCTAGGCTATCTGAAGTAAATGTGAACTTGCCACCCAACCCTAGCGCGAGCGACGCCCACAGATTGAGGGTGCTGGGCAGTAGCCCGACCATCAACGGTGCTTGACTTGTAGCCCCCAATGCTAGCCTCTGCATTTCCAGGACGGTTTGCATATCTGCAAACGACCACTGGGATTTGTTCACCCCAAGCTTACGCAGGGCGACATGGTTTACGTAGAATTGGATCTCACCAAGCACAACTGGCAGAGCAAGCGGCACACCGTTACTGTCGGAAAAGCTCCTGAGTACGGCTGGGGGGATGGCACCCCAGTCAAACCCTAAAGGTTGAAGGATGGGGCGCAGCGGAACAAGGCTGATGTCTCCATTTACGCTATCGCCCAAGACAGGCATCAAGTCAGGGATGCCGGGCTGCTGGGAGAGAGACAGGGTGACGTTGGGGTTTTCGGCTTCCCAAGTATCACGTAAGCGAGGCAAGAGGGTGCTGAAGTAGTGTCCGAACACGATCGCAATGTCCTGCGTATTGATTACAAGTGTCGCTTTCTTGGACAGGCTGCTCGTCAGAGAGGCGCTTCCTTTTTGCCCGACGCCCTGGGAGGGAATGCCACATCCAGCCAATGCTCCCGCTGAGAGCGCGATGACAGACAAAGCCTGGCGCCGTGAGATGAACTGCCGTCTGACGACGGGCATGCTCTAATCACTCCCATCAGTGACGGGGAGTCAGATCAATCTGCGTCAGCCGCGCGGCGAGGGGCTGCGCTGTCGTGGTCCACCTGTGCCGACAAGCGCCACCCTAACAGGTACTCCCCGCATCCTCACGAGGCGATGAGTGAGCGTTTCTCTCCCGTAACGAGTCATGCGCAACACGTGTCCTCGCCCGACTCACGCAGGATTGTCGCTTCGATGCAGGAAGCCGCCGACGTTTGGGGTGTGTCCGCTCCTTGGGGCGGCTCTGTCGCCAAGGGCGACGCCGTCTGGGGCGTCTCGGACATGGACTTGGTGCTTGCCGTCGACAACTCCAGCGATGCGGGGCAGCTCGATCCCTTGCCCGTGCTCTGCGAGGAACTCGCCGACACCGGCGTGCTTGTCATCGCAGGGAGCGGGAAATCAGGCTGGTTCGGCGGGGAGGTTGGGGGACATGGCTGACGCGATCGACCGCGCGATGGCTGTCGTGGACCACGACGCGTACGTCACGGACGGCGGCACAGTGCTGCCGCAATCCTCGTCACCCGCCATCATCGCCCAGGTGCTGCGGCTCCTGGACGTCCGTCGGCGCATGCGTGTATTCGAGGTCGGGACGGGTTCCGGCTACAGTACCGCTCTCCTCTGCCACCTCGTCGGTCCCACCGGGCGCGTGGATTCCATGGATATCGACCCGGCGCTGGTGCACCGCGCCGCTGCGCGCCTTAAGGGATCCGGTCTCACGCAGGTACAGCTGACGGTGGGCGATGCCAGCGCCATCTCGCCCGAGGGCTCGCCTTACGACCGGCTCGTCGCCTGGGCGACCGCCGACCTCCTGCTGGGGGGCTGGGTCGCGTCCGTCCCGCAGGGACGCATCGTGGCTCCCCTCCGGTTGCTGCCCATCGAGGGCGCAACCACGGTGGTGCGGGTAGTTGTGGAAAATGGGAGCCCAGTCGTCGAGGGCTTTTCTCCGGGAGGGTTCGTGCCGCTGACCGCCGCGCCGGTTGCGGATTTCGAAGGGCTGCGGCGGGAACGCGCCGACGTCGTGGTGGAGAGCGCCCTCGGGCACCTGTTGTTGTCCGCCCCGTGGGTGCGTGCCGCCCCCGCGGACCTGCGTCAACGGCTCGCGGCTCACGGAGTTGATCTGATCCCCAGACCGACGCCTCTTCGGGAAGGGGAGTCTCCGGACGACCTGTGGTGGTACCTGGTGGCAGCGAACCCGGAGGGATTGACCGCTGGCACGCTGGTGCCCGGAGGGGCGGCGTTCGGGTGCGGTGATCCCGATGGACTGGTCCTCGTGAAGCGCGGAGCCGTGGAGGGCGGCGTGGGGTGTGTGACGGCGGGGCAACCGGACCGGTGTCTGGACCGCTTCGCGGCTTGGATCGCCGCCTGGCGTTCCGCGGGGAAGCCCGGGTTGTCCCGGTTGAGAGGCGTCATGGATCGCCTGGACGGCGCCGGCTGGCGAGTCGGCGTCCGGACATGACGACCCTCCCGAGCGATGTCCGCTGCACCTGGTGGGCGACCGCCGGCAGCTTCTGAGCGCGCATCAATCCGACGCCCAACGTGACGGGGCTCTGTCCTACCCCAAGAGCCGGCGCGTTCGTGTCAGACGCCCAGGTACGGGAGGGCGAGTGCGTGGCAAATGCGTTTGAGGAGGTCTCCGTGCGCGAGGCGGTGCCAGGTGATGCGTTGGGGATTGCCGAGGTACACGTCACGACATGGAAGATCAGTTACAGGGGCGCCCTTCCGGACACTCTGTTGGCATCTTTGTCCGTTCCGCCGCGCGCGGAGCGGTGGGCGAACATGCTTGCCGCTCGCGTGACGACGAAGCAGTGCATCCTTGTCGCCGAGACGAGGGACGGACGAGTTGTTGGATTCGCATCGACGGGTCCCCAAGGGTCGGCGGCGGGATCGGAGGCGGGTGATCCCGCGTACGGCGCGGAGATTCTCTGCCTGTACGTGTTGCCGTCGCACCAACGGATGGGCATCGGCAAGCGATTGCTGCGTGCCGTCGCCAAGCAACTCATGGATGGTGGAGCCAGGTCAGCGTTTCTCTGGTGCCTGGCAGAGGGTCCTGCCGTACCCTTCTACGAGATGGCGGGCGGCACGAGGGTAAGAAGCAAAATGGAATCCATGGGCGGAACCGATGTTGAGGTCGCCGGGTATGGATGGACAGATCTTGCGCCGCTCGCCGCGACGAACTTGTAATTCCCGCGGTCCGCTCATGACGAACCGGCAGGTTGATTTTCGTGGGCGTGAGGTGGGCGACGTGCGCGGGGTCACGATCCGTGCCGCAGACCAGAAGGACGCCGCTGCCATAGCCCGCGTTCACATCGACAGTTGGCGGACCGCTTATCGCGGATTGGTTGCCCGATGCTTACTACTACCCTGGCACCTTGGAGCAAATGGGTATTTCGGCGCAGACAGAAGGGCGGTCAAGGCAGGGGGGGGTAATTCTTTAGGAGTAGCGTTGACGATGTGCTGGAGGGGGCGCAAGCACCGCCGTGT
>Ga0080006_1105826_pt1 | contig 13298 bp, 13 predicted proteins | sample RS3BMetagenome_FD_69209 | JGI IMG/M metagenome (GOLD analysis project Ga0080006, IMG submission 69209) | Ferric oxide microbial mat and aquatic microbial communities from Rainbow Spring, Yellowstone National Park, USA - RS3B (SPADES... ...
AGAAGAAAGCACTGGCCATCCACTAAGCCTTGGTTTGGTGGATGGTGAAACTGGCTTCAACGAAGCAGTAAATAAACTGCAAATCTGTGTGAGTAGATTTGCGTAAGATTTATGGAACGGTACAAGAACTGGCGGAGATGTATCGATCCGTGCTCCAGCGAGAAGGGATGCAAGAAATCACCACTTCGAAAGCACCGCACTTTCTAATGGCACCGTTGGAAGAAGGAGCGATTCAGCTCCGATTCGCCTCCCTGGAGCGGGGCCGAGGGTGGGATGTGACTCTCTATCCCGAGGGCGAGATGACGAGATCGTTGGTACGGACGATGAATCGACACAGGGTTGAGATGGAACTTGGAGGCGGCCATCGTCATCCCGAGATGCTGGAGCTCCCGCAACTGAGCGCACTGATGCGTTCGGCGCAGGTGACGATGGCTGGCGGTGGTGGGAGTGGTGGCAGCGATGGGCAAGCGCATCAGTCATGGACAGTGGAGGCCAAGGTGGAACTTGCAGCGATCGTCTCCCTTGTGGAGACGAGTCTGATCGAGGAGGACATCGACGTGGACGAGGTGGAGGCACTACGTCGGGTCGGAGTCGTATTTTGGAGTCGCTCGGAGGGGACGGTGGGAGGCTCTATCACGATCGTGAACGGGGATGACGCCAACCGTTACCACATAAATGTTGAAGGCCACAAGAGGCGGCCACGCTCATCTGCTGACCACGAGATCAGCTGGATCCCAACGCACTGAACGTTAGCAGCCAGCTCCGGTTGTTGCTCTGGCTAACCGAGGACATGCTGGGTGTCGGCGGTAACGAGGTTCTAAGTGCTGAACCGGTCCAATACCTCGGGGGTGTGCCGCTGGCGGTAGCAAGGTATCGGAGGAGCGATGTTTCGTCTATCATCGGCTGGGCTGGGCCGCTCCAAGCAGTTCGTTGATGAGTGCTGGGTAGTCGTCGATGCTTGACTGATCACCTCCCGAGGCCCCACGGCGGTAACGCTCAACCACTCCGATGAGGATGCACGCAAGTTTCCAGCTTCCAAAGTGCTGGTAGTAGATGATGCGCTCTGGATCGGTATGGCGCAGTGCGCCATAGTGCTCATAGAGCTCAGCCCTCGAGGTGAATCCCTCGAGTCTGGTGGCGCTGTTGATGCCGCGCATGCGGTCATCTGTTGCGTCCATCCAGTAAACCCCGAGCATGCCGATGTCGGCCAAGGGGTCACCGACGGAGGCGATCTCCCAGTCGAGGACGGCCACGACCTCGCCTTGGTCGGTGAGCACGACGTTGTCGAGACGGTAGTCACCGTGGACGATGCCGATGGCCTCAGTTGTCGGCATGTGTGCACGCAACGCTTCGCCAACGTGAAGCACCGTGTTGATGAGATCGGTGTCAAAGGTAACCACCGAGGAGACCTGTTTGAGCCATCGTTCGAGCTGTCGGCCGAGGTAGGTGTGCGGATCCGCCATCATGGGGAGTCCGAGTGCCGCTGGATCAAAGCTGTGCAGTTGGGCGAGGGTGGTGATGAGGTTGGGGCCAATGACTTGGCGAGTCGTGACCGGGACCGCGCTGGCCTGTTTGTCATCACGGAGGATGAGACCCTTGGCTTCGTTCATGAGGTAGAACGGGGCTCCGATGAGGGCGGAGTCGTCACAGAAGGCAAGAGGTCGTGGGACGGCAAAGCCTGTGGGTGCCAGCGCCGAGAGAAAGCGGAACTCTCGTCCCATGTCGTGGGCCGTCGGGAGCACCATGGAGGCCGGAGGTCGACGCAGGATCACCGATTCGCCGGTCTCATCTTGGATGCGGTAGGTGAGGTTGGAGCGACCACCTGGGCAGAGCTCGATAGTGAGTGCTCCAGAGAGCTGGCCGAACTCCCTGATCCAGGTGAGGGCGGTCTCGGAAAATGGAGATTGATGGTCGGTCATCTTCTCATGGTACTCGAAGTCATCGACCAGGTATGGTCGACCCGTTGGTCGGTGACTCACCAGGTAGAATAAGGAGGTATGGACGTAACTGATGCTACCTTTGAACAAGATGTGATCGAGGCGTCGAAGGATCGGCCCATTGTGGTGGATCTTTGGGCACCCTGGTGTGGACCATGCCGGACGCTCAGTCCGATTATCGAGAAGGTAGTCGCGGAGACCGAAGGCAAAGTGGAGTTGGTCAAGATCAACGTTGATGATAATCCAGCTTCGGCCCAGGCTTTTAAGGTCCAGGGGATACCGGCGGTGTTCGCGATCAAGGACGGGAAGATCGTTGACAGCTTCGTCGGCGCCTATCCCGAGTCCCAGGTGCGCGAGTTTGTCGCCAAGCTCGCCCCGGCAAAGACGGTAGTTGACCTGCTGATCGAGGAGGGTAATGAGCCCGCGTTGCGGCAGGCTCTCGAGCTGGAGCCGGCGAACGACGTGGCTGGCTTCTCGCTCGCACAGCTCTTGGCTGACCGGGGTGAACTCGATGAGGCGGAGGCGATTCTGGCGCGCTTCCCGGAGACTGCGGAGATCGCAAAGTTGAAGGCCAAGATCAGACTGGCCAAGGAAGGTTCGGCAGCGCTCGGCGAGGACGAGATCACCAAAGAGCTCGATGAACTCCTTGAGTCGGTCAAAACCGACGAGGCCGCGCGCCAACGGTTTTTGGATCTGTTGAACCTTCTCCCGGAGAATGATCCAAGAATCAACCAGTATCGGCGCACTTTTACCTCGCGACTGTTTTAGGTCACTTGGGTTGGCAACGTTACGGTTAAGGGATCGCCAGCTCGATCTCACTCGCGGGATCGTCATGGGTATCTTGAATCGAACGAGGGACTCCTTTTACGACAAAGGCAGTTACTTCGACTTCGATCTCTTCCTCAAGAAGGCCGATGCACTTGTCGCCGACGGTGCTGACATTCTCGACATCGGTGGGGTTAAGGCTGGCCCCGGCGAAGAGATCACGCTCGAAGCAGAGCTCGAGCGCGTGGTCCCCGCCGTCGAGGCGGTGGCCTCTCGGCTCGACGTTGCGATCTCCGTGGATACCTGGCGTTCTGAGGTCTTAGAGGCCGTCATTGTTGCAGGGGCACATCTTGGCAACGACATCTCTGGATTTGGCGATCCGGCCTACACCAAGGTGGCGGCCCGTCATGGGGCTGGGGTAGTGGCCACCCATATTCGCCTCAAGCCTCGTGTTCCGGATCCTGACCCACGCTACGACGACCTGGTTCGCGATGTCCGTAGCTTTCTTCTTGATCGGGTTGATCGGGCTCTTGGTGATGGTGTTGACCGTGACTCGATCGTCATCGATGCCGGGTTTGATCTTGGCAAGACGACCACCCAATCGTTGGCCCTGCTCGGGACGACAGGTAGTCTTGTTGCGACTGGCTATCCGGTCCTGATCTCCGCCTCCAACAAGGGGTTTCTGGGTGAAGCCCTCGAACTCGATATCACCCAACGCCGCAGCGCTTCCGTGAGCGCCGCGAGTCTGGCGATGATCGACGGTGCAGCGGTGTTCCGCGTCCATGATGTGCGCGCGACGGTGAAGGCACTCGACACGATAGCGGCCCTACGAGCCCATCGCCTCGAGCATGAAACCTTGTGATCCGTGCGTAGCGTCACCTTGTTGGTCGCGAGCGATCCAATCGTCCTCGAAGAGCGCATCGTGCAGGAGATGGATGCCTACGATCCTGCGGTTGAGGAGTTGCGGGTGTTCGATCTACGCGAAGATGATGTCAGTGACGTCGTCGCCATGCTTTCCCAGACGCCGATGTTTGTCTCTCGTTTTAGAATCCTGGTGCGCTCTTTTGAGGCGCTGAAAGCCGACGATGCTCCGTTTCTTGCGGACGGGTTTGCTGCGATGTCTGAGGACCATCTGGTATCCCTCTTTAGCACCGATAAGCGTGTGCCAAAGGCATTGAGTACCCTTCGGGATCCGGTGATCGAGAAGGTCGAGCTCACGGTTAACAAGGAGGCTGAGCGGCGAAGTTTTATCAGCTCGGTCTTCGCGACTGTTGGGGTGAAGCTCACCAACCAGGCACTGGCGCTCGTTACCGAGCACGCCGGGGTTGACCTCTCTCAGATCAATCCCCTCGCTCAGGTGCTCGCCGGACTCCAACGCAATGGAGAGGTCTTTGATGTAGAGGACGTTCGCCCCTATCTAGGACAGGCCCGTGAGGTTCCACTTTGGACGCTGACCGATGCGATCGAGCACGGTGATATGGCCAAGGCAATGGCGACCTTGGAACGGTTACAAGCAGCGGATAAGGCTCCTCAGCTCCTCATCACCGTCTTGGAGCGACGCTATCTTGATCTGATCGTTCTCACCTCGCCAGGGGTGCGAAGCATTGAGCAGGCCAAGGCGGCACTCGATTCTGTCGGTGCTCGCAAGCCACCAGATTTTGCCTTACGAAACATGCTGGCGGCCGCAAGGCATCTCAGCTATCGTTCCAGCGTCCTCATCGTTGGCTGGCTCGCCGACGCGGCTCGGGATCTGCGCGGTGCGTCGGCGCTCGATGCCGATACCGTTCTTCAACTGCTTGTCGCGCGCATCACCCGCCTCTTTGTCGGGGCCTGAACGATATCTTTGCGGGAATTCCACCGTGTGATCATCCAACCCTTCTGCACGGGAGGAGTGATCCGCTAGTGTCGGCGGGGTCATGTCTCGGGTTCGGTTGGCGGTGTGTGGTTGCTCAGGCGTGTGAGTATCTGTGAGAAGAACGCACGCTCTTCGTTGGTGCGCGGTGCGAAGAAGGCGACATCCGCCGCTTCGACTGCACCGTTGGCGTGATTTGCCACTGCGACGCCCTCCGGTGTGGTGACCAGCGCTTTGGCTCTTGCGTCACGTGGATGCCGTTCACGGCGCAACAACCCCTTATCCTCCAATACGCGAAGGACCTGAGAGGTCATCATCGGATCGATGTGGGCGAATCGGGCAAGTTCGTTTTGGGTAACGGGCTGGGTTCCCTCCAACCACACGAGCGATGCGAGGAGGACGAATTGAACATGCGTGAGACCAAAGGGTGCAAGCGCTCGCCGCTGGTGGGCTTGCCAACGGTTGCTGATGCGCCAGAGCCCAAGGCCTGGACTCTCTTGATCGGTCGCAAAGCTGCTCGTTAGCCTTCGCTCTCTCGGGGTCTCATCGATCACGATTCGTTCCCATCATCTCAAGTACCATCCGTTGCCAGAAGAGTGCGAGGTCGTGCGGTGTGAGTGGAACGAGACCACGACGAAGTTGATAACCCCAATGGGGTGCCGCAGTGAGATCCAGGAGCGAGCTGACCTCTTGGAGTGGGACTGCGCGTACTGACTCGTACCGAATGCGACGACGAAAGGGTTTGAACTCACCCTCGTCAGCCTGCCATATCTCGGGGTCACTGATCGTACCGAGAGCGGTGAAATGTTGAAGTTGCTCCCCCTCGCCCAGGCGTTCAGTTGGTGGGCAGTACACCAGGATGTCACCTTCGGGCACGGTTGCGAGTCCGCGATGCTTGTCATGTCTGATCCAAGCGATGCCAGCGCGTACATACTCGGCTGAGGCGACTCTAGCCAGGCGTTCATAGATGTTCGACGAGCGCTACGAGTCGGTTAAGGCTTACTCCTACCGACCTCTTGAGTCCTGGACCCAGGATGTTAGCCCTTCCAAAGGCCAGTGGTCCCTCGATGGTGACAACGTGTCCGGGTTGGGAGCTACCATCGTCTCCATCAGGCCGAACCCAGTGGGCGACGATCAGCGTTGTACCAACGAGCTTCATCGTGTCACCACACGCACGCTCAAGAACACAGGTGCTGATGATGAACTTGATCTTGGGTGCCCCTTTGGACTTCATCACCCCACGGGTTCTTGTCGCCACTGAACCCATGAGACGCACCCATTTGGGATCGGTGTCCCTCTGAACAGGTGGGATGGTCTGCAAAACGGGCCAAGATGACTGAAGGTCGTGCCGTCGATTAGACGCCTGCTGCGAGTGATCTCAATCATGCAGATGGTATCTATGCTGCCGAAATTAGTGGGCCCGTATTGACCTTCCTAACTGGACTCGTTAGATGTGGCGAGTCGGGTTAATCCGATTGGTCCGATCGTTTCGCTGCCTCATAGCGAGCCAAGGTGACGTGGCGCTCGATGCTATGGTCGACGATTGGGGTAGGGTAACCGATGCTTGTCGGATCGAGGTGCTCGAACGGAGCGTGGATCGCAGCTGCACTGAGTTCAGCCAGCTCTGGCACCCATTGTCTGATGTAGTTGCCGTCGGGGTCAAATTTCTTTGACTGCAGGATCGGGTTGAAGACACGAAAATAGGGGGCAGCATCAGTCCCGGTGCCGGCGACCCACTGCCAGTTCATCCGGTTAGAGGCGAGGTCTCCATCGAGTAACTGCTCTTCAAAGTATCGTGCACCGATTCGCCAGTCAAAGTGGAGGTCTTTGACCAGAAAGGACGCAACGACCATACGCACGCGGTTGTGCATGAGGTGAGTAGCGAGCAGTTCGCGCATTCCAGCATCGACGAGCGGGTAACCTGTTCGACCCTGTTTCCAAGCGGCGAGCAACGCTGGTTTCTCCTCCTCTTGGCGCCACTCGATTTGTTGAAACCGTTTGTCGAGCTCGTGGTTGACGGCGTCTGGGCTGCGAAAGAGTACGTCGGCGTAGAATTCTCTCCAAGCGAGTTCGGCCAAGAACTTTTCGTCGTCGGGGCCCAGCGATGCGATAATCGTCCGAGGATGGATTGTTCCAAAATGAAGATGAGTACTCAGTCGTGATGTCACGGCTCGGTCAGGGAAGTCGCGTTGGCTCTTGTAGTGAGTTCGCCGTTGGTCAAGGAATCGCTCCAGCTCAAGGTGTGCCTCTTGCTCTCCACCGGGCGTATCGTCACCTTCTGGCTCGAAGGCACGACCGATGCAGATGAGTTTGGAAATCTGGGGATGTGGGTAGGGAGTTGTACCGAGCGCCTTTGGTCGCCAGGCCCGATAGAAGGGTGAATACACACGATATCCCTGCTGGGGACCGGAGGGCGAGGCATCCTTGACCGACAGCGTTCCAGGCGCGACAGCGTAGGGAGTATCTAGTGCCCTGAGCGTAATCCCCTTGGCGCGCATCGCGGAAGCCGCTGCGTTCAGGCGTTGCCGGATCCGAGGGCCAACCGAACTATGGGTGAGCACCGAGGTAATCCCGTGCTTGGCTAACAGATCCGGCAGTTCTCGTATCGGGTCACAGGCGAGCAGGCTCAGTTGGCCATCGAGTTGCGCGTCAAGATCGCGGAGTGCGGCCATCAGGTAGGCACGTTTGTGGGGTGTGAGGTACCGATTGAGCCGCGGGTCAAGATCAAAAAAGACCACGAAGGGTTCGTTCTCGGCCGCCATCGCCACAAAGCCAGCGTGGTCATGGAGGCGAAGGTCGCCACGGAGCCAAAGGGCATGAGTCATCGCTCTAGCCCAACGCCACTGTGAACAAAATCGTTCCGATCGGTCGATTATCCGCTGGCTGGGTTACTACGGGCCTCAAGCATCCGAGCCAAACGGTTGAGAATCATCCGAATGAGCGGCTGTGAATCATGGTCCATATTGGTGCGTACCTTTGCATGCCCCTTGAGCTCTGCCCGGCGAGCATCGATGGTGATTGGTTCGATATCGATCTCGATACGCAGGGTCTCCTCTTGGCCGCCGACGACCTCGACGATCAGCCGGCTGCCACGATCGAGGAGGTAGGCCATGGATAGGCTGGCGCTTTGGAGCCAATCGACTCCTCGAAGGGTCTCTTGAAGCTCCATCAGCAGCTCACGATCCACGAGGTGGCCGAGGAGCTGATGTACGGTGGCCTCTGGTAGCTCGACGAAGCTGGAATCGTCGGTCTCGAAGCCTCGAAACGAGCGGTGTCCATCCACTGGTGGGTCCTCATGGGTGCGCTCAAGGCGCAAATCCTCGTCAAGGATTGTAGCCAGCGTGATGGTGGTGAGTTGTTCTCGTACCGCGGCGACGGTCGCCTGCCAGCTGGAGTGAAGGGGGCAAACCGTGTCCCAGCGACAGGGACCATCTCCGAGCGCGCAGTGTTCGGCCCGTAGTGGTCCTTCACCGGCTTCGACGAGCTCAAGGAGCGTAATCGAGTTGGGATCACGGGCGAGACGATAACCGCCGTCGCGTCCGGGTTTCGAGGTGGCGATGTTGGTGCGAACCAGGTCAGCCAGGATCTGGGAGGCGAAGCTGGCTGGGATCCCCATCTCGGCGACGATCTCCTTAACCTTTGTCGCCTTGGATTGCTTGGCTTGCCGGGCGAGATACAACGCCGCTCGAACGCTATAGTCTCCCCGTCGCGACATCGATAAGTTCATAAATAAAGGTTAGCTGGAGACTTGACAAGTAGAAATCGGTGAACTACACTAACCATTAGCTTGTAACTAACCGATACTGATGAATACATGGTAAGGGTGTGCTGAGTACGAGTGCGTAGGGCAAGAGTGTGCTAGGGAGGGATGGAATGACAAAAGTCGAACCGACCAAGATCAAGATAGTAACTGACGATACGATCCCCAAGCGGCTTCACATTCCAGTGGTAGCCAGTGAAGATCGCTTTCAAGGAACCGACCCGTCGAAGAAGGCGAACCTGGCGAGCCACCCGGTTATTGCCAGAATCCTGTCGAAACGGGCCACTCAATTTCTCATGATCATTCCCAATCAGATCATCTTCTGGTTGGTGATTTTCCTTGGATTCCTAGGGGTGGTCGATCCTGGTATCAACTTTGCGACCGCCATTACCTGGTATCTCTGGTTCTGTTTGGTGTTCGTGATGATGGCTGTCATTGGACGGGCGTGGTGCTCGATGTGTCCATTTGGTGGCTTTGCTGAATGGATCCAACGCCGTACCTTCTTCCGGCGACTCCAAAAGCCGCTTGGCCTTGGTCGCAAACTTCCAGAGAGTTGGGCCCAATGGGGATTCACCTTGTCGGTCGGCACGTTTGTGCTCCTGACGTTTTTCGAGGAGTACTTCAATATCGCCGGCCCAGGCACCCCTCGCGACACCTCGCTGATGGTGCTTGGCATCGTGGTGTCGGCGGTGACCTTCTACCTCGTCTTCGAGCGCAGGACCTTCTGCCGGTACTTTTGTCCGCTGTCCGCACTCATCGGTTCGGTTGGGTCGATGGGATCGGTCGCAGGCTTTCGCACCAACGATCGAGCGGTCTGCCTTGCGTGCACAACCAAGGATTGCATGCGAGGTGGGAGCTCTGGTTATGGATGTCCGTGGTACACGTGGCCGGGTTCTGCTGAGTCGAACGCAGCTTGTGGACTCTGCACGGAGTGCTATAAGGCCTGTCCTTCCAACAATGTTGGTTTCTACCTGCAGAGCCCGTTGACTTCGGTGATTGCCCCAAAGCGGCGTCGTGCTGACATCGCATGGGCTGTGGCGCTGCTCTGGGGTTTGGTCCTCTTCCAGCAGGTGAATGCCACCAACGTTTATGCCAATTTCGATAACTATCTCAATCGCATGACTGGCTGGAACCACTACCCAAATCCGATCGACTATCTGGTGATCATCGTTCTTGGTGCGGTGCTCACAGCGGCACTGTTCAAGGGATACCAGATGCTCTTCCTTGATCCTGCTCGAGGGGTGCATGCGACAGGGAACTTCATGGAGAAGGTCAATCCGTTTCGCCAGATCTTCTTGCCGCTGTCATATGCGCTCATTCCTATCGTTGGCATGGATTACTTCGCTCGCCAGTTGCCGAAGTTCTTCAAGCACGTTCCACGGCTGATCCCAGCGATCGTGCAGATCTTTGGCGTGAACACCTCCAAGTGGTCACTGGTGAACTATCACCTCATCTCAAACCCGGCGATCGTCGATGTTCAGCTGGTCGTCATGGCGATCGGTATCATCGGGAGCGTCTATGCGGTGCTCAAGATCTTTCCACGAGATATCGCGCCTCTCACCCAACGTGTGGTGGGAGCAAAGGTGGCTGCGGTCACACTTATGGTAGCTCTTGGTGGAGTTGCTGGTTGGTTGTACATCATTATGCATGCGGCGTCGTAGAGGTGAGAGAGATGCTAACAAATGAATTTCCAAAGGTATCAGTGCTCAAGGATCGGTGTTCTGGCTGTCAGGAGTGTCTAGTTCGTTGCCCTGTTGGTGCGATCTCACTTGACGAGTTCACCTATACGGTTGAGGTAGACGAGATGGTCTGCGTCGCTTGTCATCAATGCGAGCGCACCTGTCCATTCTCCGCCATCACGGTTGAAGGAATGCCAAGAGTAGCCGATCGCGTACCGGCGCATCTCTTCGAGTCGCCGGACGTTCGAGCCGACCTCCATGAGGTTCGTGTCGGTTTCCTGTCGGACGAAGAGTTGATCGCTGAGGCAAGTCGCTGCTTGGACTGCCCGGATGCAACGTGTATCCGTGGTTGTCCTACCCATAACGACATCCCTGCGTTTATCGAGCGTGCGCGCAACCTGGACTTTGCCGGGGCGAGGGAGATTCTCTCCGCGACGTCTTCTATGCCTGAGGTCTGTTCGCGAGTTTGTGATACCGGTACCCAGTGCGAGGGTGCGTGTTCACTGACACTGGCTGGAGGTATGCCCGTTGCGATTCACGAGATAGAGCGTTATTTGGCTGATCGTAGCGAGCCAACGATCGCGAAGGCGGAGTCAGTCGGTCTCTCGGTTGCCATCATCGGCGGCGGTCCTGCGGGTATCGGTGTCGCCGACGTGGTAGCTCGTGGGGGCGGACACGCCACGATCTTCGAGGCTGGTCCAGAGCTCGGGGGTTTGTTGCGTTCGGGTATCCCGGAGTTCACCCTGCCGAATGCGGTCGTTACTCGCGTAGCTTCGAATCTCGAGGCGCTAGGGGTTGAGGTGGTTCCGAACACTCGGGTCTCACTTGAGGTTCTTGGTGACCTGACCCATGCGTTTGATGCTGTGGTGATCGCCAAAGGAGCGAATGCTCCGTTGCCCATCACGGCGGCAGGCAAGGAGACCGTCAAGGTCACAGAGGCCAATGAGTTCCTCGATCGGGCCTATCGGACGATCACTGGTTCGGTGGGGCTTGATGCGACAGTTACCACGCCGGAGTCTGTGGTCTTGGTCGTCGGGGCCGGCAATACCGCGATGGACGTCGCCAGAATGACGCGAAGGCTCGGTGGGAGTGCGACCTGCGTCGACTGGATGGATAAGCGCTTCTCTCTAGTGCGCCCGGACGAGCTTGGTGAGGCCGAGCACGAGGGCGTTGAGGTGCTGTTCTCGGTCACCGTCGCCAGCTTGCGTCCGTTGGCCAACGGTCGGATTGCAGCGACGCTTGTGATGACGATCCAGGAAGATCGCCAGCAGCGGCCGAAGGTGACAGACAAGGTATTTCGAGTCATGGAGGTTGACGAAGTCGTCGCCGCGCTCGGCTATCGGATTGAACCTGAGCTGTTGGGGAGCTTTCCCACATTGCCTGTTCGCAAGGAAGTGCCGGTGCTGAAGGATCGGCATTGGGTTGCGAGTGGGATCTTCAACGGCCTCCCGAGCGACGTGTCTCGGCACATGCCTGTTGGGGAGTTGGCGGTTGGGCGGGAGCGTGCCCGTTCGCGCGCACAGCTCGCCCTTGGTGATCGGGTGTACGTTGTGGGGGATTCGCTGATTGGTCCATCCACCGTGGTCGAGGCCATGGCTCAAGGGCGAAAGCTCGGCACGAGTCTGCTGGCGCGCTCTTCGCGTCTTGCGCCATCGTACGTGGGTCGCCTGCGACCACCGCGGGTGCTTGTGAGTATCGACTCTCCTGGGGGCACCACACGTGCATTGGCGCTGAAGCTGGCTGAACTGCTGAGCTCCGTGGCAAACGAAATTGTAGCGGTACCCGTGGACCAAGTGACCCCTGAACTGGTGGGTGACTTCGATCTTTTGATCCTCGCCACCTGGGTTGATGGACTTGTTGTAGGAGGTCAGCATGCTGGTCCTGCGACGTCACAACTCGTTGATCAACTCATCAAAGGTACTCAGACGCAGGTCGCTGTGTTGATGACCTATGGAGTTGACCCGGGTCACGCAATGTTCCGGCTTACTGACCTAATCACGGCTAAGGGTCTTCAGGTGGTCGCATCCAAGACCATGAAGAGCGGCGCCGATGGATGGTTCCAGTTTGCTCAAGAACTCTGCCAAGCGGCTTGGCCCGACATCACTGGTGACGGCATTGTCAAAGCCGTCTTAGAAAGTGGTGATCTTGCCGTCGACCAGGTCGGAGCTACGATCGGTATCAGACCTGAACTTGCGGCGTCTGTTGCACGTAGCGTTAATGAGTTGCGGGCGTTGAGGGGGAGTACCGATTTGTTGGCACGGCTCATGGTGAACGTCAATGCGTTGCAGGCGGCGATCGACATGGGCAAGCGTGAAAGCCGACCGCCCCGGCGTTTGAGTCGCCGATCTCATGCAGACACCAGGGCCTGACATGGAAAGCCTCATCCCCTCGGCACACAACCCTAGGGCGACTTCGGTTGCCCTAGGGGAGGGGGATTACCCCAACCCGGACACAACCCGTATCAGCCTCATCCCCTCGGCACACAACCCTAGGGCGACTTCGGTTGCCCTAGGGGAGGGGGATTACCCCAACCCGGACACAACCTATCAAGCATGATAGTCAATTGGCAGCAACCTGTCAAACGGTGAGATAGGTAGCGTCTGACAGACACTGATGTGGTGACGCTGAAGGCGTAACTCAACAAGCTAGTGTTGTTGGGGCTCTTAGTTCCCTTGACTTGTCCATTCCTTGCGCTTGTCGAGTGTTTCCGATGGAGGAAGTCTCGAGTTCAAGCTCAGCGTCGCATGCGGCTGTCCTTATTGCGGCCACGCGACACACGCTAGCTGGTTCGGGCGGGAAGATTCAAAGCCGCGTCCGCCCTTGAAGTGAATCTTGTTGTGTTAGGTGCTGCTTGGCTGCGGGCAAAATGGGTTCGATTCACGTCAGAGTCCCTCTGTCACGTGATGACATCTGTTGTGTCCATTGGACGGTTGCAATGGATGGATTCACCGTCGTTCCCCACATCAGCACAACTTTCGTTGTAGTTGACCGTCAGCTGCTACCCTCCAGGCCTCAGCCAGAAAAGCCAAAGTCCAGCAGTCGGAAGATGTGAACGTCAGTTGACATAATTGGGCTGGAATGCGCTGCTTCCACGATGGTTGACCACCCCGTGCGAGTGGCTTTATTGCCAGCAGTGCGTTATGTTCAGCGTTGTAGAGCTGTATTAGCTAGTGTCCCTAGTCTAAAGTTTGCTCTAATTCAGGAATTTTCAATATTTTGTCCGTGTTTACCCCATTGTACACCTACTCTCTTGGAGGAAGAGGCAATGACAATGGCCAAGCACATATCGAGAGCAACGCAAGCAG
>Ga0080006_1233032_pt1 | contig 13296 bp, 3 predicted proteins | sample RS3BMetagenome_FD_69209 | JGI IMG/M metagenome (GOLD analysis project Ga0080006, IMG submission 69209) | Ferric oxide microbial mat and aquatic microbial communities from Rainbow Spring, Yellowstone National Park, USA - RS3B (SPADES... ...
CGAAAACGCCCTCCTCGGGTGTATCCGACTTCTCTGGGGAAGATGGGCGAACCTGGGGGTGGCCGGGGACGTACTCGACCCCGGTTCGTGGCCATCGGGTGAGGCGAGGCTCCGGGGTCGAGTACGACCCCGGCCACCCGGAAAACAGCCGGATCGGCAAGAACCCCAAGATTCGGCGGTAACACCCCCTCCTCGATGCCGATCGCTTTTGATGGCGAATGAGCCGATTCCGTGGTAAGCTGGGTGAGTTGTTCCACGAGTGACCGCACCCTTTTGATGTAGGTCCAGACCTTTGAGGTTGGCCCCTCGAATCGTGGCTCTGGTGCTCGGACTCGCGGCGATCGGCCGATCGGTCGGCGCGACGACGTTCGAGGACCCTCCCGGTCCCGTCTCGAAGGCCGAGACCCCGATTTCGATCTTCCTCAACACCCCGGCCGACCTGGACGGATTCTGGAAGTCGTTGGCTCGCCCCGACTTCGTCGTTCTCGACGGCGAAACTTATCGCAAGCTCCGCCAGTCGATCGAGAGTCCCGGACCGGCGAAGAAAAATCCCTCGGCGGTCGTGGAGTCGCTGGAAGTCACGGGGCGGGTGACGGGCGACCTGGCCAGCCTGGTTGTCGAATATCGGACCTTTCTGGCGATCGAGGGACCGACCTGGGTTCCGATCCAGCTCGACGGCGCGACCCTGACCGAGGTCCGCGACGGTTCGGAGAACCGGCCCACCCGGATCTCGCCCGAGAGCAAGGGCTGGCAGGTCGAACTGAAAGGGCGGGGGTCGCACACGATCCGGGTCGAGTTGCTCGCCCCGGTCCGGTCGACTGTCGATGGTCGTCGGATCGAGCTGGCCGTGCCGATGGCGGCGTCGACCCGGGTCGACCTGGTCATCCCCGCCAATGCCGTCGAGGGCAGCGCGGGCTTGAACGAAGGAATCGGCCTGACCCCCTCGACCGACCACCGAGGAATGAGGTTCCTGGCTCGCTTGAGCCCCCGAGCCCGACTGGACCTGGCCTGGCGGGAGCGTCTCGAATCCGCCGGCAAGCTGCCCACCTTGCTCTCGGCGCAGGGAGAAATCTCGCTGGAAATCGAGCGCGGTTCGATCCGATCTCGAAGCTCCTGGATTCTCGGTGCGATCCGAGGATCGGCGACTGAGCTGACCCTCCGGCTCGACTCGGCCGAGGAACTTCTCGAAACCCAGGTCGACGGCAAGCCGGTCCAGGTCGAGTCGCGTCGCGAAGGGGCCCGAACCCTGGTGACGATCCCGCTCGAATCGCCGCTTCGCCCGGAGTCGAGCCGGACCCTGTTGCTGACGACCCGGCGACCGATCGCGCCGACCGGCACTGCCCGGGTCGCGCTTCAAGGCTATTCGTTCGACCAGGCCCGCGAGCAAAAAGGAGCGGTGGCGATCGCCCGGACGGGGCCGATCTTCATCAACTCCTCGCCGGGGCGGGGTCTGCGGCGAATCGATCCCCGGACCAAGCTGCCGGAGAACCTTCGAGGTCGACCCGACACGACGCTGGCGTTCGAGTTCGACGAGCAGCCCTTCGACCTCGACCTCCGGGTGGAGCCCGCCCCGGCGAGGCTTCGCGTCGGGTCGCGGACGACCGCGACGATCGGCCCGCAATCGGCCCGGCTTTACGCGAAGCTCGACTGTCGACCCTCGCAAGGTAAGGTGCTCGAGGTTCAGGTGGTCTTGCCTCGCGGGCTCGAATTCGAGGGGGCCGAACCTCGCGAGGTGGTCGAGACGACCGAGATCGTTCCGCTCGACGCCGACAATGCTCCGTCACCCGGGGCCGAGGCCGCCCGGGTTGCCACAATCCGGCTGACGCCGCAAGCTTATGAGTCGGAAGCGTTTTCTCTCATTCTCAAAGGCTGGTGCGCGATCGACCCTTCCCGACCCGTCGCCCTGCCGGTCTTCCGTCCGAGGGTCGACCTGAGCGAGGAGGATCGCTACGCGATCGTCACCGACCGGAACGTCGCGGTCGAGCCCGTCGAGCCCGCCGAGGGGGCCTCGGCATACCGGGTCGACTGGGGATCGCCGCCGACCGACTGGCCCTGGCCCGCACGCAAGCCCGGTCTCGACCTCGGCTTGCTCTGGCTCCGGTCGATCGCCAATCCCGAGTCGATCCCGCTCAAGGTGACGGTCCGACCGCGATCGATCAGGCATGAGTCGACCCTCTCGGCTCTCGTCGATCGTCGAGGGGCCGAGGTCGTCGAGGAGATCGGTGTCGAGGTGGCCTTCGGGGTGGTCTCGCGGCTCGATCTGGCCCTTTCCGCCGAGATCCCCGCGCGATGGGAGGTCGAAGGGCTGGATCTGGCCGGTCGTGAGCCGCTGCCGCCCGACCCCGGAGGGTCGCGCCGCTATCGCCTGAAATTCGCTCGCGACTATTCCGACCCGTTCCGGTTCCGGATTCGATATCGGCTTCCTTTTGCCGATCCGCCGGTCGGGGATCGCCCGGGTCAGATCCGGCTCGAACCGATCCGGATTCTCGAAGGCAGCTCGACGGGTCGTCGCGTCGTCATCGCGGCCGATTCCCGGTTCGACCTCAGACCGGAGGCGAAGGGTTGGGACCCCTCGGCGCTTCCCGACCTCGCGACCTCGACGGACGGTCCGCCGGTCCGGCTCTCGCTCTCGACCCGCGACGAGCGACCGGGACCAATTGACCTCCGAATCGTCGCCGGTCCTCAACTGGCGATGCCCGGGGTGATCGTCTCCCGACTCTGGATCAAGGCCGTGCAAGGGCTCGACGACCAGCTCGAGACCTCGGCCCGGTTCTGGGTCGAGTCGCGGGACGGTTCGCTCCGGGTGGCCCTCCCGCCGGGATCAACCTGGGTCAAGGCCCGGGTGGGTGGCCTGGAGATCGGCGAGGGAAGCGTCGAGATCCTCAAGCGTGATGAGTACCGGTTCAAGCTCCCCGGCGCCTCCGCGACGGGTCCGGTCCTGGTCACGATCGACTTCGTCGTCCCGGCGGCCGAGAGCGTGAAGGGCTGGCCGACAGTTCGACTGATCGGCGATGGGATCGTTCAGCGAACCATCTGGGAGGTCCAGGTTCCGGGGTCCCGAGCCATGATCGGAACGCCGGTCGGCTGGACCGACGAGAACGAATGGTACTGGACCGGAGCCCTCTGGAAGCGGCGGCCTTCGAAGGGTCCGGCCGAGCTGGCGCACTGGTTGACCGGCGGAAGCAGTCGGTACCGGCTCGGTGAGCTGCTCGACTCGGGCGAGTCATCCGGTCGGCAAATCTACCTGTTCAGCCGGGTCGGACCGCCGGCTTTGCTCCGGATGGCGCTACTCAGCCGGATCAGCCTGCTCTTGCTCTGCTCGGGGCCGGTCCTGGCGCTCGGCTTGCTGGTCCTGGCGCGTCGGCCGCCGCCCCGGTGGATCGCCTCGGGTCTCCTGCTGGGCGTCTTCGCCGCCGGTGCGATGGTCGAGCCGGACGTCCTGATCGTGGTCGTCCAGTCGTCCTTGCTCGGTTGCGCGCTCTGGATTTCTTCACTGGCGATGAACTGGGCGATCGAGAAGGCCGGTCGGGCGGCTCGATCGAGCGGAGACGCGGCCCTGATCGTCGCTCCCTCCTCGACCGGTTCCTCCATGGCTCGACCCGTTCCGGTCGGCTCGGACGACTCGACGGCGATCCGCGCCCGACCCTTGAACCCATCGGCGGTCTCGACGGCCGATCATGTCGTCTTGATCCGATCACCTCGCCATGAACTGGGCGAATCGAACCGCCTGGACCTCGACCACCCATGAAAGCTCGCGCGCCGATCGGGTGGGTTTTGGTTCTCGGGATGGCAAGCCTCGGCGGCTCGGGTCCCGAGGTGGTCCAGATCCGTGTTCCTTCGGAAAAGGTCACGAACTGGTTCCCGACCGGCACCGAGCTTCGGGTCGTGCCCATCGACCAGTTCCAGGCCCTGCTCAAGGCTATTCGCGATCGGCCCGAACCGCCGACCGGCGCCCGACTGCTCCGGGCCAGGCACCGGGCGAGCCTCGAATCAGGCCGGCTTCGAGGTCAGACCGAGTTGAGCGTCGAGCCGGGTGCTTCGATCTTGATCCTCGACCCCTGGTCTCCCGCTCTCAGCGACCCGGGCGATGACGCAAGCCCGCTCCGGGCAACGAGTGACGGACGACTCGGGCTCAGGCTCGAACCCGGGTCGGGCTCGACCGTCGGATTTGACTGGACCCTTCGGTCTCGGACCGGCTCCGAGGGGCGAGCCTTCGCGCTCAAACTTCCCGAGGTCGACCTCGCCTCGCTCACACTCGACCTTCCCGATGACCTGATTCCCGAAGCAACGGCAGGCCCTCGGGTCGGCCCCGAGCCGGGAGCCGGTCCCGGTCGAGCCGTCTGGCGGTTCGAGGCCGCCCGTGGTCAAATCAATCTGCGACTATGCGACGATCCGACCCGGAATGGTGAGGTCGGCGAGCCGGGGCTCTGGCTGGAGGGTTCGACCCGGATCGATCTCGGAGCCGGAGCGACCCCCTGGCAGGCGGACTGGTCGCTCGACGTCGCCCCCGACGCCTCGCGGACCTTGTCGATCGGAATCGACCCCGGTCTGGAAGTCGCCGACGTCTCCGGGCCTCACGTGGCCTCGTTCCGGCTCGAACCGGACGGCGCGGGGTCGGTCCTCCAGATCCAGCTGACCGGCGACGCCCGGGGGCCCGCCCCCTTGAAAATCCGAGGGGTTTGCCAGGCGCCGATGGAAGGCTCCTGGACCGTCCCCTCGGCGCGACCCCGGAAGGCTCACTGGACGGGTGGACGAACCTTGATCCGCCTGGGAGGCTCGCGGGTCCTCCAATCGTGTCAAAACCGGTCGGGGCGTCGAGTTCCCCCCCGGCTCGCGGACCTCCTCGAAGCCGTCGACCTCGTCTTCGAGTCGACCGGATCTCCCGGACCGCTCGCCGACCTGACCTTGCGACGCCCCTCGGTCGAAACCACCGTGGAAGTCCGGGGTCGGCTCAAGCTCGGCGATGACACCCCTCGAATCGAGGTAGCGCTAACCTGGTCGGTCGAGAAGGGTCGGGTGCTGACCTACTCGGCGGACCTTCCCCCCGGCTGGACGCCCGACGCCGCCCGGTCGCCGGGAAAGCCGTCGGTCCCCTGGCATGCCGAGGCCCAGAGCAATGGCGGAACGCGGGTTTATTTCGCCCCGTCGCAGGTGGACGAGGCTGCGCGATCGGTCACCTTGATCCTCTCGGCGTCGGCCAATCGGGCCGGCGTGACCGGTCCGCTCGACCTGCCCCGGGTCCGGGCCAGCGGCGGGGCCCGGGTCGTCGATGAGGTCTGGGTCGCGACGACCGAACCTGGGCTCGCGATCCGGCCGATCCTGGCCGGCGGCCTGGCCTGGATCGACCCGCCCGACCCGCTTGTCGACGCCATCCCCGCCCCCTGGACCGTCGCCGAACTCGCGGGAGCCCTCGCCTGGCGATGGATCGCCGAGGACGCCGAGGCCCGGATCGACCGGGCTCCGCCGAATCGAAGTCCCCGGGCCGAGGTCAATCTCCAGGCCACCATCCGGTCGGGCCGCGTCGGTCTCGACTGGTCGATCAGCGTCGAGTCCGCCCGGGGTGGGCTCGAATCGATCCCGATCCATCTGGACCCCGCCGTCTCGAGCTCAATCCTCTGGAAGTGCCGGGAAACCAGCGGCGCGGTCATCGAGCCCCGGCCGATGGACGAAGCCCGACGCGCGGCGCTTGGCTTTCCCGCGACCGGCCAGGCCTGGGACCTGCTCATCCACGGATCTTCGAGAGAAAGCCTGTTGATCCTCGGGCAAGCCGAAGTTCCCTGGTCGGGTTCGGGCCGCTTGCCGATCCTCAGCCTGCCCGATCGCTACAAGGCCCGAGGTCTCATCGAGGTCCGAGTCCCCACCGCGACCCGCGCCCGGTTCCAGCCGACGGGACTCACCGCGGTCGAGCCGAGCAGCGGGAGCGCCGAGTCCGGCGGGGCGTCGGATGAGCCGGGGTCGGGCTCGAATCGATCTTTGCGGGTGGCGGGAGCCTTCGGTTATCGCTCCGGAGGGGGTCGCCTTCTGGTCGAGACCTCCGAGCCCTCGCCGGGTCCGGTCGGTGGTTTGATCCGCGAAGCTTACTTGGTCTCGCAGGTCTCGCCGGGCGCCGGGATGCGGCACCGCCTGACGCTCGGCATCGCCAACGACGCCGCTCGGGCCTTGACGATGACCCTGCCTTCGGGGGTGGCTCTCGATCGACTCCGACGCGACGGCCAGCCGATCCAGCCAACCCCATCAGGAGACGACCTGATCATCGAGCTTCCCGCTCCGGTCGGCGGTCGGCCGATCACGACTCTGGCCATCGAGTACCGGACCGAGGACGACATTCGATCGGGCTCGATCGAGCCGAGCCGGTTGCTCCCCCGACTCTCGCTTCCCTGTCCCGGCTTCGCCTGGGAACTGATCACACCGAAGGGCTGGACCCTGGATCAGGTCGAGGGAGGTCTTCGAGCCACCGACCCCCGGCCGACACTGTCGCTGACCGCTCAGATCTTCGGGTTTTCCTGGTCTCCCTGGAGCGGACGGAACTCGTCGCGACCGGTCGAGGCCGATGAATCCGCCCTTCGTGAGCTGGACCAGTCAGCGGCGGCGATCGCGGACGGTGAGACCTACCTCGGCGACTGGCTGGTCAAGCTCGACGCGGGACCGAGGCCCATCGTGATCGATCGGCTGGCCATCCGGTCGACCGGCTGGGGACCTGGCTCGCGGATCAACCCGAGATCCGCCGTCGGGTTGAAGTCGTCCGGGCTGGTCGCGTCGATTCTTGACTCGATGGGACTGGCCGCCGTCCCGATGGCTGGTCAGATCCTGATCACAGCTTCGGAGGAGGTTCCCGAGGGTCGCGACGATCGACTTGCCTGGGAGGAGGCGATCCGGGCGGTTCCGCTCGAAAATTCCGACCCGACCGACCGATTCCAGACCGCCGGTCGGTGGCGAGGCGAGGCTACCCCTCGCTCGATGACGAACGGCGAGACCTCCATCCCCGCGACGGGTCGGCATGGCTGGCGAGCCTGGTGGGTTGTTTCCAGCGGCTGGCCTCGCCCGGGAGCGTCGGTCCGACTGGTCGACGAGCCATCAGGTCGGGTCGGCGGCTGGTTCGTCGCGGCCAGTGTCCTGGGAGCCGGGGTCCTGTTCCGGAGGCAGCCGGGCCGCTGGCGAGTCGTCGGCCTGATCGCCCTGGGCGCGGTGGCCTCGGTCGGCCTGGCCTGGCCCTGGCCCGGGCCTGCCTCCAGCGCGATCTTCGCGGGGATGCTCCGGGGTGACCTGGCGGTCCTGGCTTTCTGGATCGGCCGGGCCTTCCGCCGGCCCATATCGTTGCGACGTTCCTTGGTCAACGAGGTCGCGAATGCCAGCCGTCGGAGTAGTTTTCTCGACCGATCACCGATCTCCCCTTTGGTCCTGGTCGCGCTGGGCCTGGCGGGAGCCTCTTCGCTCGGAGGGTCGGAGCTGCCGATCGTGGCCTTGCTTCCCTACGATGGCCCGGCCAGTCCGGCGGTCTTGCCCGATCGCGTGATCCTCCGGGTTCCCGATTATGAACGCCTCGAACGCCTGGCCCGGCCGGTCGAGAGTCCCGCGATCGACCGGGTGGCCCTGATCTCGGCGCGGCATCGGGTCGACCGCGAGTCCCCGGGGCTGGCGGTTCTGGTCAGTCGGTACGAGGTCGAGGTTCTTGGCCCGGGTCCGGCCGACTGGTCGCTGCCGATCGGTTCCAGTCTCGAACTTTCGGCCCGGGTCGACGATCAGGATTCTCCTCTGGCAATCGCGGCCGATGGTCGGACGGCCCGCCTGAGCCTGGAAGGTCCGGGGAGACACCGGGTTGAGTTCCGTCGCCTGGCCACCCTTTCCACGACGTTCCCCGGCTCCGAGCGAATCCGGGTGCCGATCAACCGGGCGGCGTTCGCCCAGATCCGAGTCGCGAAAAAGGAGGGGGTCGCGGTCGCGGTGGTGGGCGGGTCGGGTGATCTCTCGACCGAGGGCTCCGAGGTCGCCGGCGACCTCGGCCCGACCGACCTGATCGAGGTCCGCTGGTCGTCGACGGACCTGACCCCCTCGACCGGTCTTCAAGGTCCGATCGAGGCCGCGTTTCTCTGGGACATCCGGCCGGTCGGCGACCTGATCCGGCTCCGGATGGCGCATGCCGAGGCCGAGCCGGTGTCGAGCCTCCGGATCGCCCTGGCTGCTGGCCTGGTGGTCCGCCGCGAGTCGATCCCCGGAGTCATCTCGACCCGGATCGAGGAAACAGGGACGCGTCGCGAGTGGGTCGCCCTGCTCGCCCCTCCCTTGCCCCGAGACGTGCCGATCGAGGTTGACTTCTGGCGAGCGAATCCGCCCGGGTCGGTCGACCGCCGATGGCCCGAGATCGAGGTCAAGACCTCGGGGAAGTTCTCCAGCTTGCTGGGCCTCCGGCGACCGGCCGACTGGTCGGGCCAGCTTGACCTCAAGGCACCGGGCGAGCCCCTGACAGAGCCGAATTTTCTCAAGGTCTGGGGGGCGATGCCGGACGATGACCTGATCATGGCGAATCTGGCGCGGGTGAGCCGGTCGGCGAAGGTGGTGGTCTCGGCCCAACCGATCCCGCTTCAACGGTCGATCCGGACCCGACTGCTCGCCAGTCTGGCCCAGGGGCGGCTCAACGCCACGATCGAGGCCACCTTGAACGCCCATCAGGGGCGATCCTTCGATCTCGATGTCACCTTGCCCGGTGACCTCCGCGTCATCCGGGTCGAGGGAGACGGTTTGCTCGACTGGCAACGATTGGCCCGCGACCAGCTCCGGCTCCAGTTCGACGGCACCGAGGTCCTCGATCGTAAGATCAAGATCGAAGCCTCTCTGGCCTGCCCGGCCGACGGTTTGATGACGGAGACCCGAAGCTACCAGGCCAGGCTCCCCCTGCTCCGCTGGAGCAATGTCGAATCGATGACTGGAACCGTCGAGGTGGCCGGTCCCACGCGATTCCAGGTCGACCCCGGCGCGGGCCTGACTCTCGTTCCCAGAACTCCGACGACCGAGCCCGATCCGCTCTTCCGCTCGACCTATCGGGTCGAGCCGGCCTCGGGAAGCTCCACGGTGACCTGGTCGGCCCCGCCGGCTAACGTGAACGTCTCGGTCGACAGCGAGCTGGCAATCGAACCGGCCGCGATGTCCTGGACCGCCGCGATGAACTGCGAGGTCTCCGGCGGCCCGGCGGGCTCGATCAATCTCAAGCTCCCCACCGAGTGGGCCGAGAACGCCTCGGTCGAGATCGAGGGGATGGCGCATCGTCGGGTCTCACAGACCGAAGGGCCCCGGGGGGAAATCACCCAGTGGAAGCTCCTGCCCGAGTCGCCCCTCTGGGGTGTCGCCCGCTTGATCGTGCGGTCGAGACGGCCGATCCGGGCCGGTCAGGAGTTCGCCTATCCGCAGGTCGCCCCGCTCGCCACGACCGGTCGAGGCGTGGTCGGCCGCTATGATCTGGCAATCCTCAACCTGGCCAACCGAGCCCTTGAAGTGACGGCAACGACCGGTCTGAACTCGCTCAATCCTGGCCTCTGGCGTGCGATCGAATCGTCCGACCCGCAGCGATCGGCTCGACCGATCGACCATGCCTATCGGGTCTCGGGTGAGCGCTGGTCGTTGCGGCTGAAAGCCGGGCGGATCGGCGACGAGGTCGCGACCGATCCGGCCCATCAACCCACCCGGGTCGAGAGTGCCCGGTTCGCCGTGGCGATCGGGTCGGACGGGGCGACCTGGGGCCGGGCCCGGCTTGACCTCGCGGCCCGGGCCGGTCCCTTCCTCGAAGTCCGGCTCGCCGATGGGTCGGAGATTCTTTGGGCGACGGTCGAAGGGTCGATCCGTCCCGCCTCCCGGGATTCCAGGCCCGGTCGCTGGCTGATCCCGCTGGGCGACTCGGAACCCCGACGAGTCACGATCGCCTGGCATCGACCGGCGCCCGATCCGGGCGGTGGGTCGGTCGAAAAGCTCGACTTCCCGGAATTCGACCAGCCGATTCGCTCGCGAATGGTCGCGGTTGACGCCCCCGAAAGTGCGGATCTGTCGATCCTGGGTGAGCCTGTCGAAGCTCTCGGGCGGGTCGACTGGGAGGTCGAGATGGTCGAGCAGATCGCCCGGAGCGTGGTCGAGCGACTGGGCCGATCCGACCGCGAGGCGATCATCGACGAGCTGTCCGAGATCGAGCTTCGGGTGCGCCAGGTCCGCCGGATCAAGGGCTCGATCGACGGGACGAACGACCCCTCGCTCGACCGGCTTCAAGTGGCGATCAATTCGGTCGTCGAGGCCACCGAGGCCCGGGCTTTCGAAGACCTGATCCAGGTGGCGAGGGTCCGGGGCGGAGTCGCCCAGGCTTCGGACGACCTGAACGAAGGGCTCGCTGGTCCCACGCCGGAACTGGTCCGGCTCCGCCGATCGGGTCTTCCGCGAATCCTGAAACTCCGGGCGACCGACCCGAGCCGACCCCTCGCGGTCCACTGGAACCGGTCCCGGCTGTATCAAACGGGCGGGATCTCGACCCGAGCCTGGATCATCTCCAGTCTCGGGCTAGCGTTCTGGCTGATCCTGGGTGGCCTGATCGCCCGGGGGGTCTATCCGCCCTCAAGGCTGGCAGTCGGACTCGTACTGGTCGCCTTTCTGGCTTTGCTGGCCTGGCAACCGCTCGGATTCGTCGCGGCGCTGGGTCTGGCCGGCTGGGGAAGATCGCTTAGCTAAAGAAAATTTGGATAAATCTCTCTGATTTGTAGGAGACAGACAGGGCTAAGGTCGAGCGTGGCCGCTTGGAAATCGTCCAGCATTTTAGCATTCAAAAGACCCGCCATCGTGAAGAACGATGACGGGCCTGGATGGGTTTCGGGTCGAGTCGGATCGATCAGGCGAAGAATTGCGGGATCGGCGAGCCGCCGTCGACGACCTTGATCGGTCGGCCTCGGGGCGTGGTGTACTGGGTGGCGACGTCGATTCCCATCCCCTTGGCCATGGTGGCGACGAGGTCCATCACGCCGACGGGCTGGTCGATGATGTCGACGCCGTCCTTGTCGGTCGCGCCGATGGCCTGGCCCCCCTTGAGACCGCCGCCGCCCATGACGACCGACCAGCTTCGCGGCCAGTGGTCGCGGCCGGCGTTCTGGTTGATCTTCGGGGTCCGGCCGAAGTCACCCATCCAGACGATCATCGTGTTGTCGAGCAGGCCGCGCTGGGCGAGGTCGCCGACGAGCGTGCCCATGCCCTTGTCGAGTTCGGGCTGGAGCCGGGTCTTGTGGGTATTGAAGGTGTCGGCATGAGTATCCCAGCCGCCGAGGGAAACCTCGACGTAAGTGACACCCGCCTCGACCAGCCGTCGAGCCATCAAACAGCCCGAGCCGAACGACCCGCGACCGTAGGCATCGCGAACGGCGGCCGGCTCGTCATCCAGCCGGAACGCCTTGGTATAGCGCGAGCCCATCATCCGGAACGTTTTGGCATAGACCGACTTGTGATCGACCGCGCTCTGACCGTGGTTGGCCAGGAAGTTGTTCTCGGTCAGGCCGAGCATCGCCTTCCGGCGTTCCATCCGGTACTCGTTGACTTCCTTGGGCGGTTCGAGGTTGGCGATCTTGCCATTCGGGTTATTGACCACGAACGGCGAATGCGCCATCCCGAGGAACCCGGCGCCTTCGCCGCCCGAGTTGATCGAGATGCAGTGCGGCAGGTCGAAGTTTTCGAGCTTCTCGCCCAGCTCATAAGAAAGCACCGAGCCGAACGCCGGGTGAACGACGGTCGGGTTGGGGGCGTAGCCGGTGTGCATCATGTAGGTGCCCCGGTCGTGATTCCCTTCCTTGGAGTTCAAGGAGCGGATCACGTTCAGGTGCTTCATCTGCTTGGCGACAATCGGCATGTGCTCGCTGATCATCACGCCCGGCGCGGACGTGGCGATCGGCTTGAATTCGCCGCCGTTCTTCTCGCTGTCGGGCTTGAGATCCCAGATATCGATGCTGGCGGGGCCGCCGCTCATCCAGAGCACGATCATGCTCTTATTGGCTTTGCGAAGCTGCTGTGCATTGGTTTCGAGGCTGGCGGCGAATTGCAGGGCGGGCACGGCCATGGCCGTTGACGCCATGTGCCCCAGGAAGTGGCGGCGGGACATCCCGCTGGGAACGATCAGGCGGTCGGACATCGGTCGATTTCCCCCAGGCCTCGGATGGATTCGAGGCGACCCCAAACGGTGCGGGCCGAACGGCGTCGCACCCTTCTCCCGCATTACCGATTGAGGACGAACTCGTTGGAGTTGAGCAAGGCCCAGAACATGTCTTCCATCACATAGATGGTGTCCGGGTTGTTGGTCAGGAACGCCCGGGCCGCGGTGGCTTCCCGAGGCGTCGGGAACCGGCTCAGAGCGGCGAGGTAGATGTTGTTGACCACATAAGCCTCGACCGAGCCCTTTTGCAAGCGGCTCCGTTCCAGAAGATCCGCCAGGAAACTGCCCGAGCGGCCACCGACCGCCTTTTCCATGAGCTCGCCGTTCATCATCATCAGGGCCTGGGGAATCGTCCCCTGGAAGTTGAGCGACTCTTCCCCTTCGTCGTTGGCGAAGACCGTCACGAACTGGCCGAGCCAGGCGTCTCGACGTTTGCTCTGGTCCTCGCCACCCCCAGCCTTGTGCGCGGCGGTCGCGACGATCAGGGAGTCAAAAAGCTGCTCCGGCGTCATCGGCTTCAGGTTCATGTGGCTGAAGAGCGTCTCGTCCTTCTCGTTGTCCTTGGTCGAGGCGCTGGTCAGGCTGTAGGCCTCGCTGTTCATCATCCAGCGGATCAGAGCCTTGGTGTCGTAACCGCTCTGCTTGAAGTCCTGAGCGAGCTTATCGAGCAATTCGGGATGGCTCGCCGGGTTCTGCGTGCCGAAGTCATCGACCGGCTGGACGAACCCCCGGCCGAAGAAGTGGCCCCACATCCGGTTCACGTAGGCCCGGGCGAACTGGTCGTTCGAGGGCTCGGTGATGAACTCACCCAGCGCGTCGCGACGATTCACGTCGGCCGCCGCGCTGATCTTGCGGCCATCCAGAAACGTCGGCGGGACGGTCCCGATCCGGGCGTCGCGACGGTCATACCGAGCCCACTTGTCGGTCGGCACGTCGGACAGTTCAATGTGGTCGACCGTCTCGACACCCGCCGCGTTGGCGGTCCGGATCTGCTCGGCCTTGAGGCCTTTATAGAAGGCGTTGATCCCCCAGAAGTCCGCCTGCTTCCAGTCGTTCGAGGGGTGGTCGTGGCATTCGGTGCACTGGATCTGCTGGCCGAGGAAGACCCGAGTCGTGATCGAGGTCAGATTGAC
>Ga0080006_1124827_pt1 | contig 13294 bp, 17 predicted proteins | sample RS3BMetagenome_FD_69209 | JGI IMG/M metagenome (GOLD analysis project Ga0080006, IMG submission 69209) | Ferric oxide microbial mat and aquatic microbial communities from Rainbow Spring, Yellowstone National Park, USA - RS3B (SPADES... ...
GACGCCCCGCTCAGCCCGCCACCTCTCGACGACGAACCGGGGCCTGCTACCGGGCTCTCCGGCGTTTACCCGGACGGGACTCCCACCCGCTGGGCTGATCCAGTTTTCAGGACGCACCATGACGCCAGTCTCGCTCTCCCATGGCGCCGCTCGGTGAACCGTCGACTCCACCTCAGGCCCCTCTCGCCTCGGAGCACACGCCCCGACCGGGCAGGAAGCGGGTCAGCAGCGCCACCCCGATCATGAGCACCACCAGCTCGACCAGGCTCCGGCAGAACGCCTTGGAGTACCCATCGCCCAGCGCTCCGTAGAACACCACCCCGGTGATTGCCACGCCGAGCGCGTTGCCGACCTGCTGCATCGTCGACAGGGCGCCCGAGACAGCGCCCGCGTTCTGCGGAGTGGCGTGCGAGAGCACCGTGGTGGTGAGCGGCGTGATCGCCAGTCCCTGGCCCGCTCCGACCAGGACCAAACCGGGGGCCATCAGCCCGAGCGGGCCACCGCCACCGAAGTGGTCGACGAACAGATACAGCGCCACGTCGCCGCCAGCCACGGAAAGCGCGCCAACCAAGACGAGGTCCCGACCGAATCGCGCCGTGAGCGCCGGGGCCCTCAGCGAGACGACCAGGTAGGAGGCGGCGAGGATCGTGAACACCAGGCCCGCGTCCAAGGGGCCGAGCCCGCGGCCGTCTTGGAGGTACAAGGACAGGACCAGGAAAAACGATGCCTGGCTGCACCAAAACGCGAGCTGGGTCAAAAGGCCCGATCGCAGATTGGCGGATCGGAAGAGGAGCGGATCGAGCAACGGGGTGCCTCCCCTCGCCGCCAACCGGCGCTGATGCACGACGAGGGAGACCGCACACACGGCCGAGGCAGCGAAACAGGCCCACGTCCAGGCCGGCCAGCCCAGACCATTGCCCTCGATCAGGGGAAGAACGAGCGCAATGAGTGCAAGGGTGACGAGTGCCATTCCGAAGATGTCGACACGCTTGGCGTGCTCGGCACGGGACTCGGGAACGATCCTCGGTACCAGCGCCAGGGCGATCACACCGATCGGCACGTTGATCAAGAAGATCGCCCTCCACCCGCTGCCTGCGACATCGGCGGCGATCAGCAGCCCCCCGACGGCCTGGCCGCTCGCTGCGGCCAGGCCCATGACGATCCCGTAGACGGTGATCGCCCTCACCCTCTTCGACCCGGCGTAGATGACACCCATGAGCGACAGCACGTTCGGGCTGATCATCGCCGCCGCGATCCCCTGCCCGAAGCGGGCGCCGACGAGGACCGCTGCGCTCGGCGCGAGCCCGCAGAGCCCGGAGGTGACCACGAACAGGCCCAGCCCGACGCTGAGCGCCCGACGCCTCCCGATCCGGTCGCCGATCCGGCCCGACGCGACGAGGAACACAGCAAAAGCCAGCCCGTAGCCGGCCACCACCCACTCCACCTCGCTTGCGCTGGCATGCAGGCCCGACTGCATGGAGGGAAGCGCCACGTTCACGATGAAGAAGTCGAGGACGATCATGAACGTGCCGATCATCAGCACCGACAGCGGGGCCCATGCGCCCGGCACCTCTGGGTTGGGCGTAGCGCTCGCCAAGGTGGCGCCGGTGGGTGTCCGAAGGACGGTCACACGACAAGGCTGGACCCTCCCCCGGCGGGAGAGTCAAGCCCCCGAGTTGCTTCTCACCTTCCTGGCCGGAGCAACGTGAGAAGTGCTGGCTGAGTAGCGAGAATCACTGTCCAGTCCGTCGTGGGCTACCCTGATCCGTTCTCCGGGCGAGAGCAGCACGAGGCGATCGCTGAGCTTGGCGTCGGCGAATGCCGTATGGGGCCGATCGGCACCTTCGCGGTAGTGGGACCAGCTGTTGAAGTGGGCGGGAATCACCCAGCGAGCAGCGAGGCGCCGTGCTGCTTGGGCCGCCTCGGCGCTGGTCAGGGTCAGGTAGGCCTCCCCGAGCAGCGGGGTCTGCGCCGCACCAGCAAAGAGCACCGCCACCTCGATCTCGGGGAACCGCTCTGCCACCTGATCCACCACCCGCATCGAGGCGTTGTCGCCGCTGATGTAGACGGTCGGGAGGTCGGATGCCGAAAGCACGAAGCCAGTGACTGGTCCGGTGAGGCCCTCGGTGCCGTCGGGCCCGTGCTGGGAGGGGGTCGCCGTCACTCGGACCTCGCCTCCGTCCGGCCTTGAGACGAGAATCTCCTCCCAAAGGCAGGCACCATCGAGGAGAACCCTGTCCTCGACGCCTTGAAGGAGCTTGCAGAGTCGATGGAGACCTCGACACCAGAGGAGTGAAGCCCGGTCGAGCCGGTTTGGCGCCATCTCGGCAGCGATCTCGTTGACCATGGCAGCCGCGTAAACATCCGTGTGCTGCACCGATCTTCGACGCGCACCCACGTGAACTGCAGAGCGACCGCTCTTGCCCCCGCGCTACCGGGCGATGGGGTCGCCTTGGAGCCTGCCGGCGGGGACTTGGCGCCCGCAGATGTGGAGGATGAGGTCCTCGGCCGTGGCGCGAAGTAGCGGACCGGACCCATACGACCAGTCGATGTCGGTCGCCTGGAGGGTCCGCCCGTCGATGTAGGTTCCGAAGTGGGCGTGGCCGCCGCCGGTGGTGAGACCGTCGAGGACGGCTTTGATGGTCGCGTCGGGCGAGCGTCGTGGCTCGCCGAGCGCCACGGTGATGTCGAGCCCGTGGATGACGACGTGGCTGAGGGCATCTCGGTGCCCGCTGTCGGGTGGGGTCCAGTGGTGCAGGGCTTCGTCGCGCAGGTTCCCGACCAGCTCGGCGACAGGAAGTTCGGCGTCCCGGGCGGCGATCCGGTTCGACAGCGTGGTGAAATCGAACCCGCAGTCTGAAAGCTCGGCCATGAATGCTTCCTGGCCGTAGCGAGCCGGCATGGTGACATGCGCTGCGACCTCTCGGACCCGCCAACCTTCGCACAACGAAGGGGTGTCCCAACGCTGCGGGGACAGCCCCTCGAGCAGGGCGGCGAGGGCAAGGTAGTCCGCGGCCACCAGGGGCTGCAGGTCGGCGTCTTCGGTTGGCATGACTCCTCCTTGTCGAGTGTGGTCACTGGTTTCGACGGGTTCGGGACCGGGAACTCATCGGCGGGGACAAGAGCACCCCTGGGACAGCTTGGCTCGCCACGGGGCCGGGCTCGGGGTCGGACGGCAACCTGGCACTGCTGTCGCCCGGCCGATGAGATCGCGGGTGCGGCGCCGTCCAAGAGTTGATGGGAGAGGCCGACCAGTGGTGCCGGATCCGCTTCGTCGGGCCGAACGCCTGCGTGCGCCGGGAATGGATCCTTGAAGGGCCTGGCCGTCCTGACCTTGGGGCGGTGGAGATGATCGCCCGCCTGGCGCTGCTGGCACAACGCATGGGGGTCACCATCAGCGTGGTTGACGTGTCGGGCGAGCTGGTAGACCTGCTCCGCCTGGCCGCGCTACCGATCGAGGTGGAGGGGCAGCCCGAAGGCAGGGAACAGCCGCTCGGGGTCCAAGGCGGCGAGGAAGAAGCTCATCTGGACGATCCTGGTGCCTGAGACCTCCAGCACCTGGATCGCCCACGGCGTATAGCCGCCGGCAGCGTCGGGCCGGTACTGCCCGAACGCCGGGCACCCGTTCGCCGAGGTCGGGAGAAGTCGCGATCCCCGACAGCCGCTCGGGCCGGGCTCGACCATGAAGGCACCGATGCTCGTTGCCCCTTGGATCCACATCGCGAACGGCGGCATCGACTGCACAGCGTCCTCGTGCAACAGCGCCACCAGCGCCTCGATGTCGTAGCGCTCGAACGCGTCCACGTAGCGCCCGAGCAGCTCGGCATCGGCTTCGTCGAGGGGCGCCAGCGCGGGATCGTCGCCGAGCGCACCGATCGTGGCCCGGGCCCGCTGCAGGGCGCTGTTGACCGCCGCCACCGAGGTGTCCAGCAGGTCGGCCACCTCCGCTGCGTGCCAGCCCAACACCTCGCAGAGGATCAGCACCGCCCGCTGGCGCGCCGGCAGGTGCTGGAGCGCGGCGACGAACGCGAGGCGGATGGACTCCCGGTGCACGACGACCTCGCCCGGGTCACTGCGCTCGGGGGCGACCCGGGCGTCGGGGATCGGGGTCACCCACCGGCCCTCGGGCAGCATGGGACCGAGCAAGGACTCGTCGGGTGCCGACGAGCGTCCCATCTCCATCGGCCGGGCCCGACGCTGGACCTGGCGGCCCATGTCGATGCAGACGTTGGTGGCGATCCGGTACAGCCAGGACCGCAGGCTGGAGCGGCCCTCGAAGCTCTCCACATGCCGCCACGCTCGCAGCATCGTCTCCTGGACGGCGTCCTCGGCCTCGAAGCCCGATCCGAGCATGCGGTAGCAGTAGCCGGTCAGCTCGCGCCGGTATGGCTCCAGGTCCGACGCCACCGGATGGGTTGACAGGGCCACATCGGACGATGCTACCTGGGGGTGGTCGAGGAGGACCTGGTCCATCGGTTGTTGGACACACCTGCGGGCGCGGGCTCATCGGTCGCCCATTCACGCGCTGGCCGCGGCTCGATCGCTCCCGTCACGCCGGAGGCGTCCACCAGGGGGTGTGGATGATCAGGGCGATGCCTTTGTGGATGTCATCCTGGTTCCATCGGCTTCGGTCCTGTTCGAAGAGCGGGACCAGGTTGCCGTCGGGCGCGTGCGGGCCAGACGATTCACGTCGGTGAGCAGCATCAGCGCCAAGAGTCCGGCGACCTCAGGCGACCTCACCGTCGTCGGGGAGCGCTCCACGTACCATCAGCGTGAGCCAGATTGCCTCTTCGGTCCAGTCGCTGCGATACAGGTAAGGGCCCGAGCCTCGCGGTGTCGTCGTCGTCGAAGATCAGGTACAGGACGGACAGGACGGAACGAATACATTCGGTCCGCTCGTGTTCGGGTGGCATGCAGAACTGGGCATCGGTTGCCTTTATGCGCTGCTTGGCTCGGCTGATGCGCTGCCAGGCGGCCGCCGTCCGTCACGATGTCTACCGCCACCGGTTTACGGGAGGCTCCGTCTCGTCGTGACTGCAGGGCGCCGTGGTGGGAGCGACGGCACTGCTGAGGTCGTCGGAGCCTCCGGCTTCCAGCCGCGACCATTGGGCAGTCGGTCGCCCGTTGGTACGAAACTGTTCGCCGCTAGTCCCGAAGCGTTGGGGCCAGCCGGGAGGAGAGTCCTCCCAGGTCTCCTGGCGGCCGTAGACGGTCATATCGAGCAACCCGTAGGTCGGCGCCAGCGCCTCCGCGGCGCGACCGCTGCTCCAGTAGGTCTCGAACACCCGCTCGCCGTGGCGCAGGTAGCAGACCTGCATCCCGAACCAGCGTCCGGCGAGCAGGGCCTCGGCAGAGTCCTTCGCCGAGTACCACGGCACGTCCCACTCCATGAAGTTGCGATAGGCGACGCTCTCCTCGTACGGGCCCTCGCAAAAGGTGGCGAAGGTGACATCGCGCGAGTGAAGGTAGGACAGCTCACGGACCTGGCCGTTGAAGAACGTGCAACCCTCGCACTGCGCCTCGGCAGGTTGGCCGGGGTGCCACATGTGGAAATAGGCGATCAGCTGGCGGCGCCCCTCGAACACGTCGGCCAACGTGACCCGACCGCGCTCGCCGATCAGCGGGATTGCGGGGTCCACCTCGACCATCGGCAGTCGTCGTCGGGTCGCTGCGATCGCGTCCCCCTCCCGGGTGTGGGCCTTCTCTCGGACCAGCAGATCGTCCAACTGCGCCTGCCAGGCGGTCCGGTCAACCACCGCAGGTAGCGAAGGACCGTCACCCCCAGTCGGTGACCCCACGTCCTTCGACTCATCTCTCACGATCGCCTCCATGCGCGTGTCCGTCATTGGGTCCATCTAAGGAGTCAGACGACGCCCAGCCGCGAAACTCATCGCCCTCTCCCCATTCGGCCGACCAGATCCAGTCGAACCCCCGCTGGTCAAGCAGCGTCATTGACGCCTACAGTCCCGACGCTGGATCTCTCATGCGGCTCGCTGGCGACGGTGTTGGCACCGGCGGTGAACGCCGCGTCCTGGGCGCCCTTGGCGACCAGGACGTCCCGGCTGCGCCTGAAGCGCGGGGGCCAGCCAGGCCCCGACCCAGCAGGAGTTGGGTGAACGCGTTCGTTCGCGTCCTCCAGCTGGTCCAGCCCTCCTGCCGCAAAGACCGCACCCTCGCAGTCAAGGTCACCATGGTGCGCCACGTGCTCCGACGCCAGGTCCACCGTCCGGCGCAGCAGTCGGCTGACTCGGCCGCGCTGGCCGGCCTGGTGCGCTCCGTTGCCTTCGTCAGGGCGGTACTTCGTCCACCTGGCCATCGTGCTGAGCGGGTACCGTGACCTCGTCGCCAAGCGTCGGGCCTACCCAGACGGTCGGCCCGGCCGGTCGACCATCCGCCAGCGGAACGCACAGACGTTCGGCCTCTCCCCGGCGCACAGGTGCCGGCAGGGCGTGGTCGTCCGGCAGGCGGCCGGATAGCCTTCCTGCATGTCTGAGGTCTCGGAACGCTACGGGCGGGTGAGCAACGGGTTCGGCGCGCGCCTGGGTCGGGTCACCCCCGACCAGTGGTCGCTTCCTACTCCCTGCTCGGAGTGGGACATCTCGGACCTCGCTGCTCACGTGATCACCACGCACCGGCGCATGGTGGCCAACCTGGGGGGGTCTCCAGCAACAGAGGTCGACTGTGGAGGAGACCTGGCCGTGCAGTGGTCGGAGGCTTCCGCGGCCGTCAAGGGTGCCCTCGCTGACCCCGACCAGGCATCTCAGATGGTGAACGGGATGTTCGGGGAGCAGTCCTTCGAATCGCTGGTCAGCCGGCTGCTGTGCGCTGACACCCTCTTTCACACCTGGGACCTGGCCCGCGCCACGGGACAGGACGACCGGCTAGACGCAGACGCGGTGGCCAGGGCGATGGAGTTCTTGGCGCCGTTGGATGAGGCGATCCGACGCCCGGGCGGCTTCGCCCCCAAGATCGACGCGCCAGCCGACGCCGACCCCCAGACCCGGCTGCTCAACTTCGGCGGCCGCACCGTCCAGTAGAGGAGCAGCAGTATCCAGAATCTCACTTCGCCTCTGACCCTCCGATCCTCCCGGCGGGAGCCGCTTTCCGAGGATCCTGCGAACGAACGGAGAGCAGCTGGCCGGCCAGCTCGGTCGCACTCCCGTATGGCAATCCCTCACTGCGACTTCGGCGCCCGTCGGTCATTGACGGAGGCGTGCTCGTGGGGAAAGCTCGGGCGATGTCGTCATCTCCCGCGTCGCCGGAGTGGGACACCGATGCTGGCGACGATGCCGCTGCGCTGTTCGGCGTGGAACGGAGCCGACTCCTCGAACTGCTCGACGAGCTGCTTCCCGGCGACTGGGCCCGGCCATCGCCCTGCCCGGGCTGGAGCGTGCTCGACTTGTGCGGCCATCTCCTCGGAGACGACCTCGGTTGGCTCGCCCGTCAACGCGACCACGATCACGGCACCGTCCCCCCTGCGGGCGTCGAGCAGGTCGACGGCGGTTTCGCCCGATGGCTGGACGACCTGCAGGACCAGTGGGTACGCGCCGCTCGACGTCTCGGCCCCCGGGTTGTCACAGACCTGCTGGCTTGGAGCGGCCCGCAGGTTATCAACACCCTGGCCGGTCAGGACCCGACCCGCCTCGAAGGCTCGGTCTCGTGGGCAAACCCCGGGCCGGTACCCGTGTGGCTCGACCAGCTCCGCGAAGTCTCCGAGCACTGGATCCACCGCCAACAGCTCCTTCAAACGCTCGGCCGACCAAGCGATCTTCGGGTGGATCTCGCCGGGCCGGTCCTCGACGCCTTGCGTTAGGCCTATCCGCACCGGCTCAGTGCCATCAGCCGAGCCGACGGTGAGGTCGTGACCATCCGGGTGCGCGGCCCCGTCGAGCGGGCCTGGCACCTGCACGCCCAGGGGGGAAGGTGGCGCTTCGGCCCGCACTCTCGCCATCGCATGCTCGCCCTCATGGACCTGACCACCGAACAGGCATGGCGGCTGCTGACAAACAACCTGGCCACCGAAGAGAGTGTGGACCTGCACACTTCGGGCGATGAGAGCATCATCGAGGCGCTCCTGCAGACCCGAGCCATCATCGGCACGCCCAAGTGACCCGCGCCAATTGTCCATCCCTCACTCGGACGGTCCGGGCGATCCGATGAGTTGCGTCCAGCGGAAGCGTCTTAGGTAGTGCTCGTCATCGCTCCAATTTGCAGACCTCCGACCATCCATCAAGCCCATTCTGATGGTCGAAGTCCGGAGTGGCGTCGATGCTTCCGAATCGATGTATCAGCGATCCGATCGAAGGTAGGTGTTCACAACAAGCCCGCCGTCGAAAGTCTGGGAATGAGCCATGGTTAGCAAGCGCGGTCCGGTGAACAGCCGCAGCCCATCTCCTAGGACGACGGGGTGGATCGCCAGGCGGTACTCATCGATCAGGCCTGCTTCAACAATTTGTTTAGCGAACGTCGACCCACCTGCTATCCCGATATTCTTCCCACCTTGCCCCTTGAGTTTAGCGATCAGATCCACCGGATCACCGGTGACGCGCGTCGCGTTGTTCCACTCGACCTCGGTCAGAGTGGTGGAGAAGACATACTTGACGGCATCGTTCATGATGGGTGCGATCTCGTCCGTAGCATTCGGCCAGTACGGGGCCATGCCCTCGTAGGCGACGCGACCCATGAGGAACGTATCAATCTCGCCAAGCCTTTCAGACGTGGACCGGATGTAGGCCTCGCTGAATTGCGGGAACATCCAGTCGAGCTCCCCGCCAGGGCCACCCATGTAACCGTCGAGCGTCATATTCATTCCAAGCATTATTTTTCTCATTGGTTGTTTCTGTCCTCTAAATAAGTAATCGGATTTGGGCTCTGATCTGAACGAACTCCAAGAGCTCGGATGGTTCCAAGCAAGGGCGGTTCAAAGACGATCTCCGCCTGAGGACCGCAGTCAGGGATGGCGTCTCCCACAGCGGTTTCGAGCGACGAGGATGCAGACGACACACAGCACAACGGTGAGTACGAAAGCGTCACTATTCAGTACGACGATGTTGATGATGGAAGCACCAAACATGCCGGCGGCGAGACCGGCCGCGGCCAGCCCGGCGAGCCGAGGGTTGAAGAGACCGATAGCTCCAGCCAGTTCAGCCATTCCGACGAAGTAGCGCAGCCACTGCCCGGCGCCGATCTGGTCGAACATCTGCACTGATGCATGCACACCGGCGAGTTTCGGAAAGGCAGCAAAGAGGAAGACTACGGCCAGCAGTACCTGCACCACCCGCAAGGCGGTTTCCTTACGATCGCGCTCGCCGACCGGACCCGTTGCTCCGGTCATGGTGGTCGTGCACATAGTAGTGCTCTGAGTTCTTTGGCTGTAGCGCAAGTTCAGCTGATATTGAGCGTCGCGAGCAAGGCGTCGAGGCGGTCTCCGGAGTCAACGACTCCCTTTTCCATGCCGGACGCGACCATGCCGTCACGGTCCTCGATGCACGGAAAGCTGGAGGTCGTGCGCACGACGGTCTTGCCGTCGCGTTCCTCGAAGGTGGTGGTGTCGAGCTTTACGTGCCCGGGCACTCCCTCGTACTCGAAGGTCTGCACGATTCCCGCAGTCGAGGGGTCGCCGTGGAATACGCCGTGAAAACCGTGCTCGTTTCCCTCGGAGTCGCGGTGCACGTAGCGCCATCTGCCGCCGTCTCGAACCTCGTAGCGGTCGACGGTCAAGGTCAGCTCACGTGGACCGAGCCACTGGACGAGCAGCTCAGGGTCAAGGTGCGCTCGAACGACAAGCTCGACAGGAGCATCGAAGGCTCGAGTCACGACGACCTGAGGGATGCCTACGGGAACGAAGATCTCAGTCTTTCCCACTGGTGGTTCCATTCTCTCGGGCCCCTTCAGGGCGGCCTTGGCTGTCGTTGTCTCGGGACTGAAGTGCTGCCAGCAGGTCGTCGAGGCGCTCATGACTCTCGTCCCAGTACCGCTGGTACCGCGCCAGCCAGGTGGTCACCTCGCGAAGCGGCTCGGCTTCGAGATGGCTGAGCCTTGCGGTGGCGCGCCGAGTGCGGGAGACCAAGCCCGCGGTCTCCAGGACTTTCAGGTGCCGGGAAACTGCTGGCTGAGACACCTCGAAAGGAGCGGCAATCTCGGCGACCGTGGCCTCGCCTTCGGTCAAACGATTCAGGATCGCCCGCCGCGTCGGGTCGGCGAGTGCTCCGAACACCAGGCTGAGCCGATCCGTCACCATCTATTACCTACTTCTTCTAGAACGAGATCGTTATATAGTGTCGGGGAGGAGCCCGTTTGTCAAGCCCCAACCACGCGGGCACGCTGGACACTTGACGCCAGACGTATGCCGGCAGCCTCGATGTCCGGTTGGCCGGGTCGGCGTCGACAGTGTTGGTGAGCGGCGCCAACCGGTGCTGGTTGTTGAGGAGGATACGTCCATGAAGTACATGATCTTGACCTTCGGATCCCAGGATGATTACGACCGGATGGCCGGAAAGGGGTCAGCCAAGGCGGCGTGGTCCGACGAGGATTGGGCGGCGCTTGGGGCGTTCATGCAGGCGTTCAACCAGGAGCTCGTCGAGTCGGGCGAGCTGGTCGAGACCCGGGGGCTGAGCGCGCCCGTCCACGCGCGCCGGGTACAGGTCCGTGACGGCGTGGCGGTGGTGACCGATGGGCCCTACGCCGAGGCCGAGGAGGTCCTCGCCGGCTACTGGGTCGTCGAGTGCAACAGCTTCGACCGGGCCACCGAGATCGTCTGTCGAAGTGCCCGGGACCAGAACATGTCCGGGCGCGGGCCTTCGCCGACGTGCGACCGATCGACGAGCATCAGCCCGACTTTGAGGGTGGCCGTGAACCTCGAGATCCGAGGGGACATGGCGTCGTGGTGACTGCTGGACCACACCAGCACGGGCCGCCGTCACCAACGAGCATTGCCGACCCATGGTCAGTGATCGTTGCCGCTGCGTGTGCAGACAGCGGTGCCGCCAACAGGTCGTCGCACAACCGTTTCATCCGCCCTTCAGCGCGCTGCATCGGACCTCGACCGTCCCAACCAGTTCCCGCGACCTGAGTCACCGACCGGGCCCGAGCCGTCGGGTGCGCGCCGAGGTGTTCCGGGCGCCGGCCGTCATCGTGTCGAGCTCGTCGTCCCACGCCGACCGGGCGTAGCCGATGCCCGACACGTCGCCCAGCAGTTGCTTCTGCCAGTTGGCGGCCATACCCAGCGCATTGAGCCGGAAGGCGGCGGCGCGTGGATCGGCGTCGCCATGCAGGTCACCACCGCGCTGGGCTGTGTCGATGTTCTCCTCTAGCACCTTCAGCCACTCCCGCATGGCGGCCTCGACCGCGTCTCGTACGGGCCCGGGCCGGCCGTCCATCTCGGCGGAGGCACTGCAGAGGAAACAGCCTCCTGCGAACGTCTCGCCTGAGAGGTAGTCGAACCACGCTTGACCGATCGCACGCAGACGCGCCAGGCCTTCGTCGTGGGCAAGTGACGGGACGACGACAAGCTCGACCAGCATCCGCCGTGCCGCCGCCAGCGTGGCGAGCTGGAGCTCCTCCTTCGATCCGAACAATGCGTGCACACTGCTCTTCGGCAATCCGAGGTCGGCGGCCAGATCGCCGATCGTGAGGCCTTCGAGACCGTACAACGAGGCGAGCTGGACCGATCGCTCAAGGACCGCGGTCCGGCTTCTCATGCCGCGAGCGCGCCGACCGTCGATCGGAACCTGATCTCGACCAGCCGAGGGCATGGGAGCGGTCATGAACCCCTCTGCTCCCACCCGACCTGAGGTTCGCCTTGTCCGAGTCCTTCCACCGGAACCAGCCTACTTGACAAACTAGACGGCCGATCGTCTATGTTTCTAGCCAGACCTGACGAGAGGGGAACTGTGTCGCCGAAAGCTCCCACCGAGGACGATCCGCTGGAGGATTTCGATACCCGCCAGTTCACGTTCGACGGCGTGACCAAGACTGTCTACACCGCAGGTGCTGGTCCGGCCGTGATCGTGATGGCCGAGATGCCCGGCATCAGCCCTCACGTCGCCCGGTTCAGCCGGTGGGTGCGTGACGCCGGCTTCTCCGTCTACATGCCCTCCCTGTTCGGTCGTGACGGGGCCGTGCCAGCGGTCGATGAGGGGACAGCGGTGTTAAAGCGCGCCTGTGTGAGTGCAGAGTTCAGAGCGTTTGCGGCCAACGAGTCGAGTCCGGTCACGGTGTGGCTGCGATCACTGGCACGCCAGGCACACCGCGAGTGCGGAGGACCGGGTGTGGGAGCGATCGGCATGTGCTTCACGGGGAACTTCGCACTGACCATGATGCTCGAACCCTCGGTGCTGGCGCCGGTGCTTTCGCAGCCATCACTTCCACTCGACGACTCCGGTGGACTCGAGATGTCACCAGACGAGCTTGGCAACATCCGGGAACGACTCGTCGCCGAGGACCTGACGGTCATCGGCTACCGGTTCGCCGGAGATCGCTTCTGCACCGCGCAACGTTTTGCCGCCTACACCGAGGCACTCGGTGACCGCTTCGTCGGACGAGTGCTCCCCGACAGTGCCGCCAACCCGGACACGCCGCCATTCTTCGAGCACGTGGTGGCGAGCCCGCACAGCGTGGTGACCGCCCACCTGATCGACGAGGCGGGCCAGCCGACCATTGGCGCCCGCGACGAGATCCTCTCGTTCTTCCGCCATCGGCTCGGAAGCGCTGGAGCCGAGTTCCAACCGACCTAGCTCCGATCACGGGTGAGTGGTGTCGTCAAAGCGCCAGATCGATGCGGCCAACGGCGATGCAACCGCGACCTTGCCAACGGAGTCGGCTTACCCCCACCTATGTGCTCCTCCGCAGCGAGGACAGGATCACACACGAACAATGAGGCGCACTCTTGGAACATCGTCGAGAATTGGCGGCCCATCTGTCATCCTTGACCAACCTTGCTAACTCGGCGGCACGTGGGAGTTCGGACCCAGTTGACCGAGACCCACGGCACCGCTCTCAGATCGGTCGGGCACGTGACGAGCCGCCGGCCAACCGGTCGAACGCGAGGAAGCGCACCCGCGAGGCCAGTTCTGGCCAAGCAACCCGCGAGTGAGACGAGAATGGCGAGGCCCAGAGGGCGAAAGCGAGGCCGAACCGATCGCCAGCATCGAGGAGTGGCGGCTCGGAGCCGACGAACGACGTTGACCGGCACTTTACCGATTGAACGTGGCGACGACCTGACGTTCCGCACTTCTCGATGACGAAATAGCCCCCCATCGGCCCAGGCCAGCAGGCTGAGGAGCTACTGGCCTTC
>Ga0080006_1205427_pt1 | contig 13286 bp, 14 predicted proteins | sample RS3BMetagenome_FD_69209 | JGI IMG/M metagenome (GOLD analysis project Ga0080006, IMG submission 69209) | Ferric oxide microbial mat and aquatic microbial communities from Rainbow Spring, Yellowstone National Park, USA - RS3B (SPADES... ...
GTTGCCCCTTCTCTATCTTTTCGTTCATTTCCACTTGGAATGGTATCTGTCCTAGGTAGTTAATACCGTACTTCTTCGCCAATTCATCACCCACAGGTTTACCAAAAGGATGGATAACCTTATCTCCACACTGCATGTAAGCCATGTTTTCAATCAATCCCAGGACGGGTATGTCGTAAAGGTAGTGTAACTTGATTAGTCTTTCAATCGTTGGTAGGGAGGATGGTAGCATGACTATAATCCCTCCAAGTATGTTGTCATAAACGCTTAACACAGTTTTGAAGACGTCACTGCTTCCAGCGGGCATGTCTATAACTAGGTAGTCCAAGTCTCCCCATTTTATCCTATCCTGTAACTCTATCATAATATCCTGTTCCATATCACCCGAGAGGGAGATCGCCCTCCCCTTAAACATGTTACCAAAACTAACTACCTTTATACCATTCCATTCTATCGGTATTATCACATCCTTGGTTACGGGTATATCGCTGTAATTCTTCGTAAGGAAGGAGAAGTACGGACTGTCCAAGTCCGCATCAAGTAGTCCAACCTTGTAATTCTTTGCCAATTCCACAGCCACGTTAATACTAATCATCGACTTGCCCGTTCCTCCTTTTGTACTACTCGTTGTTACTACCCTCATCCACCAAACCCTCCTCTTCTAGCTGATTAATTAAACCTTCATTGGTTTTAATTTTTTGTATCTTGGGTACGATGTTACTCGCAATTTGTTCAAGAGGCCTCCTCTCTTGTACAACCTTAATTAGATTCTCAGATATAGTCTTCACCGTATCCAACCCCTCCTTAATACTTTCGTGTACCAGTTTCGCGGAATCACTGTTGTATGCACTTAGTTTCTGTTCCTTTATCCTCTCCTCCAACTCCTTAATTTTCTGTTCCTGTACTTTTAGCAAGTCCTCATACCTTTGCCCTACCTGTTTCAACGTATCCTCAAAGCTCTTACTAGCCCTTTCAATCTGATCCTTTGCCATCTGTATCGCGAATTCCTTTTCCTTATTCTCCAGGATTAGCTTTAGTTTCTCCTCGTCAATACTTGGTTTATTATTCTGTATGCTTTTAAGTGCATCCGCTATTGCACTAAACGCACCACCAAGATTCTGCGTCAGTTGTTGAAAGCTAACTTGCATACTCTCCTTCACGCTATTCAGCATTAATTCGTTATTCTTCTGTTGTAATTCCAGTAGCTTTACGATTATGACACTGTTGTCCTCGTGTTGTGATGGTGCTTGAGGTGACTGCGGCATGGTACCAAATGGTCCACCGTATCTCTGATTATATTGCCTTATGTTTGGTGGTGGAGGTGATACCGGTATGGGAGATACAGGATTTACGGGTGCTGGTGGCAATTCCATTGGTTTATCACTTACTGGTGTATTATAATTTAGTAACCACATAGGGTAATCAAAACCCGTATTCCTTGCCTTCTCCGCCTCAGTATTCAAAGCCTCGACGTACTCTCTAACAATAAAGTCTGCCTCTGCCTCAGTCTTCACTCCGCTCTTCATTTTCTTTAAGTAGTAAAGTAATTCATAGGGATGTATACCACCCTGTTGACCCTCCTTCCTTCTACAGTGGTTTATCATTAATTTTACAAAGTTTGGATTTAGACTTGAAAATTCCGAAAATACCTCCGCCAACACGTCACACGGACTTTTAGGAGTAGGAAAGACGCTAGAGGCATCATAATTCTCCTCTAAGGATTCCTGCCTACCTGAAGCTTGCAATCCTTGTCGTGTACTTTGTTCACTTCCCATGGATTGGGGCATGGTGTTCAAGTTAGAGACGATTTTTTGTGGTATCTTATTTTTTGAGCTTTTAGGTATTACGATATCATTTATCTCTCCCTCGTTGTACATCCTTATCAATTCCTCGTAGCTTATGTTACCAGCCAGCCCGTCCAGCTTCTTTGAGATGACAGTACTACCATGAGGTATTATTCTCTTGGCAAAGGTTGAACCACACCTAGGGCATTTTGCGTATGGTGAGTTTATACTTTTTGTAATAAAAAATGCTACAAGTTGTTTACACGTTGGACAGGTGAATCCACCATCCTGTCCTACCTTTGCCTGTTGTACCTCACCCTTTTCCTCCGGTACACCAATACCCTCAGTTGGTAATTCCTCCTGCGGTACCTCTTCTGGTTCATTTATCACTTGATCTTGTGTTTCTACCTGCGAAATCTGTTGTGGAGTTGGGTTTTCCGCTACTCCTCCAGATTCACTTGACATAGAATTTTATATCTGGTACTGATTATTTAAGATTATGAGAGTTGCGATAGTCGGGTCGGGAATTTCAGGTAGTACCCTTGCCATCAATCTGGCAAGGAGAGGAGCAAAAGTTGACTTGTATGAGATGAGGGAGAAACCAAAGGGCATATGCGGTGGTGGACTGGGTTTCTATGCTCTAGATAGAATTAGAAAGATGGATGATGAGATATACGAGTTATTGTTGAAGAGTACTAGAAGTTACATCACATCATTCAAAGTGTATACTAGAAAGAATACCAGACATGGTATGAATCTGAGTAACCCGATCAGTGTTGACGACTTTGAGAGTCTAGAGATTACAGGAGAAAATCTAAGAATAAAACGTGAAAAACTTGGAATAATAATGGATAGGCATGTGCTGGACGAGGAGGCAGTGAAAATTTCGACGAGTTACGGTGTACAGTATTACAATAAGATGAGGGTTAATCCACACCAGCTGAAGGGTTACGACTACGTTATTGACGCAAGAGGAGTGGATGGTTGGGGAATGAATGAAAACACCTTTTTAGTTGCTTATCAGGAGTATTACCCCACACCAAAGGAAAGGGGTAACTTGATGGAGATCTATTTCGACAACAGTGTCTTCAATATGGGTTACTCATGGTTTATGCCAAGGGGTTCAGAGGTTAAGGTTGGGTTTGGGGATGTGGTTGATAAGGTGAAGAGGGAAGGTTTGAAGAATTACATGGGTTACACGAAAGTTGTTACGAAGACGGAGGACAAGCCACTGGGCTTTGAGGGGGCACAGTTACCATTAAGTGGTAAGGTAGTGTTAAGGAAGGGTAAGGTGTATAAGGTTGGTACTAGTGCGGGGTTTATTGACCCTCTAACCGGAGGAGGAATAAGGATGGGAATAGAGAGTGCAATAATCTTATCTAGAGCTTTACTTAGTAGTAATCCTTATCTTTATTATTTGTCAAAAACGGCGTATTTAAGAGGGCAGGTGCTTTTGAGTAGGCTGGCAAGAGATAGGCTAGTGAGGATGTCAAACGAGGAAGTGACGGGGACTTTGATAAGGTTGAGAGAGAAGATAAGTGGAAAGAAGGTCACGGACAGCGTCTATCTAGAGGTTATTCGATTAATACCCCAGTTATTCCTCTAAACAAAAGGCTCTAATACCTTCTTCGTGTAATACATCCATGTACTTTGTGGATAACAACAGGAGAAGGAGGATAAACAGAGAGCTGTCAACGCCCGGCGTGGTGTACGAGGAGAGGCAGAGACTTCTACTACAGGGATTGGTGAGGAACGGTCTGTACCAACAGAGGAGGTCTAGAAGATGAATTACGAATGGACGGTTATTAACCAAGATCCTGGTTCGATACAGTTTTGTGTAATACAGTCAGGTTTCTACCGTAATTGTGTAACTGTTGATGGTTCTAGTACGTTACCTTTCGTGATACCAGATTCAATTGTACAACAGTTTGGTACACCAACGGGTTACCTTGCCACGTACACTAGGGTACAGGTAACAACCTCCACTAAGCCACTTCCACCTAACGGATCAACCATTACCGTACCTGCCTATTCCGGTTGTAACCCCCTCCTGACACAGGGGCAGGGTTATCCTCCAATCGTGTATTGTGACTACCCAGGTTCCATCGTCTTGACGGGTAAGTCAACACCAGGAATATTCATAAATGGTTACGGTGCTGTTTCGGGCGAGTCTGTGGCGTATGGAGTACAACAATCCCCCTTCACAATCTGTGCTGGACAAGGCTATTCCTCCTGTAAAACCTATCCCAACGCAAAAGTCTACTTGATTGGTAATTGGACGGTGCAGGGTAATCAGTACGTTGACAACGAGTCGGGTAAGGTTTACTGTGCCTGCCCGAACGCCAGTACATACGTAATACCATACAGTGATCTTCCACAGGCAACCAGTACAGCTAGCACTACCAGTACAACTAGTATTACTAATACTACTTCAACTAGTACAACTAGCACTGGTAATGTAACAGTGACAATAAAGAATACCTGTAGTGCACCATTGATAGCTAGGGGGGTGTACAATGGCATACAGTACTTTAGGAGTGGTGTTACGTCAACAATAACGGAATCCTTACCAATCGGTTCTACCGTGCAATTCCTTTATGATGATAAGGTGGTCTCAGAGGTTACTGTTAGGTATAATGGGCAATTAATTACGCCAACCAACTGCCCTCAGCCTTCTACGAGTTTTTTACCACCTCCTCCTGGTAATCTTAAGGTTGCCGTACGGAATCCTTGTAGTTTCCCCATTACAATTGTTGATAGTAGTAATCCTAATAACCTGATATTGGTAGCCTATCCTGGGTTTAATGGTTACACTTTGGTACCATCCAGCGTTTCATCCGTAAGAATTCTCTACAATTACAGATATGACCTCGGTACCTACCCAGTGTCGCCCAACTCTGTCATAGAGCCATCATCCTGCCAGCTAAGCACGCCATTTAGGGTAACGAGCATTACTAGCATAACAACGAGTAAACCACCCAGTACGACGACTACAACATCTTTGCCAACTAGACCACCAACCATAATGAGTACCACCAGTGTACAACCTTCGACTAGTCAATCCGCTGTTACAAGTACTAGATATGTAACGACTACTGTACCAGTCACTAGTACCGTCTCTGTCCCAGTTACTAAAACTGCGATTGTACCAGTTACCAGTACAGTACCAATCACAGTTACGAAGACAAGCGCCGTTACCACAACTGTGACGAGCACGTTACCGGTCACAACAACTGTTTCAACCCCTCCGCCCTCTCAACCAACAAAGATAGGAATATTTGGTATACTAGGTTTGTTAATTGAGGGGTTGGACAAGTTGTTAGGGATTCGTAACCTTCGACCAATCCAAAGCCAGGTTACACCAAACCAACGTAAGCCGGGTTGCCGGTCATGCAATTAAGCGACCCACAAATCCTCCGCCTCATAGAGGAAACGTTTAATGACGGTATAGAGAGGATGTTGCTAAAGCTGACGGATGTTGTTGATGGAGAGGTACAAGTTAGGGTGGTTACTGGAGTTGGTGGAAGTGATACGATCCCTCTAGGTAATCTAATTAACCAAAGCATCACACGTAATACCGTTTCGATAGACCTCATCTTCCACACCCATCCACCAACAACTGTGATAGAGGCTAAGAAGAGGGGTTATCCGGAGGAGATACTGAAACAGTTGGACTACCTGAATTCCTTTCCGTCTGACTCGGATTACGTTGCCGCTGGTAGTCTAGCTGACTTCTACGTCAATTACGACTTGGGAATATTTGCCGTTGGTACGAAGGAGTACTTAACTGGTAAGATTTATTTTACCTACTTCCCATTACGTAACGTGTTGAATAAACAGGACTTATTAATGAAGGTGTCCTTGGAGGAACAGGATGCACATGATGCATTTGCACGAGGTGAGGCTACACTGGAGGAGGTTTTGCAGGTGGACTTTAGGGATGTTGAGTTCTTTAACAGGTTGACCGGTACAAAAAGGGTGGGGTTGGAGGAGATAACGGTGATAGTCTAGAGGGTGTTAGTCATGTCTACTTGTAATTATTTACAAAAACCAACCAAACCCGTTAAAATACCTTCCGCACCAGCCGTCCTCATTCAACCTATAGAGAATTTCACAACACTACCATTTATATGCCCAACGCAACAAAACTATGTTATGGGAGGCTGTTCCTGCCAAACAACCTATCAATCTACCCAACCCCAAGTCGTGTACAGTATACAGGGTAGCGGTTACCTGTTTGGTAGCCTGATAAAATTGTTGCTGAATGAAATTGAAAGCCTTGAGTTAGCCTACACACAGCCCATTGTTTCAGTACCCGTCCAACCAAAGTCAACCGTTAACTCCGTCATCACTCCTCCATCCGGTGATACCACACACTGTTCAGTCTACGTCAACCTTGTACCACTAACAACCACGTACGTGTACATAAAGCTTGGGACGGTGTCGAACCCAACCACACAAGTGAAGGTCATCGGTAATTGGGAGAATTTAAGTTATGGTTGTATCACTTGCCCAGGGTGAACAACCTCATAAAAATGGGAGTTAAGGGGGCGGAAGACCTCGCCAGATGTAGTCTCCCAGCAGAAAGTTCAAATATCTCTTCGTCAAACGTTCTCTTAATGGCAGTCACTGACGGAGTAAGCGTCACCGAGACGCCTTGGTTAAAGCGAGGGTCGGTGTGGTACGCCTCTGCTCCATCTAACGACATGAGGGAAGACTACGGATTCGCATCCGTGCTCGGGGTCGGAACGACCCTTAGTGCCTGTGGAGCTCCGCCCTCTGCCCGCAGGGCAAGGTGGGGCAAGGAAGCAGGAAGCCCCAGAGCGGGGTAGCTCACATGCGTAACACAACAAAACTATGTTATGGGAGGCTATGTCCGCCAGACAACCTGTCAATCAGCTCAACCCCAAGTCGTTCAGTCTACGTCAACCTTGTACCACTAACAACCACGTACGTGTACATAAAGCTTGGGACGGTGTCGAACCCAACCACACAAGTGAAGGTCATCGGTAATTGGGAGAATTTAAGTTATGGTTGTATCACTTGTTTAAAAATAGCCCATACTCCTCAACCTACCAAGCACCTCCTGCTTTATCCTCCCGGCCCTTTCGTGTTTCGTCTGCTCGGGTACGTCGAAGATACTCAACGTACAAGGGTAGCAGTCGATCGACCTGTAACCGTTGTAATACAGTGGATTGATTGGTACACCCTCCGGCAGTAAAAAGTTCATAACATCGTCGTAATTCCAGTCAAGTATAGGGTTAACCTGTAGGTAGTCATAACCCGTCTCCGTCTTCCTCACCTCTGACACTGGTGTCGTCTCCCTCCCTCCACCGTCGTCCCTCCTTATGCCCGTTAACAGGACTTTTATGCCCAGTAATTCAAGCGTGTGGTGTAGGTTTTGTATCTTATTAACACGACAACAGTCAACCTTATCCTCGGCGTAATTCAAGTACCTCGTTGTTGGTTGGGCAACGTAAATGTTCATGTTGAATCCGTTCTTTAATTCGTTGATGTGGAACCATGTATCCTTAAAGTGTGCCCTCGTATCTACGAAGATTAACTTTACGTTCTTATCGACCAACCACGCCATGTACGCAACAGCTGTGGAGTCCTTACCACCCGAGATTGACACGGCAATTTGGCTTGGGTTGAAGGTTTTGAAAGTGTTTTTGATTATCTCGAACGACTTCAAGTACTTCTCATTTTGTAGGATGAAGGTGTCATTCTGCCTCTCAAAAACGGGTTTCCCTACGGATTCTCTCTTCACTCCGTGTAAAGCGTAAACGGTTGGTAACACGTCGATTATACTTGCCCTAACCTCTGGGTTATCATAACTTTTGCCATCAAAAATTGCGTAAATGCCGTTATTCCAGTGGTAGTTCACCTCATCAAGCCATCCGTGGTCACTCAATACGAATAGATAATCAGGCCTGTACTTTGAGTAAAGGTTGTACACCACTCTAGATAGGGCGGACATGATTGACCTCCTATTCATCTCGTTGTCGTACACGCCCTTCAAGTGAACGCGGTTGTGGTGTAACCTGTCCAGTGCGGTAAACCAGGCGAACGCCACATCCCACTCAAACCTGTCCAGTACGAGGTTGAGTGCGTCCGCCCTCTTTTCCTCCATTCGGATCAAGTAATCCGGAGTGGGCTTTGTGTCCTCCTTCACGTCAACAATGTAGTCCATCCTCTCCAACTCCTCCTGTAACCATGGTGGCTGAGTGTAGTACTCGTAGCCGGCTAGGGGTATCCCACCCACTATAACTGCGTTCACCCTTGGAATGGGGATGGTCATTGGGATGTTAAACCAAACCTCCCTCAACCCGCTCTTACCAATCAGACTGTCTTCCCTCACATCGTCATAAGTGTACATCTCCATGTTATCTTGCCTAAACTTCCTCCCATCAGTCCTCCACACCCAGTCACCAATTGGGCAGTTGTAACCGTAGTGTGTGTTGTACGGTATCTTCCCTGTCATTAGTGCGAATGCTGAGGTAACTGTATGCCCAGTCCCTATTGGTACCAGTTGTCCGTGATACTTAGCCTTATTGTATACGTTTTCAAGGAAATCCACGAGATCCTTCTTGGTTACGGAGTCCAATACGATTACAAGTGTTTTCATTCTTTCACCGGTTAGGTTTTTCTTAATTCTTCCTTATTTATGTTTGGATTGAGTTTGCCATGCCGTTGGCGAAGTGGTCCGTCCTCTGAAGACAAACGTGAAAACTTAAATTCTCCTCGTACACCTTTAACATATGGTGTTACCTCTATCCATAAACGAAAGAGTTAGGATAAGGATGAAGGGTCTTGCTGATCTGGTGGAGGGTACAGTGATACACTTCGATAACGAACACGTTTGTGTAAAAATTCTCAATACCAATCTGGTTAGGTGTATGTCAGTTAATGACACATTTTACATCGAGAAAATTTAGTGATCAATTATGTCAACAGTAGAGGAGGCAAACTTTTACATTGTCTGTCCTCCTCCACCCGTAACGACGACCACAACGACGACCGTAAGCTACGTCTTCGCTGGTTATCCCACCGCCCCCGGTCACGTCGACAAAATCTCCCCCTCAACCATGTCTCTCGTTAAAACCTTCACGGCACCTAGTGGGCATAACTATGTGTACGCTTTGATTACCCTCTCAGGTTACGTCTTCGTAGGTTATTACGCCTCCCCAGGTCGTGTCGACAAGATCTCCCCATCAACCATGTCGCTCGTTAAAACCTTCACCGCACCAAGTGGGCATTACAATTTACGTGCGTTAACCTCCCTCTCCGGTTACGTTTTCGCCGGTTACAGCGCCGCTTCAAGTCGGGTAGACAAAATCTCCCCCTCAACCATGTCCCTCATCAAAACTTTTACGTCAACACATTTCCACTTACTTTCGTTAACCTCCCTCTCCGGTTACGTTTTCGCAGGCTATTCCACCTCACCCGGTCATGTTGACAAGATCAGTCCATCCACTATGTCGCTCGTGAAAACCTTCACCGCTCCGAGTGGACATTATTACGTGTTGTCTCTAGCCTCTCTCTCCGGTTACGTCTTTGCAGGTTATTACACAGCTTATGTCGACAAAATCAACCCATCAACCATGTCTCTCGTCAAAACCTTCACCGCACCATATGGACATAACGAGGTGTTCGCTTTAACCTCTCTCTCCGGTTACGTCTTTGCGGGTTATTATACCTCCTTCGGTCACGTCGACAAAATCTCCCCCTCAACCATGACACTCGTCAAAACCTTCACTGCACCATATGGACATAACTATGTGTTGTCTTTAACCTCTCTCTCCGGTTACGTTTTCGCAGGTTACAGCACCACCCCAGGTTATGTCGATAAGATCGATTCGATAACGATGTCACTCGTCAAAACCTTCACTCCTCCCTCAGGACATAACAGTGTGCATGCGTTAACCACCCTCGCTACCTAAACACTTTTTAAATCGTAACCCCAACTTTCACATATGGGAGTATTCAGGGTTAGTGACTTCGCCTCCTCCCTTCTTCCAGTGATAATTGAAACGGACGACCCAACCAACGTACAACAGTACGATATGTTTCACCTAGTGAAGCCCAAAACCATCTTCGACGTCCTATCCAGGCTCTACCCATCCGAATACGAACCATATAACTCCATACCCGGCGGTTATTACAAGGAGTTTGGTTACTACGTTGGATTGTTTAACGTGATTGACCTTGCCGCATTATACGACTCCAAAATCGCGAGGAATGTGTGGGAGGTGAAGAGGAAGAGAATCCTATCCCTGCCATACGTTACGAATCCCGCCGGAATCTTTCAAGTTAGTAAAAGCCTGTGGAGAGCACCATTGTACTTCACTAGTACTTATTGGACGAAGCAGTTGATCGGGGCTGATAAGGCAAACAGACAGGGTTTTAACGGCGAAGGAGTGACAACAATCGTGATTGACACTGGTGGTACACAGTTTAACAGGCAAACACCACAGTTACAAAAACACACTGCAGTTTACGGCAATGATGTGGACTCAATAGGGCACGGGGAGTGGTGTGCGTCATGCATTGCGGGTAGGACGGTTACTGATGACCTATTCTCTGCGATGCAAGGGAAACCAGTGGTTTGCGAGGGGATAGCCCAAGCCTGTAATATTGTTGAGGTGAAGGCATTAAATTACGTTGAGGGGGCTGGTACTGATGCCGAGTTACTTAGGGCTTTGTACATGTCCCTCCAACTTGGGGCGGACATAATCTCGTGTAGTTGGGGCGGGCAGGAGAACGCAAGTAATCCCGAGGAGGACCCGTACTATAAGCCCATACAAACACTTGTGCAGGCTAATGTGATACCAGTTTTTGCCGCTGGTAACAGTGGCCCCAACCCTAGTACTCTATCCTCTCCAGGATGGCTACCACAAGTCCTCACCGTTGGATCGTACAACGCCGTTGACAACTCCCAAGTCTCCTCCTTTGGTCCTGCAGGTGAGGTCTCCAACTTCAGCAGTAGAGGGCCTACGCCATGGGGTGATGTGAAGCCTGATACGGTTGGACCAGGTGCAGTAATTGATAGTGGTATTACGGGCTGGATGATGGGGTCTTACACGGGGGTTGTACACCCATTCCAGGCAATAGCAGGGACTAGTATGGCTACTCCTCACATCGCAGGGTTAGTTACGTTGATGAGGCAGGCACATAGGCAGTTACTGGGAAAGGTGTTGACAGTTGATGAGGTTAAGGAGGTGTTGAAGAGTAGTGGGATAGAGAAGACGAACGACTACGGATGGGGTCCGCTAACCTGGGACCTCTACTCAAGTTACCTTGAGACTACGTACGGCTTAAAGCTGAGTGGTTAAATGCCACTCCTCATCCCTCTTCGTGCCGTTCACACTAGTTATAAGGGAGCGGCAAGCATAGAGAACGTGAAGAGTGACATCATTGAGGCAACTGGAGCGGCACGGGATGTGTGGGCGATAGACAACCTTTACTTTGGTTATCCTGACTTTCAACGCTACTACCAACGTTGTTACATCATACTTGATGGTTACTACTACGAGGACATGCATGAGGACGAGTATTGTGGTAAGGTTTACGTGCCATCGCAGGCTGTACTGGAGAGGTACAAATGGAGGGTAACCCCTAGGGTTGTACCTCACGCAGTTAGATTCGTGTTACCACCCAAGCACGACTACAAAGTCCCGTTCCTCTACATCGCGGGATTGGCGCCAAGGAAGTACCCTCCTGGTTCGGATGTAGTCATTAAACAGCTCGGTAACAACTTCCTCGTGTACACTGTTGACTTTAACCCCTATGAAGCGGACAGGAGCGTTGAGGAATACGCCACAAAACTTAACCCCTACTACCCTGTCAACACTAAGGCGTACACCCTCTCTAGGTTTCAGTTGTACAAACTTTATCGTTCCGCCAGATTCTACCTGTCCCTCAGTGGTAACGGTGCGTTTGAAATGACACCCCTTGAGGCAATGGCCTCTGGTACACCACCCATCACGCTTGACGTAAAACCCTTTACGGAGTACAACAATTGTGGATTAACCTTCCACGTAACTGGTGTGTACAGGACACCATACACAGATATTTACCTCTACGATCCTATGGAGGTAGTTGAGGTTGCGAAATACGCAATGGGTATGGGTAAGGAGGAGTATTATGACATGTCAAGTAGGTGTGTACAAACCGCAAAAAGGTACTACTTTTTAAACGTGTATAAGCAACTTTTTGACTAACGTTGATACATCTCAAACGAACCGTACGGAGGAAGGTTGGGAGGGGCTATACCCGGGTTGAATAGGGTTTTCCTTGCCCAAGCCCTTCTCGTCATCATCCTCCAGGAGAGGTAACTTTCACCCTCTCCTCCTATAAAGTGTATCACATCCTCCCAGTAACCGTTCTGTGCGGCATTCACAATATCGTTAACATTCTCCCTAAATGCCCACAACCTGGCATTAACGTAGTGTTGTAGTCCCATGGGTAAAGTTTTAAAACGAGAGGATAAAATATTTTGTTGATGCCTTCCCAAGTCCTCTTGTACGACGGTAGGCTTTACATTCTTTGTAGTGAATACAAGGTTTACTTTGACGGTAAGCTCGTGAATTACAGGAGTGGTAGTCACCTACCCACTAAACTGGATACGATAGAGGTTGAATGCCCTGGTTATAAGTACAGGTTTGAGATAGGTAAGCTAAGTATAACCATACCAGGGGTACAGAATACCACCCTGGGCGATTACTTGGATACGAGGTTGATCAGAACTTGAGTCTGCAGAATCAGATAACACTACTCAAGTACAAGTACAAGTATTTTTGTGAAAAGCAGGAGATATTGCTAGATGAGATCGTCAAATTACTGTCAAAGATACCTTTGATGGTAGTGAAGGAGAAGATACAAATGGTGCACGTGACTGATGAGGTGGTTGAGGTTTACACCGATGTGTATAGGATTGTAATACGTAACGACGGAAAGATAACCTTGGGTAGGACTGATGGTGTAGAGTACGAGATGAAGCCGATGGAGGACAAGACACCCTCGTAAAAGGTAGCTTTTTACGTCAAACGGTATTGTTTGTTAAACTACATTTAAAAATAATGTGGTACAATCAACCTGAAGTTGAAAAAGTTAACTGACAATAAACCGCTAGTACTTCGTTAAGCCGGTGTGATTTGGAGTCTGAAAGTAAGAATAAAACTACGCATAAACTATACATGTAGATGGCTGACCTCCTTGTACGTTGTGTCGATTTAATGCAAAATTACGGTGGACTGGGGACGAATTTCGCAATAGCCTCCTGCATGCAAACTTTTGGTACCCTATTTTCACCTTACGTTAGGTTTTCAACCGTACCCGAAGAGAACGCAAAGGGGGAGCTGTTACCATTTAGGATTGGACATATACTTATAGCTAGGCCTAATCTCTTGAAGACAAGGTCGATTAACTTTGTTGTCAGTGTAGTTAGTAACGTTTGGAAGATGCAACTGAAGAAGGAGTACGGTTTGACGGACGAGGAGT
>Ga0080006_1152044_pt2 | contig 13284 bp, 10 predicted proteins | sample RS3BMetagenome_FD_69209 | JGI IMG/M metagenome (GOLD analysis project Ga0080006, IMG submission 69209) | Ferric oxide microbial mat and aquatic microbial communities from Rainbow Spring, Yellowstone National Park, USA - RS3B (SPADES... ...
TATCTCATGTGAACATACATCCATCCTAATTGGATCGAAGTTCGGGTGTGTTGCAACTTTCTCCAGATTACTCTCATTGCCATTTGTCATGTTGTCCAGTACCCTTACCACGTGCCCCTCGAGGAGGAGGCGCTCGACAAGATGTGAGCCGACAAAGCCGTATCCCCCAGTAACGACTACCTTCAAAATGTCAGTTCCTCCATGGTTTTAAACCAACACATGGGCAACGTCATTGTATCTTTAACTGTCCTTCTTAAACCGAATGGGTAGTCTGCCGATAAGTCAATTCTTTGTCACTGTCTTGTTCGTTTCCTTGAGCGTAAGCATATACTATTTCTTCATGCTATTCTCTTAGCTTTTTTTCAAGGTAAGAGATTAAATCGGCCCCTCTCTAAGGCAACAGCAGTAAGGTCGCTCTTCTGTGCTTTCATCTGCGCCATTCTTGTGGGTAATTACCGCGAGGCAGCAGCCAGTTGGATCGGAACCAACTTTCCGCTCTCCACTTTAAGTGGCCTATTCTTCATTCGAACGGTCGCTAGAACCGTAGATAACCCCCCCATAGCTAACGCTTGTTGCTCTGCAGAGCAGGTACATAAGAAATCACGCATCTCTTCATTCATGGCTAGGGAAAATATAAGTCTTCAAAAATCAGAGATACTAAGAACCAATGAGCAAGATTTTAATGCATATACGCATAATGGTCAAACTATATTCAATTTTGACCTGTTCGTTGACCTTCGCTATGTCTTCTTTCGTAAGTAACCATTCACATCCCTTGCAATCCATCTTCAGTATGTCTACAGAAGAAATGCGATACTTTCGGAAAAGGTCGCTCAATGTGTAAGATTCGACTTCTTCGGTAACTTCTCCTTCGTTACTAAACCCACTGGCACCAGCGGATAAACCCACAGATGAGGGAAAGTACTTCAGGAGAAGCTTCCCTAACTGTGCGATAGCTGCCTTGATTGGAATGATTTTACCACTTAATGCAGGATTCAACTGTAGATTTCTAATCAGAGCTGAGAAGTTTGTTTGTATCGGCTCAACGGCATAAATTTTCTCTGCTCCTTTGCTTGCAAAGTAAAGTGCAGTGTCGCCAGCTTGGGCCCCTACATCTATCACCGTCTTTCCCCTAACTTCCATTTCGTGTATATTCAACAAGAAAGTCTCGGTAAAAGTCCACGGGTCTATATTTTCCAAGAAGAAATTTATCCCTTCATAGGTCGTCACAATCATCTTGTTCAGATCTAAAGCTATCCCTTTGCGAGGTGGTTTCTTGCTTTTATTAACGACAAATCCATGGTGTTCATGATAATATACTAATAATTCTAAGGTATTATTAAATGCAGCTTTATTAAAATAAGAATCCATTCCAAAGAGCAAGGGTTCTTCCAGGTATGGATAACCATATATTAGAAAGCCTCGTGAGTCGACAGTTATCTGGAAACCCAAATTTTCCAACTTCATAACGAGGAGAGCCACGGAAAGATACAAGGATAGTTCGCTGTGCGTGAATTCAATTCGCCTTCCCCCCAAGGTAATACTCGATTGACGACCAAAGAGAAGATTCAGAGCATTACGAATACCTAGTTCTCTGAGCAACCTACGACCGTCGCTAGATTTTAGAGCTCTGGCACCAAGCCGAATTTTACTTGTCACTAGAGAATCACCCCGAATGCCTCCCTGGGTGAATGTATATGCTTGAGGACCACATGCTTGAGGGCATAGCACACGGTTTGAAGTGTCATACGTTGTCTAGCAACCTTAGGTAGCAGATGCGCCTCATCTCGGCCACCTTGCTGGGTGCGAAATTCTCGGCGAATTTCCTGCTTGCCCTACTCAGTTCCTTGTAGTTATGCAAACAATCAGATATTCTGTCTACAATTTCTTCCTCACTACTGAAACCCAAAACACCGCTGTCCTTGTTGGCTACTAGTTCGCTTAGAGCACTGCAATTTCTTGTGACAGCCGGCATACCTGTAGCGAGTGCTTCGTAAACGGGCAAGCAAAAGCTTTCCCAGTAAGAAGCCGTGAGAAAAATGTTGCATGCCCAATATGCTTCTCTGAGACCTTCAAAACTTAGATTGCTCAATATTTTGACTCGGTCCCCCACCCCACATCTTTGAGCGAAGGAGGTGAGACGTTCTCTCAAGGGTCCATCTCCAACAATTGTTAGCCTAGCTCGGGGATATTTTTTGATTATTCTAGGCATCTCGTTAACAAGGACATGAGCTCCCTTACGTGGGTAGAGGCCCCCAACAAAGAGAATCGAAGGGTCTTTGATATCTATGTTTCGATTTCTTGGGTAAAAGAAATCTACGTCAATTGCATTAGGAATATGAAAAATGTTCTTTGGATTATAAAGTCGGCGTATCTCCTTCCACATGTATTCTGAGATGGCGATAAAACCTCCGATCGACCTCGCGACTAACCTTCTTTGGAACCCACATAGCACCCCGAAGAACGAATCGTTTATGGGCCTAGAACTGCTCGTCAATTCAATGCGGTCTATACCACCGTGTAAAGTGTAGAGAATTCGCGATGGCTCTCTAGTTTTATAAACAGGAAAATCCAACAATGGAAGAGATGAAAGGTTGACATCTATGATATCTGAATCGCGCACCGCTCCCTTCACGAGGACACATAGTGGAAACCCAATGGAATCGTGGAGTTCGATTAGTCGAGTTTTGATTCCTACTGAGGCAAGAATCTTTAGATCATTAAGAGATATATTCGAAGTCACCAGCGTTCGTGTGAATCCGGTTAATCGCCTCAAATAGTTGAAAATCGCATTATTACTTCCCGTACCCAATGTAAAACGTTGTTGAATCACTGATAAGGAGTAGTCAGTCACCTGCTGCATTTACTCCGTTTTTCTTGACTGGGTAGGCTGGACTTCGAACCCCGCAACGGACCATTTATCATTAGGATGGGTGGCGAGATCTACTGAACGAAAAGTCATTAAATGAATGAAAATAAAAGAATGCCAGCGAGACGGAGGTATTATTCAGACAAGAGTACCAGACGTGGTACTATGAGTTTGAGTCAATTATCAATGATTTGGACACCCTTGTTGAGCCAAATATTACGAGATATCGTGAAATATTTAGTGTGACTTCCTGAAGCTAAAGAGGAATCCTAGAGGGCAAATCGACAATAAAGGGAAAGCCCAACGAAATGCATAAGGAATGACCTCCCTGGAGTAGTTGTGTCTGCGAACAAATTCCAGTCTGAATCCAGAGAGCATGGCAACGTTGTTCAGTTCTTTGACGGAGACTCTATACCAATCACTAGTGACCCCTTTTGGAAATCTAAGATGCAAGTATGCATCAGATACTCGTTTTGGAAGATATTGTTGCAAAGGCAAGCCGCTGTGGAGTTCTATGGGAAAATACATATTGGGTATTTGTCCGACAAGTCTCCCATTTTTCTTCAAGACGCGGAAAACCTCCTTGACGCTTGGTAGCCTCTGCTCAGGTTTGAAGTGTTCGAACACGCTTGCCAAGATGACTACGTCAAAGACTTGATCCTTAAATGGAAGGCAATGGCCTAATCCTTTTACCAATTCTAGGCCCTCGCCGGATCTGGCAGCGGTCGGGTCAAGGCCAAAGACTTCCACGCAGGTCTGTTCGGCAATTCTCCTGCCTATACTTCCGTCTCCACACCCCAAGTCTAGTGCTCTTCCACCGTATGGAAACAGATCTCGGATTATTTTTGAAAATTCTGAAGACAGGATCTCAATTCTCAGGCCGCTCAACCCACACTTCCCCTTTAACACCCCGAAGGAGAGTGGTCATTGACTAAGGGCAATAATCATGCCGTTGTGATTGTCTTGTGCCGTAGCATAAATAGTGTCTAAATTATCAGGATATCCTTGCGCGTTGCTAGGTGGCCAAATGTATGCATCAATTACTGTCTGTCCTTGAATATTGGTGGACTTACCGAGCAACTGCCAAGGAGTATGCGAAATATAGGAATATACGTTAAAGAGTCTTGGTTGGTACGTGAACACGGTTCCTGCTGGCATGCGATGATTCAGAAAAGCGCTTCCTGACAATTCTATAGGACCTGTACCGATATTATCCTGATATGTTATTCTGATGGAAAAGTAAGGAGCCCAAAGGGCAATGATGATCAAAGTAACAGTTAACGCCATCAGCTTGTCCCGTTTTGGTTTGTATTTTAGAGCTCTGTCAACCTGTGATATTTTCTTCCTATGGACCAGCTGAGACAAAACAACGGCGAAACTGTTTCCCGCGAATTGCTGGTTTGCCTGGACCAGAAGTAACGCCGACGCTAATACCATCATGGGATAACTCACCTCAAGGAAATTTCCTGGAGCGTACAACCCTACTCCCGTGGGAGAAAACAAGAAATATGCACCTGCGCTAACAAAACATATTGACATCAAGGCGCCTTTGGACAAATTCGTCCCTGGCTTCCTAGCAATGCCCGAAATCTGGAACAATATATAAACAACAAACATCGCACCTACAGTATAATCGACATAGCGATGCAATTGATTTCCTATTAGTGCGAGTTGACTTGCCAAAGAAGTGGAATGTACCGTCGGTACGAAACTTGATGAAACATAATGCAGAAGGAGCCCAATGAGGTTGTTTATGGAAGCAGGTGCCGCTTCCGCGATTCCAACTACTGCGTTCCATCCAATAAAGGCAAAATAAGCGATCATGAGCGCGAAGGCGAATATAACCAATCTGAGTGGCACTCTAAATTCACGGGTTAGCCTAAGCGATGACAGTGCCAGAACGGTCAACAGCAAGAACATGTCACTTATATAGAAGAGGGGGTCTGTGAGAACCTGAGCCGCCAGCGGCAAGACTACAAGCTTACTATCATTTCGGAATAAGCCAAAAGCTACCAGATATAGTAACGGTATTGAGAGAGACTCTGAACCAAAATAGGTGACAAAGAGCAAGTCGGTTATCACAGCAAATCCAAGTGCTAATAAAGAGGATACCGAACGACCAAGAACTGATCTGAAGAGTAGGAACAATAAAGCGAAGCGAGCGAACAAAATCACCAAACCTAGTGCGGTGTAGCCTGCAAGCAAAGAAAGGTTGGTGATCACTTGGAACTGTGAACCCAGTAAATAGGCACCTGGATACTGTAAGTTGCTATTAGGAGTCGCAAGAATCACATGACCAGCATTAGTCACAATGTACATATCAGAGAGGTGAGCGTACATATCAGGAACAGAATTAGGGAACAACCACGGTATGCTGACGAACTCGACCTGCAAGAAGCATAGTACCAGTATGAACAGATATAATGCCCATGTCAAAAGCTTCATATTACGATGATTCGTCCTTACCTGGATAAAACGAGGTAACATTCTATCAAACCTGACCAGAATTTCGCAATCATGAATGTGGTTAATTGCTCCAGTTGACGGGTGTTAATAACTGTCTTCCGTGTATTTCTTTACAAGTTCGCTAAACGTTACAGGTCTTATCTTGTAGTTCTCCGACACGTATGAGAAGAAACTGGCTAGCCTACCCCAGTAATCGCATCTTTCGATGTCCCACGAATGCCCCCATAAATGGAAAAAGATTCCCTTTTTGTTCACCCTAGAAATAATCTCAAATTCTGGTTTTGCCACATACAGTAGTGCCCTAAGGGGAGACTGCAGAAATGCCTTCATCGTTTGAATAGAAATAAGTCTAGGAACCACAGCAAACGTGGGAGCAATAAGGTACCGATTTTCAATTAAATTCATGTTAAGGCGTCCAGTAGTTCTAGCGAACTTGTAGCCTGCCTTTTTAACGATTTCCACTACGCTTGAGTTATACCTGCCGAACGGATAACAGAAGCTCTCTATCTCCCTGTCAACCATCGCCTCGAGGCTGTTTTTCGATTGTGTTATTTCGTAAGCAGCTATATCTTTAGGTATCTTGGCCAAGTCAGGGTGATTAAGTGTGTGCGAACCTATTTCGTGATTGGTCGCCAGATTTCTAATCTCTGTTCGCGTTAACCCTTTAATACCGTAATTAACTGTAACGAAGAAAGTGCCCTTTAGATTGAATCTGTCTAATAGACCAGCTATCTTGGCATCTTGCCTGTAGCCATCGTCCCAACTTGTACAAAAGAGAATTGTCTTACCGCGAGTCATAGCCACAAAGAGGGTTTGAAACGCAAACCAGCAATCAATTTATAGTGAGTAATAGATTTCTTCGATTACTTTGATTATTTTTTTCGCGTCGAAGAACTCAGATGCTTTAACAGCGTTGGCAGAGATGCGTTCGTAGTCCCTTTTCGCTACTTCGATGCAGCTGAAGAATTCATCAGCAGACTTTGCTATCAAGCCGTTTTCCCCGTGCTTAATCCATTCGTTGAATGCTGGAATGTTCGAACAGATGGAGACTCTACCCGATGACATGCTCTCAAGAACCGCTTTAGGAGCGCTTTCCTTGCGGGATGGAAAGACGAGGGCATTTACCATCGGGAAAAATCGCCACGACGGAAATATCGGCCCCAGGTACCTGAAATTGGATAGCTGATTTAACTTAGAAAGTAGAGCGTCGGCGTAGGTCCTGTCTTCGATTGTGCCAGCAAGCAGTAACCTGTCTTGTTTATGCTGCTTGAAATATCGTAACAATACGTCAACGATTTGGTCCCAACCCTTTACAAAGCTAATGCTGCCAATCATTCCCACAGTAAAGCGGGCCGGCTTTGTCATTGATATTTTCAGAAAGGGGTTTCTGTTAAGCAATGGTGGTACCACATATACCTTCTCGTTCGGAATGCCTAATAACTCCATATTCTTCTTACCTCTCTCGGTAAACGTTGTAAATGCGTCTATTTGCTTTGCTGAATTCACAAACAAGGAGTGTAAAAATGGCCTTTTTAGGCTTCTTAAGACATCAGGCGACTCGATCTCGGTTCTCAATACAATTTTAGCCTTTGACAGCTTGGAGATAAGAATAGATTGCAAATGGGCACAATTAAAAGCGTTGTACACATGAAGAATATTGAATTCGCTATAGTTCAGATTCGGTAGCAGATAGAGAGGGGCCCGGACCTCACTCCACGGGCTCTTGAGCAATATAGACCTTTTATTGATTATCCTGATATTTGTAAAGGAAAGATTAGGGGTCACGTAACGATCATAGTTCTCCCCATAATTAGATGTGATTACGGTTACATCGTGCCCCTCATCAGCTAACGCTAGACTTATCTGGACAGCATCATTCATAAGATACCTGATATCAAAAGCCGGAACCAGTTGCAGAACCTTCATGCCTGGCGAGAGCACCTAGAGGAGGTTAGCGTCTCAGAAACGTAGAGTAAAATTGCTCGTAAAGACAGCTAACCTCCTTCCAATTCCTTAGGTTTCGTGACATTCTTAGGCTTCCAATTGATAATTGATGGAGTAAATCTCGATTATCTATGAGTGATCTCATGAGGGTATGCAAATCATGTGGATGCCGCGCAATAAGCCCATTCTCCTTGTCTCTTACAAGTTCTTCTATGCCTTTAAAGTAGCTAGCTATGATAGGTTTTCCGTAGCTTACGGCCTCAGCGAAAGAAAGGCCATATCCTTCTGACTTTGAAGCAGAAACATAACAATCAGCGCTTGCCAATATTCCTAGCGCTACTGGGTGAGGTAAATAGCCGAGTAAGACGACTATACCCTCCAAGCCACGCGCTCTAATCATCTGCTGTAACCTCTTTCTTTCTTCACCATCTCCAATTATGAGTAGTCTAAAATCGCAATTATCTTTGCGCAGAATCTCTGCCGCATTAATCAAGAGATCAATCCTTTTCCCTTTCGAGAGTCTGGAAATGGTACAGAATGTAAATGTGGAATTGTTCGAAGAAAGCACCATTGGAATAGTTTCTATTCCGTTCGGAATATACGTTACTGGCTTCCCTGTTATTTTGCTTAGGAGTTCAGACTGATACCTGTTAGGGGCGGTGATCGCGTGCACGAGCCTAAGTGAACCCCAGATCGGTATCCCCATAACGGGATGCCTAATTCGAACTGCTTCCATGCCGGCTATTGTTTGTACTATCAGGGGAACGTGTGCCATACGTGCAGCCAACGCAAGAGGTGCACTAAAGTAGTTTCCAATAATATGAACAACATCGAATTTCTCTTTGGTAAGCTCTAAAACCAGTGCCCGAGTTGCCATAATGGCAAAAGTCAAATGTGGAATACGAAATCTAGTATGTACGCATAATAATCTATAACCTCTTGACGCATCTGCGCTAACAGACTCCCCGGTTATTACGCATACATTATGAGATTTAGCCAAGTACGTGACTACCATTCGTGCTAGCTGCTCTGCACCACCCCTCTGTTCGTCAATAGATTCAGCTAATACACAGATTCTTATAATGATTCACCTTTATGCGTCAGATGGCTCGTCTAACGCCTTCTAAAGAGACCAATTGCTCATTATGATTTTGACGATGTTCTTCCCTGCGGAACCAGTACCATAAGGGTTGGACGCACTTTTTATTCGTTCTTTAATCCTAAGAGAATGTCTTAAGCTCCATTTGACGCCTGTGACTATGGATTCCACTTTAGTTCCAACCAATATATTTCCCCCTAGCTCGACCGTTTCTGGTCTTTCTGTATTATCCCGTGCTGTCACACATGGCACTCCAAGAGTGAACGCCTCTTCTTGTACGCCGCCAGAATCCGTCAGGACCACTTGCGAGTTCTCTAGGCTGTACAAGAACTCGAAATAGCCCAAGGGGTCGGTAGCTATCAAATTAGAAGATGCAAGTTTGATACCATACTGTTCCATCATCTTACGGGTTCGAGGATGAACTGGAAAGAGGACCTTGGTCTCGGTGGTAATTTTCTCGATTGCCGCCATGATTCTCCTCAGCCTCATTGGATCGTCGGTGTTGCCAGCACGATGAATAGTTGCGAGAATGTACTTACCAGTAATACCCGTTTTTCGAAAGAAATCTCTCCCAAAACGGTTGGCGCTCTGTTTCATGGAAACACACGCATCAACAACTGTATTTCCGGTAATATAAATCTCCTTAGTTATATTCTCTCTGAGAAGATTCGACTTCGCTCTATCAGATGGAGCAAACAAAAGAGTACCTAGATGGTCAGCTATGGTGCGGTTAATTTCCTCCGGCATAGTCCTATCAAAACTGCGTAACCCCGCCTCCACATGTGCGAAAGGGATACCCCTTTTAGAAGCAACCAAGGAGGTTGCCAAAACGGTATTGGTATCCCCGACTGCGATTAAGAGACCGGGGTTTATTTTGCCTAAAAGTTGATTCAAACCAAGCATAATTCCCGTCACTTGATCTATTTGGGAGGCATTTGAAATGCCTAGTCTATAGTTAGGTCTAGGCAGATCCATCTGGACAAGGAAAACATCGCTCATGTTGTAGTCGTAGTGTTGACCAGCCCAAACCCATACGTAGTCCAAACCCCTTCGTTCTAATTCCCAGAGAATCGGTGCTAACTTTATTATCTCTGGTCTTGTACCCGCCACCGCTAAGAGCTTTCTATTCAAGAACCAAGCAAAGAATGTAGCAGTTGAGAATATTGATTAGCAGAGCGTTTCCAGGTCATGTTCTTAGCTACCACCGAACCGATTTTTGCCTTTTGAATAAACGAATCTGGCTCTCGCAAGAACTCAAGGACAGAATTTACAAATCCATCATAGTCCCTGTATAGTGAAAGATATTTCCTGTTAACGATGGCGTCTGGTATCTCCGAGGTAAGAACGGGTTTACTTTGTGAAAGGTACTCCCAGAACTTGTTTGGACCTGCGTAGTATGACGCCATGCTTGTCAGTCTAAAGGGCGCAAGGCAAAGGTCCATCAACGACAAATACCGTGGTACTAGGTCCTGTCTTACAAATCCTGCAAAAACGAAGACCTCATCTAGCCCAAATGATTTTACCATTTTCTTGAGGAAAGACAAGTAACCACTTCGTAAAGAGCCCCCAATCAGCAGCACTCGCACAGGGATACCTCTTTCACGAAGCGCTCTTGCTGCACGTACGACGGTTTCAAAGTCGAACCAGAATTCAATGCTCCCCACAAAACCGAGGACGATGTCTGAATCGTGTATACCAAGCTGATCACGGGTAATGGTAACGTTGGGAGGATTCAAGAACACTTCAGAGATTCCGTTAGGTATGTACGCAACAGAACCCCTGCCAAACTGTTGAGCAAGATAGAAGAGTGCTCCTGAGGCAGCTACTATGTAGTCTGAATTCTGAAGAATAGAGTTTTGTACTATCTCGAGTGCGCCGGTGAAGAAGGTGTTTATAAGAGAACCCGGCTCGGCAACAAAACCAGCAGCAGAAGGATAGTAGTCTTGCAAGTCGAAAATGACAGGTATAATTCTAAATGACCCATATCTAACTAATCTGTATCCCAATGGCGCCGATAGGTTCGACAGCACTAAGCAGTCAATGCTTTCCTGATGAACTATTCTTCTAATTTCCGATGTATGTCGTACGATGTTCAATGCATAGTACAGGCCGAGATTGCCCTTGCATTCACCAGGCAAATCGTGGATTATTGCATGTGTATCACGCATTATTCTTGGATACAACTTGAAGCGAACAACATGAACCTCATCTTTGTACGAGAGATGCTCAAAAATGTGGTTATGTCTCTGCGGGAATGGATGACCCAAGTAATCACTTGAAGGCACGAGGAGAATTCTCATCGCTACCATCTGCAGGACATTGAATGCTTTGGCAACACTATAACGCTTTCAGTCTGTTTGATCTTTCTTAGGCTTGGTGATAGCATAACCATAGCCCACAAAGGTCCGCTATTCCTATTTACCGCCCATTGGGAAATATGAAGACTGTAGCATCGGGAATTTCAAAGTCTATCTCACAGTCCGAGTGATGCTTCATCGCTCGAAATTCTACGAGACCACTTATCAGTAGAAAGTACAGCGTCTTCATAAAGGGAATAAAAGAAGAGCAGAGGAAGGTAGGCCTGTCCGTTATGTTTCTAGCGTTCGTTACTGTTCGCTTATCGTTCGAACGTCTCATTGGCCGTAGCCACCACGATGACCTGGGCAACCAGAGTTTGAAGAATTAGGCTTTTCAGGAAAGTGCCGATTATGATATCCTCCTTAAAAAAACAGGAAGCATAAAAGTGAGCAAGCCTAAGGCAGGGAATATGGCAGTGTCAGCCAAAAGATCGAAGAGGACCGGTGGATCGTAATGCATCGCAATCACTATAATCTCGAAGAACGCTCGGGACGCCTATCGCCAAATAGGAGCTTTTGCTTCTTTAATTTGGGCCCGACATTCTGTGAGGGCCGTTTTCGTTGTGTATACCCTTTTTTCCTAGACCAACAATCTCAATGCCCATCACATTCAGCCTTCAATTTACTTTCTAGGACGCTCTACATGCCGACCAATCAAATGATTCGACTCTATCCATTTGTACGTGGATCGAACCCCATCTTCCAAAGACGTATAAGGCTTCCACTCTAGTTTCTCAACTACCCTTTTAATAGAAGGTATTCGGCTCAATGGCCCAACAGGCTTCGATTTATCATACGTGATTTCTATCTTTTTGCCACTCACCTTTACAATCGTTTCAGCCAGCTCCTTGATGGTTGTTGTCTTTTCATTGCCCACGTTCAATATAAGTGGTGGATACGATGCCTTCTCCTCCATCTTCAGAAGGGCATCGATACAGTCATGAATATAGATCAAATTCCTCGTTTGACTGCCATCCCCCCACACCACGAACTCCTCTTCAGGATATCTTATCGCCTTTCTTATCAGTGCCGGGACAACCTGAGCAGTATCTTCATATTCACAGTATTCACCATAGGCGTTGAATATTCTAGCGGCAGCAGACATGCATTCCTCCATCATTCCGAGCTGAATCTCACCTAGCAGCTTGGCCCAGCCGTAACCGCCTTCAGGGTTAATAGGATATATGTCCTCCTCCTTGAAAATGACGCCAAGTTTCTGCTGCTTATCTATGGGGTAAACCGAAACGCTGGATGCATAAACTATTTTCTTGACCCCGACTTCCCTGCACGCTCTGAACACATTGACATCTATAGCAAGATTCGACTGCAGCGCCTCGAGCTCCGCCTTGCTACTTCCGTGCAGGAAATCAATGCTCCCGACTCTAGCAGCGAGATGATATACTACATCAGCACCGTCCAGTGCTTTCAGTGCCTGGTCGTATTGCCTGAGGTCGGCGTAGACGATATCAACAGCTAACCCTTCAAGGTTCCTGCTCTTCCCCCTTGACACGTTGTCCACACATCTAATGTCCCGTCCCAGCTGAATCAGTCTCCTGACAAGATTAGCCCCTATGAATCCGGCTGCTCCCGTAACTACAGTCTTCATTCAGCTATTCTTTCCGAGGCTGTTCAGCTTCCTCTCTATACGCCTCAGCATCACCGCAATTGTTGAGACAGTGAAACCCTGTGCACCAAGTACAAAGAGCACCAGGGATGCGAGGAAATACCCACCATGATATACATGGAAGAAGAAATAAAGGAAAATAGCGTAGAAGAGCAGTATGAATGCCGGAATAAGAATCAGGGATGCAAGCACGGAAAAAAGCAAGACAGGACTGTACCTCAGCGCCAATCCTATTATAGCAAATAGTGCCCGAAATCCCTGTCTCCATGTAGGTGCCTTTGCCTTCCCCAGCCTTGCCCTGTAGTTTATCGGAACGTAAGTAACCTTCCCATCTAGAAGCATCTGGGCTGCTATCTCTTGGTCAATCTCAAAGCCCTGCCTATCCAGTATCAATTGTTTCACCTTTTCGGTCCTCATCAGATACATCCCGCATGCCACATCCGGCACATTGCTCCCCATCAGCAGATTAAATGTCTTTGTGAGTATCCAGTTGCCGACTTTGTGAGTCCTCGAAATATGGGGGCTATCTTTTGGTCTGAATCCGATGATGTGGTCGTATCCATTTGAGTACCTTACAAATTTGTCTATATCTTTAGGGTCGTATGAATAATCTCCGTCCATGAGGAGAAAATATGGCGTATCCACAATGTCTCTTGCCACCAGAACAGCACCTGTTTTACCCTTACCATGCTGACCGACCACTTTGGCTCCTTTATCGCTGGCTATCATTACTGTCTTATCCTTGGAATATCCATCGACAACGAGAACCCTTCTGTATCCAGCTTCCTTAATTTCGTCGATAAGAGGACCTATAGCCTCTTCCTCGTTGAGCGTTGGAATTACAACCGTCACCCTGTCTCTGAGTGCATTAATACTATCTTCATGCTGTGGAGTAGACTGCCTCTCTTCGGAGAATTGTTCTTGA